>Ga0307408_100001191_pt1 | contig 19661 bp, 18 predicted proteins | sample 322Cmetagenome_FD_202116 | JGI IMG/M metagenome (GOLD analysis project Ga0307408, IMG submission 202116) | Maize rhizosphere microbial communities from greenhouse at UC Davis, California, United States - 322HYB-C-3 | ecosystem: Host-associated > Plants > Roots > Rhizosphere > Soil | place... | reverse complement strand
TCTGGTTCTCGGTGATCACCTTCTCGGCGCTGGCGATCTACATCACCTTCACCATCGTGGTGACGAACTGGCGCACGCATTTCCGCCGCACCATGAACGACCTCGATTCGAAGGCCAACACCAAGGCCATCGACTCGCTGCTGAACTACGAAACGGTGAAGTACTTCGGCAACGAAGACTACGAGGCCAATCGCTACGATGAAGGACTGCAGCGTTACGAGAAGGCGGCAGTCAAGTCGCAGACCTCGCTGTCGCTGCTGAACACCGGCCAGTCGGCCATCATCGCGATTGCGGTCACGCTGATCCTGTGGCGCGCCACGCAAGGCGTCATCGACGGCAAGATGACGCTGGGCGACCTGGTGCTGGTGAATGCCTTCATGATCCAGCTGTACATTCCGCTCAACTTCCTCGGCGTGATCTACCGCGAGATCAAGCAAAGCCTGGCCGACATGGAGCGCCTGTTCTCGCTGCTGGACGAGAACCGCGAAGTGGACGACGCCGCGCACGCCAGGCCGCTGCAGCCGCAAGGCGCCGAAGTACGCTTCAACCACGTGGACTTCAGCTACGACCCGAAACGCCAGATCCTGTTCGACGTCGACTTCGCCATCCCGGCCGGCACCACCACGGCGGTGGTGGGCCACAGCGGGTCGGGCAAGTCGACGCTGTCGCGCCTGCTGTACCGCTTCTATGAAGTGAACAGCGGCAGCATCACGATCGACGGCCAGGACCTGCGCGACATCACGCAGCACTCGCTGCGCCACGCGATCGGCATCGTGCCGCAGGACACGGTGCTGTTCAACGACACCATCGAATACAACATCGCCTACGGCCGTCCCGGCGCCAGCAAGGACGAGATCATCGCCGCCGCACGCGCGGCCTCGATCCACGACTTCATCGCCAGCCTGCCGGATGGCTACGACACCATGGTCGGCGAGCGTGGCCTCAAGCTGTCCGGCGGTGAAAAGCAGCGCGTGGCAATTGCCCGCACGCTGCTGAAGAATCCCGCCATCCTGATCTTCGACGAAGCCACTTCCGCGCTGGACTCGAAGGCCGAACAGGCGATCCAGGCGCAGTTGAAAGAGATCGCGAAGAACCGCACGACGATGGTGATCGCACACCGCCTGTCGACCATCGCCGATGCCCACCAGATCCTGGTGCTTGATCACGGCAAGATTGTGGAGCGTGGCACGCACGCGGCACTGCTGGCGCGCGAAGGCCTGTATGCCCAGATGTGGGAGCGCCAGCAAGCGCGCGGCGAGCAGGAGCAGGTTTCGCCGGCTAGCGGCGAATTGGTCAACTGACAGGAGGACGGGGATGGCGGTGATGAAGGTTCTGGCGGTAGCCCTTGCGGCAATCGGAGTGCTGGCAGCGGCAGTCGCCGTCAACACGGCGCGCAGCGGCAGCAAGCAGCTGGTGGTGGAAAAAGTGCCGGCGCTGGCGATCGACGAAGCCGCAGCGGCGCAGCGCCTGGGCGAAGCACTGCGTTTCGTCACCATTTCCGACTACAAGGACGCCGACGCCAACGCCGCCGAATTCGACAAGCTGCACGCCCACCTGCAAGCCAGCTTCCCGCGCCTGCACGCCGCGCTGAAACGCGAGAACGTCAACGGCAGGGCGCTGCTCTACACCTGGCGGGGCAGCGACGCCAACGCCTCCCCTGTGATGTGGATGGCGCACCAGGACGTGGTGCCGATTGCGCCCGGCACAGCAAAGAACTGGGAGCAGCAGCCCTTCGCCGGCGTGGTGCGCGACGGCTATATCTGGGGCCGCGGCTCGTGGGACGACAAGGGCAATCTCTACGCCCAGATGGAAGCCATTGAAATGCTGCTGGCCGCCGGCTTCCAGCCGCGCCGCACCGTCTACCTGGCCTACGGCGCAGATGAGGAAGTCGGCGGCAAGCGCGGCGCGGCGAAGATTGCCGAGCTGCTCAAGTCGCGCGGCGTCAAGCTTGATTACGTGCTGGACGAAGGCCTGATGATCGTGCACGGCATGGTGCCGGGCCTGCAGCCAGGGGCCGCCATGGTTGGCGTGGCGGAGAAAGGCTATGCCAGCTACAAGCTGCAACTGGAAACCGCGCCAGGCCACTCCTCGATGCCGCCGCAAGATACCGCCATCGGCATGATGAGCAAGGCACTGGTCGCGCTGGAAGCGAACCCGATGCCGGTGCGCATGGCGGGCTTGCCGCAGCAAAGCTTCGAGATGATGGCGCCGGAGATGACCGGCATGAACCGCGTGGCGCTGTCGAATTTCTGGCTGTTCAAGCCGATGCTGGAACGGATGCTGGCCAAGTCGCCGAGCACGAATGCGCTGATCCGCACCACCACCGCGCTGACCATTGTCAATGCCGGCGTGAAGGACAACGTCTTGCCCGGCACAGCCAGCGCCACCGTCAACTTCCGCCTGCTGCCGGGCGATACGCTGGCGGGCGTGGAACAGCACATGCGCCAGGTGATCGGCAACGACAAGATCCGCATCGCGCCGGATGGCGACTTCAACACCGAAGCCTCGCGCGTGGCGCGCCAGGACGGCGCAGCCTTTGCGGCGGTGAACCGCACCATCCGCCAGGTGTTCCCCGATGTCGTCGTCGCGCCCGGCCTGATGATCGGTGCGACCGACTCGCGCTATTTCGACGGCATGAGCGACAGCGTCCTGAAATTCGGCCCCGTGCGCGCCCAGCCGGAAGACCTGCCGCGCTTCCACGGCACCAATGAGCGCATGTCGGTGAAAGGCTACGCGGACATGATCCGCTTCTACCACCAACTGCTGAAGAACAGTGCATAAAGAAAGTCGGGGTCAGCTCTGGCAATCGGACATTTCCGCTAACGAAATGTCCGATTGCCAGAGCTGACCCCGACTTTTATGTTTGATGCTTGGTGCTTTACGGCAGCGGGCGGTCGGCCAGTTCGCGGTCGTCGGTGGAGACCAGCTCGCCTTCCCACTTCGCGACCACCGCGGTGGCGATGGAGTTGCCCACCACGTTGGTGGCGGAGCGCGCCATGTCCAGGAAGTGGTCGATGCCCAGCAGCAGGACCAGGCCGGCTTCAGGGATCTTGAACTGCGACAGCGTCGCGGCGATCACCACCAGCGAGGCGCGCGGTACGCCGGCCATGCCCTTGGAGGTCAGCATCAGTACGGCCATCATGGTCATCTGGGTGCCCAGATCCATATTGATGCCGTATGCCTGCGCGATGAACACCGTCGCGAAGGTGCAGTACATCATCGAGCCATCCAGGTTGAAGGAGTAGCCGATCGGCAGCACGAACGCGGCGATGCGGTTACGCACGCCAAAGCGCTCCAGGCCTTCCAGGGTTTTCGGGAAAGCGGCTTCGGAGGAAGCGGTGGAGAAGGCCAGCAGCGTCGGCTCTTTGACTTCCGACATCAGCTTCATCACGCGCTTGCCCAGGAACAGGAAACCGGCGAAGATCAGGATCGCCCACAGCACGGCGATGGACAGGTAGAACTCCGCCATGAACACGCCGTAGGTTTGCAGCACGCCCACGCCGCTCTTGGCGATGGTGCCGGCAACGGCGGCGAATACGGCGAACGGTGCGAATTGCATCACGTAGCCGGTCACCTTCAGCATGATGTGCGCGATACCGTCGACTGCGTCGATCAGCGGCTCTGCCTTTTTGCCGACGGCGGCGGCGGCGGTGCCGAAGAACAGCGAGAACACCACGATCTGCAGGATCTCGTTCTTGGCCATGCCGTCGATGATCGACGATGGCACCAGGTGAGTGATGAACTCTTTCAGCGACAGGCTGGAAGTCTGCAGCGAAGCCGCAGCGGCAGCGCCGTCAGCCGGGATGTGGCCCAGCAGCGCGTCGCCAGGACGGAACAGGTTCACCATGATCAGGCCCAGCGTCAGCGACAGCAGGGACGCAATGAAGAACCAGCCCAGGGTCTTGATACCGACGCGGCCTACTTCCTTGGTGTCGCCCATGCGCGCGATGCCGACCATCAGGGTCGAGAACACCAGCGGCGCGATGATCATCTTGATCAGGCGCAGGAACAGGGTGGTGATGAGGGACATATAGTCCGCAAAGCTGGTCGCTTGTGGCGCCGCGAGCGAGACATTGATGGCGTAGCCGGTGAGGATACCCAACGCCAGGCCGACGAGGATATAAGTGGTCAGGCGGTTTTTGTTGGCCATAAGCAAGATTCCTGAAGTGGGGCGGATTTGCCGTTAGAATGAATAGCTATTTGATGAGCTATTAAGCAAGTCCCGAAGTATCCTTGCGGTTCTAGGCCACTGTCAAGCAAGAATAAAACTTCAGAAACCTGAAAAAGATGATCGCAATTAAAGACTTAAGTAAGTGGTTTGGCAACTTCCAGGTGCTCACGGAGTGCAGCACCGAGGTGGCCAAAGGCGACGTCATGGTGATCTGCGGACCGTCCGGCTCGGGCAAATCGACGCTGATCAAGACAGTCAACGGGCTGGAACCGTTCCAGAAGGGTGAAATTATTGTCGACGGAACATCAGTTGGCGCGAAAGGTACCGATTTATCGGCCTTGCGGGCCCGGATCGGCATGGTTTTCCAGAATTTCGAGCTGTTTCCCCACCTGTCGGTGCGTGAAAACCTGACCCTGGGCCAGGTCAAGGTGCTGCGGCGCTCGCAGGACGAGGCCAATGATAAGGGCCTGAAGTACCTCGACCGCGTCGGCCTGCTGGCGCACCAGGACAAATTTCCGAACCAGCTGTCCGGCGGCCAGCAGCAGCGCGTGGCCATTGCCCGCGCCTTGGCGATGGATCCGATTGCCATGCTGTTCGACGAGCCGACGTCGGCGCTCGACCCGGAAATGATCAATGAAGTACTGGACGTTATGGTCGGGCTGGCGCAGGATGGCATGACCATGATGGTGGTGACCCACGAAATGGGCTTCGCCCGCAAGGTGGCCAACCGCGTGGTCTTCATGGACAAAGGCCGTATCCTGGAAGACTGCAGCAAGGATGAATTCTTCGGCGCGCCCCGTTCCGAGCGCGCACGGGACTTTTTAGCGCGTATCATTCACTGACAGGGCGGGTCGTCGTCCCCGCCGGCGGAGGACACCATGACCTTTCTGCGACTGCTTCCCCTTTTCTTCCTGGCCGCCGCGGCCAGCGCCCAGGAGCCCACCGGCACCCTCGCCAAGATCAAACGCACCGGCCAGGTGGTGTTGGGCGTGCGCGACGGCTCCATCCCTTTCTCTTATCTCGATGACAAACAGCAGTACCAGGGCTACTCGGTGGACCTGTGCCTGAAAGTCGTCGAGCACCTGAAAACGCAGCTCGCGATGCCGGGGCTGAAGGTGGCCTATAACCCGGTCACTTCCGCCAACCGCATCCCGCTGATGGCCAACGGCACCATCGACCTTGAATGCGGCTCCACCACCAATAACGCGGAACGCCAGCAGCAGGTGGCGTTCGCGCCGACCATGTTCGTGATTTCCAGCCGCCTGCTGGCCAAGAAGTCGGCCAACATCCAGACGCTGGAGGACATGAAGGGCAGGGTGCTGGTTGCCACCGCAGGTACGACCACGCTGAAGCAGATGACCATCCTGAATAACGAGCGCAAGCTCGGCATGAAGATCCTGATCGGCAAGGACCACCCTGAATCCTTCCTGATGCTTGAAACCGGGCGTGCCGAGGCGGAGGCCAATGACGACATCCTGCTGGCGGCGCAGGTGGCGACGTCGAAGGCGCCAGTCGATTTCGCCGTCAGCAAGGAGGCGATGTCGGTGGAGCCTTACGGCATCATGATGCGCAAGAACGATATGCCGTTCAAGAAGTCGGTCGACGAGGCGCTGCGCAAGGTCTACCAGTCCGACGAGATCCAGCGCATCTACAAGAAATGGTTCATGAGCCCGATCCCGCCGCGCGGCGTGAACCTGAACTTCCCCATGCCGGCCCCGCTGAAAGCGGTATTGGCCAAGCCGACCGATTCGCCGGACCCCGCTGCCTACCGATAGCATGCACTACAACTGGAACTGGCACATCTTCTGGGAACTGTCCCCGGACGGTGTGCACAGTTATTGGGATACGCTGTGGTCCGGCCTGGCGTGGACGCTGGCGACCTCGCTTGCCGGCTGGGTGATCGCGCTGGCGCTGGGCATCGCCGTCGGCACCTTGCGCACCGCCCCCAATCGCTGGCTGCGCCGCTTTGCCATCTGCTGGGTGGAAGTGTTCCGCAATATCCCGCTGCTGGTGCAGATGTTCCTGTGGTTCTTCGTACTGCCCGAGCTGCTGCCGCCCGCGGCGGGCGCCTGGCTCAAGGCGCTGCCCAATGCACCGTTCGTGACGGCGGTGCTGTGCCTGGGCTTCTTCACGTCCGCGCGGGTTGCGGTGCAGGTGGCCGCCGGCATCAATGCATTGGCAGGCGGCCAGCGCCTGGCGGCATTGGCGCTGGGGCTGTCGCGCGTGCAAGCCTATGAATACGTGCTGCTGCCGCTTGGGCTGCGCATCGTGCTGCCGCCGCTGGCCAGCGAGTTCCTCAACATCATCAAGAACAGCTCCGTTGCCCTCACCATCGGTTTGATGGAGCTGACTGCCAGCGCGCGCTCGATGCAGGAATTTTCCTTCCAGTTCTTCGAAGCGTTTGCTGCCGCCACCATGATCTACGTGATCGCGAACATCATCGTGGTGGCCGGCATGACCGTGCTCGAGCGGCACCTTGCGTTGCCAGGCACGCTTGGCGGAGAAGCGCGGAGAGCCGCGTGATGTTTTCGAACTTCGACTTCAGCGTGATCGCCAATTCGTGGGTCTACCTGTTCCAGGTCGGCATGGTGTTCACACTCAAGCTGACGGTGCTGTCCATGCTGGGCGGCGTGGCGCTGGGCACCTTGCTGGCGATGGCGCGCCTGTCGTCGTTGCGCGTGTTGTCGCTGGCAGCGGCAGGCTATGTGAACCTGGTGCGCGCCATACCGCTGGTGCTGGTGATCTTCTGGTTCTACTTCCTGGTGCCTTACATTGCCGCATGGATGATCGGCGCCGCCGAGCCGGTCAAGGTGGGCACCTTCCTGTCGGCGCTGATCACCTTCACCCTGTTCCAGGCCGCCTACTACTGCGAGATCATGCGCGGCGGCATACAGGCGATTCCGAGAGGGCAGGTCCAGGCGGCGCAGGCGCTGGGAATGAACTACTGGCAAACCATGTCGAAGATCGTACTGCCCCAGGCTTTCCGCAATATGCTGCCGGTATTGCTGACGCAGACGATCGTCCTGTTCCAGGATGTGTCGCTGGTCTATGTGCTTTCCATCCCGGACTTCGTCGGCGCGGCCAGCAAGATCGCCCAGCGCGACGGGCGATTGGTCGAGATGTACCTGTTCGTGGCATTGGTGTATTTCATCCTGTGCACACTTTTTTCCTGGCTGGTGCGCCGAATGCAACGGCGTATCGCGATCATCCACTGACCGTGCGCGGTCTGTCGGTGGAAGGTGCTGAACCACCGTGTTTTGGTGCTGAAAACTGCTGAAAATGGCCTGCCCAGCACGCTTGGATCGGCGATTTCAGCACCTCCCACAGACAGGGCGCACAGGTGAACCCGAAAGTCCTGCCGGACTTGGCCTTTCGCAATGTTTCGGCATGTAGCGGAGGTGTAGCGCTTTGTTTTCCCGTCTGGTGTGTGCGCAACCCGCTGTGTACCATGTGGCGCATGAAGACGACTAAACTTTCGGTTGGCGCCTTGCTGGTGCTGGGGGCGTTCGGTAGCGCGCAAGCTGCGGGACGCGTGGTGGCGGACGTGGCCCTGACGCAGGCGACGATTGTCGACGTCGCGTCCGGAAAACTGTTGCACGGCAGGGCCGTCCTGCTGAAGGGCGGTGACATCGTCGCCGTTGTTGACAACGCAAGGTTGAAAGACTACTCGCCTAAGCGCACCATCAAGCTGCCTGGAAAATACCTGATGCCGGGCCTGTGGGACACCCACGTGCACTTCGGCGGCGGCCCCGCCCTGATCGACGAAAACAAGCAGCTGCTGGGCCTCTACCTGGCACACGGCATCACCACTGTACGCGATTGCGCCGGCGACCTGTCGGACACCGTGCTCGATTGGCGCGACCTGATCAACCAGGGCAAGCTGGTGGGCCCGACCATCCTGGCTTCCGGGCCGAAGCTGGAAGGCTACAAGCCGCTGTGGAAAGGCACCATTGAAGTCGGCACGCCGGAAGAAGTCAGCAAGGCGCTGGACTACCTGCAGTCGCGCAGCGTGGACTTCGTGAAGATCACGGAGAACACCATGAAGCCGGAGATCTTCCTGGAAGCGGTGCGCCAGGCCAAGGCGCGCGGCATGCAGACTTCCGGCCACCTGCCGGTGCAGCTCACGCTGGACCAGGTGATGCAGGCAGGCCTTGGCAGCATCGAACACCAGTCTTACGCCCTGCGTGGCGCGACCCCGCGTGAAGCGGAATTGACCGCCCAGGTGGCGGAGGGCAAGCTCACCGGCCGCGAGGCGATGCGCGCCAGCCTGGAAAGCTTCGACGAGGCGACCGCACGCGCCACTTTCCGCCGCATGGCGGCAGCCGGCATGTCGATCACTCCGACCCTGGTGGGCTCGCAGGTCACTGCTTACCTGGACCAGGACGACCATGCCAACGATCCCTACCTGAAATACATCGGCAAGGGCCTGCGCAAGACTTACGAATGGCGCGTGCAGCGCGCGGCCAAGGACGACGCAGCGGCGATCGCCTACCGCCATGCCTCCTTCGAGAAGGCGGCTTCGCTGCTGCCGCTATTGCAGCAGGAAGGAGTCAACATCATCGCCGGTACCGATGCAGGCTTCCTGAATTCCTTCGACTATCCTGGCCAAGGGCTGCACGACGAACTGGGCATTTTCGTCAAATACGGCCTGACGCCGCAGCAGGCGCTGCAGGCTTCAGTGATCAACGGCCCGCGCTTCCTCGGCAAGCAGGAACGCTACGGCGCCGTCGCCAAAGGCAAGGCGGCCGACCTGCTGGTGCTGGATGCGAATCCGCTGCAGGACATCGCCAACACCCGCAAGGTGCGCATGGTGGTCAGCCGCGGCAAGGTGTACGACCGCAGCCAGCTGGACGCAATGCTGGATTCCGCGCGCCGCTACGCGGAAGAGCATCCGGTGCCGCCTGAGGCTTAAGCGGCGCCGCGCCGGGCTTTCTCGATCCTGGCGATGTCGATCTTCTTCATATCCATCATCGCATCGAAAGCCCGTTTGGCTGCCGCACGGTCCGGATCGGAAATTGCCTCCATCAGGACGCGCGGCGTGATCTGCCAGGACAGGCCCCAGCGGTCCTTGCACCAGCCGCATTCGCTCTCCTGGCCGCCATTGCTGACGATGGCGTTCCATAAGCGGTCGGTTTCCGCCTGGTCGTCGGTCGCGATCTGGAATGAGAACGCTTCGCTGTGCTTGAAGAGGGGGCCGCCGTTCAGGCCGATACAGGGAATCCCGGCGACCGTGAACTCGACCACGAGGACGTCGCCCTGCTTGCCATCCGGATAATCCCCCGGCGCCCGGTTGACCGCGCCGACCGAGCTGTCGGGGAAGGTTTTTGCGTAGAAGGTGGCGGCATCCAGCGCGTCGCCGTCGTACCAAAGACAGACTGTGTTCTTGCTAGCCATCGCTTGCCTCCTCAAAGGATTGGCGGGGGAAGCGCCAATATCGCACATTCTCGCGGCCCATGCGGTACAGCAGGTAAAATGGCGGGATTCGTTAATTGAAAGCCTGCAGCCATGAGTGACTTCGAGATCCCGCACAGCATCACCATTATCCGCCCCGACGACTGGCACCTTCACTTGCGTGACGGCGCTACCATGGCCAGCGTCCTGCCGGACACCGCGCGCCAGTTCGGCCGTGCGATCGTGATGCCAAATCTGAAACCTCCTGTCACCACCGTGGCGCAGGCCGCCGCCTACCGCGACCGCATCCTGGCCGCCCTGCCGCAAGGCATGGACTTCGAGCCGCTGATGACGCTCTACCTGACCGACAACACCTCGCCGGACGAAATCATCCGCGCCGCCGACAGCGGCTTCGTGCACGCGGTCAAGCTGTACCCGGCCGGCGCCACCACCAACTCCGACGCCGGCGTGACCGACCTGGCCAAGTGCTACAAGGTGCTGGAAACCATGCAGGAAGTCGGCATGCCGTTCCTGGTGCACGGCGAGGTGACCGACCAGGACATCGACCTGTTCGACCGCGAAGCAGTGTTCATCGAACGCGTGATGCGCCCGCTGCGCAAGGACCTGCCGGCGCTGAACATCGTGTTCGAGCACATCACCACCAAGGACGCTGCGCAATACGTGGCCGAAGCGGAAGGCCCGATCGCGGCCACCATCACCGCCCACCATCTGCTGTACAACCGCAACGAGATCTTCAAGGGCGGCATTCGCCCGCACTACTACTGCCTGCCGGTGCTGAAACGCGAGGAACACCGCCTGGCGCTGGTGACTGCCGCGACCAGCGGCGACGAGCGTTTCTTCCTCGGCACCGACTCCGCGCCGCACGCGCAGGGTGCCAAGGAAGCGGCCTGCGGCTGCGCTGGCTGCTACACCGCGCTGCACGCGATGGAGCTGTACACCGAAGCCTTCGCCCGCGCTGGCGCGCTGGACAAGCTGGAAGCTTTCGCCTCCCTGAATGGCCCGGCCTTCTACGGCCTGGAACCGAACAAGGGCACCATCACCCTCAAGCGCGAGCAGTGGACCCTGCCGGCCGACCTGCCGTTCGGTGATTCCAAACTGATCCCGCTGAACGCCGGCGAAACGATCAACTGGAAAATGGCCTAAGAGGCTACGTGTTCCAGGATATCGACTGGTCCCGCGCCTGGTATGCCTCGGTGCGGGACGCCGCTTCCCGCATCGACCTCTCCCTGCCCAGTGTGGTACAGCCGTTCTGCGAACAGGCCGCCGCGCTGGCGCTGCTCAACCACGCGGGCCAGCCGCTGCGCTTCGTGCCGCAAGCCTCGCTCCCTGAAGGCACGGCCTATGAAGAATTCATCGGCGCCACCGGCCAGGTGCCGACCCGCGACAACCTGCACGATTTCTTCAACGGCCTGGTGTGGCTGACCTTCCCGCTTGTCAAACGCCAGCTCAACGCGCTGCAGGCCGCGCAGATTGCGCAGGACGGCGTGGGCAAGTCACGCGGCCCCGCGCGCGATGCTGCTACCATCTATGACGAAAATTCGGCGTTGCTGGTGGTGCGCGACGATGCCGAAGGCGCGGCCCTGGTGGACGCCTTGCGCAATCACCGCTGGCGTGAAGCCTTCGTGGAGCGTGCCGGCATGTTCGGTCGCGATGCGGAAGTCTGGCTGTTCGGCCACGCGCTGATGGAAAAGCTGGTGGCGCCCTACAAGGCCATCACCGCCCACACTCGCGTGGTACTGGCCGGCGACGACTACTGGGTGCTGGACGACGCAGGCCGTCGTGCATGGCTGGACCGCGACGAAGCGGCGCGCCTGGCCAGCGAAGGCCTGGGCAAGGGCGGGTTCACACCGCTGCCGGTGCTGGGCATTCCAGGCTGGTGGCCGCAGCAGGACGACACTTTTTACGCAGACGACACGGTATTCCGCGCCAAGCGGAAGCCCGCTTGAAAAGGAGCTTTGAATGGACAGGATTATTCGCTGGGGCATCCTCGGCACCGGCAAGATCGCCAAGGCCTTTGCCACCGCCTTGCGGGACGTTCCCGATGCCGAACTGGCGGCGGTTGCGTCGCGCAGTCTGGATAGCGCTACCGAATTCGCCAGCGAGTACGGCGCCAAGCGCGCCCACGGCGACTACCAGGCGCTGGCCGACGATGCCGGCGTGGATGTCGTCTACATCGCCACGCCGCACGCCATGCACCACGAGAACGCCATCATGTGCCTGAAGGGCGGCAAGGCGCTGCTGGTCGAAAAGGCTTTCACCCTGAACCGCCGCCAAGCACGGGAGATCGTCGACCTGGCGCGCGAACGCAAGCTGTTCGTGATGGAAGCGATGTGGACCCGCTTCCAGCCCGCCATGCTGGAAGCCAGGCGCATGATCGACACGGGCGAGATCGGCAATGTACGCAACCTGCAGGCGGATTTCGGCTTTCCGGCCGAAGCCGGCCCCGAGCACCGCCTGTTCAATCCCATGCTGGGCGGGGGCTCCCTGCTGGACCTGGGCATCTACCCGCTGTCGATGGCAGCCTTCTTCCTCGGTCCGGTCAAGGGCGTGCGCGGCTACGGCGAACTGACGCCGGCAGGTGTCGACATGCAGGCCAGTTTCGTGCTGCAGCATGAAGGCGGCGCCTTGTCGGCCTGCAGTTCCAGCCTGAACACCTGGACCCCGACGACGATGACCATCTGCGGCGACAAGGGCTTCCTGCGCCTGCATGGCCGCTTCCACCATACCGAACGCTTTACCGTTGGCCTGAACCACGGTGATGAGCGCGAGTTCCACTTCCCGCGCATCGGCAATGGCTATGCGCACGAGGCGCTGGAAGTCGGGCGCTGCCTGCGCGAGGGCCTGCTTGAAAGCCCGGAAATGCCGCTGGATGAAACCGTCGAGCTGATGGGTGTACTGGATGAGTTGCGCGCCCAGATCGGCGTGCGCTACAGCGTGGATTGACGGCGAAGCCACACGCGACAACTCTTTACAAAAAAGTATTCGCCCTCCAATTGCCATAAAGTTATTATCGAATTTTTAACTTCGGTTGGAGGGTGGTATGCATCATGCAATCCTGAAGCTGGCTGGCGCGGCGGCGCTGGCATTGGCATCTGGCGCCGCTTCGGCGCACTGGGTCACTACTGATCTTCAAGTCACGGGCATCATCCAGGAAATACCTGGACCGTCGGCCCGCTGCCCCTCCAATTTCGGCGGCACCATTACCGGCCATGGCAGCAGCGCCCTGCTGGGCCGCGTGGCCTACGTCGCCAGCGACTGCATCACGCCCAACGGTGCGATCTACAACTTCAACCGCGGCCGCATGATCCTCATGACCCTGTCCGGCGACCAGATATACGCCGACTACAGCGGCCAGTTCGTGCCGACCGGCCAGGGCACCAACTATGTCTTCAGCGGCGCCACCTTCCAGATCATCGGCGGCACCGGCCAGTACATTTTCGCCACCGGCGGCGGCCAGTTGCAGGGCGGCGAAGACATGGCGACCGGTGCGGGCAATATCGTCCTGAGCGGCCGCATGAGCTACTGGAAGCGCTAAAACCGTTTTGGCGGCCGCCAGCAGGATTTGGCGGCATCCTTTACACTGGCTTTCTTTGCCAGCAGGATGCCCGCCATGACCAGCAACGACCGCCACCTCAATCTCAAGACGATCCTGCTCACCACCGGCGTCGTGCTGACGCTGTCGATGGGCGTGCGCCACGGCTTCGGTTTCTGGATGCAGCCGATCTCGCAGGCCAATGGCTGGTCGCGCGAAACCTATTCGCTGGCGCTGGCGCTGCAAAACCTGCTGTGGGGCGCCTTCGGTCCCTTCGCCGGCATGGTGGCCGACCGCTGGGGCACCCAGCGCGTGGTGATCGCCGGCGCCTTCTCCTACATGGCTGGCTTGCTGTGGATGGCGACAGTGACGCAGCCGACCCTGTTCATCATTGGCTCGGGCGTGTTCATTGGCCTGGGCCTGGCCTGTACCGCCTTCGGCGCGGTAAGCGGCATCATCGGCCGCGCGGCGCCGGTGGAAAAGCGCTCTTGGGCTTTCGGCGTTTCGGGCGCGGCCAGCTCCTTCGGCCAGTTCCTGATGATGCCGGTCGAGCAGCAGCTGATTTCCTCCATCGGCTGGCAGCACGCCTTCTACGCGCTGGCCGGCGTCGTGTTCCTGCTGATGATTCCCATGACTGCCTTCATGCGCGAACCGAAACATGAAGTGGCAACCGGCGGCGCGCACCAGAGCGTGGGCGAGGCAATGCGTGAAGCGATGGGCAACCGTTCTTTCCTGCTGCTGGTGGCGGGCTATTTCGTGTGCGGCTTCCAGCTGGTTTTCGTCGGCGCCCACTTGCCGGCCTACCTGAAGGACAAGGGCATCGCGACGCCCGGCGTGGCGGTGATGGCGCTGGCGCTGATCGGACTGTTCAACATTTTCGGTTCATTCACCGCCGGCCAGTTGGGCGGCCGCATGCCGAAGCGCTACCTGCTTTCCTCGATCTACTTCGCGCGCTCGGTGGTGATCGGCTTGTTCCTGCTGGCGCCCTTGTCGCAGTGGTCGGTCTACCTGTTTGCCGCGGCCATCGGCTTCCTGTGGCTGGCCACGGTGCCCCTGACCAACGGCATCATCGCCGGCGTGTTCGGCTTGAAGCATATGTCGATGCTGGCGGGCGTGGTGTTCCTGTCGCACCAGGTGGGCAGCTTCATCGGGGTGTGGCTGGGCGGCTACCTGTTCGACAAGCTCGGCAGCTACGACGTCGTATGGGGTATCACCCTCGGCCTCGGCATCTTTGCCGGCCTGGCAAACCTGCCGATCGACGAGCGTGCGCTGGCGCGCAGCGAACCTGGATTGAAGGCGGCCTGACATGAAGCAGCGGCCGCTCCGCATCGGGCTGTGGGCGCTGGGGATAGCGGTGCTGGCGCTGGCTTTCGCGGCCTACCTGCAGCCGGCCTTCATGCTCGACCTGGCCAACCGCATCTACCTCTGCCTATGAGGCCAGGGCCGCGCTGATCAGGCCTGCTTGCGGGATTTGCTGGTCTTCTGGGCGACCTGCGTTTTCTTTTTCGAAGACTTGTCGCTGGCGACACGCGTGGCTTTACCCTTCTTGCCCTTGCCGGCCTTGTGCGGCGCCGGCGGTACTTCTTCAACACCGGTGCGCTTGGCATGCATGGCCGACGGCAGGGCGTTGTCTTCCAGGTTGGCCAGCATGAAGCGGTTCGGGTCGATGCGGGTGCCGTCCTGGTAGGCTTCCAGGTGCAGGTGCGGGCCGGTGGCGCGGCCGGTGGCGCCGGACAGGCCGATCAGCTCGCCGGCAGCCACGGTGTCGCCCACGCTCACATTGCGCTTGTTCAGGTGCGCGTACAGCGAGCGCAGGCCGCCTTCATGCTCGATCACCACGACATTGCCGTATTTGCGGTCGCCAAGATAGCCCATGCCCGATGCGACCACGGTGCCGTCATTGGTCGCCATGACCGGCGTGTTGCGCGGCACGGAGAAGTCGATGCCGCCATGCGCCCGGCGTCCGCGGGCGGCGCCAAAGAAGCTGCTGACGCGGCCCCCTTCCAACGGCAGGCGCCATTGCTGCAGGAGCGCGTCTTTCGGCTCTTTCTCTTCCTGCGGCGGCGGAATGTCCAATGGCTCTGGCATCGCAGCGGCAGGCTGCAGGATGTTGGCGGCGGCCAGCATGGCCATCAGGAGGAAGTTGGTGATCTTTGGCATAGCGGGCGAGTTTCGCATATCAATGTGCTTTAAGGCAAATACGTAGGGAACAGACAAGATTTCTTTTGTTAGTTGAAGTTCTGCTTGTAGTTGAGCCGCAATGCCGTGCCGCCGCGCGTGCCAATAGTGGTCTGGCGCCAGCCCGGGCCTTCATAACGGTCGGTGTTGGCGCGCTCGGGATGCAGCAGGTCGGACAGCGCAAGGCGCAACTCCTTTTGCGGCGACAGCCTCCAGGTGGCGCGCAAGTCCAGCTTGCGCTGGTAGGCCATCACTGAAACGACGTTGGCGGAAGCCCGGCTAGCGCCACCGGCTTCGTAACAGAACTCGGCCTCCAGCGTCAGTGCGGCGTGCTTGTAGCTGAGGGCCGCCGTGCCGCTCAGCGGCGTTTGCGCGGCAAGGCGGTTGTCGGGACCGGGCACCCGCTCGAGGCGGGAGCGGTTGAAGGTGGCGTTGGCACGCAGGGACAGCGACGCGGTCAACGGCGTGCGCAACTCCAGCGTGAAGCCGTGCACGCGGGCGCCGCCCTGGTTGGCCGGCATGGAGATCCAGCGCCCGCCGTCGCGGAACAGCGTGAGCAGGATGACGTCGTCGATGTCGCGCGCGTAGATGCTGGCGCCAAGCAGGCTGTCCTTTGCGAAGTAGTAGTCGATGCCGGCGTCGATCCCCCACGCCAGTTCGGGACGCAACGATGGATTGCCCTGGGTATCCGGATTGGTCGGGCTGTTGTTGTTGTCGGACGTGAAGCGGCGCGGGATCAGGTCGAGCATATTGGGCGCCTTGTAGCTGCGGCTGAGGCCCAGGCGCAACTGGCTGTCGCCGGGCAGCTTGCGCATCCATTGCAGTACGGGGCTGACGACGGTGCTGCGCTGGCGTACCGATGCGCTGTTGCGGCCGTGTGCTTCGGTACGCATGGTTTCCCAGCGCAGGCCGGCGGACCACGAGTCGGCACCGCGCTTCCATTCGTCCTGCGCAAAGGCGGCCAGGCGTTCGATGCGGCCGTCGTAGCGCTCGTCGCGCAGGAAGTTGAGCGCGCCGGTGTGGTTGAATTCATGCTCGATGCGGGTTTGCATGCGCTGGGTGGCGGCGCCGTCCCAGCCGGCAACCAGGGCGTGGCCGTTGCCCAGCGGGTGGGAATACTTGCCGCCGTAGTTGAAGCCGTGTTCACGGATGTCGCCATCCACGTGGCGCACGGTGGGGCCGGGACCGGCCAGCGGCAAGCCGGTGAAATCGAAGGCGGTGTCGCGCGGCGCCTTGGTGCCGCCCAGCTTGAGCTCCCATTGCGCGCCGCTGGCCAGTGTGCGTTGCCACGTCAGTTCGCTGCGCAGGAAGTAGCCGCGCATGTGGAACAAGCTGCGCACTTCGGCAAAATCGCCGGACGCGCCGAGCTGCAGCGCTTCCTTCGAACGGTAGTTGATATCGCGGCGGTTGATGGTGGCGATGGTTTGCAGTGCGAAGCTGTCGCCATCGGCGGTGGTCCAGTTCAGGCGAGGGTTGAGGTTGAGCGATTCGCCAACGTTGTCCTCATGCGCGCGAATGGTGCGCAGCACGCCGGGCCCGCTGTCCGTGATCTTGCGGTCGGCGGGCGTGCTGCTGCGCGACAGCACGGCGCCGGCGCTATGCGACCAGGCGTCGGCCTTGCCGGACGACTGCGCGCTGAGGCGCGGCGACCATGCGCCGTGCAGGCTGTCCATCCCAAGCTGCATTTCCCGTGTGCTCTGGCGAACGGATTTGCGCAACACGATGTTGACGGTGCCGGCGATGCCTTGCGTGCCCAGGACTGCAGAGGCGCTGCGCAGCACTTCGACGCGCTCGATCAATTCCGGCGGCAGGCTGTCCAGCGAGAAGCCGTTGGGCGCTGGCTGGCCGTTCAGCAGGATTTGCGTATAGCCGTTGCCAAGTCCACGCATGCGGATGCCGGCGCTGTCGCTGACGGCGATGCCGGGCAGTCGGCGCAGGGCGTCGGCCAGCGTGCGGTCGCCGTTCGCTGCCAGCTCGTCGCGGGTCAGCACGACGGTGCTGGCCGTGTCGTCCTTGCGCTGGTCCAGGCGTGCCGATTTGATCTCGACGACAGGCTGCGCGGGCGCGGCCTGGGCTGCCAGCGCGGCGGCCAGCATGCTGATAGCCTTCTTCATGACGGGTTCCTCAGGACGAGCGCCGCCACTGCCGGGCAGCGCGCGGCATGCGGCCAGGGGCGGCGGGAAAGATCAGGAGGCGCGGCTGGCTTTCAGGCGTAGCAGCGCGGTTCGGGTGGCGTTGTTTTCGAGATTGCCGAGCAAGGATTGCGGGTCGATGTTCCGGCCATTGCGGCTGACTTCCATATGCAGGTGCGGGCCGGTGACCTTGCCGCTGGCGCCGGATGTGCCGAGCTGCTGGCCGGCGGCGACGCGTTCGCCTTCTTTCACCAGCCGCTGGTCCAGGTGCGCATACAGCGAGCGCAGGCCGTTGGCGTGTTCAATCGCGACCAGTTCGCCCCATTTGTCTTCGCCCATGTAGTTGCTGGTTGAGGCGACCACGACGCCGTCCGCAGGCGCGACGACGGGCGTGCCGGTGCGGGCGGCGAAGTCCATGCCGCCATGCAGACGGCCGGTTGGCGCATGCCTGATGCCGAAGAAGGCGCTGACGCGCAGGCGCTCCATCGGCTTTTGCCAGCGGGGCAGGGATCTGTCTTCGCCGGCGGGAATGCCGCGCCGGGGGGCGGCCGGGGCTGATTCCAAGGCGCTGCCGGGCGTCGCGGCGTCGATGCGCCACGCAAGCGCTGGCTGCAGCAATACACTGGCTGCCAGCAGCGAAGGCAATGCGGCCCAGCCCAATGCGCCCGCAACTGCGCGTGGGATGGCAGGAACGCCGTCGCGGATCATGCCGATTCGGGCTGCCACGGCGTCCACCGCGCGCCCGCCGAAGGCGAGTGCGGTCCCGTGGCCAGGCAAGGCTTGCATGCGCATTTGCGCGACCAGCGCGGTGGCATAGGCGCGGCGTTGGGGCGCTGGCCGGCCTTGCAACACGGTGCGGTCGCAGCCCAGTTCCTGCGCCCACGCCATGCGCCGGCCCAGGCGGGCCACCATGGGATTGAACCATTGGATGGCTTGCAGCAGGAAGCAGGCATGCATCCACAGCGGGTCGCGGCGGGCGAGGTGGGTCAGCTCGTGCTCGATCACCAGGCGCTGCTGGACGGGATCGAAATCGCGCAGGTGGCGCGGCAGCAGCAGGATCGGGCGGAGCAGGCCGGCCAGCATGGGGGCAATCGGTGCGTCGATCTCGCGCACTTCCGGCAGATGGCGGTGCAGGCTGGCGAAGCCGGGATGGGCGGCCAGGTCGAAACGGTCCAGCTGTTGCGAGACGGAGAGCAAGGTGGCGAGACGGCGCCTGGCTTGCAACCAGCGTACGGCCGCTACGGCAAGGCCGGCGCCGTACAGTGCCAGCCAGGCGTAGCCCAGCCACAGCAGCGCTGGAGCCGGCGCCATGGGAGCGGCGCCATGCTCGTCGAATGCCGCCTCCTCGCCGGGAGCCGGGTCGTTGCTGCTGCCGGCGGCTGCATTGGCCTGGGCGGCAGGCGCCGGCACGGCCGGCAGCTCGATCGTGGGAACAAGGCTCAGGCGTGCAGCGCCGGGGAGCATTCCAAGCGCCAGGGTGCCGGCAACGGCGGCAGCACCCAGCAACCAGGGCGTGCGGCGCGCCTCAAGCCCGGGCCAGGCGCGGGCAACGCTGCGCAACAGGAGCCAGGTGCAGGCGCCCGCCAGAACGCTGGCGATGCTCGCCTGCAGGAAAACCAGGGCAAGCATCGGTTTACTCCTTCTCTTCCGGCCATTCGCTCAGCAACTGTTCCAGTTCTTTCAACTCGTGCTGGTTCACCAGTTTCGAGCCGGTGAACATATTCACAGGCAGCGGAGCGTTCATTTCCATTACGCGGTGGCTGAAATCGTGGGCAAATGCAGCCAGCGTTTCAACCTTTTCGAGTACTGGCGCGTATACGTTCATACCATGGACGGAATGCAGGCTGATCATTCCTTTTTCCAGCATGCGTTCCAGGGTTTTACGGGTGGATGAGTAGGACCAGGCCAGTTCTTCTTCCACGCGTTCATGGATTTCTCGGGCACTGAGCGGATGCTGTTTCCAAAGTGCCTTGAGCAGCGTTAATTCGGTAATGGATGGAATGGCCATAGGGACTCCTTGTGACGTATGACGGGATTGTGCGACATATGTCGCATGAAGGCAAGGAGTTTATGCGACACATGTCACATAATGTATCATTGCGCATATGAAAAAAATTGCAATAGTTATCACAATGCTTGCCACCTTGATCGGTTGCGAAGGCAAGCGGCTGACGGAAGCGGACGTCACCGGCGTCATGGCGGATATCGAGACCTCGGTCCAGCGTCATGATGCCGA
>Ga0307408_100001190_pt1 | contig 19664 bp, 15 predicted proteins | sample 322Cmetagenome_FD_202116 | JGI IMG/M metagenome (GOLD analysis project Ga0307408, IMG submission 202116) | Maize rhizosphere microbial communities from greenhouse at UC Davis, California, United States - 322HYB-C-3 | ecosystem: Host-associated > Plants > Roots > Rhizosphere > Soil | place... | reverse complement strand
ACGTGATGGTTGCTGCACTGGACTCCATCAACGCATTGGCCTCTTATGGGCTGGACATTACTGGCAAGTCTGCGCAACTCCGTAGCGCGATAGCAAAAGCGAGGGCCAATTCTGGCGCAGCGGTGTCGCGCATGTTGACAGCGCTTGAAGAAAAATTGCCACCAGCTTGATTCACAGGCGCGCAGCACCTTGTGCCGGGGTAGGTGCACGCGGTTGCGTGTGTGGTCGGCGCGTCCGCAGCCTTCGGACCATGGCGTCCCGATGCACGAATGGATTAAGGAAACGTAGAACGTGTTCGGTTTGGGGGCAGCCATGAGCAAATTCGAAAGACTGCTTGGCGATGAGACTACTTCATGGTTTGAATACAATCTTGATCTGGCCAGCGAATCGTTGAACGGGTTTACCTCGGAGGATTGGCGCTACCTGCAGTCCAAGGCCTTGTCGTTTTCCGCATGTGTCCAGGAGCGCTGCGCCGAAGCTGTCGGTGACTTCGGAAGTAATGATGGGGTGTGCGTTTTGACAGCGCTTCTTGCATCCTCCCCTTACCTCGATGTCGCGGCAGTCGCCGCCAGCCAACTTGACGATATGGAGATCGAGCTGCCGCTTGCCCTGCGGCCGAGGCTGCAACATTTGTTGGATCATCTGACGACTCGTCACAGCACGCGTGCGATGGACGTTCAGCGGCTAATCTCGCACTTATGCTGAGCACATTAATGCCCTGTGGCTGTCGTAAGCACCGGCACTAAATAGGGCAGGTCCGGCGACAACGAAACTTATGTCTTCAGTGTGCGCGGCAAGGAATTGAGAGGCCTCGAATTGACCGGCTTTGGCGATTTTGAGGAATACCCAGACCAGCCGATCCTGGCAGCTATCGTGGTTCAGGACCTGTGAGCAAGCGCCCGGCCGGCCCGCCGGGCGCGTAGGCTTATTCGGCTGGCACCCTCACCCAGCCTTCCATCAGGACCCGCGCGCTGCGGCTCATGATGGCTTTCTTCACGGTCCACTCGCCATTCTCCTGCGTAGCCTGTGCGCCAACACGGAGCGTGCCGGAAGGATGGCCGAAGCGCACTGATTCACGTTCGCCTCCGCCTGCAGCCAGGTTGACCAGCGTACCGGGAATGGCGGCCGCCGTGCCGATTGCCACGGCGGCAGTCCCCATCATCGCGTGGTGCAGCTTGCCCATGGAAAGCGCGCGCACCAGCAGGTCGATGTCGCCTGCCTGCACCTGCTTGCCGCTGGACGCGGTATAGCTGGCTGGTGGCGCAACGAAGGCCACCTTTGGCGTGTGCTGGCGGGTGGCAGCTTCCGACACGTCCTTGATCAGCCCCATACGCACCGCGCCATGGGCCCGGATGGTTTCAAACCTGGCCAGCGCGGCGGAGTCGCCATTGATCGCTTCCTGCAGTTCGGTGCCGGTGTAGCCGATGGCATCCGCATTGACGAAGATGGTCGGGATGCCGGCGTTGATCATGGTCGCCTTCAGCGTGCCGATGCCAGGAACTTCCAAGTCGTCGACCAGGCGGCCGGTCGGGAACATCGAGCCACCTGCGCCCTCTTCTTCTGCCGCAGGATCCATGAACTCCAGCTGCACTTCAGCGGCCGGGAAGGTCACGCCATCCAGTTCGAAGTCGCCGGTTTCCTGCACTTCGCCATTCGTCATCGGAATGTGGGCGATGATGGTCTTGCCGATATTGGCCTGCCAGATGCGCACCACGGCCATGCCGTCGCGCGGCACGCGGGCCGGCGCCACCAGGCCGCCGCTGATCGCGAACGCACCGACGGCAGCCGACAGGTTGCCGCAGTTGCCACTCCAGTCGACGAAGGCCTTGTCGATGCTGACCTGGCCGAACAGGTAGTCCACGTCATGGTCGGAACGGTTGGAGGCGGACAGGATCACCGTCTTGCTGGTGCTCGAAGTCGCGCCGCCCATGCCGTCAATCTGCTTGCCGTACGGGTCGGGACTGCCGATTACGCGCAGCAGCAGCTTGTCGCGCGCTGCGCCAGGCACCTGGGCAGCTTCCGGCAAGTCCTGCAGCCGGAAGAACACGCCCTTGCTGGTGCCGCCACGCATGTAGGTGGCGGGGATTTTCACTTGGGGTGCGTGTGCCATCATGCCGCCTTTGCCGATTCCAGGAAGTCCTGCGCGAAGCGCTGCAGCACGCCGCCAGCCTCATAGATCGACACGTCTTCCGACGAGTCGAGGCGGCAGGTCACCGGCACTTCCACGCGCTCGCCATTCCTGCGGTTGATCACCAGGGTCAGCGCGGCGCGCGGTGCGCGTTCGCCGACCACGTCGAAAGTTTCGGTGCCATCGATGCCCAGGGTCAGGCGGTTCACGCCCGGCTTGAACTCAAGCGGCAGCACGCCCATGCCTACCAGGTTGGTGCGGTGGATGCGCTCGAAGCCTTCCGCCACAATGGCTTCGACACCTGCCAGGCGCACGCCTTTCGCCGCCCAGTCACGCGAGGAGCCCTGGCCGTAGTCGGCGCCGGCGATCACGATCAGCGGCTGCTTACGCTCCATATAGGTCTCGATGGCTTCCCACATGCGGGTTACTTTGCCTTCCGGCTCCACGCGGGCCAGCGAACCGGCCTTGATGCTGCCGTCGGCATTGCGCACCATTTCGTTCTTCAGCGTCGGGTTGGCGAAAGTGGCACGCTGCGCGGTCAGGTGGTCGCCGCGGTGGGTTGCGTAGGAGTTGAAGTCCTCTTCCGGCAGGCCCATTTTGTGCAGGTATTCGCCGGCAGCAGAATCCATCATGATCGCGTTCGATGGCGACAGGTGGTCGGTGGTGATGTTATCGCCCAGCACAGCCAGCGCACGCATGCCCTTCAGCGTGCGCTCGCCTGCCAGCGCACCTTCCCAATACGGCGGACGGCGGATGTAGGTCGATTGCGGGCGCCAGTCGTACAGCGGCTCGGCGCGCTCGGCAGTCTCTTCGCTGCGTGCGAACATCGGGATATAAACCTTGCGGAAGTGGTCCGGCTTGACACTGCTCGCGACGATGGCGTCGATCTCCTCATCGCTCGGCCACAGGTCCTTCAGCGTGACCGGCTTGCCGGCGGCATCGTGGCCCAGGACGTCCTTCTCGATATCAAAGCGGATGGTGCCGGCGATGGCGTAGGCCACCACCAGCGGTGGCGATGCCAGGAAGGCTTGCTTGGCGTACGGGTGGATGCGGCCATCGAAGTTGCGGTTGCCCGACAGGACTGCGGTGGCGTACAGGTCGCGCTCAACGACTTCCTTCTGGATCACTGGGTCCAGCGCACCGGACATGCCATTGCAGGACGTGCAGGCGTAGGCAACCACGCCAAAGCCCAGCTTTTCCAGCTCAGGCATCAGGCCCGCTTCCTCCAGGTACAGTGTCACGGCTTTGGAGCCTGGCGCCAGCGAGGATTTGACCCACGGCTTGCGCAGCAGGCCAGCCTTGTTCGCATTGCGGGCCAGCAGGCCGGCCGCAATCATATTGCGCGGGTTGTTGGTGTTGGTGCAGCTCGTGATAGCGGCGATGATCACTGCGCCGTCAGGCATCTTGCCTGGTTCGTTTTCCACCACGCCGGAAATGCCGCGCGCAGCCAGCTCGGAAGTCGGCACGCGCTTGTGAGGGTTCGAGGGGCCGGCGATATTGCGCACCACGGTTGACAGGTCGAACTTCAGCACGCGCTCGTACTCCACCTTGGCCAGGTCATCCGACCACAGGCCGGTGTGCTTGGCGTAGGTCTCCACCAGGGCCACCAGGTCGTCGTCGCGGCCGGTCAGCTTCAGGTATTTGATGGTTTGCGCGTCGATCGAGAACATCGCCGCAGTGGCGCCGAACTCCGGTGCCATATTGGAGATGGTGGCGCGGTCGCCCAGGGTCAGCGCAGCCGAACCTTCGCCGTAGAATTCCAGGTAGGCCGAAACCACTTTCTCCTTGCGCAGGAATTCGGTCAGCGCCAGCACGATGTCGGTGGCGGTGATGCCTGGCTGCGGCTTGCCGGTCAGCTCAACGCCGATGATGTCCGGCAGGCGCATCCAGGATGCGCGGCCCAGCATCACGGTTTCCGCTTCCAGGCCGCCTACACCGATGGCGATCACGCCCAGCGCGTCCACCATCGGGGTATGGGAGTCGGTGCCGACCAGGGTGTCCGGATAGGCCACGCCGTCAGTCACCTGGATCACCGGCGACATGCGCTCCAGGTTAATCTGGTGCAGGATGCCGTTACCCGGCGGGATCACGTCGACATTCTGGAAAGCCTTTTTGGTCCAGTTGATGAAGTCGAAGCGGTCTTCGTTGCGGCGGTCTTCGATGGCGCGGTTCTTGTTGAACGCGTCCGGGTCGAAACCGCCGCATTCGACGGCCAGCGAGTGGTCGACCACCAGTTGGGTCGGCACCACCGGGTTGACCAGGGCTGGATCGCCGCCCTGCTCCGCGATGGCGTCACGCAGGCCGGCCAGGTCGACCAGCGCGGTCTGGCCCAGGATGTCGTGGCATACCACGCGCGCCGGGAACCATGGGAAGTCCAGGTCACGCTTGCGTTCGATCAGCTGCGACAGCGAGGCAGCCAGTGTGGCCGGGTCGCAGCGGCGCACCAGGTTTTCCGCCAGCACGCGCGAGGTGTACGGCAGCGTGGCGTAGGCACCCGGCTTGATCGCATCGACGGCTTCGCGCGCGTCGAAATAATCGAGCTTGGTGCCCGGGAGTTGTTTGCGGTATTGGGTATTCATTACTTGCGGTCCTTCAGTGGTACGAAGGCCAGGTCTTCAGGGCCGACGTAGTTGGCGCTAGGACGAATGATCTTGTTGTCGATACGCTGCTCGATCACGTGGGCAGCCCAGCCCGAAGTACGGGAAATCACGAACAGCGGGGTGAACATGGCCGTCGGCACGCCCATCATGTGGTAAGACACGGCGGAGAACCAGTCCAGGTTCGGGAACATCTTCTTGATTTCCCACATCACGGACTCCAGGCGCTCGGCGATGTCGAACATTTTCATCGAGCCAGCTTCCTGCGACAGCGAGCGCGCCACTTCCTTGATCACCACATTGCGCGGGTCGGAGATGGTGTACACAGGGTGGCCGAAGCCGATCACCACCTCCTTGTTGGCGACGCGGTTGCGGATGTCGGCTTCCGCTTCGTCCGCGTTTTCATAGCGCTGCTGGATGTCCAGCGCCACTTCGTTGGCGCCGCCGTGCTTGGGACCGCGCAGCGCGCCGATCGCGCCGGTGATGGCGGAGTGGATGTCGGAACCCGTGCCGGAAATCACGCGGCTGGTGAAGGTGGAAGCGTTGAACTCATGCTCCGCGTACAGGATCAGCGAGGTGTGCATCGCACGCACCCACGATTCGGACGGCTTCTCGCCGTGCAGCAGGTGCAGGAAGTGGCCGCCGATGGTTTCGTCGTCGGTTTCCACGTCGATGCGCTTGCCGTTATGGCTGTAGTGGTACCAGTACAGCAGCATGGAGCCGAAGGAAGCCATCAGGCGGTCGGCGATGTCGCGTGCGCCGGCGATGTTGTGGTCATCCTTTTCAGGCAGGCAGCAGCCCAGCACTGAAACGCCGGTACGCATCACGTCCATCGGGTGGGCCGAGGCGGGCAGCGCTTCCAGCGCCGACTTCACGCCTTGCGGCAGGCCGCGCAGGGATTTCAGCTTGGCCTTGTAGCCTTTCAGTTCGGCGATGTTCGGCAGCTTGCCGTGCACCAGCAGGTAGGCGATTTCTTCGAACTCGCAGGTGGTCGCCACGTCCAGGATGTCGTAGCCGCGGTAGTGCAGGTCATTGCCGGTCTTGCCGACGGAGCACAGGGCGGTATTGCCGGCTGCAACGCCGGACAGGGCTACGGATTTCTTTGGCTTGAAGGTTGGAGCTGCTTCGGTCATGTTGGTCTCTCCTCTTTTTTAGAACCGGTAAACCAGTGTCAGGCTCGCGGGGTCTGACACTTGTCTGTTTTTACTTTTTCGCTGCTGCGAACAGGGCGTCGAGCTTCTGTTCGAAGTCGTGATAGTTGATGCGCTCATACAGTTCGGCGCGGGTCTGCATGGTGTCGACCACGTTTTTCTGGGTGCCGTCGCGGCGGATGGCGGTGTACACGTTCTCGGCGGCCTTGTTCATGGCGCGGAAAGCGGACAGCGGATACAGCACCAGGCCGACGTCGGCGGACTTCAGTTCTTCCACGGTAAACAGCGGGGTCGAGCCGAATTCGGTGATATTCGCCAGCACCGGCACTTTCACGGCCGCAGCGAATTGCTTGTACATGTCCAGCGAAATCATCGCTTCCGGGAAGATCATGTCGGCGCCAGCTTCCACGCAAGCCACAGCGCGGTCGATGGCCGCGTCCAGGCCTTCCACGGCCAGGGCATCGGTGCGGGCCATGATCACGAAGTTCTCGTCGGTACGCGCGTCGACGGCAGCCTTGATGCGGTCGATCATCTCGCCCTTGGACACGATTTCCTTGCCTGGACGGTGGCCGCAGCGCTTGGCGCCCACCTGGTCTTCGATATGCATGGCAGCGGCGCCGAACTTGATCATCGACTTCACGGTACGCGCCACATTGAAAGCGGATGCGCCGAAGCCGGTATCCACGTCCACCAGCAGTGGCAGGTCGCACACGTCCGTGATGCGGCGCACGTCGGTCAGCACGTCGTCCAGGTTGGAAATGCCCAGGTCCGGCAGGCCCAGGGAGCCGGCAGCCACACCGCCACCCGACAGGTAGATCGCCTTGAAGCCGGCGCGCTTGGCCAGCAGGGCGTGGTTGGCGTTGATCGCGCCGACCACCTGCAGCGGGGATTCTTCTTGCGCGGCCTTGCGGAAGGCGGCACCTGCGGAATATTGGCTCATGATGTCCTTTCAGATTGAGGAATGTTTTGCCGTCCATAGTGCAAGTGGCGTGCCAGCCACGGCTGCCCAGCAAAATCAAGCACTTGCAACATTGGCCCCAGAGTATAATGTTTCAAGTTGAAACACATGAAACGTTTCAGGTGAAACATGCGACATTCCACTCCCCTGCCCTTCGACCCGGCCGACAAGCCTGTGATCTGGACGGTTTCCGTCTCGCGCCTGTCGGAACTGTTCCGCGACATCACCCTGGAATATGACGCCCTGGCCGACATCGAGCCGATCAACCTTGGTTTCGACGAAGCCGCACGCCATATCCGCGAACGGCTGGCGACGGAGCGCTGCGATGCGGTGATTGCGGCCGGCTCCAACGCGGCATACCTGAAAGGCCGGCTGTCGATACCGGTGGTGATCGCCAAGGCCAGCGGCTTCGATTTCATGCAGGCCCTGGCCCGTGCGCGCAAAGTCTCCGACCGCATCGGCGTGATCACCTACCAGGACGACATGCCGGCGCTGGCGGAATTCGCCGCCACCTTCGGCGTGCCGATCGAGCAGCGCACTTATGCCACCGAAGAAGATGCCCGCGCCCAGATCAATGACCTCAAGGCTTCCGGCATCAAAGCCATTGTCGGTGCCGGCCTGATTACCGACCTGGCCGAGGAAGCCGGCTTGACCGGCATCTTCGTCTACTCCGCCGCCTCGATCCGCCAGGCCTTCGACGACGCACTGGAACTGGCACGCCTGGCGCAGCTCGAAACCAATCGCAGCCGGCGCCACGTGGTGGCCGACACCCTGCGCGCAAAGCATGGACTGGCCGACCTGCGCGGCGAGTCGGAAGCAATGGAGCGCGTGCGGCAGGCCGTCGTGCTGTACGCGAAGTCGCCCGCCACAGTGCTGATCCAGGGCGAAACCGGCTGCGGCAAGGAGCTGGTGGCACAAGCCATCCACCGCGAATCGCCGCGCACACTGGGTGGAGCCAACCGCCCGTTTGTTGCCGTGAACTGCGGCGCCATCGCCGAATCGCTGCTCGAATCGGAATTGTTCGGGCACGAAGAAGGCGCCTTCACCGGCGCTCGGCGCGGCGGCCACGCCGGCCTGTTCGAAGCGGCCAACCGCGGCACCCTGTTCCTCGACGAAATCGGCGAGATGCCGCTTGCCCTGCAGACCCGGCTCCTGCGCGTGCTGGAGGAGCGCGAAGTGGTGCGGGTCGGCGGTACGCGGCCGATTCCCGTCAATGTGCGCATCATCAGCGCCACGCATTGCGACCTTGAGGCGCGGGTGCGCGACGGCCGCTTCCGCGCCGACCTGTTCTACCGCCTGGCCGTGCTGCGCCTGTCGCTGCCGCCACTGCGCGAACGCCCGACCGACATCCTGCCGCTGGCCGAATGGTCGCTGCGCACCGCGCTGGCCAGCCTCGGCGCACGCGCCCACCCCAACCTGCCGGCCGAACTGGCCGCCTGCGCTCCGCTGCTGCTGCGCTACGAATGGCCGGGCAATGTGCGGGAATTGCGCAACCTGACCGAACGCCTTGCCCTGTTCCTCGCAGCCGAACCGCTGCAAGCCCTCACGCCAAGCTTCGTTGCAGGCGTGGCACCCGAACTGAACGCTTTCGCGCACCCGGTGCCGCAACTGGCCGTGCCCGCGGCATCCGCGCCGCGCGCAGGCGCAGCGGAAAAAGTCACAGAGGTACTCGCACGCTTTGGCGGGCGCCGGGACGCCGCCGCCGATTACCTTGGCATCAGCCGTACAACACTCTGGCGCCGTTTGCGGGAAGAAGGTCACTCTTAACGCCACCATCCTTGCCAATCTTGTAACATGTGCAGATTTCCTTCTCGCCAATAAAGGACCGGGCATGACTCCCAAGTCGTCATTGTTCCTCGATGCAGTGCGCTTTGCTGCTGCGCTGCTTGTCATGCTTAGCCACCTGACCAGCTATAGCATCAACGCGGTATTTCCCTGGGTTCGCTGGTCACACGAGGCGGTGGTCGTTTTCTTCGTCATTTCCGGCTATGTGATCGGCTACGTCGCCCACACCCGCGAGACTACGCTGGCGGATTTTGCCGCTGCGCGCCTTGGCCGCCTCTATTCCGTGGTGCTGCCGGCCCTGGCGCTAACTTTCGTGCTGGATGCCGCTGGCATCGCTGCGGCACCGGGACTGTACGTCGTGACCGATCACCAGCTTCCCGTCCTGCGCCTGTTGGCCAATTCGCTCTTTCTCCAGCAATCGTGGAATGCCACGGTTGTTCCGCTTTCGAACGGGCCATTCTGGTCCCTGGCCTATGAATTCTGGTATTACGCGATGTTCGCAGCATGGTATTTCACGAGCGGTAAGGCAAGAATTGCCTGGCTCGGCCTGGCGATGCTGTGCGCCGGCCCGCGCATCGTAGCCTATTTCCCGCTCTGGCTCATGGGTTTGGCGGCATACCACGCGTCCACGCGCTGGCAACTGCGCAGTGCAATCGGCTGGCTGGTATTTGCCGCCAGCGCATTTGCGTTCTTTTTACTGCTCTGGCTCGGCAATCCGCTGGACTGGGTCAGGCAAGCGGCGGAGGCAGGATTCCCCGACAGGCACGTCGTGATCGCGGGCATGCGCCTCTTCCTCGGGGACATTCCACGCTTGCCCTCCGATTTGCTGGTTGCTGCGCTCTTTGCCGCGATGGTCTTCAGCGTCCAGGGGCCGCTGCCGGCCGCGACCTGGCAAACCCGCGCCGCAGCCCTGGTGCGCTACCTGGCCGGTTCCACTTTTTCCTTGTATCTTTTCCACGTTCCCATTTTGTACTTCCTCATTGCGGTATTCGATGTCCAGAAAACCTCCGCCGGTGGCATAGCACTGACCGGTTTGTTGACAGTTGCAGCCTGCATGGCGTTTTCACACCTGTTCGAGCGACGTGTTGCCGGCTACCGCCGCTTTTTCAAGTCCTGCTTCGCGCTTTCCGCAACGAGGCGCCGACGCCAAAAAGTATTGCATCAATGACAATCCCGTAGTATCGTCTTGCGTTGAATTCAGGGGCATTTCATGGAATATCGCAGGGAAATTGATGGACTGCGGGCGGTTGCCGTCTTGCCGGTAATCCTGTTTCACGCAGGGTTCCAGTTCTTTGGCGGCGGCTTCGTCGGAGTCGATGTGTTTTTTGTTATCAGCGGCTACCTGATTACGACGATCCTGATCCACGAACTGGAAACCGGCCAGTTCTCCATCCTCAATTTCTACGAAAGGCGCGCGCGCCGCATCCTGCCCGCGCTATTCCTCCTGCTGTTTGCCTGCCTGCCATTCGCCTGGTTCTGGCTGGTGCCGGATGACCTGAAAGGCTTTTCGCAAAGCCTGGTGGCCGTCACCGCCTTTGCGTCGAATATCCTGTTCTGGGAGCAGAGCGACTACTTCGACAGCTCGGCCGAATTCAAGCCGCTGCTCCATACCTGGAGCCTGGCCGTCGAAGAACAGTTCTACCTGCTGTTCCCCGTCTTCCTGATGCTCTTTTGGCGGCGCGGCCAGCGCCTGCTGCTGGCCGTGCTGGCCGGCACTGCGCTCGCCAGCCTCGGCGCAGCGCAATGGGGCGTTGCCAGGGACCCTGCCGCCACATTTTTCCTGTTGCCCACGCGTGGCTGGGAGCTGGCCATCGGTGCGCTTTGCGCCTATTACATGTCGCGGCCCGGCGCCGGCCAGCATTCGCAGCGCACCCGCGAACTCGCCAGCCTGGCCGGACTTGGCCTGATCGGCACCAGTATTTTCGCATTCAGCAAATACACGCCTTTCCCCAGCGTGTACGCGCTGCTGCCGACGGTCGGCGCGGCGATGATCATCCTGTTCGCCGTCCCGTCGACAACGGTCGGCAAGATCCTGGGCAGCCGGCTCATGGTCGGCGTGGGCCTGGTCAGCTACAGCGCCTATCTGTGGCACCAGCCTATCGTGGCCTTCGCGCGCCACCGTAGCCTGGACGGTCCAAGCCCCGCGCTGATGGCGGGCCTGGTCGTATTGACGCTGGTGCTGGCCTGCTTTAGCTGGCAGTTTGTCGAGAAGCCATTCCGCAACCGCAGCAGGTTTGGCCGTCCCCAGATTTTTGCCTTTGCCATCGCCGGTTCTCTGCTCTTCTTCGGCATTGGCATGGCGGGCCACAAGACCAATGGCATGCGAAGCGTCAAGACCACGCCGCAGCAGGAGGATGTGCTGCGCACCGTCACGGCAAGTCCCAAGCGGGCTGATTGCCATACAAAAGGACTGGACTACCGCAAGCCGCAAGACGCATGCGCCTTTAATGGTCCCAATGGCGAATGGGCGGTATTCGGCGACAGCCATGCGATCGAACTGGCGCACGCGCTGGCACTGCAGTTGAACGATCGCCACCAGGGCGTGCGCCAGTTCAGCTTCAGCGGCTGCTCGCCATCCTACCAGCGCGCGGACACTAATCCCGGCTGCAGCGACTGGACGCGTGAAGCGGTCGACTTCATCGCCGCCGACCCTCGCATCAAAGAAGTGGTGGTCAGCTATCGCATCCACAGTGCACTGTTTGGCGACCACGAAGGCTTCTACCCGCGCCTGCCCGACGAATTTGGCGATGCAAAGCGCAGCGCCATCTGGGCTTCTTACAAAACCATCCTGAACCGTCTCGTCAGCGCAGGCAAACATGTAACCGTGGTACTGCAGGCGCCTGAACTTCCGCGCCAGGTGGACAAGCTGATACGCCAGGCCGACGATCCGCGTACGGTGGCTGGCGTCACTACCGACTGGTGGCACCGTCGCAGCAAATATGTGGAGCAGCGGCTCGGCGAATTGCCGGCTGGCGTGCGCATCCTGCGGCCGGAATCGCTGTTCTGTGACGCGGCACGCTGTTACGCCGTCAAGGACGCCAAGGCCCTGTATTTCGATGACGACCACATGTCGAGCTACGGCGCGGGACTCGTGGCGCAGCAAGTCGTGGCAGCGCAGGCGCGCGCCTGCCAACCCGGCTGCTCGCTAGAATCGGCAGCATGGACGAGCATACCGAACCAGAGTCATTGAAAGAACAGATGGGCCGCATCATTGAAGAGGCGCGCATGATATTGCCTGGTATCCAGGCCCTGTTCGGCTTCCAGGCCATTGCCGTCTTCAATGAACGCTTCGAGAACCTGCCAGTCTACGCCCAGGACTGCCACGCTGCAGCCCTGGCACTGGTAGTCGTGGCCATCGCGCTGGTCATGCTGCCAGCCGCCTACCACCGCCTCGCCGAGCCTGGCCAGGTCTCCATGCATGCCATCGCCATCTCCTCGCGCGCCATTTGCTATGCCCTCGCTCCGCTGGCGGCCGGCCTGGCGCTGGATATCGCCGTGGTGCTTTACATGGTAACCGGCAGCGATATGGGCAGTGCGGCCGGAGGGTTGGCCGCCTTTGTCCTGCTGATGGGCACTTGGTTCATCTTCCCCCTGCGCGCCCGGCGCCGCCTGCACCGCTCCTGAACAACCGCCTGTCACCCGATTCAACCGCTCGCCAAATCGCGGCAACGGCAGGCAGCTGGATACGCTATGCTCCAGCCCATGAAAAGAGAACACTATTACTGGCTGCTGCAGGCGCTTGGCTGGAGCGGCATCGCCCTGTTTGTCGCCGTCGTCAATAAACTCCACGTGACGTATTTTCCGCTTGCCGGATGGTGCGGACTGAGCGGACTGGCCTTGACTGCCTTATGGCGCTGCCTGTGCAATTTCCGGCTAGAACGCGGCCGGCAACTTGACTGGCAGGCTGCAGCCCTGGCAGCAGCTGTCATGGGCCTGCTCCAAACCGTCAGCAACACCGTGGTCGACTACTACGTCTCCGGCGCGAACTGGTATGTCGGTAGTCCGGTGTGGTTCCTGATGCTGCTGTCGTTCTGGGTTGGCGTGATGCTGGCCTGGAACGTGTGCTACATGGCCGCCCTGTCCCTGCGCCGCAACCAGCGCCTGGAAGCCGAAGCGCTGCTGCTGGAAGCGGAGACGCTACGCCTGGAAGTGCTGGCCAAGGAGGCGGAACTGCGCGCGCTGCAAGCCCAGGTCAACCCGCATTTCTTCTTCAATAGCCTGAACAGCGTGCGCGCCCTGCTCTACCAGGACATCGATTCCGCAGCCGGCATGATCGACCAGTTGGCGACCCTGATGCGCTATACCCTGGTTTCCAGCTACAACGATTGCGTGCCGCTGGACGAAGAACTGGGCGCAGTGCGCGCCTACCTGGCCATCGAAAAAATCCGGTTCGAGGAAAGGCTGCAGTTCGCCATCGACATCGAGCAGGGCATGAAAGAAATCACGGTCCCGCCAATGGCCCTGCAAACGCTGGTGGAGAACGCAGTGAAATACGGTGTCGAGCAATCGTCCAGCGGCAGCGTAATCAACATCAGCGCGCGGCGTACTGACCGCACCGCAATCATCCAAGTGGCCAACCGGGGCAGCATGCTGGCAGGCCGCACATCGACCGGCGTCGGCGTCAGCAACGCCAGCAAGCGCCTGGCGCTGGCCAAAGGCGAGCATGCCACGCTGGACCTGGCTGAAAACGATGGCTGGGTGTGCGCCACCTTGCGCTTTCCGATTGCCGCTTGACGGCAATCAGCGGCGCCATTCATCACGCCATTTGACCGCTCATCAAATTGGCAGTTTGGGCCTGACAGCAACGCCGGTAAGCTGTGTTTTCACAAGGAGGAAATACAGATGAAAATCGCACAAATCGCCGCATCCCTTTTGTTGTCCACCGCAGCTTTCAGCGCCAGCGCCGCAACAGCATTCAAGGCAGAAGTCAAAGGCAGCGGCGAACCTGTCATCCTGATTCCAGGCCTGGCATCATCCGGCGATGTATGGCAGGACACCGCCACCCGCATCTGCGTCAAGCACCAGTGCCACATCCTTACCCTGGCTGGTTTCGCCGGCGTGCCGGCCGTTCCGGGCGAACACCTGCTACCGGCCGCCGAACAGCAACTGGCCGACTACATCGCCGCCAACAAGCTGGTCAAGCCAACGATCATCGGGCATAGCCTTGGCGGCTTCCTCGGCATGAAGCTGGCCAGCGACTTCCCGGACAAAGTCGGCCGCCTGGTCATCATCGACAGCCTGCCGGCGCTGGGCGCCACGCGCAATCCTGCCGCCACCAGGGAACAACTGCAAGCCGTTGCCGCCCAAATGCGCGACGGCATGCGCGGCCAGGACGATGCCGGCTTCAGCGCCATGCAGGCACGCAGTGCAGCCAGCCTGGTGACTTCGCCTGAACACGCACAGCGCATTGCCACGTGGGGCAAGCAATCCGACCGTGCCACGGTCACCGATGCGATGTACGACATCATGTCCAGCGACCTGCGCGAAGACGTCGGCCGCATCAAGGCGCCGACGCTGGTGCTGGGAACCTGGGTCGCCTACAAAGCCTACGCGCCGAAGGAAGCCGTCGAAGCACTGTTCAAGTCCCAATACGCCAAGCTGCCCGGCGTGAAAGTGGAGCTGGCCGAAACCGCCCGCCACTTCGTGATGTACGATGAACCTGAATGGATGTATGCTCGCATCGACCAATTCCTCCAATAACCGCAAACTATGACAGAAACCCGGCGCCCGCTGTTCGCAAGGCTTAACTGGTACTGGATCTTGCAAGGCCTCAGTTGGACATTGATCTTCCTGATGGTAATGCTGGTCTACAGCCGCTACCTTGGCTCGCCGGGCGTGCTGGCCACCTGCGCGTGGACCGGCATCAGTGGTGTGTTGCTATCGGACCTGTGGCACCGCGTGATCAAAGCACGCCGCTGGAATACTGGCGCGCTCAAATGGCGCATGTTCATCGGCCCGTTGCTCCTGCTTGGGCCGCTGCAGGCACTGGGCGTGGCGGGTGCCATCCATATCCTGCAGGGTCATTTCGACAGCAGCTTCGCCTGGGCGCCCGCCTCGTTTGCCCTCTGGAGCTGCGTCTTCCTCGGCTGGCAGCTTTCATATATGGTGGCGCTGGCCATCCGCCGTGCCAACCAGTTCGAAGCGACTGCCCTGCGCATGGAGGTGCAGGCCAAGGACTCGGAATTGCGCGCCCTGCAGGCCCAGGTCAATCCGCACTTCTTCTTCAACAGCCTGAACAGCATCCGCGCGCTGGTATATGAGGAACCCGATTCGGCCGCGCAGATGATCGACCAGCTGGCAAGCCTGATGCGCTATGCCCTGCAAACCGGCCAGTTGCACAAGGTGCCTTTGCAAAAGGAACTGGAAGCGGTCGAAGCCTACCTGGCCATTGAAAAGATCCGCTTCGAAGAACGGCTGCGCGCCTGCATCAACGTCGAACCAGGCCTGGAGCAGGTCATGGTGCCGCCCATGTCGCTGCAAACGCTGGTGGAAAACGCCGTCAAATATGGCGTGGAGATGAGCACTACCGGCAGCGATATCCTGATCACGGCCCGCCGCGCCGGCGACAACGCCCTGATCGAAATCGCCAATGCGGGCGCGATCCGCTCCTTCGGCAACTCCACCAAGGTTGGCCTTAGCAACACCCGCAAGCGGCTGGCCCTGTCGCTAGGGGAAGAGGCGAGCCTGCAATTGAGCGAAAACAGTGGCTGGGTACGCGCCACCTTGCAATTCCCGGTGGCCGCATGATGCGCGTCCTGATCGTTGACGACGAACGCCTGGCGCGTGCCGAACTGCGGCGCATGCTGGGCAAACATCCCGGCATCACCATCGTCGGCGAAGCGGCCAATGCCGCCGATGCGGCACTGCAGGTCGCAGCGTTGCAGCCTGACCTGCTGCTGCTGGACGTGCAAATGCCCGGCGGCAGCGGCTTCGACCTGCTGGCCGCACTGGACGATGCGCCTGAGGTGATCTTCACCACCGCCTTCGACCAATACACCCTGCAAGCCTTTGAAGCAAGCGCGCTCGACTACCTGATGAAGCCCATTGAGCCGCAACGCCTGGCCGCAGCTTTGGAACGGGCCGCCGTGCGGCTTGGCCTTGCGGCCGCACCCAGCGCCGCTCCGCGCAAACTATTCATCCGCGACGGCGAACGCTGCTGGTTCGTGCGGCTGGAAGACATCCGCCTGTTCGAGTCGGAGGGCAATTACACTCGTCTCTACTTCGAGGGCGCCACGCCCTTGCTGGCGCGCTCCCTGCTCCAACTGGAACAGCGGCTCGACCCGCAGCAGTTCTTCCGCGCCAACCGGCGCCACATCGTCAACCTGGCCGCCGTGCGCGGCATCGAGAATCGCGATGGCGGCGCCATGTCCCTCCGCATTGACGACATGAACGTGGAAGTCTCGCGCCGCCGCGTGGCAGCCCTCAAGCAGCTGCAGGAGTTCTGAGGGCATGAAAAAACCCGCTCAGCGAGCGGGTTTTCGAGGGGATTGCTGCGCGGCGCTCAAGCCTTGCGGCGGCGGCCGTAAGCCAGTGCGAGTGCGCCGACGCCCAGCAGCGGCAGCGTGCCTGGCAACGGCACTTCCGCAGGACTGGTAGCAGCGCTGTACTCGGCGACACCGCCGCGTACATTGAAGGCATAACGGCCGTTCACGCCGACATTACTGCCTTTAACCAGTGCCTTGGTGCCCGAATCCAGCAATTGCTTGGACACGCCCGAACCATCGAATTCGAAATCGGCAGCCTTTCCCACGACCTGGAAGCCCGCGCGGGATTGGGAAGAACCGGCCTGGTCCCACTCGATTGCACCGTAGTTGTAGTAGAAGTCAAAGTTGTTCTTGCCAGTGTCCGAACGATCCACCAGCACCAACTGGAAGGTGTTCTTCTTGTCGTTCATTTGCGGGAAATAGCCGACATTGTTCCAGGTCACGGCGAAGGCGTCACGGCCGTTGAATTTGGTCGTGCCGTAACCGATGGTGCCGTGTCCGTAGCGAATATCAACGTCCCCAAAAAATGGCGCCAGGAAAGTAGCCGCGTATGGGCCGTTAGCAAACGACTGTGGCGCAAACTGGGTCATTCCGGAGCCGAAGGACACATTGCCATTGGTGTTGACATACAGGTCGCTATAGACGGAACCATTCAGTCCCAGCTTCATGCCATTGGTGAGGTCAACTCTGGTGCTGGCGTCATCGTATGCGCCGGCCAACGTCTGGTTGGCGAGCGACAGGATAGGAGAAGCGTTGGCAGCCGCGCTGAAAGCCAGCGTCGCAGCGAGCAGCAGGTTAGACAGTTTGGACACGGAATGCTCTTTTTGATAATGGAAACTTCAATTGTATCAACTCAATTGAATATTAGTAAACAAAAACGACAAAAAAAACCCGCTCAATCCTGAGCGGGTTGCTCGAAGCGGCAGGCCGCTTATTCGACTTCGACGGTTTCCGGCGGTGGCGTCGGCGCCGCATCCGGTTCCGGGAACTCCAGCTTGATCGCTTCTGCCTCGTCCAGGTCGACGATCACGCGGCCGCCGGATACCAGGCGGCCGAACAGCAGTTCGTCGGCCAGCGCCTTGCGGATCATGTCCTGGATCAGGCGCGACATCGGGCGCGCGCCCATCAAAGGATCGAAGCCCTTCTTCGCCAGGAACTTGCGCAGTTTCTCGCTGAAGATCGCTTCCACCTTCTTCTCGTGCAGCTGCTCTTCCAGCTGCATCAGGAACTTGTCCACCACGCGCAGGATGATTTCCTCGTCCAGTGCGCGGAAGCTGATGGTCGCGTCCAGGCGGTTGCGGAACTCCGGCGTGAACATGCGCTTGATGTCCGCCATCTCGTCGCCCGCTTCCTTGCTGTCGGTAAAACCGATCGAACGCTTCTGCAGGCTTTCCGCACCCGCATTGGTGGTCATGATGATGATCACGTTGCGGAAGTCGGCCTTGCGGCCGTTGTTGTCGGTCAGTGTGCCGTGGTCCATCACCTGCAGCAGGATATTGAAGATATCCGGATGCGCCTTCTCGATCTCGTCCAGCAGCAGCACGGCGTGCGGCTTTTTGGTGATCGCCTCGGTCAGCAGGCCGCCCTGGTCGTAACCCACGTAGCCAGGAGGGGCGCCGATCAGGCGGCTCACCGCATGGCGCTCCATGTATTCCGACATGTCGAAGCGGATCAGCTCAATGCCCAGGATGAAGGCGAGCTGCTTGGCCACCTCGGTCTTGCCGACACCGGTCGGGCCGGAGAACAGGAAGGAACCGATAGGCTTGTCCTGCTTGCCCAGGCCGGCGCGCGACATCTTGATCGCGGAAGCCAGCGCTTCGATCGCAGGATCCTGCCCGAACACCACGTTGCGCAGGTCGCGATCGATGGTGGCCAGCTTGCTGCGGTCGTCCTGGTTGACGGTCTGCGGCGGGATGCGCGCGATCTTGGAAATGATTTCCTCGATCTCGGTCTTGCCGATGGTTTTCTTCTGCTTCGACTTGGGCAGGATGCGCTGTGCAGCGCCCGCCTCGTCGATCACGTCGATCGCCTTGTCCGGCAGGTGGCGGTCGTTGATGAAGCGCGCCGCCAGTTCGGCTGCGGTCGACAGCGCCGACGACGAATACTTCACGCCATGGTGTTCTTCGAAGCGCGACTTCAGGCCGCGCAGGATCTGCACGGTCTGCTCCACGGTCGGCTCGTTGACGTCGACCTTCTGGAAGCGGCGCGACAGCGCATGGTCTTTCTCGAACACGCCGCGGAATTCCGTGAAAGTGGTCGCACCGATGCACTTCAGCTGGCCGTTGGCCAGGGCCGGTTTCAGCAGGTTGGACGCGTCCAGCGTGCCGCCCGACGCCGAGCCGGCGCCGATGATGGTGTGGATCTCGTCGATGAACAGGATGCCGTTCGGGTTGTCTTTCAGCTGCTTGAGCACGGCCTTCAGGCGCTGCTCGAAGTCGCCACGGTACTTGGTGCCGGCCAGCAGCGCGCCCATGTCCAGCGAGTAGACCACGGCGTTCGACAGCACTTCCGGCACGTCGCCCTGGGTGATGCGGTAAGCCAGGCCTTCCGCGATGGCAGTCTTGCCCACGCCGGCTTCGCCCACCAGCAGCGGATTGTTCTTGCGGCGGCGGCACAGGACCTGGATCACGCGATCGACTTCGTCTTCGCGGCCGATCAGCGGATCGATCTTGCCTTCGGCGGCAGACTTGTTCAGGTTCTGGGTGAACTGGTCCAGCGGCGATTCCTTGGCCTGGCCTTCGGGCACGGTGCCCTCTTCCACGCCCTCGGACGCCTTGCCGGAATCCATTTGCTGGTCCTTGCGCACGCCGTGCGAGATGAAGTTGACCACGTCCAGGCGCGTTACGCCCTGCTGGTGCAGGTAGTAAACAGCATGCGAGTCCTTCTCACCGAAGATCGCCACCAGCACGTTGGCGCCGGTCACTTCCTTCTTGCCGTTGGAAGCCGACTGCACGTGCATGATCGCGCGCTGGATCACGCGCTGGAAGCCCAGGGTTGGCTGGGTATCCACTTCGCCGGTGCCAGGCACGGTCGGGGTGTTATCGCCGATAAAGTTGGTCAGCGTTTTACGCAGGTCCTCAATATTCACTGCGCAGGCGCGCAGCACCTCGGCTGCCGATGGATTGTCGAGCAGCGCCAGCAGCAAGTGCTCCACGGTGATGAACTCGTGTCGCGCTTGCCGCGCTTCGACAAACGCCATATGCAAACTTACTTCCAATTCCTGCGCAATCATACTTCCTCCATCACACATTGCAGGGGATGCCCCGCCTTGCGTGCATGCGTTAAAACAAACTCCACTTTGGTTGAAGCTATATCTTTAGAGAAAACGCCGCACACGCCTTTGCCGTAGCGATGGACACTCAGCATAATTTGTGTGGCCGTTTCCCGGTCCTTATTGAAATACTCCTGGATGATGGCGACCACAAACTCCATCGGAGTGTAGTCGTCGTTCAGCAGCGCCACCTGGTACATAGGTGGCGGCTTTATCGCCTGCCGTTCCAGGACGGTTTCGGTGTCATGCTTGGTTGCCATACGCTTATATTCTAATGCTTTCAGACTAGA
>Ga0307408_100001189_pt1 | contig 19670 bp, 7 predicted proteins | sample 322Cmetagenome_FD_202116 | JGI IMG/M metagenome (GOLD analysis project Ga0307408, IMG submission 202116) | Maize rhizosphere microbial communities from greenhouse at UC Davis, California, United States - 322HYB-C-3 | ecosystem: Host-associated > Plants > Roots > Rhizosphere > Soil | place: USA... | reverse complement strand
TGTTTTAAATCCGAGCCTTGCAAAACAACCTTTTCCAGGCCCTCAAAGCCTGATGAAATCCACAACACACCGGATTCATCGTAATAACACCTCACAATATTATTTGATAATTCCTTATCGTGCAGACCAGAACTCATCTCGAAATAATTTAGCTGTTGGGCATCAGCCTTACAATTCATCAGACCGAGACCTTTGATATTTATCCACACATGGGCATTTATATCTTCAAATACGGTTGCATTCCAGGCCCATGAACCAAAATCGTAATGATGCGGAGGAAGCAGATAAGTGATAGCCCTGCTCCCAGGATCAAATCGTACTATACCATAGTTTTCTGATTCGACCCAGAGCTTGCCCCTCTTATCCTCGTAAATGGAAAATAAAGCTGATTTATCCTGAAGCTGCATCAACTCGCTAACACTTCCATTTGCGGCTATGGCGAATAATCGCCCATCGGACGTTGTGCAATAGATCCTCTTTGTTTTTATGGAGAATAAAATGTGATTTAGCGAAGACGTAGCTATAGCATACGTCTTTATAAGGGAAAGACGGCTGTTAGTCTCAATTAATTGTCCCTCTGTTGAGGCTAAAAAAACTTTGTCGCCGCTTTTGGTCATTCCCCGGAAAGCCCGCTTATCAAGCGTTGGGGGTAATTTGCGTAGCTTATAGACTTCTTTTCTGGCTTCTAATAACACCAGGCCGGCTGAAGTTCCGATCCAGGCATTTTGAAGCCTATCCAATTCCAAAAATAAAATCCTATCGGATGGAAGATGTTGAGGGCCTTTTTCTTTTGTATTTAAACGCGTATATCTGGGATTTTCTGATGCAGAGCCCCTAACCTGTAAAATACCTGATGACTTAGTGCGAAGCCATACTGAATTGTTACCAACAGCCAATATTCCGGTAAAAGCGAGTTTCTTTAGGGCCGGCTCTTTTAAAAGTTCCGACAGTTCGGTAAATCTTTCGGTGTACTTATCAAAGCGATATATATGGCCGTCGTAAGCTTTAATCCAAAAATGATGCCCCACAGGATCTTCCTGCATTTCGTCAATTCTATCGCTGCTAAGGGGTGAATGATCTCCGGGAGAAGATTTAAAAATAGAGAATTTATAGCCATCGAAACGGCTGATACCTACCCAGGTAGAAAACCACATAAAGCCATCCTTATCTTTAAGAATGGAGGTTGTGCGGTTATCAGACATTCCATCCGCTGTGGTGTAATGCTCTCGCTGTATGGAAACCTGTGCAAAGGCATGGGTACCGAACAGCGAAAAAATTAAAATAAAAACAAAGAACCTAAAACTCCCAATCATTTGAACACCAGATGTTAGCTACTGTCTGTCTACTCACTAAAGGTATGCGTAAATATAAAAAAATCATCCCGACTCGAACATAAATACGTGCAGCATTAAACATGCTACCTTAAGCCTTTTCAGGGCAATAAAAGCGAATCTGCAAGCCAGCCGGTAGCTACCGTATGCCCTTCTTTACAGGGACCGGCTGCCATGGTTTTTCAACATTTTCAGACTATTTAAAATGTCTGGATGTTAGCCTTAGGAACCTATCGGTAAGGCACAACAGCCCAAATTATAGTTTCAGGAATTGCTTCGCAATCCTTTCGTTCCGTAATTGTAAGATGAGATAGTAATTTCCAGATGCCAGTTCTTTTACATCCAGAACGACTTGCTTTGCTTCTGCTTTCTGATTCAGAACTGTTGCACCGGATAAAGAGATAACCGATAAGTTTGCTTCCTGCATTCCTTCTGGTAAAGAAACGGTAATCTTATCCTTAGCGGGATTTGGCGCTATCGATAGTTCGCTATCAGATGCGTTAACGCTTACCGGAATTATATTGCTGTAGGTAAAGTCCCCATCTAGATCTATCATTTTTAAACGATAATAAATGGAACCGTTTAGCTTGCTGTCGTCATAATAAGCATACTGATGCTGCCCCTGTTTATTCCGTGCAGCCATGTGTCCAACAGATTGGAAATGTACTCCATCTATACTTCGCTCTATCTCAAAATCAGCTGTATTGGTTTCATTAGAAGTTGTCCAGTTTAGCAATACCGAATTCTGTGCCGACAATGGTTTCTTTGCGGAGAACGACAATAGCTTTAACGGTAGAACCGACTGTGTTGCGCCCACTATACGGATATTTCTTTCAATCAGATATTTAGTTGTTGTAGCACCCGAAGGCCACCACGGATAAACCCGAATCGATAAGCTTTTGCCGCTGGCTACGTCAACTAACAAGCCACCATATTGCACCCGAGCAAACTCGCTGGCTGCAGTATATTTCGGCAAAACCAACGGCTCCGGATTAATCAATATGCCTGCAGTTGCAAAACCATCCAGCGAATAATAAATATTGGCTTTCATGGTATTTGTGCTTCCGGCATCACCAAAGTCAAATATCAGCGAGTCGAGCTGAAATGATTTGTTTGCAGCAGGAGCAATAGAATACTCTACATATTGAGATGCATCAGGCCCTATTTGGCCACCTGGCCATCCGTTAGATGGTTTTATACGTTGAGCAGATACTGCTTGATTAGCATATACACCCGCAGTTGATGTATAACTGGCATAACCGGCTGTCATTCCAGAAGGGAAAGCCTGCGCACTTGCTGATATACCTCCAATGGTAGTTGCGGATGTATTTGAGGTTAATACCCAGGTGGCTGAAGCTGCTTCTTTCGGGCCAGTTGTTCCTCCTCCGCCTGTGATACCGGCAATACCGCCGTAAACTGCTCCCGAGGGATCTTCGCCGGTTATCAGTGTATTCAGATAAATTTCCAGATTAGTGTATCCCAGCCCATTACGATAATTCCTGTCTGCAGCACTGTTTGGATCTAAGCCATAAGTTGTTTCCCAGGCATCAGGCATCCCATCATGATCTGTGTCTGCTGGCGCAGGTGTTGAGTTTAAAGTGGGCCATGCAACATAACTTATACTGTAGTCGGTACCATGTGCAAATCCCCCCTGAACGTCAATAAACTTTCCGGTACGATTTTTAACATTATTAATAATCCGTTCATCCAGCGTGTCTCTTTTTGGAAAAGAACATCCAACCTTAGCCAATACATTGGCATAAGCGCTCAAGGCAGATTCTCCGGTTAAGTCGGGTAGGTTGAACGGCACCTTAGCTTTAAACTTTACCGTATCCTTTAGCGTCCAGTTACCCATACCAACACCTAAAAAATTGGAATTGGTATTTGCGGTAGAACCGTCCACATAATTTCCTTTCAGATAATAGGTAGCCCATATCACGGTAGGAGATACAGAATCCACATTTACAATCTGGTACTTTCTCGCATTTGATGTGTTGGGGCCATATTTATAATAGTTATTTACCACATTGTAATGCCCGCCATCACCACCATAAATATTATTAATACCCCAGTTGTAAAGCACATTATTTCTGAAATCACAGGTTTCGCTTTTACCACTTTCATAAGTGTCTCCACCTGCAAATCTTGGCGTCCGGTTGCGGCAGTTTGCAAATAAATTATGATGGAATGATCCGTTTATAGCTCCCCAGATACCGCCGTAACCATGCTGCTCATAATCGGTATCCTGCACTTCGAAATGGTATGAATAGTTTAAGGGCTCTGATATGAGGTTCCATTGCAGGGTAAGACTATCGCCACGATAAACGGTAAGTGCTTCATCGGTACTCCAGCTTACCGAACAATGATCAATAATAAGTTTACTGCTGCCTGTACTTCCTAAAGCATCATCGCTGCCAGCTCCAGCCACTTTTCCTTTGTTCTGGTAGCGGTCGCCCATACGGAAACGCATATAACGGATAATCACATTATCACCCTTTATATAAACCGGATGATCTGCAAGGCAAATACCATCGCCCGGCGCAGTTTGCCCGGCCAGTGTTGTATTTCCGGGAATATCCAGACCTGAAGTTAGATGGATAGTACCAGACACTCTGAAAACTATGGTACGGAAAGGATAAGAACCTGTTGGCTGACTGAGTGCGTATCTTAAACTTCCGGTGGTATTATCATCACTTAAATTAGTTACCTCAAAAACCGTAGTTCCAACGAATTTTGTTCCCCGTCCGCCACTTACATATTTTCCTGCACCTTCTGCCCCCGGAAATGCCAGCGTTTGTGCTACCGACCGGTTGACTGACAATCCCAGTAATAGAGCATTTATAAGTAATAAAAAACTATTGAATTTCTTTTTCATCTAAGTGGGTATTAAAAGGATATGATTAGTTCCCCGGGAAAAGCCCGGGGAACTATGTAAAATTTGATCTATTGTTTGATAAACTTCGTTTTCAACAGATCTGAGCCATTTTTATAATGGATAATATAAATACCACTGGTTAAGGAACCTGCATCGATAGAACTTTGAGTGGTGCCTTGTACCGCTTTTTGAGAAAGTACCCGTACTCCATTCAGGCTGTATACATTCAGGAGGCTATTATCTCCTGCCTTAGGATAAGCTACATTTAGCAACCCGTTGGTAACGGTAGGATAAACTACAAGTACATCCACGCTAAGTGTATTTACAAGTGCAATGTTACTGTAGTTGTATTGTCCATCTGCATCTACCGATTTGATACGATAATAAAGACTGCCTGATAGCAACTCGCCATCGCTAAATGTATAGCTGCTGATAGTTTGTGTATTTCCTTTAGCTTTTACCTGAGCAATTTTCTGAAAAGATGATCCGTTGCTGCTTCTCTCAATCTCGAAATAAGACGTGTTTTGTTCTGCCTTAGTCTGCCAGTTTAAAGCTATGGAATGTGAATTTGCAGAAACCTTCAGTTCGATACCTGCAACAGGCAAAACGCCCGAAGCTGTAGTTGCAGTACTTAGCGCACCATATTCGCTTACGGCCTGCACTGCATACGTATAAGCCACACCATTTTGAGCAGTTGCATCTGTAAAGGATGTATTGGTTGTAAATCCGATAGCCGCATTATTACGCAGAACAATATACAACCTGGTATAAGGAACACTACTCCAGCTTAATGAGGCATTACTTATAACCACATTTGCAGGGCTTTCCGGCGCTTCGGCAATCATTCTCGGATCCCAGGTATCGCCCGTTTTCAACATTATGTTTTCATAAGTATAGGTTGCAGCTTCCTGATCTGTAAGGCTATTTTTAACCGTAACGCTGTTCCCATCAGCTGTATAAAGAGATCTGCGCAAGGAAAGATCTACCGGGTTACCATTGGCATCCATTGTACCATAATCGGCGAAAATACCAGGTGCAGTATACCAGGCCGACCATCCCTCTGGACTTATACCTGTAAGCAATTTACTGTTTATGAACACAGCCTTAGGCGCATTTTGCCAAGGGCGACCGAATAAACTGTTGATACTGCCTGCAACTTTATCTTTATTCTGATTGATCACATTGTCTCTGAATACATAACCCCATGTTGTAGAGGCTCCGTGGGATGGTGCAACAATATAACTTCCGGCTTTGGTTACAGTTAGCGTATCACGATCAAAGAAAATATCGCCACTTCCGTAAATAAAATCTACAGCACCTTCAATACGGCTATTCAGAACGTATTGTCTGGAAATGCTGCCACCGGTCATCCAGGTATCCTGATAACTGCGCACGTACACATTTTTCATGGCGAACCTGTCTTTATCAGTATTCAATGCTTCAGCCATTGGGCCACTTTGTGTTACATAACCATGCGTATTTTCGAGTGTAAAGTTTTCGAAATAAACGTCGGTAGACTGAATCACCATGGTAGACCTGTCGGTAATGCTACCATTGTTGGCATTTAAGCTATCTTTAATAACTACGCCATCACGACTTTGTCCGATAAGATGAATGAAAGGCTTTGTTGATGGAATAACGTGATGCCCTTTGTAGCTGCCATTTTTGATAAAAATTAACCAGGGTTGCGTACGACCAGAAGGTGCTGCACTAATTGCATCGATCACCGACGTATAGTCTCCAGAACCATCTTTTGCAACCACCGCATCAAATAACTTCTTAGTCGGCTCGCTGCGTTTAGCAGTTTTGAATTTTACTGTAATTCCGGCAAATGCGTTCGCCGACATATCGGTTAATGCTCCGGCAGGTATAGTGAATGTATATTCGGTATCGTAGCTTAATTTTTCGTAGGCATAGCTAGCCGTTTTTGAACCATAAATCCCTGTAAGCACTTTTGTGCCTAAGGTTATGTCCCCGGTTGCGGCTTTCACTTTTTCATTAAAAGTTACAATGATGGAACCGTTTACCGTAGCAGTACTGGAAGCCTCGGCTGGCACCACTGAAATAACAGTAGGTGCATCGGCATCCGCAGGGATGTTTTTATCAGCAAACACATAAACATTGGTTACAGCCGTTCCGTCGTTGTCGGTTCCCTCGTTAATGATAGGGCTGGTTTCGTCGGCAATCCATTTAATATAAACTTTTGCCTGGTTTTCAGCTTCCGCTGGAAGCGTGGCATTTAAATCTGCCCAGGTAGAACCGTAAGTTGCTGTTAAGTTGACGCGTGCAAATTCCTTATAAGTAACATCGTCTAAAGAGTATTGCATGGTCATGATGGAATATGCCTGGTAATTTCCTGATATCATGGATTTTACCTGGACATTCTTATAGTTAGTTGTAGCAAATTGCGCTTTTAAGTGCCGACGGGTAGTTTTGAATTGTGCCCCAGCCGACCAGAAACGTAAATGGGGATAACTTGGAGAAAAGCCTCCTGTACTAGGCAGCCATGTTCTTAACACGGGAGCTGCTCCGCTAACAATCTCATAAAGATTAATTACACCGGTATTATTGGTCTCTGAATAAAAATCGCCCGGACGGTTAGAAGTAATGGATTGATTGGCAAAATTCCAGCCTACAATAAAGGGTACTTCATCAAAATTGGCCGTAAGGCTTTTATCTGAATTTACTTCAATGGTTTTAGTTGGAACCGTAGAAAGATCTTCTTCCCAGTTGAGGAAAGTAGTTACCGGGTTGGTTACTGCTGTTACCGAAACCGTAGTTCCAGCCTCGTATCTTCCGTTTGTTGGCGCGGGACTAAGCGTTATACTTCCCCATTGGTTGCCTTTAACTGTGGTAGTAAAACTATATGTTGTTAATGCATCAAATACGGCAGTCAGTTTTATATCTGCATTTACCGGGATTTTGAATGATGAGCTTGTAGAAACTACGTTACCCGATTCATCCTGCCAATGTTTAAACTTATATCCAAAATTGCGGGTTGCACTAAATGCGATCGAATCGCCTTTATTTACGGAAATACTGCTTGGAAAAACTGTTCCCGCACCTAAGGGAGAACTTGCAGTGGTGATAGTTACTGGTACACTTGCAAACTTTATCCAACGAGGATCGCCAACACTAACTCCGCCAGAACCGGCAGTAGCAAAAGGTGTTGTACTGAATAATGAAAAATCTGCGGCAGCGGCATCAGCATAAGGAATTGAAGTAAAACCCGCCAATACACCTGAATTCATAGTCAGGTTAGTGGCATTTGTGGTTGTACTATTATTCCCCTGGTAGTTAATTTTGATGTTATTCGTTTCGGTAACGGTTCCGTTTCCGCGATATACTAAAAGAGGTTTATTAGCAACAGGGTCGGTATTTGCACCATTATCGAAGATATTGTTCTTAAACAAATAGGTATTACCGGCAGCATAAACATTGTTAACACTCACCCATCCATAGCCATTGTTCCAAATGGTTTTGTACATGGTGTTATTTACGAACGATACGGCGATGTTTTTGGTAGTGGTAGCATTATTGGGTTTAAAGAAATCGCCACCAACATAGCTGTAAATGGTAGAATTGCTTACACTAAAATTATCAACCGTTTGCGACACAAAAATAAATGCGGTTGCACTGGTACCACAAGCTGTTATTATACACTTGTCTATCGTAAAACTGGAAATATTTCCTGCCTTACTGCTGGAATTGAACAATGCCTTTGTGATATTTTTGATGGTACAGTTCACAAACTTCCAGGCATTCATATTAAAGCCTGCCCCACTGTTAAAGAAGTAGTCGGCACTCCGGCTGATCTGAAGCCCGTCAAATGTGAGTGATCCATTGTCGCCTGTAGGCTGAGCAAGTTGAAAAGTAATAATAGGCTGCGTTACCGCTGCTGAATTTGCTTTTAATGTTAATGCCTTCCCGGTTGGGAAAGCTACTGCAGTTGAATAACTTCCTGCATCGAGCAGCAAGGTATCACCATCAACCGCGGCATTGTAAGTATCCACAAAGGTGGAAGTTGTTACGGGTTTTGTAGCGGCATAAGAACTAAAGCCTATCACTACCGCAAATACAAATAGTAGAAATTTCCTCATTGAAACTTTCATAAAATTTTTGAAACTGATAAAAACGAACGGACTGAAATAATTGGTTGGCGTTTACAAGACAATATTTTGCCAAAGACTTTGGCCGCGCCTTAAACTTAAAAGGATTAAAAACCTGGCTGCTGGATTACAACATTTCTTTTGATTGGATGAGCCGCCTGCAAGATGGTGCATAGGAAGGCATAAATAAATACTCCTTTTCATATTTCCCTTTATAATGGTTCCTCTCAAATTGCCAACGTTGGCATTCAAAATGCACCAAAACTGGCATGGTTAACTTGATAATACAAGTGTAAGGAGAAGGAAAAAAACAGGAAATAGCACTGAAGTGATATATCAATTAATGAACCATATAAATCATTTTTTAAACTCGAAAGGCTTTAGGTCTGCGAAAAACAGCTAAAAACATCCCGGAAAGACATAAATGAAGATAAAACCTTTCCGGGACGCCGTAACGAATCTGTTACGTTTTTAGCGTTTTTTCAAAAGAAGCCTATTAACCTGAGTTCGATTCCCCCAATCCCAGCGGCGAGCTAACAATAAAGGAACAACAGATTCCAGAGCGTGTTAATTTTAACACAGAGAGCACGGAGGAGGCGCAAAGGGCACAGCGAATTTCTGACACAAAGGGTTTAAGCGAAGCTTAAAAAGACAGAGCCAAGCGCTTTAACGGGCAGGTTTAGTTTTTAGTTTCAGTAGGATCTCTCAACGAGGACCCCGCGTTAGACCTTATCTAAGTATCCTGTACGATATCAAACGAGGGCGTTGTCGGGATTGTGCATTCATAATCTGGCATAAAAGCGAACGTAAAAATCATAATAGTGCCATGTATCAGTTTCACATAATGAAAAGGCGGGGCACGTATTACGAACCCCGCCTTCCATTTATAAAAGCTCTTGTAAAAAGAATCCTTACTGAACGAGAAGTACTTTCTTCACTACATTTCCCGATGTTTTATTCGGCTCATCAGGCTGATTCCCTCCAATGGACAATTCAACAGCACCTTTAAATTGCGCCTGCTCTCCATTCTCTTTCACATACGACAAATCTTCCGGTTTTAAGGTGAACTTTACCAATTTGCTTTCACCTGCTTTAAGCGAGATACGATTAAAACCTTTAAGTGATTTTAACGGAGATTTCACACCTGTTTTATTGATAACATATAGCTGTACAACTTCATCGCCAGCCCTTTTCCCTGTGTTGGTTACCCTTGCAGAAACAAGCACGTTCTTTCCTTTAGCCACATTTGCAGGAACGGAAAGCTGATCGTATTTAAAAGTAGTATAACTCAACCCGTATCCGAAACCATAAAGCGGCTTTCCGTTAAAGTAACGGTAGGTACGGTTATCCATGTTATAATCCTTAAAATCAGCAAGGTCCTTATCACTTTTATAAAAGGTGACAGGTAGTCTTCCGGATGGGTTATAGTCACCAAAAAGGATATCAGCAACCGCGGTTCCTGCCGACTGTCCGCCATACCAGGCATTTATAATTGCCGGAACATTTGCTGATTCCCAGGGCGTAGCTAAAGCACTTCCGGTCATCATTACAAATACCACAGGTTTTCCGGTAGATTTTAACACCTGCATTAACTCTGTTTGCACAGTAGGAAGTAAGATCGTAGTCTTATCGCCACCAGAGAAGCCGGGATCACTAACCCTCATTGACTCGCCTTCCAATTGAGGAGAAATACCACCCGCAAATATGAAAGCATCTGCATCTTTGTGACGGTTAGCAAGCGCCTTAAAATCTGTTTTCACGTAATTACCTACATTGAATTTCAAATATGCACTTCCGTCACCCTGCCAGTATTCAATTTCCAGGTTATAAACAGAATCCTTTTGAGTTTTAAGGTTAAAACGCTTCATTTCACGTTTTCTAATCCATTCTTCTACAACCACCTTTCCGTTCACTTTTAATCGACAACCATTATCAGCTTCCAGTTCTAGCGAAAGATTTTGGTCTGCCTCTGCTTTAAAGCTGGAACTGAAACGAGCTGAAAAATCATTGGCGATAAGGTTAGGAAGCACGCTCTCCCCTTCTTGCCAGAAATGATTGATACTTGTTTCGTTACGAGTAAGAAGAGGTGTCCCTTTCAATTCGGTATTGCCGAAATACTCCGCTTGGAAACCTGGCTTTCCTCCTGCAGAAAATTGTCCGCGTACACTTTGATAATTTAACAGATCGGCGCTGGTAAAAGTGATCGCTTTCTCATAAATTACTTCTGTATTAGCACCAACTTTATCTTTGATGCCCTGTAAAACGGTAGCAAGTTTTGAAGGATTTCCATTATAATTTCCCAAAATTGAGATGTCATTATCAGCGTTCGGACCTATAACTACAATCTTTTTCAGGTTCTTTTTTAGGGGTAAAACGCCATCATTCTTTAACAAAACCATCGATTGGCGAGCCATCAGCAATGCATGGTCTTTATGCTCCTGGCTTTCCAATACAGAAGCTGGAGTTTGAGCGTATTTCACCATCGAAACCGGATCAAACAAGCCCAGCTGAAAACGGATCATAAACAGGCGTCTTACAGATACATCAATCTGCTCTTCTGTAATTTTGTTATTCTTAACAGCCTGCACCAATGAAAGGTAAGCGCTATGTCCGCATTCTACATCCGTTCCGTGGAACACGGCGTCAACAGAAGCCGCTTCTGCATCCGGATGCGTTTTATGTTTCATAAAGAAGTCATCAATACCGGCACAATCAGAAGTTACGTAACCAGTAAACTTCCATTGGTTACGAAGAATATCGTTCATCAGGATATCACTGGCACAGCATGGCTGAGTACGAAATGCGTTGTACGCGCACATTACTCCGGCAACTTTAGAATCAACAACCAGTTTTTTAAATGCCGGCAGGTAAGTATCCCATAAATCATACCGACTTACATCCACATCAAAGTTATGACGTAATGGCTCAGGACCGCTATGTACAGCGTAATGCTTCGCACAAGCCGCAGCTTTCAGATACTTAGGATCATCGCCTTGTAACCCACGCACAAAAGCATCGCCCAGGGTTAGCGTAAGAAATGGATCTTCTCCATAAGTTTCTTGTCCTCTTCCCCAGCGCGGGTCGCGAAATATGTTAACATTCGGTGTCCAGTAAGTTAAGCCCACGTAGCGCTTGCCTCCTCTGTTTGCCTCAACAGCCTTGTTATAAATGGCTCGTCCTTCCAATGCCGAATAGTCAGCCATTTTAAAAAGTGCATCCGGACTGAACGTGGCCGCCATAGCAATTGCCTGCGGAAATACGGTAACATTATAAGGTGTGCGGGCTACCCCATGCAGCGTCTCATTCCACCAGTCGTAAGCTGGGATGCCTAAACGTGGAATTGCTGGAGCAGCGTTTAACATCTGAGACACCTTTTCTTCGAGTGTTAAGCGACTAACGAGGTCGGATACGCGTTTTTCGAAGGATAAGGAGCTATCTTCGAAGGGGTAATTCCCAGCCAGAGACCTCGAAGTGTATGAAATTAAAAACAGGCAAAGAAGGCCTGTAAATACATTTGATGAAACTTTTTTCATGTAAGATTAGTGTGTGTGTGTGTGTGTGTGTGTGTGTGATTGAATATTTTACGATCTGCACGTTTTATAATGACATCTTGCGCAAAACATGTTAGCTCACTTTATAGCCTTCTGTTTACACAAGATGTTATTACTACATTTTCTTTTGCATTTGATCCGCTCGATGACAAACGGGTTCCTCTGCACAACACCAGTCTCACCCTATAATGTCTGTTCCATTTGATCTATCCGACCTGAAACATGCCAAACTATAACAATCAAACTTCAAAAAAGCCTCTCCCCATAAAGAGGAGCGGCAGTTGAAAACATCTTCCAAAGAATCTATTTAGGAAGCCAGCGTAAGTCGCCAACCTTGTTTGTAACAATCGGAGAATTACGATCCTTAATAGTTAAATCACCCGCTGTTGGGTTTACAAACAGATCAGTTGCACTTATACCTAATTGAGTTCCCTTAATTGGGGTTAAACCAACCAGGTAATCTGTGGTTGCGTAATTGCCGGCAAAGCTGGTAGTAGTGTTTGCCGCTACCGCATATGATGCTCCACTGGCCGAAGCAATCAGTACCTTTTCAAATACCAGCGATGAGCCGGCGGCTGAAGACATACTGATCAGTCTTTGGTTATAAGCATAATCATAAAGCGTAATATTTCTATATTCTAACTTTATTGGATAAGTGGATGTTCCATAATCGAACAGGTGCTTCATGTTCTTGGTTTTATCCGCAGTTTGATAATGATCCCGCATAAAGGTACAGTTGGTGAATATGGCGTTCTCCACATTGTCTTTACCACCAGAGCCCATAGCAAATAATCCGTACGGACCGGAATGTCCACCATTTTCATCAAACAAACAGTTTTCCATTTCTAACCTGCCAATACGTTTCAGGCTACTTCCCTGATGGCGCCAGAAACCACGTTTGAAATGTTTAAAATTACAATTGAAGATAATTACCTGTTCCATATTCCAACCGCTACCACTATTAAGGAAGTAACCAGCGTCTAAATTTTGGAAAAATTCGATATTAGAGAACTCCAGGCTGGCAATGTAAGCATCCTGAGAGACATCCCAATTACTAGTCATTTCAATCTGAGCTCTTATTCCTCCGGGTTCACCAGTCAGTTTAAAGCCTTTTTTAATTTTGAAAGGCGCAACCTTATAATAAGAACCGGCAGGAAGATAATACTCAACTCCTTCTGGTACAGCTGCATTATCATTTGCATCTGCTAATATCTTACTTAGGTCATCTTCCCTTTTTATAACAATAGTTTCTGCAGACGGCCCAGCGGTACGGAAAGTGATATTGTTATACGGTTTGTCATACTTACGCGGCTTTTTAGTATCGTAAATATTAATGTTGTATAAGGTATTTTTTTCCAGACCAGTTATTTCTGCATAGCCCTGACTAATTTCCTGAGGTGTTAAACTCCTGCCAATACTTGCAATAGTATCTGTTAATGTTGGTACAACACTAATACTATCTACCGGATTGGCAGCATCAATCAGCCAGCGGATAGTTGCTGAGTTTTCGAATATATCTGCTTTGGATACTTTTTGCAGAAGACTTGCAAAAGCTGGCCTGGGCTCTGTTGTAGCACTTGTTGTAGCCCATTGTGAGTTATGTCCACCTTCGGCACTTACTGCACGTAAGCGGATAAAGAAGGTTGTATTGTATGGAATGTCATCCACAAAAAGCTGTGGATCTTTTACATTGAACAAAGCAAAGCGCTTGGTGTAGTAGTTATCCAGGCAAAGCTCAACCTCATACGAAGTCGCATCCTGAATCTTATACCAGACCACAGCAATTGAATTGCTTTTAACCAGGGGTGCAGTCAGCACGAACCTTGGTTGGAATAAATCAAGTTGTTCTTCGTAAAGAACCTCTTTACAGCCACTAAACGATAAGCTGCAAAGAATTCCCACAATTAGCGAGAATAAAGAAGTTATCCTTTTCATCTTTTTCTGTTTTTACTGTCTATTGATTGAAGCCGTAATAGTTCTGGATTTTACCGCGATGATCTGATATAACCTTGCTTGGGTAAGGAAGCAGATACCTCAACGGAGTTTGAGGAGTTACCTGGGCCGCATTATTATAGTTGATAAACCCTCTGAAGCTCCAGCGTATAGCCGGGATTGGTTCGTAGGACTGCGTAACATTATCCATTGCATACCATTTGCTTGCAAATACCTGTTCAGTGTATCCTGTCGGTTTTGCCATAACTACTTCATCAATGCCTACAATATCAAGAATGGTTCTCTCAGGATGATTCGGATCAGATATACTTTTCCAGTAAACACTTGCAGGAGATGCCGGAAGCTTAGGATCGAACCCACCGTTGGCAACTTTTCCGTACATGATCAGGTCGTTGTAAAGGTTATAGATTACTTCACTAAACTTGTTCCATCTTGCCAAATCGAACTTACGGATACTTTCGCCGCCGAATTCCCATTTGCGCTCATTCATGATAGCCTTAAAGAAGTCATCTTTTGAGCCCAGAGCATTCACATAAGCGTCTACTTTTGTTGGCCAAAGAGAAGAATTAAAAGCACGTTTTCTCACTTTTTTCAAGCATTCTTTCGCATCATCACGGGGGCCGAAGCGCTCATTCACCGCTTCTGCGTATAGCAAAAGAACATCGGCATAACGCATCCAGGTGTAGTTTATACCGGTTCCAGCCTGACTGGTAGATCCAAGTGGACTATTCATTTTCAACTTCGACCATTTGCCTGTTGGCAACGTAGCTATATCCAAACGGATCTCCTGATTCAACTTATCGTTATAACGGTAAGGTGCACAAGTAACATTTCTCCTGAGATCATTTTTATCGAAAGAGAACATGTAAAGAGAGCAGAAATTCAGGTTACCAGATGCACTACCGTAAGGATGAGTACCGGCCGTAATCGGCACACCCAGATAGTAACCAAACTGACTGGTTGATCCCTTCAGCATCGGTATAGAGAAAATGATATCATCAGCTACCGGAGTATTCCAATTACATTCTCTGTTCCATAATTCTTCATAGCTCAAAGTCAGGTTATGTTTATTTCCCTGAATAACTTTTCCAAGATACTCGATGGCGATATCGTAGTATTTCTGGTGGTTTTCGCCACGTTCCATGTATCCTATGTTTGCCGGATTGGTGGTATCTGGTCTTAATGTCCAGCCGCCACGGTTCATTGCCAGCAAACCTATTAAGCCCTGGCAAAACTCGCGGGAAGCCCTTTCCACATCGTAATCTAAATCTGAAGCATAAGCCATCGCCGGTTCTACCGCTTTCAAATCATCGATAAGGAATTCCAGGATTTCGTTCCTATCCGTTACGCCAACCACAAGGTCTTCGTTTGCTACGGATGGCTTTGTACGGAATACAACATCTCCCCATAAGCGAATAAGATCAAGGTAAACCATAGCCCGCAGCGTTTTAGCCTCACCATACATCTGCATGATATTGGAAGTTTTAGACTTGTCTACTTTTGCGTATAAGTCAGACGATTCTATTCCCTGAATAATATCATTTGAAAGATTGATGATAGCATACATGGTGTTCCAGGTACCGTTCAGGGTTGTCCAATAAGGTTTCGGATCATAAACGGCGATGTCGCCTCCGTTCACACTTACTGAATTTGTTGTGATTGCCGACATTTCCACATCCGTATTCGGGTTGTAAACGTAAGCCAGGCGGTTTCCGTAAGCATCATCTCTGAGCATAAGGGAATAGACTCCGGCCAGCGCAGACTGGATTTCTGCTTCGGATGAGTAGATATATTTTTCGGTAAATCCAGTAGGAGGTTCTACTTTCAGATAATCTTCACAGGATGAGAATAAGAGCATCAAACCTGCGATGTATATATATAATGATTTTCTGTTCATTGCGTTGTACTTTAATCGTAATTAGAATGTAAGCTGTACACCGAAAGAGTAAGTTCTGCTCCTTGGATATGCGTTATAATCGATGTTAGGAGTAAGTCCGTCACCTATGTTCACTTCCGGATCATAACCTGAGTAACCGGTAAGGGTGAACAAATTATAGCCGGTAGCATAAACGCGAGCCTTAGACAATCCCACCTTTTTCGCCATAGTTGTTGGGAATGTGTATCCCACAGAAGCTGTATTAAGACGAAGGAAAGAACCATCTTCAACAGCATACGACATAGCAATTGGACGACCTATTGATGTTGGATTCCACATCGTAGCATCTTTATTGAACTCAGCCAGGATAGCAGGACTGTAACGAAGGTCATTTCCCATATCATCGAAGTTTCTCCAGCGATTTGCCAGTGATACATCCATACTTAGGTTGTTACGAACATTACCAGACCAGTTCGTCATCGTTACTTTATTGGCGTTAAACACATCAAATCCGTACATGTAATTGAAGAACATAGTAAGGTCGAAACGCTTGTAGTTTGCGTTCATACCGAAACCTCCAGAAAATAGCGGATTGGTATCCCCGATTACTGTACGATCATTATCACCAATAACGTAGGTATTCGGATCATTAGGGTTTACAGCGGTCAGCTTCTTGAACTTAGCATTCCCCGGACGAGGAGCATCACCTGAAAGGTTTTTTGAATTAGCTATTCCCGGTTTTAATGTCCAGGTTGTTCCACTAAGCGTAAAGTCATCAACGGTATAGATACCATCATTAACAAACCCATAAATCAAGCCTTTTGAACCACCTACGTAAGCACGGTAATCGTCTGAATTAAGCAATTGCGAGCCAGCCCATCCCGATGAAAGAATCCATTCCGTTTCGCCGCTAGCCAGTTTGTCGATTTTATTTTTATTGAAGCCGATGTTGAAGTTCAGATTCAGATTAAAATCCTTCTTTTCGATCGCATATCCGTTTAGCGCTACTTCAATCCCTTTATTAGAAGTTTGCCCCACATTGCTGATCAGTTTTGTATAACCAGATTGTCCCGGAATATCCGATGGCACCAACAGGTCTTTAACTGTGTTCCAGTATACATCCACCGTACCTGTCAATCGTTCTTTGAAGAAACCGAAATCTAAACCGAGGTTACGGGAAATGGTCTTCTCCCATTTAACCGTTGGGTTATAAAGGCTTTCGGTATTGAAGAAATTGTAATAGTAATGATCCGTCTCTTCTCCCCAACCAACAGGACGGCTACGGTTTACGCGATAATATTTTGCAAAAAGATCACTTCCTATTCTGTCATTTCCAGATACACCGTAGCCGAAGCGTAATTTCAGGTTAGATAGCGATTGAACGTTTTTAAGAAAAGCTTCGTTTTTTGCACGCCATGCAACCGATACCGCCGGGAATGCTCCCCAACGGTTTCCTGGCGCAAACTTGGTTGAGCCATCTGCACGAAGGGTGAATGTAGCCAGGTATTTATCATGATAACCATAGAAGCCACGACCAAAGAAAGAAGAAACCCTTACCGGCGATCCTGCAGATGAACTGCTTTCATATACCGTTCCCAAACCGATATTGTCAAAAGCTTTTCCAGCGTTGATATTTTCAGGAAAATAACGGGATGAATAAGCTTTACCACTAGATTCCTGGTGTTTTAACTCCTGACCAACCATCAACTGAACATCATGCAGATCTTTAAATCTGAAATCATATTTAAGCGTGTTGGTAACCTGCCATCTCGGGCTTTTCGTCATGGAGTATGAGATAACCGGCTGGTTATTATTTGCTCTGGCTACACCTTCATCCGTTCCCCAAAAACGCTTGTTCTCCTCATATTTGTACTCGCCCCATACGTCGGATCTGAAAGTAAGCCTGTTGGCGATATTCCAGGTCAAGCCGGCTGCAGTGTTAAACGTCCTGCCTAAGCGTCTGCGATAATTCTTTTCTGCTTTTTCGTAAGGATTCATTCGAACTATTTCTGTGAAATCTTCCGGATCGAAATAAGTGTTATCTTCAGGGAGTACCATAAAATCATCCAGACCTTCGGTTGGTGCAGTACGTAGTGCATCTAAAAGATTGATACCCTCCGTTCCGGCTCCTCTCAAACTCTGGTTGGTAAAACGGGTACGATATTCCAGCGTTAAACGGTTTGATATTTTAGTGTTCAACGTTAAGTTGATATTAGATTGACTTAAACCGTTACCTACCAAAATACCTGGCTGGTCCTGGTTAGCTATCGAAAACTTGTATTTCGTCTTTTCTGTTCCACCAGAAAGATTTGCATCACTAAATCTGGCAATAGGATTGGCTCCGAAAATTTCATCCTGCCAGTCTACACCTTTTATGCCCTGATATTTGTACAACTCGTAAGCTTGTCCGTACTTGTTATAAAATGCAGTCGGATTGGAAGACCGCTGACGGTCATATTCGTATTGCAGCATTACAAACTCATAGGGATCCATTACATCCTGCTTGTTGGACAAGGTTTTAACCTGCCAGTATGAATTGGCATTTATCACATTTTTACCAGCTTTAGGTTGTTTGGTAGTCACCAAAATTACCCCGTTTGCGCCTCTGGCTCCATAAATAGCTGTAGAAGAGGCATCTTTAAGTACATCAACCGATTGAATATCTGAAGGAGGAATATCGTTCAGGCTAGAAACCTCGAACCCATCCACGAGAATTAATGGAGAATTGTCTTCGGTTATAGATCCGCCACCACGTACCCGGATACTAATTGCCGCATCGGGCGAACCATCCGCAGCAGTGATCTGAACGCCCGGAAGTTTTCCAACCATGGCCTCTGCTACAGATGCTGCAGGAACCTTAGCCAGCACATCTCCACTTACAGAAGCCATTGTTCCGGTTACGTTAGCCTTTTTCTGACTACCATATCCAATCACCACCACTTCCTCCATCTGATTGAACTTTTCAATCATTTTCACCTCAATACCAGATGTGCGGCCACTCAAAACCACGATAGCTTCCTGCATACCAAGATAATTGATCGCTAATATTGCTGTCTTAGCATCGGGAACTTTTATGGAGAACTTACCAGCCCCGTCTGTCGTGCTGGTTACTTTGGTTCCTTCTAAGGATACCTTTGCTCCGGGCAAAGGCTTGTCGCCATGTTTTACTGTTCCCGTCACCGTGGTCTGTGCAAGAGAAACTACGGTAGCGAGTAACATTAAACACAAGCTGAAAAAAAATCTATTCTTCATCATATTTTGTTAGCTTACTATTTGGTTATAGAAGATCTTTAAGGTTATTTATCATTTTTTCTCTTGCTGGGTTCCTCCCAAATTCTGGTTGTAAACAATATGTTGTACCAGGTTATGGAAATACACTTCCAGATTGGTATAGCGACTTAAATTGTCAAGCGTGTACGTTTTTGCATCGTTCGCACTGTTCTTGTTCAAGCCGTAAGCCTCTTCCCATACATCCGGAATTCCATCTGCATCCGTATCTGGCCATGCTGGTAAAGATTTTAATACCGGATAGCCATCAGTGTCAGACACCTTATCGATAATGCCCAGCTTAGGAGTTGTTGAAAGGGATCCGGTATAGGTTGCCGTTCCACTTAGTAACTCGCTGATATAGCGCTTGTCCACTGCATCCCTGCGCAATGACGCGCCTGCATAATCGGCAACTCTTTGATAGGCATCTGCAGGCGTATGGGTAGTAACCTTACCAAAAGGAAATGCTTCTGTTTTCTTCATCGCCTGCTTTTCGGCTTCGGTAGGATTAAGGGTATGGAAAAACTCGTTCCAGATACCGTTAGTCCAATTATCGTTCACCACGGTAGGATCGGCAGTTGCATAGTTTCCATCAGCAAAAATTCTTGCAGTAGGGTCGCTTGATAAGATTCTGGTCTTCTTACTCGTAGTTGCCGGCCCTGGCTTGTAATAGCTTTTTACCAGATTGAAAGTGGCATATTTTCAATC
>Ga0307408_100001188_pt1 | contig 19685 bp, 17 predicted proteins | sample 322Cmetagenome_FD_202116 | JGI IMG/M metagenome (GOLD analysis project Ga0307408, IMG submission 202116) | Maize rhizosphere microbial communities from greenhouse at UC Davis, California, United States - 322HYB-C-3 | ecosystem: Host-associated > Plants > Roots > Rhizosphere > Soil | place... | reverse complement strand
CCGCGTTCAAGCTGCCATTCGCGCTCAGATACATCGTTGATGACGCAGTAACCAGCGACGTGCTCCAGGGCGTTCGCTTCGTCGATGTAGCGCCCGCCTTTGCCGATGACCACGCCCAGCTCGACTTCCCAATCGGTCTTGAGCGAGCCGCGGGGAATCTGGATATCGTCATTCGGCCCGCAGATGGCGCTGGTCCATTTGTTGAAGATGATGGGTTCCTTCGGCACCTCCATGTTCGACTCGGCCGCATGGTCGGCGTAGTTCAAGCCGATGCAGATGAACTTGCCGACCTGCCCGACACACGGGCCGATCCGCGGCTGGCCGGCCACGACCGGCAGGCTGCGCGGGTCGATGGTGGCGAGTTTCGCCAGGCTTTCCGGGGCCAGGACGTTTGCGGCGATATCCGGCACGTGGCCCGACAGGTCGCGGACCTGATTGTCGTCATCCAGCAGGCCGGGTTTTTCCGAGCCTTTTTCGCCGTAACGCAACAGTTTCATGAAGTGCTCCTGTTCAAGTGAAAACTCAAAGGCTCATGCCGCCATCGATTACGTGCACCGCCCCCGTGGTGTAGGCGGACGCGTCGCTGCCCAAGTACACCGCCAATTGCGCGATCTCTTGCGTGCTACCAATGCGCCCCATCGGCTGGCGGTCGAGAAACTGTCGGTAGACCTGTTGCTCATCGACACCTTGCTGCGCGGCCTGATCGGCAATGCGCTGGCGCAGCGATGGAGAATCCACGGTGCCGGGGCAGATCGCGTTGCAGCGAATACCCTGGCTGACGAAATCGATGGCGACGGATTTGGTCAGCCCCACCACCGCCGCCTTGCTGGCAGCATAGGCGAAACGATTGGGCACGCCTTTGACACTGGACGCCACCGACGACATGTTGATGATCGATCCGCCGCCACGGGCCAACATCCCCGGCAGGAAGGCGCGGATCATCCGGTACATGGCGGTGACGTTCAGGTCCATCGAGCGCGCCCAGGCCGCTTCGTCGCAGTCGACAATGGTGCCGCTGTGCACGTAGCCGGCGCAATTGAACAACACGTCCAGCCCGCCGACCCGATCTCGAACCGCCTCGATGGCGTTGGCCGAGGTGACGTCTAGCGTAATGGCAGTCACCCCTTCGATACCCGCCAGTGCGCGTGTGTCGATGTCACTGGCGAACACCTCGGCGCCGGCCTGGGCGAAGGCCACCGCGCTGGCAAGGCCTATGCCCTGGCCCGCCGCCGTCACCAGCACCCGTTTGTTGTGCAGGCTCATGCCGTTTCCAATTGCGTCGCCGGGGCCGCACTTTTTGGCGTCCGGCCGAGCATCGAGGCCGGGATGGCCAGGATCAACCCGCCGCTGACCAACAGGCACAGCGCCAAGACGTACGTACCGTTATTGATATTGCCCGTGAGCGTCTCGGCCACAGCGGTGATCATCGATCCGGTGAAGCCCGACAGGTTGCCGATGGCGTTGATCATGCCGATCCCGGCAGCGGCCGCGACGCCCGACAGCACAGTGCCGGGCAAGGTCCAGAAGATCGGCATCAGGCTCAGGATCCCCGAGGCCGAGACGCTGAGGAACAGCACCGACAGCACCAGGTTATCGGCGAAGAACGCACTGAGGATCAGCCCGGCGCCACCGATGAAGGCCGGTATGGCCGCGTGCAGGCGTCGCTCGCCAGTGCGATTGGAATGCCGGGCGTTGAGCAGCATCGCCACCACCGCCACCGAATAAGGAATGGCGGTGAGCAAACCAATGTGCAGGCTGTTGGTGATGCCGGTGCTCTTGATGATCGACGGCATCCAGAAGGCCAGGCCATAGAAACCGGTGTTGAAGGTCAACAGGATCAACACCAGCAACCACACCCGTGGGTTGAAGAACACCTCGCTCAAGCGCGAAGCCTTGCCCTGGTTGTCGGTTTGCAGGTTGGCCTTGAGCATGGCTTTTTCCGCCGCCGAAAGCCACTTGGCCTTGTCGATGTTGTCGGCCAGGCAGACGATCACCACGAAGGCCATGATGATCGAAGGAATGCCTTCGATGATCAGCATCCATTGCCAGCCGGACAGGCCCTGTACGCCTTGCATACTGTTCATCAGCCAGCCGGACAGGATCCCGCCGAGGGTCAGGCTGACCGGCAAGGCCAACAGGAATCCGGACATCACCCGACTCTGCCGGTGGGTCGGAAACCAGTAGTTGAGGTAAAGAATCACGCCAGGAAAAAAGCCCGCTTCGCAGATCCCCAGCAGGAAACGCAGCACGTAGAACATCGTGCTCGATTCGATGTGGAAGAACGCCGCCAGCGGCACGGTGTAGGCCACCGCCATGGAAATCACCGCCCAACTGAGCATGATCCGGGCGATCCAGAACCGCGCGCCAAAACGATGCAGCAACAGGTTGCTGGGGACTTCGAAAAGGAAATAGCCCCAGAAAAACATACTGGCGCCCAAGGCGTATACGGTGTTGCTGAATTGCAACTCGTTGAGCATGTCGAGCTTGGCGAAACCGATGTTCACCCTGTCGAGGTACGCCGCCATGTAGCACAACAACAGGACCGGCAGGATTCGCCAGATCACCTTGCGATAGGTCCGGTCCTCGAAATCGAGTTCGCCGGCTTGCGCCTGGGCGGGCAAATGCTCGGAGATGGTTTGCATGAAGTAACCCCTGATTGTTTTTATTGGGTCACGTCGAATGAGCGAGTCATTCGGCGATTGAACGAGGACTCTACTGTCGGGAAGCGATTCTTTCCCAATGGCATTTTTGGATTAGTTGATAACGGTTCGTTATCAAAGTACTTAAGGCTGGGTGAGTCATCGAGGCGAGGGGATTCATCCCCTCGCCACAGGTTCGGTTGCTTCTTCAGGTTATTTGGCGGGCGTTGTCCTTGAGGATCTCGGCAAACTCCAGCGCCGCGCCCACCAAAGGTTCATCCTTGCGGGTGAGGATGCCGTAGTCCTGCGGTACCAAGTGCAGCGGTGTATCGAGGGTCTTGAGCTGGCCGCTTTCGAGCAGCGGGTCGACCATCGCATTGGGCAACATGCCGATCATGGGGCCGCGTTGCAGGACCTGGAGAAAGGTCTGCATCGAAATCGTGTCGATGGTGTTGCGCGGCATGCCCACCCCGGCCTCGGCGAAGGCCAGTTCCATGCGCGCGCGAATCGGCGTGCCGACCGGATACAAAATCCACGGCAGGTCCACGAGCTGCTGCAAGGACGTCGGCCCGGCATTCGCCAGCGGATGGCGATCATTGACCACGATGCAGAACGGTTCGGGAGCCAGGGGTTGGAAGTCGTAGCGCTGCTGCTGGCTTTGATCGGTGAAACGCGCCACGGCCAGGTCGAGTTTCTTTTCTTCAAGCATCTTCATCAAATGATTGCTGGTCTGCTCCACCACCTCGATGGACAGCAACGGCCAGCGCTGCTTGATCTGCAGAATCGCCTCGGGCAACGCAACGGCCGTCGCGGCGAAGATACCGCCGACCTTGAGGTAGCCGTGGCCGCCCTCTCGCAGGCTGCTGATCTGCTCGACAAACGAACGTGCGTCATTCAGGGCGATTTGCGCGTAGCGCAGCACGTGCTCGCCCAGGGCAGTGGGCGGCATGCTGCGCGGGCGGCGCTCGAACAGGGCGAAGCCGAGCAGGCTTTCGATTTCCTTGAGCATCTTGCTCACGGCCGGCTGGCTGAGATTCATCTGCTCGGCCGCCAAATGCATGTTGCACGTGCGTCCCAGGGTGTCGATCAGCAACAGATGGCGAAATTTGAGCCAGCCGCAAAAGCTGGAAAAGGAGAGATCGGACATGGACGTTCCTCGGCGGCGCAATAACCAGGCGTTATCAGATACTGAATATATCTCATTGGAGTTCATCGACAACGCGCCCTAGCGTGAAGGCTTTACGAACCAGGAAGCCTGTCCATGTCGCTATTGCTTACCCCCGAAAATACCCTGCCGGTCGATGGCGTGGCCGGCACGCTGATTGGTCGCGCCTGGGTCCCGGGGCGGATCGCCGGGCCTTCGCCGATCGTGCTGCGCAGTGACGGCGTATTCGATCTTTCGGAGCGTTTCGCGACCCTGAGCGACCTGTTGGAAACCCCCTCGCCCTTGGCGGCAGCAAGAGAGACACCCGGCACCTTCATCGCCAGCATCGACGAGTTGCTGGCCAACACCGGCCCCCACGCCGACCCGTCCAAGCCGTTCCTGCTGCCGCCGCTGGATCTGCAAGTGATCAAGGCCGCCGGCGTGACCTTCGCCGCGAGCATGATCGAGCGAGTGATCGAGGAACAGGCCGGCGGCGACGCGGCCCGGGCGGACGCCGTGCGCGCCACGGTCCACGGTGTGATCGGCGACAATCTGCGCTCGATCGTGCCGGGGTCCGAGCAAGCCATGCGCCTCAAGGCGTATCTCATCGAACAAGGCATGTGGTCGCAATACCTGGAAGTCGGCATTGGCCCGGATGCGGAAATCTTCACCAAGGCGCCGGTCCTGGCCGCCGTGGGCAGCGGCAGCCAGATCGGCATTCATCCGGCCTCGCAATGGAACAACCCGGAACCGGAAGTGGTGCTGGCGGTGGACAGCCGCGGCCAGATCCACGGCGCCACGCTGGGCAACGACGTCAACCTGCGGGATATCGAAGGCCGCAGCGCACTCTTGCTGAGCAAGGCCAAGGACAACAACGCCTCGTGCGCCATCGGGCCGTTCATTCGCCTGTTCGATGAACATTTCAGCCTGGACGACGTGCGCGCCTGCGAGGTTGACCTGCACGTACAAGGCGAAGACGGCTATCGCCTGCACGGTTGCAGCTCCATGAGCCAGATCAGCCGCGACCCGCTTGACCTGGCGGGTCAGACACTCAACGCCAACCACCAATACCCGGATGGTTTCCTGTTGTTTCTCGGTACGCTGTTCGCCCCCACCGAGGACCGTGATCATGCCGGCAGCGGTTTCACCCATAAACTGGGTGACCGCGTCAGCATCAGCAGCCCGTTGTTGGGCAGCCTGCATAACCAGGTGACCCACAGCTGCGAGGCCGCGCCGTGGACCTTCGGCGTTGGCGCCCTGTTGCGCAATCTTGCCGCACGGGGACTGCTCGATCGCTGAGCCCGACTGATCGTCGATTCATCCAATTACAAGAGAGAAATGAATCATGAGTGACACGCCAAAACGCCGCCTGCGCAGCGAGCAATGGTTCAACGACCCGGCCCACGCGGACATGACCGCGCTGTATGTCGAACGCTACATGAACTATGGGATGACCCGCGAGGAGCTGCAATCGGGACGGCCAATCATCGGCATCGCCCAGACCGGCAGCGACCTGACGCCCTGCAACCGCCATCACCTGGAACTGGCGCAACGGGTCAAGGCCGGTATCCGTGATGCCGGTGGCATTCCAATGGAATTCCCGGTTCACCCCATCGCCGAACAGTCTCGCCGGCCCACGGCGGCGCTGGACCGTAACCTGGCTTATCTGGGCCTGGTGGAAATCCTCCACGGTTATCCGCTGGACGGCGTGGTGCTCACCACCGGTTGCGACAAGACCACCCCCGCCTGCCTGATGGCGGCGGCGACCACCGACCTGCCGTCGATCGTGTTGTCCGGCGGGCCGATGCTCGACGGCCGCCACAAGGGCGAGCTGATCGGCTCCGGCACAGTGCTCTGGCACGCACGCAACCTGATGGCCGCTGGCGAGATCAACTACGAAGGCTTCATGGAAATGACCACGGCGGCCTCGCCCTCCGTCGGCCACTGCAACACCATGGGCACCGCCCTGTCGATGAACGCACTGGCCGAAGCCCTTGGCATGTCGTTGCCAGGTTGCGCAAGCATCCCGGCGCCTTACCGCGAGCGCGGACAGATGGCCTACGCCACCGGCAAGCGCATCTGTGAACTGGTGCGCCAGGACGTGCGCCCCTCGCAGATCATGACCCGCGAAGCGTTCGAGAACGCCATCGCTGTCGCTTCGGCATTGGGCGCATCGAGCAACTGCCCGCCGCACCTGATCGCCATCGCCCGGCACATGGGCGTCGAATTGAGCCTGGACGACTGGCAACAAATCGGCGAGGACGTGCCGCTGTTGGTCAACTGCATGCCCGCCGGCAAATACCTGGGCGAAGGTTTCCACCGTGCCGGCGGCGTCCCGGCGGTCATGCATGAACTGCAAAAGGCCGGACGCCTGCACGAACACTGCGCCACCGTCAGCGGCAAGACCATCGGTGAGATCGTCACCGGCAGCCTGACCTGCGACGCCGATGTCATCCACCCCTTCGAGACCCCGCTCAAACACCGCGCCGGCTTCATCGTGCTCAGCGGCAATTTCTTCGACAGCGCGATCATGAAAATGTCGGTGGTGGGCGAAGCGTTCCGCAAGACCTATCTGTCCGAACCCGGCGCCGAGAACAGCTTCGAAGCGCGGGCCATCGTTTTCGAAGGGCCAGAGGACTATCACGCGCGCATCGATGACCCGGCGCTGGACATCGATGAGCGCTGCATCCTGGTGATTCGCGGCGCCGGCACCGTGGGCTATCCCGGCAGCGCCGAAGTGGTGAACATGGCCCCGCCAGCGGCGCTGATCAAGCGCGGCATCGACTCCCTGCCCTGCCTGGGCGATGGCCGCCAGAGCGGCACCTCGGCGAGCCCGTCGATCCTCAACATGTCCCCGGAAGCCGCCGTCGGCGGTGGCCTGGCGCTGCTACAGACCAACGACCGGCTGAGAGTCGACCTGAATACCCGCACCGTGAACCTGCTGGTGGACGAGGCCGAAATGGAGCGACGGCGCCTCGCATGGACGCCGAACATCCCGCCTTCGCAAACGCCTTGGCAGGAGCTGTACCGGCAACTGGTCGGGCAGCTTTCCACAGGAGGTTGCCTGGAGCCGGCCACGTTGCACTTGAGGGTGATCGCTCGCAGCGGGGAGCCGCGGCATTCTCATTGATCTTGGTGAACAGGCACGCTGTCCTTCCGCAACCAGATGAAGTCATGGACAGCGGCCTTTGATGATCCGGCTATTTGAAGCTATCTTTCGTTTCAGCAAAGAACCAACCGCAGCCGTATGCTGCCTGAAATCAAGGATGAATCATGATTCGACCCTCCTTTTCCAGCGCGTGGGCGGCCTCGCAACGGATCTACGACCCCATCAATCCATCTGAAAAAGTTGCGACAATTATCGGGGGCAACGTGGCCCTGAACATCAACAGCAGTCACCCGACCGCCAGGTGGGTCAACACTTGTGCGGTTCGCATGAGCTACATCCTCAATTACTCCGGCTCACTTATCCCACATATACGGGGAAAAACCGTGTCGGGTGCCGACAAGCGTTGGTATTTCCACCTCGTCAAGGATTTGATTTCATACTTGGAACAGCAGTGGGGACGTGCCGAGACGGTCAAGTATCCGGCTGCGGATGGCGGCACCCTCGCAGGGAAGAAGGGGCTCATCCTGTTCGAGATCTCCGGTTGGGAGGACGCCAAGGGCCACGCCACGTTGTTTGACGGCAGGATGTGTTATGACCACTGCTATTTCAATGAACCGGGCGTGAACTATAAAACCGACCAGGCGAACTTCTGGAGCTTGCCGTGATGAAAGCCTTCACCGCACTCCTGTTATCGGCCTGGGCAATCGCGCCTGGCGTGAATTGGGCCAAGGATGGACCGAGCGATTCCCCACAGGCAGGCGGACGCACCTACGCGCAAAACTACAAGGACATGGTACTGGCGGACTGCATCGCGACAGCCTACAAAGGTGAACCTGACGCGGCCCAGGATGCCGGTAGCAGCGCCAGTGCGCTGATGGACTGGACGTATTTCGACCTTGAGCAAGCGCCCCAGGTCGGCAAACCGTTGATCGATCAATTCCTGGCCCGTGATTATCGCAATCCTGTGGTGGAATCGGAACGTCCGGGGGTCCGCTTCGAGCTGCTCAAATGCCTCGATCTTTATCACAGCAAAGAACTCGACAATCAGGTCAAGCAACTGGTTATCGATCCTGATCACACTTACCGCCAAGACAATCCGCCACGGCAGAAAAGCAACTGACGCGATCTAATCATGACGGAGTCTGGTATTGCATCGCCTGGTACAGCACCCGATACGCCGCCACCAACTGCCCCAGCGTGAACGCCCGGTTGCGTCCGCTGGGGTTGGGCAAGACCCAGACCTCGGCGCCGCCGAACGCTTGCGCCTGGCGCCCCCATGCCACGTCCTTTTTTCGCACCAACCCGGCGTAGGCAGACTTACCGAGGAACGCCAGGCAGCGGGGTGCATGGCGGATGATCTTCTGTTCGAAGCTCGCCGCCACCGAGGTGAACTCAGTGAAGGACAGTTGATCCGCCCGCGCCGTCGGTCGCTCGACCACGATGGTCAAGCCACAACGGTATTGCAGGATTGACCGATCGTCCTCCGGCAGTAAGCGTTGCGGGGTGAACCCGGCGAGGTGAAGCGTGGGCCAGAACCGATTGCCTCGACCGGCAAAATGATGCCCCTGGGCCGCCGCCATCAGGCCAGGGTTGATACCGCAAAACACCACCGCCAGATTTTCCGCGAGGATGTCTTCGAGGCCTGGCATCAGGCTGCCCGGCCGCACATGAGGCTGATCGCGGCGCGCGCAAGGCCGTCAAGTTGAGTGGACCGCTTCAGCCTGATTGCTGGCGGCCTGGAGACGATGATAAGAACTGCGGCACGGGCTAAAAATGGAGCGCCGGGACAAACACTGTTGCCAGAATTCATATGAATAGGCGTCGCGCCCGACTGCACGTTGCCGGGCCTTCGGTGGACATGAGCGGCGCTTGCCGTGCTCAGAGGTTCCCGAGCATTTCCCACAACGACGCACCCACCCCTGTGATGCTCTCCCCGGCGATCAACCCCGCCGCCGCGGTAATCGCGAAGCGTTCGGTGAGGCTCGGCCAGCGGCAGCTCACCAGCCAGGTGAGCACGGCGCCGAGGGCCATCATCAGCGAGACCGAGGCCGGCAGCACAAATGCCAGGCCCAAGGCTGCGGTGCTGGGCAGGTAGCGGGCGCGATGGGCCGGCAGCAGGCTGTCGAGAATGCCCAGCAGCAAACCGGCGAAACCACCGATGAAGATCGCCCAGCGAATGCTCGCCGACAACGAGTCCAGGCCATGGGTCAACGTTTGCGCCACGGCCTTCCAGGTGGCGACTGCCGGGGCTGGCCATTCTTCGGTGAGTAGCATGGCTTGCGGGTCGGGGATCAACGCCAGGTAGGCCAGCACGCCGACGATACTGCCGATGAAAATCCCCAGCGTCTGGGCCAGCAGTTGCTTGCGCGGCGTCGCGCCGATTGCCCGGCCGACCTTGAAGTCGTTCATCAAGTCCGTGCATTGCCCGGCCGAACCGCCGGCCGTGTTGGCGCTCATCAGGTTGATCGGCACCTGCCCCGGCGCGACGATGCCGAAGCTCAATTGGGACAACTGCCCGATGGCGCCGATGGGCGGGATACCCGTGGCGCCCACCACCCGGGCCGCCACCGCCGCCAGGCAGATGGCCAGGGGAATGGTCAGCAACGCCATCCACGGATTGATGCCAAACAACACCGCTTGCAGGCTGACCACCAGAACGATCGCCAGCAAAAACCCAATCGCGGGCCCGGCCTTGGGGATCGCCCAGGTTGTCCCGCCGCTGGCCTTGGTGGACGCGTGCAGCGTCCACAGGCGGATCGCCAGGGAAGCCAGGGTCGAGCAGACCATCAGGCTCACGCCCGGCCACAGCAACCATTCCACCAGCACCGCGAATTGTGGGCCGCTGCTGCCGGGCGGCATTTGCACCAGGCCATTTTCCAACAACCACGGCGCCAACCCGCCCCACGCCAGCAGTGCGCCGAGCAATAGGGTCAGGCCGACACGGATGCCGATGATGCCGCCGAATCCCACCAGCAACAGCGAAGGGTCGGCGGTGAATGTGAGCCGTTCCAGCTGGGCGCTCGGCGACCAGCGTGGGATGGCCCAAACGAACGTGTCGACCCACTTCGCCAGCCCGGACAGCAGCGTCGCACCCAGCAACACCTTGAGGCGCGTCGCCGCTTCATGGCCATGGTTGTAGATATGCAGCAGGGTTTCCAGGGTCGCCATGCCCTCGGGAAACCTCAGGGCCTTGTCGTTGAGCAGCGAGGGTCGCAGGTACCAGGCGATCCAGATGCCCAGGAAACTCACTGAAAACACCCAGGCGACCATTGGCAAAGCGTCGAGTTGCTGGCCGGTCAGCAAGGTATACGCCGGGATCGGCGCCACCAGCCCGCCGGAGATGATCGATGCCGCGGCGGACGCCACGGTCTGGTTGATGTTGCTTTCATGCAGCGTCCAGGGCAACCCGGCAGCCGAGCGCTTGGCCAGGCCTTGCCAGACACCGTAGCCGACCAGCAAGGCAATGATCGACATGTTGAACGACCAGCCGATCTTCAATCCCGCGTAGACATTGGAGGGCGTCAGGAGGATACCGAGCACGATCCCGGTGATCACCGCGCGCGGGCTGAATTCACGCTCTACAGCGTGGACGTGCGGGGTCGAGGTTTGATCCATGCGAATTCCTTATCGGCAAAAACAGCACGGTCACCTGAGGTGACGACCTAGGCTCTGTACGAAATGTGTTCGCGCGAAGGCCAGACAAGGCGAAACGGGGCGAGGAAGCGGAGTGTACTGGAGTACATGAGCATTCCGAGCCTCGTTTCAACGCAGTATGGGCGAGTGCGGACACATTTCGTACAGAGCCTAACAAGTGAGCGCTGTATTGCCGTAAGGTTCATCCAGAGGGCAACCCCGGCATTGCGTTACCAACCCAGCTGCTTGTTGAAACCAAGGGCGTCGTAGTAGTCGTGCTGGGTGAGGATCTTGCCGTCCCTGAGCCGTATGAAACTGACGCCCTTGAAGCTCAAGGGGCGTCCCGTGGCCGGGGTTTCAGTGCTCCATGGCCCGGTATTGTTGCCCTTGAACTCCCATTCGAAGGCAATCCCTTCGCCTTTGAGAATCGGGTCGCCAAGCATTTTCCATTGCAGGTCGGGCACCGCCCGCATGAACACCTCGACCACCTGGCTCTTGGCATTTTCACGCCCCACCTGAGGCACGCCCACCGAGGCGTCGAGGAACTCGACATCCGGGGCGAAGTACTGGGCCGCCGCTTGGGCGTCATGGGCATTCCAGGCCTTCATGTAGCCGTGGATGATATCCAGCGTCTGTTCCTGGCCAGCCGCCAGGACACCATGGCTGGCGAGGATCAGGAGCAGGCCAAGCAGCATTGATTGGATTCGAGAGGTCATAGCGTCCAGCCTTTTCCAAGAGGTGTCGCCTGCCGTCTGAAACGACAGGCGTTCGAGTGCGTCTAGCGTTGCTTCCAGGCATCCGAAGCAGGGGCCGTGCCCTTCTCGTAGGGACGGAACAGCGCCATGTAGACGAGGCCGGCAAGAATCACGATGGCGCCCACCAGCACGATGCCGTAGTTCACGTACCAGGGCGCATCGGGTGTGCGTGGCCACGACATGTTGACGATGGCGAACACGCCGTAGCAGAGCGCGGCAATGTTCACGATCCAGCCCCAACGTCCGAGGGTGAATTGGCCCTGGGGTTTCCAGCCACGCAGGCGGGCATACAGCACACCGCTGACAATCATCTGGAAGGCCAGGTAGATGCCGATGGCGGCAAAACTCACCACCATCGCGACGGCGTTCTGCAAGTAGAAGCCAACGCACACGATGATCGCCGGCAGCACACCGCAGACCAGCAACGCCGCTGTCGGCACGTGGGTCTTGGGCGAGAGTTTTTTCAGCGTCGCGCTGCCCATGAGCATTTCATCCCGGGCGTAGGCGTAGAGCAGACGACTGGCCGAGGCCTGCAGGCTCAGCACGCAGGAAACGAACGAGACGGTGATCACGCCCATCACCACCCGGGACATCACCGGGCCGAACGCCGCGCCGAAAATCGTCGACATCGGGTCCTTGTCCTGTCCGGAAATCACCGCGGCGATATCAGGCACGGCGAGGATCAAGGCGAGCGCCGCGAAGATCGAAGCGGCGCCGCCGATCCAGATGGTCATGCGCATCGCCTTGGGCACCTGGCGGCTGGGGTTCGGTGTTTCTTCGGCAACGTCGCCACAGGCTTCGAAACCGTAGTAGAGGAACATCCCCGCCAAGGAAGCCGCGAGGAACGCCGGCCAGTAGGCCCCGTCGATGGAAATATCAAACGTATCGAACAGCACGCTCAAGGGCTGGTGACGCTCGAAAATCAGCAGGTAGCCGCCGATCACCAGGGCACCGACCAACTCACAGAGAAAGCCGAACATTGCCACCCGTGCCAGCAGCTTGGTGCCGCTGAGGTTCAAGACCGTCGCGGCGGCGGTCAGCACCAGGGCCACCAGGGTGTTGGTGACCGGCGAAGGTTCGAAACCCAGCAGGCTGGCGATATAGGGACCGGCCCCCAGCGCCACCGCCGCAATGGTGACGCACAGCGAAATGGCGTAGATCCATCCGACCATCCACGCCCACTTCTTGCCCACCAGGCGCCGGGCCCACGGGTAGACGCCACCGGAAATCGGATACTGGGACACGACTTCGCAAAAAATCAGGCACACCAGCATCTGGCCGAACCCCACCAACAGGTAGGACCAGAACATCGGCGGTCCGCCGGCCGCCAGGCACAAACCAAACAAGGTGTAGACGCCGACCACCGGCGACAGATAAGTGAAGCCGAGGGCAAAGTTCTGCCACAGGCTCATGCTGCGTTCAAAATTCGAGGTGTATCCCAGCGCACGGAGTTGCTCCGCATCCTGGTCCACCGCCACCGAGGCATTCATCGAGCTGTTCATTTCACCATCCTTCAGCAGGAAAATTGTTGTTGTAAGCGTCGAACAGGCCGCATCCCAGCGCTTAGAGCTGTATCCAGGTGGCCTTGATCTCGGTGTATTTGTCGAAGGCATGCAAGGACTTGTCGCGGCCGTTGCCGGACTGCTTGTAGCCACCGAACGGCGCCATCATGTCGCCGCCGTCGTACAGGTTGACCCAGACACTTCCGGCCCTGAGCGCACGGGCGACGTTGTGGGCACGGGACAGGTCAGCCGTCCACACCGCAGCCGCCAGCCCATAGGGCGTGTCATTGGCGATACGCACCGCCTCCTCGGCATCGTCGAATTCGATCACCGAGAGAACAGGCCCGAAGATCTCCTCCCGAGCGATCTTCATCCCATTGCTGACATTGTCGAACAGCGTCGGCTCGACGTAGCTGCCACCGCTCTCCTCCAACGCCACGCGCCCGCCCAGCAATAACCGCGCGCCCTCCTCCTGCCCGCCCTGGATACGTTGCAACACCCCTTCCAGGTGACGGCTGTCCACCAGCGCGCCGACATTGGTATCGGGATCGAGTGGATGGCCCGGCTTCCACGCCTTCAGCGCCTCGATGACCATCGGCACGAACCGTGCCTTGATGGACGCCTGGACCAGCAAACGTGAACCGGCGGTGCAGACTTCGCCCTGATTGAAGGCGATGGCGGCGGCCGCCGCTTCGGCAGCGACCTGCAGGTCGGGCGCGTCGGCGAACACGATGTTCGGGCTTTTACCACCGGCCTCGAGCCAGACCCGCTTCATGTTCGATTCGCCGGCGTACACCAAGAGCTGCTTGGCCACTTGGGTCGAACCGGTAAACGCCAGGGTGTCGACGTCACGGTGCAGGGCCAGCGCCTTGCCGACGGTGCCGCCGTAACCCGGCAGAACGTTGAGCACGCCTGCCGGCAAACCCGCCTCCAGGGCCAATTGAGCGATGCGAATGGCGGTCAGCGGCGAACGCTCCGAGGGCTTCAAGATGACCGAGTTGCCGGTCGCCAGCGCCGGTCCCAGTTTCCACGACGCCATCATCAGCGGGAAATTCCACGGCACGATGACCGCCACCACGCCAACCGGTTCGCGGGTCACGAGGCCGAGTTGGTCAGGCGCCGTGGCGGCGACCTCATCGTAGATCTTGTCGATGGCCTCGCCACACCAGCGAATACTGTCGATGGAACCGGGCAGGTCCACCGCCAGCGCATCGCTGATCGGCTTGCCCATGTCCAGGGTTTCCAGCAACGCCAATTCCTCGGAATGGGCCTCCAACAGATCGGCAAAACGCAGCATGACCGCCTTGCGCTTCGCCGGTGCCAGGCGCGACCAGACGCCCGAATCGAAGGCCGACCGGGCATTGGCGACCGCCAGGTCGGCATCTGCCCCATCGCAACTGGCAACCGCGCCCAACAAACGCCCATCGATTGGGCTTATGCAATCGAAGGTCGCCCCTGAACAGGCCGGCACATAGCGTCCGTCGACAAAGGCACGTCCTTCGATGTCCAGCGCGTTGGCTCGGGTTTCCCACTCTGCTCGGCTCATGTGACTCATGGTGAAGGGTGCTCCTGGGTTCGATGATGCGATCTGGGCTCGCTTAAACATATGGAACCATATCTTTTAGACCCTGAGAACCCCCGCCGATACGAATAAAGGTACGATTCTTTGACTTGCAGTGCCCAGGATCCCTAGAATCCCCAGGCGTCCGAGAGACGAAAGCGGATTAAAAACTGAAATAGAATTTTTAAGCACACGCGGAACCGTTCGCGCTTGACGCCACATCGGACGCTTGCCACAGGTGTCAATGACCCCGTTTATGAATGAATCGACCATGAGCCCCACATCGAGCCTCATACGCGTCAACCAGGAAGGGAAAACGGAATCCGTCACCCGTCGCCTGATTGAAATGATCGACCTCGGGCTGCTCGTCGAGGGCGAACAGCTGCCCAGCGAAAACAGCCTGTCCACCCAGCTCGGCGTTGCTACGGTCACGCTGCGCGATGCCCTGGCGGCGTTGCGCGAGCGCGGGGTGATCGAAACCCGGCGCGGTCGCAACGGCGGGAGTTTCATCTGCGCCGCGCCCGTGACTTCGGAGGAGGCGCTGTTCGACCAGTTGCGGGAAATCAGCACTTTGCAGTTGCGCGACCTGGCCGATGAACACTGTGCAATTTCAGGTGCTGCCGCTCGGTTGGCGGCCCAGCGTGCCGGCCCGGAGCAGCATGCGCGGCTGGACGGCTTCATCGAGGCCTTGGCAAACGCCAAGGAGCGTCGAGAGCGGCGACGCGCCGATGCCCGGTTTCATATCGAGATTGCGGTGGCGGCGCAGTCCGTGCGCCTGACCCACAGCGAGGCGCGCTTGCAAGCCGAACTGGGCGAACTGCTGTGGCTGCCGTTCGCCGGCCAGCCGGATCCCCAAGCCATTGAACGCGAACACCGGGCCATCCTCGAAGCCATCATTGCCAACGACAGCAACCTGGCCGGCGCCCTTGCCGAAGCCCATGTGGCCCGCGGCATCCGCCGCTTGAGCAGCGTGCGGTTGCAACAGATGGCGCAGGACGCCGGATGACTGGAACAGAACTTGCTGAACGAATGACTCGCCCTGCAGCTCGACGTCCAGCCCGCGTCGCCTGCCTCCCGCAGCATACCCTCCGAGTCATGAGGTAGAGCCATGGCCAATGAAATGTCGGCACACGAACTGACCCAATGCGCAGCGCTGATCAACGCTTCGATTAGTAACGTCTTCAAAGGCCTCGAGGCACTGGGTGCCCAGGTATCGAGCATTTGGGAACAGCAACGGTGCAAGGCGAAGCAACCCGACCAAGGCGATCTCAAGCCGCTGCTGGCGGTCGTCCGGCGGATCCTCGACTCCGAAAGCCTCAAGTTCCACGGCGCCGGCGTGGTCTTTGCGCCGGGGGAACTGAAGGATTGCGAGATGCACCTGCAATGGTGGTGTCGCACCCAGCAGGAAGCGATACAGCCGCTGAAGCTGAACCTCAACAGCCGCAGCGATCGCTTCTACGACTACCTGCACATGCCGTGGTACACCCGTCCCCAGCAAACTCGCCGGCCGTCCATCGAAGGGCCTTTTGTCGATTTGTATGGCACCGAGCAGTACATCGTGGCGTTTTCGCTGCCAATCTTCTTCGATGATCGTTTCATCGGCGTCGCCGCTGCCGATATCTCTCTGCATTCCCTGGAGCCCTTGCTGGTGCGCAGCCTCATGCGGATCAGCAATGAAGCGCTGCTGCTCAACGCCGAGGGCCGGGTGCTTGCCGCCAACACGTCGAGCTGGCTGGCCGGCGATCTGATCCGCGACACCTTGAACCAGGACATGGAACACAGCCGGGTGTTGAGCCTGATCGATACGTCGTCCTATTGGAGCGTGGTGGAACGGCCCGCCCCACGAATTTGACCACGGCCCTCAAGCAGCCCCTGGCCCAGCCGATAACCTCAGTGACGAAGGCCCTCAGGCCTCGCCCGGCTCTGCTGGTTGCATAGGGTAATGATCAATGGCTTGGCAGCTTAATCGCTTACTGATGTTCGGCGTCCTGATGCTCCTGGTTGCAGGGGGATCGGCGTTGGCCATCGCGGCAGAGCCGCCGCTGCGCATCGTCACCGAGGAATTGCCGCCCTACAACATGACGCAGGACGGGCGCGTGACTGGCATGAGCACCGAGGTGGTCGAGGCCGTGCTCAAGGAAGTCGGCATGACAGCATCGATCCAGCCTATGCCCTGGGCGCGGGCCTACGAACTGGCGCTCAATGAAAGCAACGTCCTGATTTATTCGATCGTGCGCACGCCTGAGCGTGAATCGCTGTTCCAGTGGATCGGCGCCATCGCTCCGACCAAGTGGTACATCTACTCGCTGGCCGACCGGCCGGTGAAACTCAACTCCCTGGCCGACGCCCACGGGCACCAGATTGCGACCGTCAATCAGGACGTGGGCGAACAATACCTGGTCTCGAAGGGCTTTCGCATCGGCGAGGAACTGCAGTCCAGCACCAAGTACGAACACAACTACCGCAAGCTCAAGGTCGATCACGTAGAGCTGTGGATTTCCAACGAACTCAACGCGCTGTACCTGACCCGCCAGAATGGCGAAGATCCGGACAAAGTCCTGATCCAGTCGCTGCCCCTGCCCGAACTCAGCAGCGCCGACGGCCTGAACATGGCGTTCAGCCGCAAGACGCCGCCGCAGACCGTGGAAAAATTCCGCGCCGGCCTGGAGGCCATTCGTCGCAACGGTGTCTACGATGCCATCGCGCGCAAGTGGTTGTGAAATGGACGGTAGATTCCGCCCGTCTCCGTCCGTGCAACCACAGGCCAAGGCACTCAGCTCGCTCGGGCGGAGGCTGGTGCTCGCGACCTTGTTGTTCTGCCTGCTGTTCACCCTGGCAATGGTGACATGGCGAACCTGGCTGGCGTGGGAGAACAACCTGGCGGAGATGAACTCCGAGCTGGGACTGATCGACCAGGTGTTCCGGGACACCTTGGCCCATGCGATCTGGGAAATGGATCGCGAATCCCTGGACAAGCAACTCACCAGTGTCGCGAGCGCCGCGCCCGTCGGACGCGTGGTGCTGAACATCCTGCGGCCCGGTCGATCACCGGAGATCATCGAGCTCAATCGCTACGCTTCCGGTGCCGCATCGGGTGCGGCGCCAGTGCTGCGTCGCGAGCTTGTCGCCGAACCCTACCTGGGCGCCCATGAAAAAGTCGGCGAGCTGACCATCGAAGGCGACAACCGACTCCTGTGGGAGCGTCTTTGGGGTGAAGCACGCAGCATCGTCATCACCCAGATCATCCAATCCATGCTGCTGGCCGGGTTGGTGATGACCATGTTCAATCGCCTGGTGACCATTCATGTGGTGCACATCGCCCGGCATCTGGGCGCGCTCGCGCCGCAGACGCTCCAGCGTCACCTCAAGCTGCAGCGCTCGGTCAATCGCCAGGATGAACTGAGCTTGCTGGAATCCCAGGTCAACGAACTGCAGGACAACCTCCGCGCACACCTGGAGCGCCAGCGCACGGACGAACTGGCGATTGCCGCCAGCCGCGACCAATTGGTGGAGCTGGTCGAGGCGCGTACCGCAGAGCTCAAGGCCGCCAACGACGCCCTTGAAACCTTGTCGCGCCACGATGCCTTGACGGGTTTGGCCAACCGTCGTCATTTCGACGAGTTGAAGGAAGTTGAATTCAACCGCGCCATCCGCCACCGGACGCCCCTGGCCCTGCTCATGTGCGACGTGGATTTCTTCAAGATCTACAACGACACCTACGGCCACGTGAACGGCGACCAATGCCTGCAACAGATCGCCGACACCCTGCGTGAGGTGTATGGGCGCTCCGGCGAATTGACCGCGCGGATCGGTGGCGAGGAGTTCGTCGTGGTGCTGCCCAACGTGGACACGCAGCAGGCCTGCGATGCGGCCCAACGGCTGCGCGCCGCACTGGCGGAACGCCAATTGCCCCACAGCGGCTCATCGGTCTCCCCTTTCGTCACCTTGAGCATCGGCGTCGCCCAACTGGACCCCGAAGCCATGGACCATTTCGATCAACTGATGCAACGCGCCGACCAGGCGCTGTACCGGGCCAAGCACCAGGGGCGCAACCGCGTTTCCCTCTGAACACAACGCCAGCCACGAGGTTTGTATGCGCCACCACCTGATGCTCTACGCGTTCGTACTGCTGGCCCTGGTCACCGTCAAAAGCCAGGCCGATACCATCGAAGTCGTCACCGAAGACTCGCTGTATGCCTACCTGCTCGACGACAAACTGGTCGGCCCCGGCATTCACATTACCTCCGACACGTTGAAAAACGCCGACCTCGGCGACTACCACATGGCTTTGTATCCCTGGGCACGGGCCTACGAAATGGCCCTGCGCGAGCCCAACGTGCTGATTTTCCCCCTCGACCGCACGCCGGCCCGGGAGCAACTGTTCAAATGGGTCGGTGAAATCCATCGTTCCACCAGCCGGCTCTACAAACTGCGAGACGCCGAACCCATCAGGATCGGTAATCTCGAAGAGGCCAAGCAGTACAGCATCGGCGTGGTGCGCAACGACGCCAAGCAGATCTACCTGCAGGATCGCGGCTTCAAGAGATTGGTCGTGTCGGCGGACAACCACGATAACTTTCAGAAGCTGCTCAATCATCAGGTGCAACTGGTGCCGATGCCCGAGAACACCGCACGCCTGATGAGCCAGGATGCCCAGATGGATTTCAACCTGCTGGAGGAAGTCTACGCATTGGATGAACAACCCCACCGGGTCTACCTGGCGTTCAGCTTGAACACGCCGGACGAAACCGTCGCCAAGGCCCAACGCGCGTTCGAGCAACTCAAGGCTTCGGGCGAGGTGGAGCGCATCATGAAGGAAAAACGCTGACGGGCGACAGCGGTCAGCGGCGTTGAACTCTGCTATCGAAAACCCGTCCAGACCTTCACATGCCAGTGGGAGTGAGCCTGCTCGCGAAGACGTCGGCCCATTCGACATCGACGGGGGCTGACACACCGATTTCGCGAGCAGGCTCGCTCCCACAGGCCGGGTTTTGCTACCTGCGGTGGAGACTTTCGATGAGCGCGCTGAACACGATGCCGAATGCCATACAGACGCTGATGCTGGAGCGCAACGACTGGGTGCCCAACAACCCGCGCCTGCCCGTGATCATTTATCGGAATGCGATGACCAACCAGGCAGGCGACCTGGCCACCCGCATCGAAGAGGTCTTTCGCGCCAACGGCTGGCCGCCGCAATGGCGCTACGGGATCTACGACTTCCATCACTACCACACCCAGGGCCACGAAGCCCTGGGCGTCGCCAGCGGCCAGGCGCGCCTGATGCTCGGCGGGCCCGATGGGCAGGTCGTCGAGGTCAAGGCTGGCGATGTATTGCTGCTGCC
>Ga0307408_100001187_pt1 | contig 19703 bp, 14 predicted proteins | sample 322Cmetagenome_FD_202116 | JGI IMG/M metagenome (GOLD analysis project Ga0307408, IMG submission 202116) | Maize rhizosphere microbial communities from greenhouse at UC Davis, California, United States - 322HYB-C-3 | ecosystem: Host-associated > Plants > Roots > Rhizosphere > Soil | place... | reverse complement strand
ACCCGCACGCTCATCGGGAAGGGCGACTTTACCACCCCTCACGCGGTCAGCAACCACCTCGCCGGTTTTATAAATGGCCAGTACATTACCGACCTGCAGGCCTTCGCGCTCGCCGCGGTTGATCATCACCACGTTGAACTTGCCAACTTGGGTTACGCCGCCTTCAACCGCAATGATTTGCGCTTCTATATCTACATCGGGGGCGCTGGGGAAAAATACAGAATCAACCGAACGATCTTCGCTAGGCAGCAAATTATCGCCGGGGCGAACCTCTTCAAAAGTGCGAAGGATATCCAAGGTCGCAATATCATCGTTTATTTTTGCGACCGATACAGTACCAATGCCTTGTGCATGAATACCCAATAATTCCTTGGTGACTGGATCTTTAAAGGTTTGGCCTTTGCGATAGATACCATAATTGGAATACTGGGCATCAAAAGCACCGCGTGCATAGGCACGATCCCCGGCTCCCACAATCACATGCTGCTGTTGCCCAGCAAGCATATAAGGCCCTGCCTCCAGCTCACCCGCATCCACGATACGGCTGCGCGATAAAAACACTTCGACTTTATCGAGTGGAATAGCGCTGATCGCATCTTCGGTGTGTTGGACACGGATACTGGGGCTCAACTTGGTCGCCCCGTTGATACCTCCGCTACCGGCAGCACCTGGCACCATTTTGAGGGTACGCTCAACCGTCAGGCGTGGCTGCCCGTCCAGATAAATCAACTTGATCAGGTCGCCCGGGAAAATCAGGTGAGGGTTTTCGATTTGGGGGTTAACATGCCAAATCTCTGGCCAGAGCCAGGGGCTGTTCAAAAAGGTACCGGAAATATCCCAGAGGGTATCGCCCTTTTTGACCGTGTATTCATCGGGGTGACCCGTTTTAAGAAGTGCGTCATCAGCCCAGGAAAAGAAGCTAATGAGTGAAGCCGCCGCGACGGCCAGTAATATTTTTTTCATAGAAACCGATCCTGTTTTATTCGGTCCTGGGGCAGATAGACGTATAATAGTTAATTAAAAGCCCATGCTGTTTCCGTTTGCACTGCATAAATCCTGTGCGATCATCATGTTAGCAGCGGTTATTACCTTTTTACTAGAAGTTTGTCACAAACACTATGGCCTTGTTACCTATCCTTGAATTTCCAGACCCACGGCTGCGCACTGTCGCCAAACCCGTCACAGAAGTGGACGATAAAATTCGCCAACTGGTGGATGACATGTTCGATACCATGTACGACGCACCCGGCATTGGCTTGGCGGCATCGCAAGTCAATGTGCACAAGCGCGTAGTAGTTATAGACGTGAGTGAAGATAAATCCCAGCCGCTGGTGTTTATCAACCCTGAAATTGAGGTGCTGGACTCCGAACTGAGCGAATATGACGAAGGCTGCCTGTCGGTACCCGGCTTTTACGAAACCGTGGTGCGCCCCGGCCATATCCGCGTCAAAGCACTGGATCGCAATGGCAATGCATTTGAAATTGAGCCGCAAGGGTTGCTGGCGGTATGCATCCAGCATGAGCTGGATCACTTAAACGGCAAACTGTTTGTCGATCATATCTCGCCCTTCAAGCGCACGCGCATCCGCGCCAAGCTGGAGAAAAAGCACAAGGCTGAAGCGCGCTAGGTGTGCGCAGCAAATAAAGGCGCTACGGGCGCCTTTTTTATTTCTCTCGTTATCTATTTTAACGCTTTGCAATCTGACAGGTTATTCATGAGCCAAGGTTTACGTATTGTTTTCGCAGGCACGCCGGAGTTTGCTGCTGAGCACCTAAAAGCATTGCTGGGCGGTCGTCATGAGGTGATTGCCGTCTATTCCCAGCCTGATCGCCCCGCCGGGCGCGGTAAAAAGCTCACCGCCAGCCCTGTGAAGGAAGTAGCGCTCGCACACAAAATTCGCGTATACCAGCCGCTTAATTTCAAATCGCCCGATGCCGTTAACGAACTAGCTGCACTTAATGCTGATTTGATGGTGGTCGTTGCTTACGGATTGATCCTGCCGAAGGTGGTGCTCGATACTCCGCGCCTCGGGTGCATCAATGTGCATGCGTCAATCCTGCCACGCTGGCGCGGTGCCGCACCCATACAACGCGCGATTGAGGCGGGCGACAACGAAACCGGTGTAACCATAATGCAGATGGATGTAGGGTTGGATACCGGCGACATGCTTATAAAAGCATTTTGTCCGATATTAAGCGACGATACTGGCGGAAGCCTGCACGATAAGCTCATTAGTATAGGCACACCCGCCCTTGTTGAAACGCTCGATTTGATTGAAGCCGGAGCAATCAAACCGGAAAAACAGGACGATAGCCAATCCAACTACGCCCCTAAACTCAGCAAAGAAGAGGCTGCGCTCAATTGGAAGCTATCGGCCGGTGAGCTGGAGCGTAAAGTGCGCGCATTTAACCCTTTCCCGGTCGCGCATACCAAGCCGGCCGGCGCGAGCGATGATCAGCGCATACGTGTCTGGGCGGCAAACGCCTCCGATAAGACCGCCAATGCCACCCCCGGTAGCATCGCCCAAATTAGCGCCGAAGGCTTATGGATAGCCTGCAAAAATGGGCAACTTGTGCTTGAACAGCTGCAATTGCCGGGAAAAAAAGCCATGAATGTTGGCGAGATACTGCGCGGCCATCCCGACCTATTTAAGGTTGGCGACCAACTGGAGCAGCCAGCATGTTAAGTGTGCGCGCCGCCGCCGCGCAGGTGATTACCCAAATACTGGCATCCAAGGGCTCACTATCCAGTCTTTTGCCGGCTGTTTCGGCGAAGATTGCTGATAATGATCGCGCATTGTTGCAGGAGCTATGCTTCGGCACCTGCCGCTATTACCCGCAACTGCACGCCTACACCGAGTGCTTGCTGGATAAACCCCTGCGCGCCAAAGATGGCGATGTGCAGGCACTCTTGTTACTAGGTTTTTACCAACTGCTACACACGCGCATTCCAGATCACGCTGCCATTGGCGAGACGGTAGAAGTCACGCGTCACATCAAAAAGCCCTGGGCGACCAACCTGGTCAACGGCGTTCTGCGCAGCTTTCAGCGTGATACCGCCAAAATTAACGAATTTCTGGCCGAAAACCGCGCTTTTCAAAGCAACCATCCCGCATGGATGGAAGCTATGATCAGCAAGTGCTGGCAGGAACAATTCGAACAATTGATCGCCGCTAACAACCAGCACCCGCCGTTTAGCCTGCGATTGAATACCAAGAAAATCAGCCGTGACGCTTATCTGCAATTACTGCGTGACGCCGATATTGGTGCCAAGCCCACGCAGCACAGCCCATACGGCATCACTCTGGAGCAGGCTTGCGACCCGCGCAAGCTGCCATATTTCGCCGAAGGCTGGCTGAGCGTGCAAGATGAAGCAGCCCAATTAAGCGGCGATTTGCTGCAACTGTCGCCCAATTTGCGGGTATTGGATGCCTGTAGCGCACCCGGCGGAAAAACCGGGCACCTGCTAGAGCTGGAACCCAGCCTGGAAGTGACCGCTCTGGATGCCGATGAGCGCCGTCTGGCCCGTGTACGCGAAAACCTGACCCGCCTAGGTGTAACCGCCGATATCGTCTGCGGCGACGGCACCAAACCCAATAATTGGTGGGATGGCAAGCTTTATGACCGCATCTTGCTCGATGCCCCTTGCTCGGCGACCGGTATTATCCGCCGCCATCCAGACATCAAAGTCCTGCGCACTCCCGAGGAGTTGGACAAACTCGGCGAGCTGCAACAGCAACTGTTGAAAAATCTCTGGCCGCTACTCAAACCGGGCGGGATTTTGCTCTATGCCACCTGCTCGATTATGCCCAAGGAAAATACCCGCGTAATCGAGGCCTTTTTGGCGCGCAATAAGGATGCAAGTTGCGACCAACTCGATGTCGGATGGGGCTTGGCACAGCCCTGCGGCAGGCAATTGCTGCCACAACTGGATGGACATGACGGTTTTTATTATGCGCGCCTGCGCAAGAGCAACTGACTAAAACCCCACATGTTAGCCGACGATAACGGCAAATAAACGTTATAAGCACTAGACTTCACGACGGATTAGATAACGGGCAATAACAGGCACATTATGAAAATCATTATCCTTGGCGCCGGACAAGTCGGCGGCAGCCTCGCGGAACATCTGGCGAGCGAATCCAATGACATCACCGTAATCGATACCGACGAAGCGCGCCTGCGCGAGCTGCGCGACCGGCTCGATATCAGCGTTGTCACCGGCGAAGCCTCGCACCCTGATGTACTCGCCCAGGCCGGTGCGGAGGACGCTGATATGTTGGTCGCAGTGACCAGCAACGATGAGATCAATATGATCGCCTGCACGGTGGCGGGCAACCTGTTCCACACCCCCACCAAGATTGCGCGAGTGCGCGCCACTTCCTACCTGACCCACCAGCAGCTGTTTGAATCTGGCGCAATTCCGGTCGATGTGCTCATCAGCCCGGAACAGCTAGTATCTGAATATATTTTCCGTTTGGTCGAACAGCCCGGAACCCTGCAGGTCGTGGACTTTGCGGATGGCAAGGTGCAATTGGTGGCCGTAAAGGCCTATCACGGCGGACCTTTAGTGGGGCAGGAATTGCGCTTTTTACGCGAGCATATGCCTTCTGTTGATACGCGAGTTGCCGCGATTTACCGCCGTAACCGCGCCATAGTGCCGACCGGCACGACCGTAATTGAAGCCGATGACGAAGTATTTTTTATCGCCGCCAAGGCCGATATCCGCGCGGTCATGAGTGAATTGCGCCGCCTTGAAGTTGCTTATAAACGGGTCACTATCGCAGGTGGCGGCAACATCGGCCTGCGCCTCGCTAAAATGCTGGAAGGCCGCTACAACGTCCGTGTCATCGAGTACAACAAAATGCGCTGCATCCGCCTCTCGGAGCAATTGGAGCGGGCGATTGTGATTCAGGGCAGCGCGTCAGATAAGGATTTGTTGATGGAAGAGAGCATCGAAGACACCGATGTCTTCCTCGCGCTCACCAACGACGACGAAGCCAATATTATGTCCTCCATGCTTGCCAAGCGGCTCGGCGCACGCAAAGTGATGACCCTGATCAACAACCCCGCCTATGTAGATGTGGTGCAAGGTGGCGATATCGACATCGCCATCTCGCCCCAGACTACCACCATCGGCAGCCTGCTCACCCATGTGCGCCGCGGCGATATAGTCAATGTCCACTCATTGCGCCGGGGCGCAGCGGAGGCGATTGAAATCATTGCCCATGGCGATGCCAAGTCGTCCAAGGTAGTGGGTAAGGCGCTGGAAGATATCGACCTGCCCGAAGGCGCCAATATCGGCGCGATCGTGCGCCAGGGGCCGGACGGCGATGAAGTGGTTATCGCCCATGACAATGTGGTGGTACAGTCCGGCGACCATGTGATTGTATTTTTGCTGCAGAAAAAACACATCCGCGACGTGGAAAAACTCTTCCAAGTGGGATTCAGCTTTTTCTAATCCCCAATTTCACCGCCACTTTAGGCCAACACCTAAAGTGGTGAGCTTTACTTCCCCCGCTTCCCCTAGCATCCGCGCACCGGTGTATCACCGGTTACGACGACAACAGGGGAACCATAATGACCATAAGAAATGTACTACTTCCCGCCAGTCTCGGCCTGGCGATCAGTTTACTCACAGCCTGTGGTGGCAGCGGTGGAGGCAAATCCGCCAACTCCAGCGCTGCACTCTCAAGTTCAAGCGCAGCAACGTCCAGCTTGCCTGCATCCAGTGTAAGCAGCGCAACAAATAGCTCGACCGCAGCCTTCACCGGATTGCTGATCCAAGCGGAGGATTATGTCCGCTACTACGACACCACAGCGGGCAACACCACCGGCGAATACCGCACCGACGGCGTGGACATCGAAAAATCCACTGACGCGGGCGGCGGTTTCAATATCGCCTACATAGATCCAGGCGACTGGCTGGAATTCAGCTTGAATGTTACGGCTGCGGGTGAGTTCACCATCGAAAGCCGTGTTGCCAGTGCACAGGCAGGTGGCTTGTTTAGTTATGAAATCGATGGCAAGCCGGCCTCCGGTGAGATCAGTGTCGCACCCACTGGCGGCTGGCAAACCTGGGCGAGCCTAAACCATCCTATCGGCCGGCTTGAAGCCGGTAACTACGCACTCTGCGTACAAATGAAGAGCGGCCCATTCAACCTCAACTGGATGAAAATCACCTCAACCAATGGTGGCGCCATGAGCCTGAGCCAGACACCGAAGGGAGATGCCAGCAGTTGTATCCACCCCGTTGAGCCGCCCAAGGTAACCGTGCCGGAGCAGATCAAGCTCAACCAATTGGGTTTCACCCCCAACGCCGAAAAGCTCGCGGTGGTTCCCGCTGTAGACGCCACCAGCTTCACGGTGAACAAAGCGGGCACCACTGAGGAGGTGCTGACCGGTAACCTGAGCGCCGCTGCGGTCTGGGAGCCGTCCTTTGAATCGGTGAAGCTGGCCGATTTCTCCAGTTTGACTGCACCGGGCATTTACGAGCTGAAAGTCGCAGGAGTAGCACAATCCGCACCCTTCACTATTACTGCCGACGCTTATAAAGCGCTCAACGCGGCCGCACTAAAATCCTTCTATTTCAACCGCGCCAGTACCGCACTGCTGGAAAGCCACGCGGGCATTTACAAACGCGCGGCAGGTCATGCAGACACCAACGTGTTCATCCACGCCTCAGCCGCCGATGCCAAGCGCCCCGAGGGTACTGTCGTCAGTGCGCCCAAAGGCTGGTATGACGCGGGCGATTACAACAAATACATCGTCAACTCGGGTATCACCACCTACACACTACTGGCGGCATTCATGCGATTTCCCGCCTATTTCTCAGCACAATCGCTGAATATCCCTGAATCTGGTGATGCTGTGCCGGATATCCTGAACGAAGTGATGTGGAATCTGGAATGGATGCTAGCGATGCAGGACCCCAATGACGGTGGTGTTTACCACAAGCTGACCAGCAAGGGATTCAGCGGTTTTGTAATGCCCGATGCCGATACGTCCGAGCGTTTCATGGTGCAAAAATCCACCGCCGCCACCCTCGATTTCGCTGCCGTCATGGCCGCTGCCAGCCGGGTTTATGCGGACTATGAAAGCCAGTATCCGGGCCTGTCCGCCAAAATGCTCACCGCAGCCAAATCCGCCTGGGGGTGGGCAAAAGCCAACCCGGCCGTCTATTACGCGCAGCCAGCGGATATCCAGACCGGTGGCTATGGCGACAATAATGTCAGTGATGAATTTTTCTGGGCGGCAGCGGAGCTCTACATCGCCACCAAAGACGACAATTACTACAGCGCGATGAACGCAGCTGAAACCAGCGCCGATGTACCCGGCTGGGGTGGCGTAAAAAGCCTAGGCTGGATGTCACTCGCTCAGCATCTGGATTCACTCACTGCCGCGGCCGATAAGGCGCTGATCAAGGATCGTTTAACCCAATTAGCGGCCGGCATTAGCACCAAGAAAAGCCAGTCCGCTTACGGCGTATCAATGGAGACAGGAGATTTTTTCTGGGGTAGCAATTCTGGAGCGCTCAACCAAGCGATGATGGCGCTGGAGGCCTATCAGTTGGATACCAGTAAAACCGCCTATCGCCACGCAGCCCAAGCCTTGTTCGACTACGTGATGGGGCGCAATGCGACTGACTACTCCTTCGTGACCGGTTTTGGCAGCAAATCACCCATGAATATCCACCATCGCCCCTCCGGCGCTGATGGCATAGTGGCACCGATTCCCGGATTTATCGCCGGTGGCCCACACCCCGATCACTACAGCGATTGCAGTAGCTATCCATCGCCCTTGCCTGCCAAGTCATTTGTCGATCTGGAATGCAGCTACTCCACCAATGAGATAGCCATTAACTGGAACGCGCCTCTGGTGTATGTTTCGGCGGCGCTGCAAGTGCTTAACCCCTAACCTTTCAATAACCAAGCCGGTTGCCTGCGATAACAGCAACCGGCTACTTTTTTTCGCTGTAGATCGCTTATGATGCGGGTTCGCAATTTCCCAGACCCGTCACAGGAGCATCCGATGGCAAACGTTAAAACCCAACTGGTTGTACTCGGCAGCGGCCCCGGCGGCTACTCCGCCGCCTTCCGCGCCGCCGATCTAGGCTTGGACGTCACTTTGGTAGAGCGCTACTCAAGCCTCGGCGGTGTCTGCCTCAACGTGGGTTGCATTCCCTCCAAGGCCCTTTTGCACGTCGCCGAAGTGATCAATGAAGCCCATCACGCTGACAATCTCGGCCTGAGTTTCGGCTCTGTACAACACGACCTCGACAAAGTTCGCAGCTATAAAGATTCCGTGGTAAGCAAGTTAGTTTCCGGTGTGCACGCCATGGCTAAGGCACGCAAGGTGCGAGTAGTGGAGGGCTATGGCAAATTTGTAAGCGATCACCAACTTGCTGTCGTCAAGGGCGATGAAACCACCCTGATCGACTTTGACAATGCCATCATCGCCGCCGGTTCACGCAGCGTGAAACTGCCGTTTATCCCCGAAGACCCGCGTATTTTTGACTCAACCGGTGCGCTCGAATTGCGCTCCGTACCATCGCGCCTGTTAGTGATTGGGGGTGGGATTATCGGTCTGGAAATGGCGACTGTATATGAAGCGCTCGGTAGCAAAGTCACCGTCGTGGAATTTGCTGATCAGTTGGTTCCGGCAGCCGACAAAGACCTGGTCGCCATCTACAGCAAATACAACAAAGACAAATTTGAAGTGCTGCTCTCCACCAAAGTTGAAGCCGTAACGGCCAAACCCGAAGCCATTGAAGTGGCCTTTAGCGGCGCCAATGCCCCCGCCGAACCACGCCAGTTCGATGCCGTTCTCGTTGCGGTCGGGCGCGTGCCTAACGGCAAATTGATCGATGCCGACAAAGCCGGTGTGAATGTGGACGAGCGCGGCTTTATCGCCGTTAACCCATACCTGCAAACCAACGTGCCGCACATCTACGCGATTGGCGATATCATCGGCCAACCCATGCTCGCCCACAAAGCCACCCACGAAGGCCACGCCGCCGCCGAAGGTGTCGCCGGTCATCCACACGCATTTGACCCTATGGCAATCCCCTCCATCGCCTACACCAGCCCCGAAATCGCCTGGGTTGGCCTGACCGAAAAAGAAGCCAAGCAGCAGGGGCTGGATTACAAAACAGCTGCTTTCCCTTGGAGCGCCAGCGGCCGCGCCATTGCTGCTGACCGCAGCGAAGGTAAAACCAAGCTCATTTACGATGCAAAAACCGATCGTTTATTGGGAGCGGGATTAGTCGGGGTGCACGCGGGCGAACTGCTCGGTGAACTGACCCTGGCGCTGGAGTTTGGCGCGAGCGTGGAAGATATCGCCCTCACCATCCACGCCCACCCGACGCTGCATGAATCGGTTGGTTTAGCGGCGGAATTGGGCGCGGGTACGATTACGGATTTGCCTAACCCTAAAGCGGTAGTGAAAAAGTAATTCGCGTTTTAAATACAAAAGGCCGATCAGGGTTATCTGATCGGCCTTTTGTTTTTTAAATTGCTGAGTATTAATTAACAGCGACTGGCTTATCTGCTTTAACCGGCAAACATTTATTTAAAAACGCATCCATCGCGCGGAAAGTATCCATACGATTTTTTTCATTTAACAAATAATGGTCTTCGCTCGGCAGCTCTACAAAGGTCACATCTTTTTTGGCTTTTTGCAGAGCATCGCGCATTTGATAACTGTGTTTAATTTCCACTTGGCGGTCATCAGTACCGTGCACTAATAACACGGGTGCTTTGATTTTATCGGCGAAGTTGACTGGGGAAATAGCCTTAAGCGTTGCATTGTCATTGCCGATCTGCTCGTCAATCGCGTTGTAGCTCAACCAAAAAGCACGCCGATCTTTAACCAGGTCATACACATTACTCACACCATTTACGCTAATCGCACAACGGTAAAAATCCGGCGTTTTCACCACCCCCATCAAGGCAGCATAACCGCCATAACTTCCACCCACTATTCCAATCGCATTAGGGTCGGCAATGCCATCGGCAATTAATTTACGTGCACCATCTTCAACATCATCCTGCATTTCCTTACCCCAGTTTTTCATACCGGCATTTCTATGATCTATGCCTTGGCCATCAGAACCGCGGAAATTCATTTGCAACACAGCGTAACCCTTGTTAGCGAAAAATTGCGCCCAATAGTCGAAAACACCACTATCTCGAGCATGGGGGCCGCCATGTGGGAACATCAATGTTGGGAGATTTTTTGCTGGCTTATCCTTGGGAATTGTCAAGTAGGCCTCTATTTTTAAGCCGTCCCGAGCGGTGTATTCAATTCGCTGGGTTTTACTCATGAATTCAGGTAAAAGTTTTTTATAGCTATACGCCACAGCATCCATCCTCAACGGGTTCATGGTGCCGAGATAAAAAGTGCCAGAGTCTGTGGCATTGGAAGAAAAAACCAAAAACCTGTTCAAGTCGTTGGTAATGGAATAAATATAATTGCGATGCTCAGGAATAGCCTTGTCTATTTTTGCCTGCAGGCTCTGCATGCCCTTGTCAAAAAAATGTGTACCCCCTTCTGCTGATGCGCTCACACCAATGACTTCCCCAGTCACAGGCGAATACACCAAACTTCCTTGCACATCGTAGTTAGCATCAGCAACCATAAGCTCACGTTTCAAGGTTGGATCTTTCAGATTCACTTTGAAAATGGCCTGGCGAGATTGATGGTAGGCACGGATATAAAATTCATTAGGGTCTTTTCCAAACCCCAATGGATCTACTTGTTCTTCAGAAAATATTTTATAGGTCCACAGGGGTTGCCATTTTTTCGAATCCAGGTCATATACCAAAATAGAAACTTGATCATCTTCGACCTGAGTGCCTACCCGAACACGATGCTGCTGATCAGTCATCCAATTACCAGCATTCGTTTTACTGGAGTGATAGGTAGTTGCCCGCTGTGTTTTGATATTGATTTTGTAAACCAAAAGTCCACTCATAAATCCGGCATCGACACCCGGAAATGCCATCAAAATATGCTCTGGATCATCATACAAACTATCGACAATCCAATCGCGTACCGATGGAGTAATTTTATATCGCTGTAAAAATTTGCTTGTAATTGGCTGGGTGATTTTTTCTGACTCGGTATCGATTAACAACAAATCATGGTCACGTGTCTTAAAACGCACTGAACCCATACCAACCCAGGTGTCACGCTCGGCTGGAGTAAAAGTGGAGACCATTAATGTCGTATCATCTTTCCAACCAATCCATTTAAAAAAGAATTTGGAATTGTCGGTAAAAAGCACCATTTTATTTTTCTTCGTTGCCAGATCCATCACTTGCACTGCAACGCCTTGGGTATCGCCAACGCTCACGCGCACGGTGGATGCTAACTTTTTCCCTGAGGGTGATAAAACCAGATTGCTCACATCCGGCAGTTGGGAAAAGCTTTCAGTGTTAAGATCGGACGCTGCAAAAGTTCCAGTAGAGAAGAAGATAGAAAAATAGATTACAAGTAGTAGTTTTGAAAAAAATGTCATAGCCAATCCTTTTTACCCTGGCGATTATTATGGTGATTTTCCATCAGTAAAAATCACGTCAATACACAACAAGATACCTAGTGTTATGCATAGCAAAAATAATACAGAGAGAATATTTCAACAAGAGCAGAAGACTAATTCGTAAAGTTAAATTAAAAAAAGCCCGGAAAATCCGGGCTTTTTTACATGTAAAAACTGTAACAGTATTTTTAAAGCACCATCACCCCGTCTGCTTCAATCAACGATGCGCGTGGCAACTGATTAATTCCCACTGCCGCACGCGCTGGATAAGGTTGTTGGAAATATTGCCCCATCACTTCATTCACTACTGGAAAGTTGGCGAGATCGGTCAGGTAGATATTGAGCTTGACGATATCTTTCAAACCACCGCCAGCAGCTTCACACACAGCGGCGAGATTTTTAAATACCTGATGCGCTTGCGCAGCAAAATCGCCATCAACCAATTGCATGGTTTTAGGATCGAGCGGAATCTGGCCTGATAGGTAAACCGTGTGGTTAACCTTCACCGCTTGTGAATAAGTGCCTATGGCGGCCGGGGCGTTGTCGCTGTGAATAATAGCTTTATTGGTCATGAGAGAACCTTTATTTGTTTTTTCAAAAGAGGGAAGAGCGAGAGTATAGAGGATTACGGCTAGTTTTTACTGCGATTGACCCGAATCACAAAACTCAGGTTGCGGATGCGGCGCATGATATTGGCGAGGTGGATACGGTTGTGCACGCCAATACACAAGTGGATCACACTGTTATGCGCATCGCGTTCGTGGACGTTGATGTGCTCGATACTCGCACCCTGTTCAGTAATACGCGTAGCAAGGGTCGCGATAATGCCGCGGTCACTTTCCACTTCAACGCGCACATCCACCAGAAATTCGCCGCTCACTGTGGCAGCCCAATTCACTTGGCTGATTTTATCGGGATAGTTGCGGATCTCGGCGATGTTGCGGCAAGTATCCTGATGGATCACCAAGCCTTTACCGGAGCTGACATGGCCGATAATCGGGTCACCTGGAATCGGGCGGCAGCAGCGCGCGAAGCTGATCATCATACCTTCGGCGGAATCGATGGTAATCGCTGAATTGAGCGAACCCGAGCGGCCTTTCATTTCGGCATCTGGCTGTAACAACTTAACCAGTGAATAAACCACCTTGTTGCCCAAGCCAATCTCTTCATAGAGTTTGTCCATGGAATCCACCTGCGCACCCATCAGCAGCTTATGCTGTTGCTCATCACCCAGATGTTCCAGATCGATATGGTTTTCTGCCAATGCGCGGCTGAGCATGCGCTTGCCGAGCGTGACTGACTGGTGATGGCGCTGGTGTTTGAGGTAGTGGCGGATTGCTGAACGCGCCTTGGCCGATACCGCAAAGTTGAGCCAGTTGGGATTGGGCTGGGCGCCCTGCGCGGTGATGATCGCCACTTTTTGGCCACTCAGCAGCGGCTGCGATAAGGGCGCCATACGCTCGTTGATGCGGCAGGCGACGCAGGTGTTGCCCACATCGGTATGCACGGCATAGGCAAAATCGACCGGCGTCGCACCGGTGGGCAACTCGACAATCTTGCCCTTGGGCGTAAATACATAGACCTCATCGGGGAAGAGGTCGATTTTGACGTTTTCGATAAATTCGAGTGAGTTGCCCGCATTGCGCTGCATTTCCAGCAGCCCTTGTACCCATTGGCGCGCGCGGCTGTGGCTGGCATTGATCGGTTCACCGCTGTTGGACTTGTAGAGGAAATGGGCAGCGATTCCGCTGTTCGCCATCTCATCCATTTCTTTGGTGCGGATTTGCACTTCAATCGGCACGCCGTGCATGCCGACCAGCACTGTATGCAGCGACTGGTAACCATTGGTTTTGGGGATGGCGATGTAATCCTTGAACTCGCTGGTCACCGGCTTGTATAGGTTATGCACTACGCCGAGCACGCGATAACAGGTGTCTACCGTATCGACTACAATGCGGAAGGCATAGACATCCATAATCTCTTTGAAGAACTTTTTCTTCTGGCGCATCTTTTCGTAGATGCTGAACAAATGCTTCTCGCGACCAATCACAATCGAATTGATATTCTCTTTTGCGAGACGCTTTTCGAAGGAGGTCTGGATTTGCTCGACCAATTCTTTGCGGTTACCGCGCGCGGTCTTAAGTGCGGCTTGCAGACGGGTCGCACGCAGCGGATACATGCAGTAAAAGCTGCGGTCTTCGAGCTCCAGACGCACTTCGTTCATGCCGAGCCGGTGGGCAATCGGCGCGTAGATTTCCAATGTTTCTTTGGCGATACGGCGTTTTTTGTCGGGCGGCATGGCGCCGAGGGTGCGCATGTTGTGCAGGCGGTCGGCGAGTTTGACCAGTATCACACGCAGGTCATTGGCCATGGCCAAGGCCATCTTCTGGAAGTTTTCCGCTTGTTTTTCCGCGTGGGATTCAAACTCAATCTGGGTGAGTTTACTTACGCCATCAACGAGGTCTGCTACCGAATCGCCAAACTGGCCGGCGATGGCTTTTTTGCTGATGCCGGTATCTTCAATCACATCGTGCAACATGGCCGCCATCAAACTTTGATGGTCCATATGCATGCCTGCGAGAATATCGGCAACAGCGAGGGGATGGGTGATATAGGCTTCGCCGCTGCGACGTTTTTGTCCGTCATGGGCTTGTTCGGCGTAGAAGTAGGCGCGCTTCACCAAATTGATTTGGGAAGGTTCCAGATAAGACGATAGCCGGTGGCTCAAAGCCTCTATGGTTTGCACGCCCCTCTCCAAACAACATGCCAGACAACACGCCAGACAACACACCCGCCTTGGAGCATAGCGGGTACTGGCATCTTAAAAATCGATTTAGATATCGTTTTCGTACACGCGCTCGGGTTTTGGTTGCGGCAATGTATCTTTTTCCAACAGGATGCTGGCATCGATAAAGCCTTCTTCAATCTCACGCAAGGCGATAACGGTAGGTTTGTCGTTCTCTGGCGCAACATGGGGATCTTTACCACCAATCGCCAATTGACGCGCGCGCTTGCTGCCAACCATCACCAATTCGAAACGGTTATCAACGTGATCCAAACAATCTTCAACGGTAATACGTGCCATAACTTTTGCTCTACTTTCTATAAGTGATTTACGGACACTGGGAAAATGCAGTCGGGCTGCGTTCAGCCGGGCTGCGGTCCGGTCGGCTATTATGCGTCAGCAGCAGCAACTATGCCAACCGCGTATGACTAATTTTAAGCCAGTAAGTCTTTCAGTAATTGGCTATGGCGCTCCGCTTGGCGCGCAAGGCGGATATGCTGGCTGGTAATCAGCGCCTGGAATTGCGCGAGGGCGACAGTAAAATCGTCATTGACGATCAAATAATCCGCCTCAACATAATGCGACATTTCACTGATCGCCTCGCTCATGCGCGCCTCAATCACAGCGACGTCATCTTGCCCGCGCCCGGTTAACCGCTGGCGCAAACATGCCAATGACGGCGGCAGGATAAACAGACTCACTGTATCCGGCATCAATTTGCGCACTTGCTCGGCGCCCTGCCAGTCAATCTCCAAAATCACATCAATACCCTGTTTTAAGGTATCGACCACCCATTTCTGGGAAGTGCCGTAAAGATTGCTAAACACTCGCGCATGCTCGAGGAATGCACCCTGCTCCAACATGGACTCAAAGGTCGCATGATCGACAAAATGGTAATTCACCCCGTCGATTTCACCGGGGCGCATAGGGCGGGTGGTGTGGGAGACAGAAACACAGACTTCCGGATTGGATTTCACCAGCGCGCTGACCAGACTGGTTTTGCCTGCTCCTGAAGGCGCAGAAACGGTATAGAGGGTGCCAAGATTAGCCATGGAAGAACCTTATCAGCAGAAAATGGGGGCAGCAAAATTGTTGTGAGGGAAATTATGGCACAGCTTGCCGCAACGCACAGCCGAAGCTACGCGGTTTCACCAGTATGTAGGGGCGCTGCTTGCTGCGCCCAGTCCGGAATTAAAGAGATGGGCGCAGCAAAGGAAGTCAAAATGTGAATAAATATGTCATAGTAAGCCACTCAACTGATCAGCTCGTGAGCACTCCATGTTGCGTCAACTTCTCTCCATTACCCAAACCGCCGAACGTTTGCGCGTGCGCCCCGAATATGTGCGCGAGCTGGTAGCAAAGAAACGTTTGAGCTTCACCCACGGCGAACAATTGGATGCAGCGCAAGTAGAACAGCTGGCGCGTCTGATGGAAAAACTACGCAAGAATGGAATTGCGACGCTGGTGGAAATTACTGCGCAAGGCGATGACACTATCGGGAGCTGATCCCGCACCCAGTGTTACTTAGCGCGAGATCGTGGATTGATTGCAACGCTAATTGCTTTGCTGCTCGCGCACTTCGTAATAGGTCTGCTCGGAAATTTTTTGATAGGCGGCCGAGTCTTTCATAAACGCAGAATATGAATCGTAGACCTTTTTAAATTGTGGATCTTTAGCGGCTTGCTCAGCATACACTTGCTGCGAAATTTCATAAAAATGTTTCAACACCTCATCCGGCAATCTGCGAATTTGCACACCTTGATTGTCAACCAGTTCTTTTAACGCGCGGCTGTTGTGTGCGGTGTAACTGTCAAACATATCCTGGCTCATCGCGCGTGCGGCGTAGGTCACAATCGCCTGCAAATCCTCGGGCAAATTTTCAAACGCGGTTTTGTTGATGATCAATTCCATCGACGGACCCGGTTCATGCCAACCGGGATAGTAATAATATTTAGCGATTTGCTGAAAACCAAACGCCAAATCATTTTCCGGCCCGACCCATTCTGCCGCATCGATAACACCGGTTTGCAGGGCGGTATAAAGCTCGCCACCGGGAATATTTACCGATGTACCGCCGGCCAGATTAAATACTTCGCCCGCCAAACCGGGAATGCGCATTTTTAACCCGCGCAAATCGTCTATTGTATTAATTTCGCGATTAAACCAACCGGCCATTTGCACACCGGTGTTGCCCGCCGGAAACGGAATCAAATTAAACGGTGCATAAAGCTCACGCCACAATTCCAAACCACCGCCGTGGTTGATCCAGCCGTACAATTCCTGCGCATTCATCCCAAAGGGAACTGAAGTAAAAAATTGCGCGGCAGGCACTTTGCCACGCCAGAAATAACTGCCGGAATGTCCCATCTCCACACTGCCGGACGACACCGCATCAAACACCCCCATGGCAGGCACCAATTCATTCGCACCATACACATGGATCTGCAAACGCCCACCGGACATTTCATTGATTACACGCGCCAGGTTTTCCGCACCCACACCTAAACCAGGGGTATTTTTTGGCCAGGAGGTCACCATTTTCCAATGGTATTGTTGAGTGGATACTGCCGAAGAATTTTGCGCGCCTACAGATGTATTTTGCACTGCATCTTCAGGTTTGGATTTCTCCAAGACTAACGCTGCAAATACTGCAGCCAAAGCGGCGACCAAGATGACAATAACAAGCGGGTACCAGTTAGTGGATTTATTATTCATAGTTCCTTCGCTTCAGGATCTGAAAAAATATGTGCGTTTTATTTCTGTAGCAAGTTTTGCTACAACTGTAGTTTTTTTGGCTACACCTTATACAGACGCTTTACAGCGCCTGCAACTTCGCATATTGCATCACCAAGCGTTTGATGCCGATGGTTTCAAATTTAACCTGGATCACCGCGTTCGGACCCGAGCCTTCAAATTGCAAAATCACCCCTTCGCCAAACATGGCGTGGGTGACGCGCTGGCCGAGACGAAAGCCGGTGTCTTCGCCGGTGTCGTACATGGGCGCGCGTTTGGATGCTTGGGTTAGTGCGGGGCGATTAAAACTGACCGGGCGGGTAACCGCGGTTTTTAAACGGACTTCTTCGATACAATCTTCAGGAATTTCTTTCACAAAACGGGACACCGCGTTAAAGGTTTCATTGCCGTACAAGCGACGGGTTTCGGCATAACTGATAAATAACTTTTCCATAGCACGAGTGATGCCCACGTAACACAGGCGCCGCTCTTCTTCCAATCGATCCGGGTCGTCCGCCGACATTTTATGCGGGAACAACCCTTCCTCCACACCGGCTAAAAACACCAGCGGAAATTCTAAACCCTTGGCCGAGTGCAGTGTCATTAATTGCACTGCATCTTCAAATTCATCGGCTTGGTTTTCACCAGCATCGAGTGCTGCCGTGTCTAAAAATTGTTGCAGCGGCGTGAGGTCTTCGCCTTCTTCGTCCGCATCAAATGCGCGGCAGGCGGTAATTAATTCCTGCAAGTTTTCTCCGCGCGCCTGGCCTTTTTCACCTTTTTCGGTTTGATGGAATTCCAGCAGGCCGGTATCTTCAATGACTTTTTTGGCGATCAAATCGAGCGCAAGCGTTTCGCCGTGCTCATCAAATGTGTGCGCATCTTGCGCGAGTTTTTCAATCAAATTTAAAAAGGATTGCACTGCATTGCCGGCGCGCGCCGCGAATACGCGCTTGCCAACCATTTGCTCGGCCGCGGCCCAGAGTGAACAGCCCTGTTCGCGTGCAAACAAACGAATATCGTCAACGGTTTTACCGCCGATACCGCGCGTAGGAGTATTAATCACGCGCTCAAAACCGGCATCGTCGTGGCGGTTGCTAATCAACCGCATATAAGCGATGGCATTTTTAATTTCGAGGCGATCATAAAAGCGCTGGCCGCCGTAGATACGATAGGGAATCGCTTCACGCAACAAGGCTTCTTCCAACACGCGCGACTGGGCGTTGGAGCGATATAAAATGGCGATGGTTTTTTTCGCGTGGCCTTTGCGCGCCCAATCCTGAATGCGCTCGACGATAAAGCGCGCCTCATCCTGTTCGTTGTACGCGGCGTAAAGCGAAATCGGATCGCCCTTATCTCCTTCAGTCCACAACTCTTTTCCCAGGCGACCGTAGTTGTGTTTAATCACGGCGTTGGCGGCCTTGAGAATATTGCCAGTGGAGCGGTAATTTTGTTCGAGGCGATAGACTTGTGTGTTGGCAAAATCCTGCGAGAAGCGCTGGATGTTTTCAATTTTTGCACCGCGCCAACCGTAAATGGATTGGTCGTCGTCGCCCACTGCACTCACGCACGCGCTTTTACCGGCAAGTACGCGCAGCCATGCATATTGCACGCTGTTGGTATCCTGGAACTCATCGACCAAAACAAACGGAAAGCGCTGTTGATAGTGTTCAAGGATGTGCGGCTTGTGCAGCCAGAGTTCGTGGGCGCGCAACAGGATCTCGGCAAAATCCACCATGCCACCGCGCTGGCAGTCTTCTTCATAAGCGCGATAAATCTGCAACATGGTGCGCACAAACGGGTCGCCGGTATCCTGGATATGCTGCGGGCGCAGGCCTTCATCTTTTTGGCCGTTGATATACCACTGCGCCTGTTTATGCGGCCATTTGTTCTCGTCGATATTGAGCGTTTGGTAAACGCGTTTGATCAAGCGCAGCTGATCGTCGCTATCGAGGATCTGGAAATTTTGCGGCAGTTTTGCATCCTGCCAATGGGCTTTGAGCAGGCGGTGCGCAAGGCCGTGGAAAGTGCCGACCCACATAGCGCGGCTATTAATCGGTTGTCCGTTCTGGTGAAAGAGTTCGTCGAGCCGCGCGCGCATTTCACGCGCAGCCTTGTTGGTAAAGGTCACCGCCATAATCGAATAGGGCGATACTTTTTCCACCTGGATCAGCCAGGCAATGCGATGTACCAGCACGCGCGTCTTGCCGCTACCCGCCCCGGCGAGGATCAATTGATTGCAGGCTGGCGCCGCAACCGCATCGCGCTGGGCGTTATTCAGCGAATCTAATAGGAGGGAAACATCCATAACCAGAGCCAGTAAAAAGAAAGCGGCAATTTTACTGGCTAGATATACATATAGCCATCTTTGTTTTTACAGGTCCGGGGTTTTGCGCAGCCGTTACTTGGTATTCAACGAATCCTTACTGATATTGAATATAGATTTAGGGATATTGAATAAATAGTCACTTGGTGTTGCAGCTTTTAGCGCGGACCAATACCACCGCGAGCAGTGCGCCAATCAACACCAGCAAGGGGGCTGATTCAGGTAGTGCGCTGGTGGTAGATGGATGGTTGACCTGAAAGCCCGCCAATACAGCTTCGATAGGCTGGGCGGGAATAGCTTCTTGCACCACGTGGGAT
>Ga0307408_100001186_pt1 | contig 19718 bp, 13 predicted proteins | sample 322Cmetagenome_FD_202116 | JGI IMG/M metagenome (GOLD analysis project Ga0307408, IMG submission 202116) | Maize rhizosphere microbial communities from greenhouse at UC Davis, California, United States - 322HYB-C-3 | ecosystem: Host-associated > Plants > Roots > Rhizosphere > Soil | place... | reverse complement strand
CGCCGTTTTGGAACGCGACCGCGACGGCGAAAACGCGGCGGTCTGGAAATTCCCCGGCAATAAGACGGTACTGGACCAGGCTGAAGGCGTCATCGTGCACGCGGACTACCCCAAAAAGCTGGCCGCCGAATGGTATGGCAGCGGCATGGCCGAGCAGTGGCGCACCATCCCGCTGCTGCGCGGCCATGCCGAAGCGGGCGACCGCGGCGAAGCGCGCCGCGCCGCGCGCCGCGAACTGGGCCTGCAGGACGACGAGTACCTGGTGTGCACGTTCGGCATGCTGGGTCCCACCAAACTCAATGACAAACTGCTGGACGCGTGGCTGGCCTCGCCGCTGGCGGCCGATCCGAAGTGCCGCCTGGTGTTTGTCGGCGACGCGGGTTCCGGCGCTTACGGCCGCGAATTCATGGCGCGCCTCAATGCGATTGCCGATGCCGCGCTGCGCCCCCGCGTGACAGGCTTCGTCGACCACCGCATGTACCAGGCCTATCTGGCCGCCAGCGACACGGCCGTGCAACTGCGCAGCAATACGCGCGGCGAAACATCGGCCGCCGTACTCGATTGCCTGCTGCACGGCTTGCCCACCGTGGTCAATGCGCACGGCTCGATTGCGGAATTGCCGGACCACGTGCTGGTCAAGCTGGACGACGAATTCGAACCGGCGGCCCTGGCCGACGCGCTGGCGCGCCTGCGCGGCGACACCGGCCTGCGCGCCAAGCTGGGCGCCGAGGCCGGCCACTTCATCGCCACGGAACACGCGCCCGGACACGTGGGCGAACTGTACCGCGACGCTTTGGAGCACTTCGCGCAACATAGCCCGCGCCGCACCTACGCGCGCCTGCTGGACGCCGTCAACGGCGTGCATACCGCCTACGAGCCGTCCGAAGCGGACTTGATCCTGGCCGCCAAATCGATTGCCCGCAATCTGCCCGTCGCGCCGCCACGCCAGTTGTACGTCGATATTTCCGCCATGGTGCATACCGACTTGAAGACCGGCATCCAGCGCGTCGTGCGCAGCATCCTGCAAGCGCTGCTGGCCAATCCGCCGGCCGGCTACCGGGTCGAGCCCGTGTACAGCCCGGGCGGCGGCCAGCAATACCGCTACGCGCGCCGCCACATGCAGTCAATGCTGAAGACGCCCGTGCATGACCTGGACGATGCGCCGATCGAAGTACGCGACGGCGACATGTTCCTCGGTCTCGACCTGCTGATGCACCTGACGTACAACAACCGCCACATCCTGCAGGATTACCGCAACCGCGGCGCGCACATTTATTTCGTCGTGTACGACTTGCTGCCGGTGCAGCGTCCCGAATGCTTCCCGTTCGGCGCCGAAGCGGACTTTGCGCGCTGGCTGCACACGATCACGCAGATATCGGACGGCTTGCTGTGCATTTCGCGCGCGGTCGCCGATGAACTGGGCGAATGGATGGCGGCCAACCCGCCGCACCGCACGGGCCGCCTGCACCTGGGGTACTTCCACCTGGGCGCCGACATTGAAAACAGCGCGCCCTCGGCCGGCCTGCCGGCCGGCGCGGAACAGATCCTGGAACAGCTCAAGGCTTGCCCGACCTTCATCATGGTCGGCACCGTCGAGCCGCGCAAGGCGCACACACAGGCACTGGCAGCGTTTGACTTGCTGTGGAAACAGGGCGTGCAAGCCAACCTGGTGATCGTCGGCAAGCAAGGCTGGCAGTCCGATGCGCTGGCCACGCGCTTGCGCAGCCACGGTGAAAATGGCAAACGGCTGTTCTGGCTGCCCGGCGTGTCCGATGAAATGCTGATGAAACTGTACAACGCATCGAGCGCCCTGCTGTCGCCGTCGGAAGGCGAAGGCTTCGGCTTGCCGCTGATCGAATCGGCGCAGCGCGGTTTGCCGATCGTGGCGCGCGACTTGCCGGTGTTCCGCGAAGTGGCGGGCGAGCACGCGTTTTATTTCAGCGGCAAGGAACCGGAAGCGCTGGCGCAGCGCTTGCGCGCATGGATGGACTTGCACGAACAAGGCCAGGCGCCGACGTCCACCGGGATGCGCTGGCTGACCTGGAGCGAGAGTGCGGAACAATTGAAGCAGGCGCTGTTCGGGCAGCACTGGTACCGGGATGTGGCGCCGCCAGGCAATGCCGGCAACGCGGAACATCAGGAATATGAGGCGGTAAAGTAAAATTGCCGCCACGATCCACCACATCATTGACCGTCAGCTTTATGGATAAACTGTCTGCCCTGCTGCGCCCGCAGTTCCTGGTTTACCTGGCGGGCGGTGTATTGAGCGCCGTGATCGATATCGGCCTCATGCAGCTACTGCTGAACCGGGGGGTACCACCAATCCCGGCAGCGTCCGGCGGTTTCCTGGCCGGCCTGCTGTTCAACTATACGTTTCACGCCAAGGTCACTTTTGACAACCGTCCGACCGCGCGTTCCGCGCTGCGCTATGGCTGCGTGGTGGCGGCTAACTACCTGCTGACGATCGGCATCGTGGCACTGGCCGACATGCTGCTGGGCAGTCCGCTGGCGGGCAAGCTGGCATCGCTGCCGATGGTGGCCATCAACGGTTATTTGCTCGGCAAACACTGGATCTTCAAATAGGGCCGGCGCCACGCATTGGCTCTCGTCTTTTGCATGGCGCATTGGCTGCTGGTTAATTAATGCAGTGGTCGGTCGACTGGTTGTGCGGCTCCAGGGGCACGCGGTTCAGGTAGTTGCGCCCCAGTTTGATGGCGGCGTGTTTCGGATCACGCGACAGTGGCGTCGACAGCACCGCGCGCACGGCCTTGAAGCACGTGACAGGCTGCCTGCTCCATTTGCCTTCAAACTTGTTGCCTGCGATTTCCATCGGCTGGCCACCCGCTTTGACGCCCGCGATATTCATGCCCAGGGTGCCGCCGCGGATGGTGTTGCCCGTGACTTTGCCGCCGAACACGGCCTGGTTGTCCGGATACCAGGGGCGCGGTCCAATGTTGACAGCGAAGTCGCACATGCCCGGCGCGCAATCGATGACGTTACCGGTGACCACACTGTCGGTGAAATCGCCGGTGTCCAGCGAATCGAGCATCAGGCCCGCAAAGGCCGGCATCTTGACCTGGTGGATCGTATTGTTTTCAAACATGGTGTGATGGGCGCCGAAGGAAATCAGCGCCACGTCACTGTTATCGACAAAGCGGTTGCCGCGCACCGTGCTGTGGTTCGACAGGTGCATCGACAACCCATCGGCCCACTCGTGCACCAGATGGCGGTTGCCGTTGTTTAAGAATGCATTGTGCGCGATGGTGGCGCCGTCGCCCCACCATTCCATGGCGGTGCCACACAGCGTGTTGCTGGACGATGAGTACGTCAGAGTACACTCGGTGCAATTTTTCATGCGCGCGTTAAAGCCCCAGGAATTGCCATGGCCGCCGGTCAGGCATTGCGCATGGGCGTGTCCCTTCAGGCGGGCGATACGGTTGCCATCGAGCGCGATATGGTCAAGATTGACATGGCGCACCTGGCTGTCGTCGGTGCCGACGGCAATCAAGCCATACCGGTCGGAAAACTCGGGTGCGGCCTTCAGCGTGGCGCACGGCGTATCCAGCGTGCAGGTGGCGCTGGAGCCTTGCAAGCCCTTGGTGCGCAAGGTGAAGGGGAATGTGATCGCCAGTTGTTTGTCCAGCAGGTAAGTACCTGGGGGCAGTTCCAGCGTGCCGCCCGCGCCTGCGGCGGCAATGCACGCCTGGAGCGCGGCGGAGGCAGGCACGGCGCCGCTGTTGTCGGCTTGCTGGCCGGGGCAGATGTCCACCATCGCGGCCGGCGCCGCCATCGCTACGTGGCAAGACAGCGCCAATACGGCTGCGCCGGACAGGGCAGCAAACAGTTTATTCAGCGTATACATTTTTTCCTAAGATTGATGGCGGTGCCGCGATTCTAAATAGTCGTCCGGGACATGTCCAATAAGGCACCGGACGCCGGGATTCAGCTAGAATTGCGGATTGTGTTTTTCTTGGCAAGCTGATGATTTCCCACCGCATGACTGCCGCAATGCGCGCGGCGCCGGGCCCCTATGGGCTGGCCGCCGCGATGTTGCTGGCGCTGGTTTATTTCCTGTTCCGTAACCATGGTTTATATCCGGTTGTATTTGCCGACGAATGGCTGTACAGCAGTTCGGCGCGCCTGATGCCGCTGGCGGAATCCATGTTGCCGTCGTATCTGTACCTGGCGCTGTTCCGCCAGACCAATGTGTGCGGCGCTGGCTTCCTGGAATGCGCGCGCGTGCTCAATGCCGTGATGCTGGTGGCCGCCGCACCATTCCTGTACCTGATTGCACGCCGCGTGTGCAGCCAGAAAGTGGCACTGCTGGTCGCCATCCTGTGCATCCTGTCGCCCATCAGCTCGTTTACGATTTATTTCATGCCGGAGATCATGTATTTCCTGGGCTTTTGCGTGCTGGCGTGGATCGTCCTGAACTGGACGGAGGCGCACCCGCTGGCCTACGGCCTGGCCACCGGCGCCATGCTGGGCGTGATGAGCGTGGTGAAAGTCCATGCGCTGTTCCTGATGCCGGCGCTGCTGGTGTACATGGTATACCTGTGCCGGACCGACTTCCGCGACCAGTGGCTGAGCCGCCTGCTGTGGATGGCGCCGGTGTCGGTGGCCGCCATGCTGGGCGCGAAAACCCTGATCGGCTATGCGGTGGCGGGCGACGCTGGCATGACCCTGTTCGGCACGTTTTATGGCAACCATGCGACGCAAACGGGCGCCCTGGATAAATTGCTGAAGGTGGTGCCACTTGCGCTGACCAGTTTCAAAGGCCATGCGCTGGCGCTGGTGTTGATGCTGGCCGTGCCAGTGGCGGGCATCGTGCTGAACCTGGTCAGCGTTGAAGCCCGCCAGGCTGCACCGGCGCCGCTGCGCCGACTGCAAGTGTTTGCCTTGTTGGTCCTGGGCGCCGCGATGGGCTTGACGGTCATGTTTACCGCCAGCCTGATCGAAAGCGTCGGCCCGCAAGAATTGCTGCGCTTGCATACGCGTTATTACGACTTCGTCTTTCCGCTGCTGATCATGGCGGCGGCCGGCATGCAGTCGCCGCGGAATGGTCCGCAACAGGAAGCGTTGTCGCACCGCCTGCTGGTGGGCGTGCCGCTGGGGGCGATGATATTGTGGGGCGGACTGCGGTTACACCACATGTTCCGCCTGTCCCTGGTCGATGGCCCGGACATTTATCTGATGGCAAGCAAGGCGGCCGCATTCCGCCTGCTGGCCCTGCTGGCGCTGCTGGTGCTGGTGGTGTGGGTCTGGCGCCGCAAGCTGGGGGCATCGCTGTTTGTGTTCGTGTTTGTGCCTGTGCTGATGCTGTTTTCCGAAGTGCGCATGAACGAGAGAATGGCCGACTTCCGCATTGCCAAACCCTATGACTTGGCTGGCCAGGCCGCAGCCCGTTTGCCTGCCGAAGAAAGAGCCGGTTTGGTCGTCATGGGCGAGCCGGACGGTGTCCAGCGTACCCTGTTCCATATCGATACGTATGGCGCGTCGTACATCGTCTTACCGGAAAAGGCGCCAGTCGTCCGCTCCGAAATTCCGCGCAACATCAGTTGGCTGCTGGTGGTGGGCAAACACGACTTGCCTCCGGACTTGAAGCCGGAAGTGGTGACCAAGGATTACATGCTGGTGCGGGTGGCGGGAATGGCGGGCAAGCTGGCACCGGTGCCGCTGGCAACGGCGCAGGCCGATGGCACCTTGAGCGGCATTGAAGGCTTGTCCGGCTTCGAAGGCTGGGGGGCATGGACGGACGCGAAAGAAGTCAAATTCCATTTCGCGCAACCGTTACCGGCCAAGCTGAGCGTGGCGGTGAACGCCAGCGCCTTTGGCCCGAACATCGACAAGGACTTTATTATTGCCGTGGGCGATGAGCGCCAGACGTTCAAGCTGAAGCAAACCAAGGAAGACCGCCAGTTCGCCTTCAACACCGATGGCAAGGAAAAGACCATCACCATCATCGTGCCGCAGCCGGCTTCGCCGAAAGCATTGGGACAGGGGCCCGACGGACGGCTGCTGGGACTGGCCCTGCACAGTATCGAGGTGGGGACGCGATAATGAAAAAGGACGGCGGGCCGTCCTTTTTTATTTCGCCAGCAGCCCTTAAGTATTACTCAACTTACTCAAACCAATTTTCCCGGGAGAGCTGGCTCGCAAAGGTTCCTAGCCTACGCTCTCTATTGAGTAAAGGAACAAACTCCACCACCACTATCAGCACGCCATTTTTGACGTCCGTAAAAAGCTTGATGGAAGGAGTCCATTGCACCAACTTGATGCTGGTGAGTAAAAAAATTGTACGACCAATTCCCTTGGTCCTCTAAGGTTTTATGCAACACCTTATAGGCGCCGACTTGATTATCTTCCTGGGTCGAAGTCAGAGATTTGTCCGTCTTTTGAATGCCATAACCCATATAAACTGCAGCATAAACGCACGAGTATGTACCTTGCAAAGCCTCTCGCACAAATTTACCAACTGCAGTATGGTCCGTATGGTCTCCATGAAGGGCCACTTCGCCATTGTCATTGTAGCCAGGCTTCGAAAAACCTAGGTTGTATTCCGGGAAATTCGCAACGACGGTAGGATTGCCGATATTATTCCTACTAATAATAGCCCCAAGGAGGCTTCTTAAACTATTGAGACTATAAGTATTGGTGCCGGTAATATCTATTATCTCTTCACTTGAAGGCGGGAGCGTATTACGATAGTTTTCCATTTGCCCATCCTGAAGATTCAGATAATATAATTTTACATTACCGATCTTTACCACCTCAACAGCTGGGATATTACTTGAAAAATATTCAGATGGAAGATTTTGTCTGCTTGCATTTGCAATGTTAGCAATTGCGGCTTCATGAGCATTTAAGCGAGTACGGTAGTATGGATTATTAGATGAGTTATAGCCACGCCCCGCGACTTTCCCAAATTTATCAGCTTCCATCAAGTTTCCATCATCACCAGCGGTTACCACCACCACCACAGTGGGATATCCTCCCTTGATATCCGAGTAGAGGTTCCCGGACATCATTAATTGCGCGTCATCAGGATGTGCGACGAAAAAAACAGCGGAATTAGCAGTGGTTGCTGCCAGAAAAATGGCTGCCGTTGAAGCAATCTTCAGAAACTTCTTCACTATAAAATCCCCTAACATATTCGGCAACATTGCCAAAAGGGAATTTTACATATTTTACATGACTAAATTCTAACCAATATTCACATACTCTTATCCAACTCATCATGCAAGCTCTGCTGACGCAAACGATCCGTCGCAATAGGGCGTTCTTGCATGGCAACCCAAATGTGTAGATGGTGTAATCAACCGTCCTGCCTTGCTACAGCTTGCGCAAGCCACCCAGCAGCGCTGCCAATTGGCGCTTGGGCTTCGCTGGCGCCGGTGCTTGTGCAGCCTGTGCCGGTGCGTTGCTCTTGCTCGGCTCATATGGCTTGAGGAACCATGGATCGACTTTTTCACGGCGCACCGGGCCGGACGGGCGGCGATCGCCCATGCGCTGCTCGCCACGTTCGCCACGGCTTTCGAAGTCGCGCCGTGGACCGGCACTGGCGCCGAAACCGGAACCAGTGCTGCCGGCGGCACGGCGCTCGCCGTGGCGGTCATCGCGGCCGACGCGGGTCGACGGCGGCGTGAAGCCGGACACGTCGCCGCGCGGAATGGTTTGCTTGATCAGCTTTTCGATATCGACCAGCAGGCGCTCGTCCTTGTCCGAATAAATCGAAATCGCATCGCCCGAGGCGCCGGCGCGGCCGGTACGGCCGATACGGTGCACATAGTCTTCCGCGTTGTACGGCAAGTCATAGTTGATCACGCAAGGCAAGTCGGAAATATCGAGGCCGCGCGCCGCCACGTCGGTCGCCACCAGGACATCGATTTCGCCTTTCTTGAACGCTTCCAGCGCGGCCATGCGTTCCTGCTGCGTCTTGTCGCCGTGGATGGCGGACGCTTTCATGCCTTCCTGCTCCAGGCCGCGCGCCAGGCGCGACGCGCCGATCTTGGTGTTCGAGAACACGATCACCTGCTTCAATTCGCGCTGGCGCAGCACGTGCGCCACAAAGTCGCGCTTGTAGTCTTCCTGGACTTTATAGACCACCTGCGTCACGCGGTCGGCGGTGGCATTGCTGCGCGCCACTTCGATGGTGGTCGGGTTGTTCAGGAAGCTGCCGGCCAGTTTCTTGATCTCCGGCGAGAACGTGGCCGAGAACATCAGGTTCTGGCGCTGCTTCGGCAACAGGTTGATGATGCGCTGCAGGTCCGGCAGGAAACCCATGTCGAGCATGCGGTCCGCTTCGTCCATCACCAGCATTTGCACTTGCGCCAGGCTGATGTTCTTCTGTTCGACGTGGTCGAGCAGGCGGCCCGGGGTGGCAATCACGATTTCCACGCCACGGCGCAGCGTTTCGGTTTGCGGTTTCATGTCCATGCCGCCAAACACCACGCAGGCGCGCAGCGGCGTGAACTGGCAGTAGGCTTGCACGTTTTCCGCCACCTGCACCGCCAGTTCGCGGGTCGGCGTCAGGATCAGCGCGCGCACCGGATGGCGCGCCGGCGACATGCTGGAGTTGGCATGCGCCAGCAACAACTGGATGATCGGCAGCGAGAAGCCGGCGGTCTTGCCGGTACCGGTCTGCGCGGCGCCCATCACGTCGCGGCCTTGCAGCACCACCGGGATGGCTTGCGCCTGGATCGGGGTCGGATGCACATAGCCTTGCGCCGTCAGCGCACGCAGGATGTCGGGCGACAGGCCGAAATCGGCAAAGCACACTTGCTCGGACGCGGCAGCGGCCGCAGGAGCAGCCTCGGCGACGGAGACGGGCGCGGATTCCGTGGCTGGCACGGCAACTGCCGCGGACGATGCGACCGCCGCAGGGAGTGCAGCCTCAGTTGGAGTCACAGCGGCGTCCGACAGCGGCGCGGGCACAGGCGCCGGCATGGGTGCGGATGCGGGTGCAGCAGGGATATTCTGGGTTTCGGACATAAAATTATTCACAATGTTTCCGTGCGGGATACAGACATCCTAGGCTCACCACTCCCTGGCGAAGACGCCGGAAGCAGGGATAAGGCGGGAGGTGCGCTAATTGCAGGCTCTCAGCGGGAGCGCCCGCGCGGAAGGACACAAATTCAGCGGCCTACACGATACCCTAAATTCCGGCAACTGTACACGAGAACAGCATTTATTGAAGGGTTTAGCCAGATACAGCGCTGTTTATAGTGCTCTTGCGACGTTCACTGGACGTTGTCAGCCGGCGGCTCAGCCCTGTAAATCGCCAAATGCCGGGCCAATTCCGTCAATTGCTGCTGATTCTGGCGTAACTTGCTATGAATATTAATAAAGATGCCAAACGATAGCACCACCCATACGTAAAAAATCAAGTCAGCACCGCGTCCTACACCCAACTTGTGGGCCAGCCACGTCGAGTCTTCCGGCCACCAGATGAAATAAGTCCCGGCGAGCATGACGCCGTACAGTGAAAAGCGCAAACCGGCGATATAGCGTCCTTGGGTCAATACATAAACCCAGGCACAAGCCAGCGCTATCGTGAGCAAGATTTGCACGATCATTTGGACAGCCTTTCTGCGATCAGATCCACGAGGATATTGATTGCGTTCGATGCACGTTGCCCTTTGGCGCGGGAATAATCGGTATAGATGACTGTGTTGCCGCACTCCCGATAGCGCAATTTCAGCCGGGCCACCTGGTTCAGGATTTCCGACGCATGCGCCATGCGGTTATGAGTCAGCTTGATCGCCTGCGCGGCATCGCGCCGGATCAGGCGCAGGCCATTGTGAGCGTCCGACAATTGCAGGCCGGTCGTCACACGGGTAAATACCGTCGCCATCGCCAACAGCAGGCGGCGGCCAACTGAGATGCCTTCCACTTTGCCCAGGAAGCGGCTCCCCAGAACAATCTGAAGGTTTTGCGCTTTCGCCAGCGCCAGCATACGCACCACATCGTCAATGTCATGCTGGCCGTCGGCATCGAACGTCGCTACATACTCAGCATTTTTCTTCAAGGCGAAATCAATACCGGTTTGCAGTGCGGCGCCCTGCCCCATATTGATGGGATGACGTACAACCCAGGCACCGCCGTCCCGTGCGCGCGCCGCAGTGGCGTCACGTGAACCGTCGTCAATGATGACGACATGCTGGAACCGCGCGCGTACTTTGCGTACGACATCGGCAATCACCGTTTCTTCATTAAATGCAGGAATAATCACCCACACATTGTCCATCTTGATCTCCATATCATCGATCTGGCAGGCCAGTTTGCCGCCTTGCCTCCATCGGCCATGCTTTCCCAGCTTTGCGACCGTCATGTTCGCGCCCAGACTTGGGCATGCAACAGTTACGCCGGCCAAAAGTTGGCGGGCGCCTGAAGATGAAAATCGGGTATTCCCCGTCGGCTTGCCGACACATCCAACATCAGCAAAATCGGGGACAGATATGGCCAGAACCATATAACGGGGCTACTAATGGGCGAAACGCCCCATGATACCATACGTGCATAGTCGCCCCCCAAACACTCAGCACCGCATTGGCGTCGACAAACTTGCACGACGATTTACTTGGCAAGTGTTGCTCAACGTATAATAACATGGATGGCCAACTTACCTTTTTACCCGCTGCTGGGGCGCTGCACCATGTTGCTCGCCTTGTCCCTGCCGCTGACGAGCGCCATCGCGTCAGCAGCGCCCGCTCCGGCCGCCGCCATGGCGTCCCAAGCCCATCCCAACGCCCCGTCGCTGCGCTTCCGCAAGCTGGGCCCGCTCGGCAACAACGAACCGTCCATGCTGGCACTGTTGCAGGACCGGCAAGGCTTCGTCTGGATCGGCACCCACAGCAATGGCTTGTACCGCTATAACGGCTATCACGCCGTCAAATACGCGCACCAGCAAGACAAACCAGGCGCCCTGCCACACGACCGCGTGGCCGCGCTGTTCGAAGATGGCGCCGGGCGGCTGTGGGCCGGCACCTCGAACGGGCTGGCCCGCTACAACCCGGAAAGCAACGATTTCACGCCCTTCCTGCCGGAAGACGGACCGCCCAACAAGGGCATCATCAAGAACATCGTGGGCGACGGCAAGGGCGGCATGTGGGTTGGCACATGGGGCGGCCTGCAGCATTTCGATCCGGCCGCCGGCAAGTTCAGCGCCACTTACCAGCACCATCCGCAACAGCCGGACAGCCTGGCCAGCAATGACTTGAATGCGCTGGCCGTCGACGGCCAGGGCGGCGTTTGGGCCGGCACCTGGCCGGGCGGCCTCGATTACCTGGCGCCCGGCGCCAGCGGCTTCCGCCATTACCGCATCGACCGCGCGGACCGGCCCGACACCCGCCTCAATATCGTGCGCGCGCTGCAATTCGACGGCCGGCACCGGCTGTGGATAGGCACCGAGGCGGGCGTGGTGGTGTGGGATACGCGCCAGCCATGGGAACAGCGCCAGCTGGCGGCCTCGCCGGCCAGCCGGGTCACGGGCTTTTATATCGACCGCGATCATGCGCTGTGGGCCACCACCCTGTCGGCCGGCCTGCTGCGCTGGAACGAGGGCAGTCAACGCTTCGACCAGTACCAACACCAGCCGGGCGATCCGCATTCGCTGCCCGGCAACAACCTGCGCGCCATGATGCAGGACCGGAGCGGCATGCTGTGGGTCGCGTCCTTCACGGACGGCGTCAGCCTGGCCAACCTGAACACGGCGGGGTTCCGCCGCCACGTGCCGCACCGGCTCGACAACCGCGACCAGGCCGCTTCGAATGCCCTGCTCAGCCTGGCGCCGGCGCCGGGCGGCAAGGTCTGGCTGGGCGGCAACCTGGGCCTGAGCCTGTATGACCCGGCCACGGGCACGGTGCAGCAGCGCTGGCAAGGCGAGCCGGGCAAGGCCGGCAAACCCGGCAACAGTCTTCGCGGTAACAGCATCCTCAGCAACAGCATCCTCAGCAACAGCATTATTTACAGCCTGTACCAGGATGACGCGGGCGGTCCGCTGTGGGTGGGCACCCCGACCGGATTGAACCGCCTCGACCAGGCCGGCGTGCAAGTGATCCGCTTCGGCAATACCGCCAGCGATTACATCAACGCGATTGCCCCCGGCCGGCAGGGGGTGCTGTGGCTGGGCACCGGCAACAGCCTGGCGCGCTACGACACGCGCAGCGGCCGGCACCGGCTGTATTTCCATGACCCCGCCGATCCGCACAGCCGGGCAGTGAACGGCACCTCGGCCGTGCTGGAAGACCGCGCCGGCCGGGTGTGGGCCGGTTCGGAATGGAATGGCGGCGGGCTCGACATGCTCGATCCCGCCACCGGCCGCTTCCGCCACTTCCGCCACGTGGCGGGCGACGCCGGCGCGCTGCTGGACGATAACGTCGCCAGCCTGCACGAGGATGCGCGGGGCGCGTTATGGGTCGGCACCGCCAAGGGCTTGAACCAGGTAACGGTCGGCGCCGATGGCAAGGTCACGCTGCGCTCGTGGGCGAAGGCCGTCCATGGCGCCAAAGTGCTGGCGCTGCGCAGCGACCACGCGGGCCGGATCTGGGCCAGCACCATCGCCGGCCTGTACCGGATCGACCCGGCCAGCGGCCTATCGATGCTGTACACGCCGTCCGACGGCCTGACCGATGGCTACACCATCAATTCCGTTGCCAATGCGCCGGACGGCACGCTGTACTTCGGCGGCGTGCACGGCATGACCGCCGTGACACCGGAGGCGGTGCGCAGCATGTCGGTGGCGCCGCAAGTGGCGATCACGGATGTGACGGTATTTAACCGCTCGCTGGGCGACAGCGCGCATGACGACGGCATCCGGCTGGAAGGCCCGCTGACGGCGCCGCGCGCGCTGACCCTGTCCTCGCAAGCCTCGGTGTTCTCGATTGAATTCGCCGCGCTGCATTACACGGAACCGCTGCAAAACCGCTATGCCTACCAGCTGGTGGGCTTCGATCCGGACTGGGTATATACCGATGCGGCGCACCGCAGCGCCAGCTATACCAACCTCAATCCCGGCACCTACACCTTCCGGGTGCGCGCCGCCAATCACCGCGGCGTCTGGAGTACCGCACCGGCCACCTTGTCGATCACGATCACGCCGCCGTTCTGGCAGCGCTGGTGGTTCCGGCTGTCCGCCGCGCTGCTGGTGCTGGGCGCGCTGGCCGGCGCCTACCGCTGGCGCATCCGCCGCCTGAAGCACCAGCAGGCATTGCTGGAACAGCTGGTGGCGGCGCGCACGGCGCAGCTGGAAGAATCGAACCGCAAACTGGAGGCGCTCAGCACCACCGATGGCTTGACGGGCGTGCGCAACCGGCGCGGCTTCGACGCGGCGCTGACGGCCGAATGGCGGCGCGCCGCGCGCACCGGGCAAACGCTGGCGCTGATGATGCTCGATGTCGACCACTTCAAGAAATACAACGACTTGTATGGCCACCAGGCCGGCGACGCGTGCCTGCGCCGGGTGGCGCAACTGATCACCTCGCACGGGCGCCGCACCACGGACCTGGTGGCGCGCTATGGCGGCGAAGAATTCGTCTTGCTGTCGGCCAGCACCAACGCGGCCGACGCGTATGGCACGGCGGCCGCCACCTGCGCCGAACTGCAGCGCCTGGCCCTGCCCCATGCGGCGTCGCCCTTCGGTGTGGTCACGATCAGCATCGGCGTGGCCGTGCTGGCGCCCAATGACACCAACACGCCGGACGCCCTGGTGCAACTGGCCGATGAAGCGCTGTACCGCGCTAAACAAAAAGGCCGCAACCAGGCGTTGCTGGCCATGGACGATGCGGAAGCTGCCTGATGAACCCGACCACACAACCTGTCACAATGGACCTTGACCCGCGCCCCGAACCACCCGAAGCGCCGCAACCGGGCGATTGCTGCCACAGCGGCTGCACCTATTGCGTGGAAGATTTGTATACCGAAGCGCTGTATCAATACCGCGAGCAATTGGCGGCCTGGCTGGCCAGGCATCCGGACGCGGCGGCATAAGGGCCGCGCATTCACCATGCACGGGACACGTAATCCGTAGGGCGGCTTTTACGGGGACGCCGAGTCAAAGCCGCCATGGCGCCGCCGGGCTGCATGCAGGCGGGTTTAAAAAACCCGCCCTACGCAATGCCGCCGAGTCCGGAGGTGGCATCCCGGGGCCGTTCAGGGCGCGCTAGAACTCTTCCCACTCATCGGCGGTCGGCGCATTGGCGCGCTTGCGGGCTGGCTGCGGTGCGGCTTGGGCCATCGGCTTCGCTGCAGGTTTCGCCACGGGCGTCGCCGCCGGCTTGGCCAGCACCACCGCCCGTGTCGCCGGCTTGGCGGCTGGCGCGGCTTTGGCGCTCGGCGCCTGCGCCGCGCCGAGCGCCATCGCGCCGGCGTCGAGTTTAAAAGCGCTGACCACTTCGCTCAAGTGCGCCGCCTGTTCCATCATGGCTTCCGCGGCGGCCGCGGCCTGCTCCACCAGCGCCGCGTTTTGCTGGGTGGACTGGTCCATGTCCGTGATGGCTTCATTGACTTGCGCAATGCCGCCGCTTTGCTCCTGGCTGGCCGCCGTGATTTCCGACATGATGTCGGTCACCCGCGTGATGCTGGCCACGATTTCACTCATGGTGGCGCCCGCCTCATCGACCAGTTTCGATCCGGCTTCGACCTTGTCGACCGAGTCGCCAATCAGGGTCTTGATGTCCTTGGCGGCCGCCGCCGAGCGCTGCGCCAGCGAACGCACTTCGGACGCGACCACGGCAAAGCCCCGGCCCTGCTCGCCGGCCCTGGCCGCTTCCACCGCCGCGTTCAGCGCCAGGATATTGGTCTGGAACGCGATCCCATCGATGACGCCAATGATGTCGACGATCTTGCGCGACGATTCATTGATCGACGCCATGGTGCCGACCACCTGGCTGACCACATCACCGCCTTTGACGGCGATGCCGGAGGCCGATTGCGCCAGCTGGTTGGCCTGGCGCGCATTGTCGGCATTTTGCTTGACGGTGGAGGTCAGCTGTTCCATCGACGACGCGGTTTCTTCCAGCGAGCCGGCCTGCTGTTCCGTGCGCGCCGACAAGTCCTGGTTGCCCGACGCGATTTGCGTGGAGGCGGTGGCGATGGTGTCGGTGCCGGTGCGCACTTGCGCCACCAGCGATTGCAGGCTGGCCAGCATGTCTTTGAGCGCCTGCATCAGGTCGCCGGTTTCGCATTTGCTCTTGACGTCGATCGCCACCGTCAAGTCGCCCGCCGCCACCTTGCGCGCCACCGACACGGCTTCCTGCAGCGGCTTCGACACAATGCGCGCCAGCCACAGTTGCATGATGATGGCGATGACCATATTGGCCGCCACCAGCACGCCGATCGACCACATCGAACGGTCAAACACCGAGTTCGCCGCCTTGTTGGCCGCCGCGCCCCCTTCGGCATTGAGCTTGACCAGCTTGTCGAGCGCGTCCGTCACTTGCAGCAGTTTTTGCGTGGAAGCGCCGGTCGCCAGCACCCGCGCGTCATCCTTGGCGCCCTGGCGCGACAAGGCCACCAGCTTGTCGTGTTCGACCATGAATTCCTGCCACGCTTTCTTGAACCGGTCATACAGCGCCTGTTCCTCCTGGCCGGAAATGAGCTTGATGTAGGCACTGATGTCCCGCATGAGATCGGCCTGCGTCGCGGCCATGCGCTTTTCATATTCGGCATAGGCGGTGTCGGTGGCGGCGATCATGTGCGCCAGTTCCCAGCGGCGGAAATCGCCGACATTGGTGCGCAACTCCATGGCGGCCTGCACGCTCGGCATCCAGTCCGTGGCCTGCTCTTCGGATGCGCTGTGGATGCGGCTCATGGCCATGATGGCATTGATGCCGAGGAACAGGGTCAGCAACTGAACGACCCCGAAGGTGAGATTAAGCTTTCTTGCAATCCGCAAGTTGTAGAACCACCTCATAACCTCTCCCTGTTGTTTGGATGAGTATGCAGAACGGCAACTACAGGTTTACATCATGGGCCACGCCCCGGCACAAAGCAAGAGCGTGGGCGCAACAATGTTCGCGCCTTAACCGACGAGCCGGCCGCCCGGCCTCAGCATGCCGTCATGGACACCGCACCTCCCTCTCCCTCCCCAATTTCAGCGCGCGCCACGCCCGGCGCGCAGCATGGTCCCTGGACCAGCAAACTCGGCCCCGGCCTGGTGGCCGGCGCGGCCGATGACGATCCCAGCGGCATCGCCACCTATTCCCAGGCCGGTGCGCAATTCGGTTTCGGCATGCTATGGACAGTGCTGCTGACCTATCCGCTGATGGTCGGCATCCAGATGACCAGCGCGCGCATCGGCCGCGTGACCGGGCGCGGACTGGCGTCCAATATCCGCCGCCATTACCCGGCGCCGTTGCTGTATGCGATCGTGTTGCTGCTGCTGGTGGCCAATACCATCAACATCGCGGCCGACATCGCGGCCATGGGCCAGGCCGTGCAATTGCTGGCCGGCGGCCCCGCGCCGCTGTACGCGGCAGGATTCGGCGTGCTGTCGCTGCTGCTGCAAATCTTTATTCCCTACCAGCGCTACGTGCATATCCTTAAATGGCTGACCCTGGCGCTGCTGGCCTATGTCGCCACCCTGCTGGTGGTGCGCGTGCCCTGGCTGCGCGTGCTGCACGACACCGTGCTGCCCCGGCTGCAATGGACGCCGGCATGGCTGACCACGGTGGTGGCCGTACTGGGCACCACCATCAGCCCGTACATGTTCTTCTGGCAGTCGTCGCAGGAAGTGGAAGAGTTGAACGCCAACCCGCAGGCGCAGGCGCTGAAGCGGGCGCCGGAGCAGGCGGAAGCAGAGTACCGCCGCATCCGGCTCGATACGCTGACCGGCATGGGCTTTTCCAACCTGGTGGCGTTTTGCATCATGCTGACGGCGGCGATCACCTTGCATGCGCATGGCGTGCGCGAGATTGCCACGTCGGCGCAGGCGGCGTCCGCGCTGCGGCCGGTGGCGGGCGATTTCGCCTTCATCCTGTTTACGATCGGCATCATCGGCACGGGGATGCTGGCGATTCCCGTGCTGGCCGGTTCCGCCGCCTACGCCGTGGCCGGGGCGTTCCACTGGCGCAGCAGCCTGGAACTGGCGCCATCGGCCGCGCGCAAGTTCTACGGCATCATTGCCGCCTCCACCCTGGCGGGCGTGGCGCTGGGCTTTGCCCGCTTCGATCCGATCCAGGCGCTGTACTGGAGCGCGGTCATCAACGGCGTGATCGCCGTGCCGGTGATGGCGGTCATGATGCACCTGGGCGGGATGCCGTCCGTGATGGGGAAGCAGGTGCTGCCGCGATGGCTGAAGGCGCTGGGCTGGGCCTGCACCGGAGCCATGGCGGCGGCTGTGGCGGCCATGCTGGTCACGATGGCATAACGATGACATAACGATGGCGTGGCGATTGCGGCGCGGCGGCCACTCCGGTAAGCTGGAACGATGCGCCCCCTGACCGCCCTCGCCGCCGCCGCGGCTGCCGCACTGGCACTGCTGACGACCTTGCCCGCCTTCGCGGAGCGGCCGTTTCCGCCCAACGCCAAACGGGGCGTGATGACGCCCGCCTACCACCCCGACATCATCATCGATGGCAAGACCCGCCGCCTGGCGCCGGCCGCCCGCATCTTCAACCAGGACAACCTGATCGAAATGCCGGCCAGCCTGCGCGGCAGGAATATCGTGGTGAATTATGAGGAGGACCGGGAAGGGATGATCGTCAACGTCTGGATGCTGACGCCGGAAGAAGCCGGCCAGCGATTGCCGGCCCGCGATCGTTGACCGCAGCGAGGATCAAAGGAAAATAATCGCCGCCGCCAGGCCGATGATCAGGCCAAACTTGGTGGCTTTGTACGCGGTCTTGTTCCACGCCTTGAAGCGGCGGCGGTACTGGCCCATGTAAAACGAAATCTTGAACAGTTTCGATACCATCCCGGTCTGGTCGCCGGTTTCATTGGGCGAACTGGCCGCCGTCATCATGGTGCGGCCCAGGAAACGGTTGATGGCCTGTGCCCAGCCGAAGCGCATCGGACGCTCGACATCGCAGAACAAAATAATGCGGTTGCTCTCGCTGCCATTGATGGCCCAGTGGATATAGGTTTCATCAAACATCACGCCCTGCCCGTCGCGCCAGCTGTGGCGCTCGCCATCGACATCGATAAAGCAGCGGTCATCGTTCGGCGTGGCCAAGCCCAGGTGATAACGCAGCGAACCGGCGAACGGGTCGCGGTGCGGGTTCAGCTTGCCGCCCGGCGGCAATTCCGCAAACATCGCGGCTTTCACGGACGGGATGCTTTTCAGCAGCGCATAGGTCTGCGGGCACAATTGCTCGGCCGATGGGTGGCTGGCGTCATACCATTTCAAATAAAAGCGTTTCCAGCCATTCTTGAAGAAGGAATTGAAGCCGGCATCGTCATTCTGTTCCGCCGCCTTGATCTTTTGCAGGGCCCGCAATGCTTCCGCTTCGGCCCGGATCACTTGCCAGTTGGCGGCCAGCGGTTCGAGCTCCTTGAACTGATCCAGCGGCAGGTACGGCTTCGATGGCACGCGGGAAAACGTGTGCATGAACCAGTTGATCGGCGCCATGAATGACGAATGGTCGAACAACTGGCGCATGAAGGGCAGGCGCACCTTGCCACGGAAGTGAATGTGGAAGACCGACAGTAAATAAATACCAACCAGCGCAAACTTCATGAAGCCACTCCAGCATTTGAGCAATCGGTAATGATACCGTCAAATGCCGGCCGCTGCCCGATTCCGTTGCCAGAACGATATCAGCCTATCAATATTGCCGGTCTATTCCGTTACCTATAGTCATCACCACGGGATAAACATCAGCAACAACATGAACACCAATAACGCAATCAGCACACTGGCAAGGTGGCGGCCGCGGCGCGGCTGTATGCCTCCGGGGAGTCGCATGATGGTCTGCTTTCTCAAATGTGCTCAAAGGTGAACACGGATTGATTTCTGCCCTGAACCGTCTTGCAGACCGAATTCATCCCTGACAGACGTGACTTTCCCGCCGTTCGCCGGCCCCATGCCGGCGCCCGTGCCCGGCGTCACCGCCGAACTCGCCACGGGTAGCGCAGTTTTGGCTTGCGCCACGGTTGCGAACCGTGCAACTTGTCTTGCGTCCCACCGGGCAATCCGATCTGGCAGCAGATTGATTGCCGCGTTCAGGTCGCGGTCATGCTGTGTACCACATTGCGCACAGGTCCATGCGCGATCATTCAACGTGAGCGCGGTGTTTTTCCAGCCGCAGCACGAACACAGCCGGCTCGACGGGTACCAGCGGCTGGCGATCACCAGCCGGGTGCCGTAGCGTTGCGCCTTGTAGGTGAGCTGGCGGAAAAACTCCGCCATGCCGACGTCGGTCATCGGCCGCGCCAGGCGTTCGTTCCTGAGCATGCCGGCCAGGTTTAAATCCTCGATGCCGATCGCTTGGTTTTCGCGACACAGCCTCGTGGTCAATTTGTGCGTAAAGTCGCGGCGCAAGCGGGCGATGCGGGCGTGCATCCGGGCCAGCCCGCGCGCCGATTTGCCCTGGTTGCGGCTGCGCGGCATCCGCATCGGTTCCTGCAAGGGGCCGATGAATTCCCGTTTGAACCGTTTGGCCGCCTCGACTTTGCGGCTGTGACGGCGGCCGCGTATGCGCAAACGCCGCAGCGCGCCGCTCAGCGGCATCGGCGCGTCGATTTTTTCACCGTTCGACAATGACACCGCTGTTTTGATGCCG
>Ga0307408_100001184_pt1 | contig 19748 bp, 11 predicted proteins | sample 322Cmetagenome_FD_202116 | JGI IMG/M metagenome (GOLD analysis project Ga0307408, IMG submission 202116) | Maize rhizosphere microbial communities from greenhouse at UC Davis, California, United States - 322HYB-C-3 | ecosystem: Host-associated > Plants > Roots > Rhizosphere > Soil | place... | reverse complement strand
CATATGGCCAACACGGCTTACCTGAACAAGGCAGGCGATATCCGCATGATGTTCCTGGGCGAGAACGGGTTCCCGATGGCGGAATTCAAGCGCCTGAACATCGGTCCTGTCGTGATGAAGGACGATATCGCGTATTTCAAGGAAGTGCTGCTGATGGATACCATCACCGTGACGCTGGCGCTGGCAGGGATGTCGCAGGATGGCAGCCGCTGGATGCTGCGCAGCGATGTCTATCGCAGCGATGGCAAGCTGTCCGCCCGGATCAACAGCTCGGGCGGCTGGCTGGACCTGACGGCGCGCAAGCTGGTCACGCCGCCGCCGGCGCTGCTGGCAGCCTGGCACTCGCTGTATCAGACAGACGATTTCCAGACGCTGCCAAGCAGCGTGGCCAAACCTACTTGAGGGTGCTTTCGAACAGCTTGTAGATGCGGCGGTACTGGTCGTACCAGCTCTCAGGCTGAACGTAGGCGTGGCGTTCCAGCGGGTACGCCGCCAGTTCCCAGTTGTCCTTTTTCAGTTCGATGAAGCGCTGCGCCATGCGCACCGAATCCTGGAAAAACACGTTGTCGTCCACCATGCCGTGGGCGATCAGCAGGTGGCCTTTCAGCTTGTCCGCGTACTCGATCGGCGACGACTTGCGGTAAGCCTCCGGATCGATGTCCGGCGTGTTCAGGATGTTGGCGGTGTAGCCGTGGTTATAGGTGGTCCAGTCGGTCACCGGGCGCAGCGCGGCGCCGGCCTTGAACAGGTCCGGTTCGCGCAGCAGCGCCATGAAGGTCATGAAGCCGCCGTAGCTGCCGCCGTAGATGCCGACCTTGTCGATATCGCCCTGGTGGTTGGCTGCCAGCCATTTGGCGCCGTCCACATAGTCGTCCAGTTCAGGATGGCCCATCTGGCGGTAGATCGCCGTACGCCAATCGCGGCCGTAGCCCTTGGATGCGCGGTAATCCATGTCCAGCACGATGTAGCCCTTTTCAACCAGCAGGTTGTGGAACATCTGTTCGCGGAAGTAGTTCGGGAAGCGGTTGTGGGTGTTCTGCAGGTAGCCTGCGCCATGCACGAACATCACGATCGGGTACTTCCTGCCCGGTTCCAGCGTGGCCGGGCGATACAGCTTGGACCAGATTGGCTGGCCTGCGCCGTGGGTCGAAGGGACGGCCACCATCTGCGGCTGGATCCATTCGCGTGCCTTGTATTCGGCGCTGCGGGTATCGGTCAGCTTTGTTGCGGCGCCGCCGGCAGCGGGCACCGTGGCCAGTTGCGAAGGCATGTAAGCGGAGGAGTAATGCACCAGCAGCTTGCGCTGGTCGGGCGACAGGCCGAACTGTTCGACGCCGCCATTGAGCTGGGTTACTTCGCGTACGGTCGCATCCCTGGCCGAAGCGGAGCACACCTCGTACTCGCCCGGCGTGCGGCGGTTGCACAGCATGTAGGCCAGGCTGCCGTCGGCACTCCATTTCACGCTCGAGGCTTCCCATTTGCCGCTGGTCAGCGCGCGCTGCTTGCCGTCGGCGCCCAGGGTGTACAGGTGGGCGTAACCGGTTTCTTCGGACATGAACCACAGCGTGCTGTTGTCGGGCAGCCAGCCAAAGTCGTTGTAGCTGTAGTTGATCCAGGCGTTGTCGGTCAGGCGGTGCAGGGACTTCAGCTTGGCGCCTTCCAGGTCGATGCCGGCCAGCCAGCGGTCCTTGTTGTCGACGGCGCGCAGCATGACGGCCACCTTGGCGCCATTGTCGCTCCAGGCGATGCCGTCGCCTTCGTCGGTTTCCAGGCGCGTGGCGCGGTTGCCTTTCAGGGCGGGCTGCCTGGCTGCTTCGCGCAGGCTGGCCAGCGGGTCGGTAGCGATGCCCGGCAGGGTGTCGAACGGCAGGTCCCTGATGGCGCCGGTGCGCAGGTCCACCAGTTTCAGCGTCTGCGCCAGCGGCAGGTTGCGGCCAACGCGGGTGCGCTGGTCGTCGAATTCTTCGTAGCCCGATTCCGTCACGTAGCGCGGCATCTTGCCGACGCGGCCGTTCTCGCTGCTTTTCGGCGAGGTGGCGACCACCAGCCAGCGGCCATCCGGCGACAGCGAAGAGGCATCGATGGAGACCTTGTCGCCGAAGTAGATCGGTGCAGGCGCGCGGGTGGCATCGGCCGCGCGTTCGGCCTTGGCGCGGGCGCGGGTCTCGTCGCGTTCATCCTTCTGGCGCTTGAGCGTGGTGATCAGGCGCAGCTGCATGTCGCGCAGATAGTCTTCATCCGGCGCGGCTGCCGGGTCCTTGGCGGCGCGCGGCAAGGCGACAGGGGAAACCAGGCGGTCGGCGCGGTTCCAGCTGAACCAGTCGTTGCCGACCTTGAACTGCACGCTGCGGCCGTCGGCCGAATACTGCGGCGAAGAAGCGTTGGCGGTGCCGCGGCTGATCTGGACCAGGGCGCCGGATTTCAGGTCGCGTTCGAACAGGTCGCCGTTGCGCAGCACGATGGCGCGGGTGCGTTCGCGGTTGAATACCATGTTCGGTCTGTCCTGGCTGGACAGTTCGGCGTCCGCTACCAGGCGTGGCTTGTCGCCGGCCTGGAAGGTGTCGCGCAGCGAGGAACCAATGCGCTTTTGTTTATAGAAGATCTGCTTGCCGTCCCAGCTCCACCACGCACTTTCGACGGGCGTGCCGATCCAGTCCGGGTGGGACATGGCCTGGTCGAGGGTAATAGGTGTTGGGGTATTGGCAAATGCGGGGGCTGCGAGCAGGGCTGCCAGCATGGGGAGTGCAAGTTGTCGCATGGTCTCGAAAGGGAAATGAAGAACTTCGAGGATGGATTCTAACAGTCGCCCTGTGCGTGAAAAGTATCAGGCTTGTAACAGGGTAGCGCCAGGGCCGCCCGGCCTCTAGAATGTCGGGCATTCAGCTTATTCAGGAGACAAAATGGCAAAAAGCCATGTAGCGGCGCTGGTTCTGGCCCTTGCGGCCGCCGGGGCGATGGCGCAGCAGCCCGCCATGCAGTGGGAAACCGCAGCGCTGGCCGGAGCTTACAGGGAAAACATCGGCGAAGACGAAAAGATCGCCGGCCTGTCCAAATTGTGGTCGGAAGTGAAATACAACTTTGTCGATACCGCAACGCTGGAAAAGCTGGACTGGGACAAGCTGTACCTCGAAACGCTGCCGCGCGTGCGCGCGACCCGCAGCACCGAGGACTATTACCGCGTGCTGATGGAACTGGTGGCAAAGCTGAAAGACGGCCACACCAACGTGATGACGCCAGGCGAGCTGTCCGACCGCATGGGCGGCCTGCCGCTCCTGGTGACCCGTCCGATCGAAGGCCGCGTCATCGTGACCGAAGTGCTGGACCCCGGCCTGCGCGCCAAAGGCATCATGCCCGGCCTTGAAGTGGTGGCGGTGGATGGCGCTGAAGTGAAGACTTACGCCGCCCGCGAGATCGCCCCGTATGTGAGCGCCTCCACAGCGCAGGACGAAGCGCTGCGAACCTTTGGCAGCCAATTCCTGCGCGGCGCAGCCGGTTCGTCGGTGCGCGTGACGTTCCGCGATGCCGCCGGCAAGCAGTTCGAGCAGCCGGTTGCGCGGGTGAGCCGCGAAGCCCGCAAGGCTGCCACGGCCAACTCGCCTTCCTTCGAATTCAGCATGCTGCCGGGCGACGTGGCCTACGTGTCGTTGAATAGCTTCGATGACAACAGTGCGGCAGACGCCTGGCTGGCTGCATTCGATGAAATCGCCAAATCGTCGGCGCTGGTGATCGATGTGCGCCGCAATGGCGGCGGTAATTCGGATGTGGGCTACAAGATCCTGTCCACCCTGGACGACAAGGCTTTCCTGACCAGCCGCTGGGCCACCCGCGACTACAAGCCTACCTGGCGCGCCTGGGACAAGGCGCAGCCGATGTATGCAGAGGCGCCGGATGCGGTGCAGCCCGACCCGCAGCGCCAGTACAGGAAGCCGGTGCTGGTGCTGACCAGTGCAGCCACTTACTCGGCGGCCGAGGATTTTGCGGTCGCTTTCGACGTCATGCAGCGCGGCATGCTGGTTGGAGAGGCCACCGGCGGCAGCACCGGCCAGCCGCTGCACATCAAGCTGCCTGGCGGCGGCAGTGCGCGCATCTGCACCAAGCAGGATACCTATCCGGACGGCCGCGCCTTCGTCGGCGTCGGCGTGCAGCCGCAGCACCTGGTCAAGCAAACGGTCGAAGGCGTGCGGGCAGGCCGCGACGAAGTGCTGGAAGCAGCCCTGGCTTCACTGCAACCCAAATGAAAAAAGCCGCCGGACCAGGTCCGGCGGCTTTCTTTGCAAAGCACAAGCTTAGAAGTGGTAAGCCACGCCTACGCTGATGTTGTGTACGTCGCTCATAGGACGCTGCCATTCAACGCGTGCGGAGATTTCCTTGGTGATCTGGTAGCTCACGCCCAGGCCGAACAGGGCCTTGTTCTCGTGCGCTTTCTCGCCTTCGAATTTCTCTTCGAGGCGGTTGTAGCCCAGGCGGCCGTATACGGAAACCTGGTCAGCTACAGGCACGGAACCGATTACGGACAGGGACAGTTGGGTGACTTTGTCGTCAACGCCGTCTTCTTCCCAGTTGCCCAGGCGGCGGAAGCCTGCTTCAACAGCGAAGTTCTCGTCGAATTTGTAGCCGCCGAACACGCCGAAGCTGGATTCGCTGCTGACGTCTTTTGGCTTGGTGGAACCTACGTCGCCACCGACGTAGAACTCTGGTTCAGCTGCCGAAGCAGCGAAGGATGCTACTGCCAACAGGGTGGCAGCGGTGATTTGCTTGATCATCTTAAGTATTCCTGTTTCTAGTTAGGTTGCCTGCTCTTGATACAAGGCAACATACTATTCTATCAACCTTATTTAAATGTTGCAAGTTTACTGTGTGTTCATACAGTATAATTTCGGCATGCCTGGTTTTATCCTCACCCGCGCCTGGCGCGATGCCCGCGATGGCACGGAGATCGAGTTCTGGCTCGCGACCGACGACGGCCCCCGCAAAATCTTGTTGACCGCACAAGCTTCGGTAGCTTTCGCCGAGGCTTCGCTGCGCGACACCATTGCCACCCTGGTGGCCGGCATGCCCGGCATCGACTTGCGCGAGGTGGCGCTCAAGACGTTCCAGCGTGAACCGGTGGTGGGCATTTACGCCAGCCATTACAAACAGCTGCTGGCGCTGGAACGCAAGCTGGGCGAGCGCGGCATCCGCCTGTACGAGGCGGACATCAAGCCGCCGGAGCGCTACCTGATGGAACGCTTCATTACCGCCGGCGTCGAATTCGAAGGCGGCAAGCTGCGGCCGGCGCCGGACTATCGCCCGCGCCTGCGCATGGTGTCGCTGGACATCGAAACCAGCGCCTTCGGCGACCTGTATTCGATCGCGCTGGAAGGCTGCGGCCAGCGCCAGGTCTATATGCTGGGAGAACAGCCGGCCGTTGCCCCTGACGTGGATTTCGACCTCGAATACTGCCCGACGCCGCGCCGCGTGATCGAAAAGCTCAACGAATGGTTCCGCATGCACGACCCGGACGCCATTATCGGCTGGAGCGTGGTGCAGTTCGACCTGCAAACGCTGCAAAAGAACGCTGAGAAGTACAAGGTGCCGTTGCTGCTTGGCCGCGAAGGCCGGCCGGTCGAATGGCGCACCCACCAGGCGCGCGATGGCTATGTGTTTGCCACGATTCCGGGCCGTATCGCCATCGACGGCATCGAAGCCCTGCGCGCGGCGTCCTGGACTTTCCCCTCCTTCAGCCTGGAGAATGTGTCGCAAGCCTTGCTGGGGGAAGGCAAGGACATCGGCAGCGATTACGACAAGATGGCCGAAATCGAGCGCCGCTTCCGCGAAGACAAGCCGGCCCTGGCCACGTATAACCTGAAAGACTGCGAGCTGGTCACGCGCATCTTCGAGAAAACGGGCGTGATGGACTTCATCCTCGAGCGATCCCACGTGACCGGGCTGGTGCCTGACCATTTGGGCGGCTCGATTGCAGCCTTCAGCCACCAGTACCTGCCGCGCATGCACCGCGAAGGCTATGTGGCGCCGAATGTGGGCGAGATCCCTGCGGTGGCATCGCCCGGCGGCTTCGTGATGGACTCGCGTCCGGGCCTGTACGATTCGGTGGTGGTACTGGACTTCAAGAGCCTGTACCCGTCGATCATCCGCTCCTTCCTGGTCGATCCGGTCGGCATGGTGGAGGGCGAGGCAGAGGACGATGCGGTGCCCGGCATGCGCGGCGCCCAGTTTTCCCGCACTCGCCACTGCCTGCCGGCCATCACCACCCAGCTCTGGCAAGGCCGCGACGCCGCCAAGCGCGAGAAGAACGACGCCCTGTCGACGGCGCTCAAGCTGCTGATGAATTCCTTCGTTGGCGTACTCGGTTCCACCGATTGCCGCTTTTATCATCCGCAGCTGATTTCTTCGGTCACCCTGCGCGGCCACGAACTGCTCAAGCTCACGCGCGAGCTGGTGGAAAAGGAAGGCTATGAAGCGATCTACGGCGACACCGATTCCATCTTCATCTGGCTCAAGCGTCCACATGAAACGGAGGAAGCGCTGGCGATTGCCCGCGCGCTGGTCGCCAAGATCAACAAGTGGTGGAAGGACCGCCTGCGCAAGAAGTACAAGCTGGAGAGCTATCTCGAGATCGAATTCGACACTTACTACCGGAAGTTTTTCATGCCGACCATTCGCGGCACGGACATGGGCAGCAAGAAGCGCTACGCGGGGCTGACCAGCGACGGCGACATCATCTACCGCGGCCTGGAAGTGGCGCGCAGCGACTGGACCCCGCTGGCGCAGCAATTCCAGCAAGGCCTGTTTGCACGCATATTCCGCAACGAGCCGTACCAGGACTTCGTGCGCGAATACGCGCGCGACACGCTGTCCGGTGCCAATGACGAGCTGCTGGTGTACCGCAAGCGCCTGCGCCACCGCCTCGATGAATATCAGGTCAATGTGCCGCCGCAGGTGCGCGCCGCGCGCCTGGCAGATGAATTCAACAAGGCGCAAGGGCGGCCGCTGCGCTACCAGAACGGCGGCCGTATCAGTTATGTAATCACCACCAGCGGTCCGGAACCGCTCGAGGTGCAGCGCTCACCGATCGATTACCAGCACTATCTCGACAAGCAACTGCAGCCGATTGCCGACGCCATCCTGCTGCCGCTGCATGACAGCTTTGCTGCGCTGACCACGGCGCAGCAGGCACTGTTCTAGGGCGCAGGCGAGTAGCGCAGGCCGAGCCAGTAGACGGTCGGGATGGAATGGCTGTCTTTCAACAGCCGGCCGGCTGCGCCAACCGTGCTGGTAAGGCGCGCGCCGGCCAGGTTTTGCACCTGGGCCAGCAGGGCCAGGCCAGGCTGCAGCCGGTAGCTGGCCTGCAGGTCGACCTGGCGGCGCGGCGACCAGTACAGGTCCTGCCACTCAATGTCCGGCACCACCGCGCGCAAGGCCTGGCTCTGGTGATTGAGGGCGGCGCGCAATTCCAGCGGGCCTTTGCCGTAAAAAACCGATAGGTTGCGCATCCGGCCCGGCTGCCCGCTCAGGTGGCCAACTGTGCGGGTGCGCTGGTCCGATTTCAGCACTTCCATGCGGCCCTTCAGCAAAGTCCAATTGGCGCTGAATCCAATGTGCCGCGCGGCAGGGTGCAGCCATGCCAATGAGTCGACCGCTACGCTGGCTTCCAGTCCCTTGATCGAAGCAGATGCAGCGTTGACCGGTCTGGTGACGACTGCATTCGCATAGTTGACGCCGTCGTAGGTAAAACCCGGCGATGAGGCGTTGAAGATCTCGTCCCTGATATCCTTGCTGAAGACGGCGGCAGACAGCAAGCCGCCGGCCGTTGGCGGCAGTCTCCAGTTGATGCCAAGGTCGGTGTTGGTGGACAGGCGCGGTTTGATATCGGGGTTGCCTGCCATGACAGTGACGCCTGTCGCGCCGGGATTGCCGCGCTCAGCGGGGTTCTGGAAGTCGATCGAAGTGCGCGCGGCATAAGATTCGTAAGCCGGACGGCCGATGGTCTGGCTGGCGCCCATTCGCAGATCGATTGTTGGCGACCATTGATAGCTGGCCAGCGCGGAAGGCAGGGCGAAGTGATAGCGCGAGGCGGTTGGCAGGTCCGTCCAGGCGCCTGCCACGCGCGCCCGGCTGGTGGTCGCCTGGCGGGTGGTGTCGAAGTGCACGCCAGCCTGGATCTTCCAGGCGGCGGCCGTGTAGCCCAGCATGCCGTAGGCGCTGGCAATGCGTTCTGTGTGGCGGTAGTTGTCCTGGTTGCTCAGGGCGGTCTGGTCCACTGCATTCAGGCCGCCTGCGATGCGCAGCGCGTCAACGTAGGCGGCGGCACGCAGCGGATCGATCGTCAGCATGTCCAGGTTGGACTGGTTGTACGTCAGCCTTGGTCCGGTCGCTCCCAGTACGTCCGCCAGCGTACCTTTTTTTGCGCTGGTGTTTGGCGAGAACTGCGTGCGTGCAAGGCTGTAGCCGGTAGCGTCGCGCGTGAAACTGGCGCCGAGTGAACGGCTCCAGCCCAGGCCGTCCCCATTGCTGCGGTAATCCAGGCGCAGGTACTCGATGTCGCTATCCGCATTGCGATGGAAGCCGGATTCAGGGCGATAGTAATTGAGCCTGTAGTTATCGAGCTTGTAGTAGGCGGCCGGCGAAACGTTGAAAGAGTGATGGAGCGATCGCGTATCGTAGTCGATTGCGAAATCCGGCGTCGGGCTGGGTGAGGTTTCCCCGGTCCCGGGCACGCTATTGCGGCTGCCCGTCGAGTACTTGATCATCAGGATCGGCTCATGGTACGAGGCGCGCGAAGCCCCCGCGCGCAGGCTTGCCACTTGCTTCGGCGCGACTTCCCAATCCAGGCCGGCCTGCAGCAGGGTGGTGGCGGTGGAGGCCTGCTGGCGCGAATAGCCCACTTCAATATCGCCGGCAGCATAGCGGCCAGACGTGGCGGCCTGGCCCAGCACTTTCGCGCGGTTGCGCGGGTCGATGATGAGCTCATTGCGCTCCATTTCGTCGCGCGACACGTAGCGGCCGACGGTGGCGAAGCCATGCAGCGTGCTGGAGGCCTTGGCTTCCAGCTTGGCGGTGAGGCCATAGCGCGAGCGCCGGTTGTGCGAATACCAGTACTTGTCCTGTTGCGGCACGGCGAAGCCATTGCCCTGGTTCGCGCCGCCCTGCAGGACGCCAGCCGCGTTGTAGTAGCTCTCATGCGTGCTGTCGGTTGTCATGTGGGCGTCGGCGGTGCTGTCCGTGTCCTGGTAATTGGCCGATACCACCAGGCCATACTGGCGTCGCGCGCCGAAGGTTGTGCTGCCGGTGGCGTCCAGGCGCTGGCCGATGCGGTCGCGGCGGCGGGGGCCGCGTGCGTCGTCGGGTTTGCCGATGCCAATGTCCAGCATCAAGAAGTCCTTGCCGCTGTGCGCGAAAGCGCTGCGCGTGCGCAAGTCGATGGCGCCGCCGATGCCGTGTGCATCCTGGTCGGGGAGGAACGTTTTCAACACAGATAGTTCGCCGATCATCGACGATGGCAGCAGGTTGAGGCGCGTGCCGCGGCTGGCAGAGCCATTGCCGTTGGCGAGGCCGGGCGATGCGACCGGGATGCCGTCGATCGTGACCGGATTGTAAGCAGCACCCAGCCCGCGAATGACAGGGGCGGCAGCATCGTCGCGCGGGCGCTCGTTGTCCAGGGCGGGCAGCACAGAGACGCCCGGCAGGCGCCGCAGCACGTCGAGTGGGGTGGTGCCTGGCAAGGCCTGGACGTCGCTGGCGCTTGCCACGTCGGCGATGCCGCTGCTGCCTAGTTTGGCCTCGCGGGCATCCTGTTGCGCGTCGCGGGCGCCGCTGATGACGACTTCGATGACCGGTGGTGTTTCGCCGGCGCTGGCCTGTGCGTGAAAACCCGGCGCATTGAAGACGGCAATGGCGATGCCTGCCAGGCGGATTTGGACTTTGATCTGATGCATGCGAAATTGAGGGATGCTGCAGCGGGACGGGGAGTGTAACTTTAAGCTCGCGGTGTGGACAGGCGCATCACCCACTTCGTGAAGAACAGCAGGAGCACCGTGCCCACCAGGTCGCCCAGCGCCATGACGGCGAAGCTGCCCAGCAGGTGGCTGCGTCCCTCGTACGCGGCAAACCAGATATGGTGCAACAACGGGCTGGCCACGGAGTAGGCCACAGCGCAGGCCAGCACCTGCCAGGCTGCCAGGTTGGCCAGCGAGCCTTGCAGGTCGAGCCAGCGCCTGGCGCCAAGGTAGACCAGGTACGGCGCGGCACTGGCCAGGATGCCGCCCATGAAGGCGCGTACCGGTTCGTGCGGGAAGAGGATGGTGAAGCAGTAAAGCCAGGAAATCGCCAGCAGGCCGATCGCGCCCGCCTCGGCAAACAGCAAGGTAGCCAACAGGCGCACGCCGGCAGGCAAGTAAATCCAGTTGATGCCCTCGGCGAACTCCAGTCGCTTGAACAGGAGTTCATTGATCAGTAGCGCAGCGCCAAACATGATCATCGTCGCAAGGATCATGGCGAGGTTCTGGCGAAAGCTTGTCATGCTGGTCGTTTTGTCGTGGACGAATCCCCGGATCTTAACACCATCAGCTACCGGCTGAAGGCATTCCTCAATGTGAAGGCTTGGGCCCATGCGCCAGGGCGCAGGACGCGACGCCTGCCACCAGCAATCCCATCGCCGACGCTTCGATGAAGGTTGGCCAGCGTGCCTCCCACAGGAAGCCGTACAGCGCCGCAAAAAGGGTTTCGAACACGATCATCTGGCCCGAAAGAGTGAGCGGCAGGGCACGGCTGGCGTAGTTCCAGAAGCCGTTACCGATGATCGAGCAAAGCAATGCAACGCTGGTGACCACTGCCGCGAAATACAGCCACTCGGTGGCGCTGTGCTGCGGGGCCCCCTGGGACAGGGCCGGCACGGCGAGCAACAGCGCTTCCGCGCCGGTAACCAATCCGGTGAGCATGCTCCATTCGTGCGGCGTGACGGTATTGAGGCGTGCCAGCCATCGGCTGTTGCCGACCGCGTAGGCCGTCCATGAGGCGAGGGCGCCGCTGGCGTACAGTACGCCTGCCAGCGAGCCCGATTGCAGGTGCTGCCAGCTGATGCAGCACAGGCCGGCGATGCTGAGCCCTATCGATGGCAGCAGCTTACGCATAGGAACGGCGCCCGAGTCGCGACTGCCAACCAGGGTGATCACCACCGGCAGCAAGCCGATCACGATCGATGCCATGGCGATGCCGCCTGTCTGCACCGCCTTGGCGAGGAAAAAATAGTAGATGATATTGCCCGCGAAACTGAGCCAGGTCAGTGCCCGCCATTCGCGCCAGGTCAGCCTGGCGAACAGTCGGCGCCACGAGCGGGAGACCAGGAGGGCGGCTATCAGGCCATAAGCGAGGTAGCGGCCAGCCGAGAGCTGGATCGGCGAGAAGCCGCGCGTCAGCTCTGGTGCGAGGAAAACCAGTCCCCAGAATGCGCCGGCGATGATGCCGGAAATAATGCCAAGTGAAGTATTCAACGACCATCTCCCAAATAGGGACATGGTGGATGCCTCGTGCTGAAAGGTCTTGGCGCGGTCTACTGGATTTTTGTCGCGGGCTCCCGTCCCTGGCGGCGATATGCCGACGGCGTGGTATCGAGCCGGCTGCGCATGGCGCGCGTCAGGGCGCTCTGGTCGCCGAAGCCCGTACTCAAGGCGATGTCCGCAATTGGCCGGCTGGTATGGCGCAGCAGTTCGCAGGCGCGATTGAGGCGCCTCGACAGGAGCCAGGCGCGCGGGCTGGTTTCAAGTTCATCCTGGAACAAGGCGTGCAAACGGCTGACGCTCATGCGCGCAAACTGCGCCATCGATTCGGTCGTCCAGGGCAGCGCAAGGTTGGTTTCCGCATGCGCGAGCAAGGCAGCCAGCCGCGATTGCAGGCGCGGCGGCTCGAGCGCGAGCGTATCCAGCAGCAGTGGGACCCAGCCCTGGAGCAGCGCTGGCGGCGCGGCGCGCCCAGCGATGGATAGCTGCATGAATTCGACCAGCTTGCGCGCGGCAGGGCTGATGTCGGCAAAGGGCCGCTCCGCAATGCGCTCCCAGATCGGGTGATCCACGGCAGCCTGGTCGACGTCGACGATCATGGATTGATTTTCAACGGCGCTTTGCTGCGAATGCCAGGCGCCGGCCACGACGACGGCGCCTTTCAAGGGATTGAGCCGCTGCCCCTTGCCCTCGATGTCAAGCGCCACCTCGCCGGAGAGCGGCAGCACGAGCTGGGCGAATGCATGCCGGTCCGCGGTCCACAGCTCGCCATAGCTGCGGATGTCTATGTCGACAAAAGACGGATGAATGATGGGCACTGCGACACCTGGGATGCTGGATGGACTCCCCCAGTTTACTAAAGTTCACTAAAGTGTGGCCGGAATTCGCGAGGATCGTTGAACTGGACTTGTCGCCTTGATATAACTTTTGGGGAACTATGGAGGAGATTTCAATGAAGGTATATGCAATCGCGTTCGGCACGATGCTGGTCGCCGCCATGCCTGTCGCTGCACACGATTCGGCGCCGCTCACCTACGAATGCCTGCGGGCCACGCGCCCGATCGATCTCGATGGAAAGCTGGACGACCCGGCGTGGCAAAACGCGCCCTGGACCTCCGACTTTGTCGACATCGAAGGCGACCGCAAGCCGCTGCCTAAATTCCGCACGCGCGTGAAAATGCTGTGGGACGACCAATACCTCTACATCGCCGCCGAACTCGAAGAGCCGGAGGTGAAGGCGACACTGACCCAGCGCGATTCGGTCATCTTCAAGGACAATGATTTCGAGGTCTTCATCAAGCCGCTGCCTGACACCAGGAGCTATTACGAGTTCGAGATCAACGCCCTCAACACCGGCTGGGACCTGTTCCTGCCCAAGCCCTATAACGAAGACGGCCAGCCCGACAACAGTTGGGACATCGAAGGATTGAAGACTGCCATCGCGGTACAGGGAACCCTGAACAAGGCCGGTGACAAGGATCGAGGCTGGACGTTGGAAATCGCGTATCCACTGAGTGCTTTCGCCTCAAGACAGGCGGTGCCGCGTCCCCGGGACGGCACGACCTGGCGTATCAATTTCAGCCGGGTGGAATGGACTGCCGGACAAGCGAAGGAAGACAACTGGGTCTGGTCGCCGCAAGGCGTGATCGACATGCATGTGCCGGGGCGCTGGGGTTACCTGCGCTTCTCCGGAAATACTTCCACACTAAACAAATAGCAGCTCGCGCCGCTACAGGGCGGAAAGCCACTGTCGCAAATCCGCCGCACTCTTGTTTACTAATCAAAACTAAACTTCATTCATTCTTTGAAAGTTTGTTGAAGTGCCATAGCCTCCTTTGTAAGAATTCTCCTGAGTGGACGCGATCCCATCGATGCGCCGACGGCATCGTCATCGTTTAGTAAATCGATGATTCGAGGCTTGCTACCGCGATATAGAGCCCGTAACAGGGCATAACCAGGAGACACGCATGACGTTCAGAACCCATCTCGCTTCACGGCAGCGCGGCTGCCGCGCCAAGCCCATCGCCATGGCGGTGGGCGTGGCACTGCTTTCCCTTGCAAACGCCCAGGCGCAAACCACGCCCGACCAGAAGGCCGACCCGAATACCGTGGTGGTGACCGGCTACCGCTATGCGATCGAGAAAAGCCTCGACCAGAAGCGCGAGGCCAACTCGATCGTGGAAGTGATCACCGCGGAAGATATCGGCAAATTCCCGGACAAGAACGTGGCCGATGCGCTGCAGCGCGTGCCGGGCGTGGTCGTGACCCGCAGCGGCGGCGAGGGCAAGAATGTCAGCGTGCGCGGCCTGTCGTCGGAACTGACCCTGACCCAGTTGAACGGCAACTACATCGCCACTGCGGAATCCAACGGCGATCCATCGCGTTCGTTCAATTACACTCTGCTGTCGTCGAACATGCTGTCGAGCGCGGAGCTGTTCAAGACGCCGGAAGCGCGCATCGACGAAGGCGGCGTTGGCGGCACGGTGATCCTGCATACCCGCCGTCCGCTCGAAGTGAAGTCCGGCTCGGGCTTCGTTTCCGCGGAAGGTACGTGGGCCGACACCACCAAGAAGACTGACGGCCAATTCTCCGGCCAGTATGCCTGGCATGACGACGACAACCGCTTCGGCATCCTGGTCGGGTTGACCAAGCAGAAGCGTACCACGCGCACCATGGGCGCCAGCACAGAAAACTGGCAGTGGTATGGCGACGATTACGACGCCCATCCGGCCACCGACGTCAATGGCAAGCCTTCCGACCTGAGCTCCTACTGGTGGGGCCAATCGGGCTTCTACGACCAGGGCGGCAAGTACTACACCAACTTCATGATGCCGACTTCGGTCAACCTGAACGTGAAGAGCGAGGAGCGCGAGCGCAAGGGCGGGCAGTTGACCATGCAGTTCAAGCCGGTCCGCAACCTGACCCTGACGGCCAACTACTTCCGCTTCAACCTGTCGCAGAATTCGCAGACCAATATCCTGAAGGTTCCGGAGTGGAACCTGGCACGCTACAGCGGTGACGGCAACTGGCCGGGCGGCCGCATGCTCGACGGCCTGACCTTCGACCGCAGCGGCACCCTGGTCACCGGAGCTCAATACAGCGCTCACGCCGGCAAGGCTTACTACTGCAGCGAAGCGCAGGCCGCCGCGGCCGGCCAGCAGCCCGGCGGCTGGGGCCCGGACGATTGCACTATCCCGACGCCGCAGATCACCGGCAGCTACAACCAGGAAAAGTCGCTGTCGCAGACTGCCGACTTCGAGGCCGAATGGCGCGGCCAGTCATTGGATGGCATCTTCAAGTTTGGCCGCACCTGGGCCAGCGGCGGCCCGCGCATGCAGATGACGATGCCGATCAAGCCTCGCGTCCAGAATGCGGACGGCAGCTGGACCCTCGGCAACTACGCCAGCTCCTGGAGCACGGTCGGCACCCCGAGCATGGTGTTCTCCCCGGAGCTGATGGCCAACCTGGGCAAGGGCATCGGCGAAATCGACCTGGGCTCCACCTCGTCTTCGTGGACGAAGAACAGCACCCAGCAGAAATACGCCCAGGCCGACATGACCTGGCATACCGAAAGCACCTGGCTGGACACGCTGCAGTTCGGCGCCAAGTATCGCGACGGCGGCACCCACCGCGCCACCGGCAACAACTACTGGGTTTGCCAGGGCGCCGATCCGTCCGACTACGACAAGCGCTACCAGGCGGGCTGCGATCCGACAGCGAACAAGTTCCAGCCGCAGTTCCTGTACGGCGGATCGCTGGGCAACCTGGCAGGCGGCATCAATGCCAGCGCCTTCCCGGCAATTAACTATCCGGCCTACATCTCCTTCCTGAACCAGACCTACGGCACGATGCAGACCCGTAACGAGGACAACTTCGTCTACAACGTCGACGAGAAGATCGCTTCGGCCTACCTGCAGGCCAACGTCAAGACCGAGCGCCTGCGCGGCAACGTCGGCGTGCGCTTTGTGCGCACCAGGCAGCACGCCGATTCTACCGACCAGGTGGAGAGCTATAACGACTACTTCTTCAACGGCGCCAATGGCAGCCCGGCGCCTTGCCAGGCCGGAGGCCTGCCGGCTGCCGGCGCACCTGCCGGTTCCGGTTGCACCAGCGGCTTCACGCGCCTGCCGGACAGCATGGCACGCGACTCGACGTTCGTGGTCAGCTCGCTCGACCGCACTTACAACGACGTGCTGCCGAGCTTTAACCTGGCATACGACCTGACCAGGGACCTGCTGCTGCGTGCCGCCGCGTCCAAGGTGATTTCGCGTCCGAGCTACAACGACATCGCCTTCCCGGGCGGCCTGCAGTACTACAGCCAGGAATACGTCAATGATCGTCGCCTGATCGGCGGCGGCGACCAGCAAGGCTGGTTCGGTGCCGGCAGCAACAAGCAGCTCGAACCGTACAAGGCCAAGCAGTTCGACATCGGGCTGGAATGGTACTTCCACCGCGGATCCGTGCTCGGCGTCGATTTCTTCCGCAAGAACGTCAGCAACTTCGCCGTTCCCGTGGTGCGCGACGTGACCATGAATGTGGGCGGCCAGAACGTGACCGTGCAGCGCTATTCGACCAGCGCCGGCGGCCGTGACGGCGTGTCGAAGGGCGTCGAACTGTATGCGCAGCATACGCTGGACATGGGTCTGGGCTTCCAGTTCAACTACACGTACAACAAGACCAACCAGGCCGATATCACGATGGCGGACGGCACCAAGATCGGCGAGTCGCCGCTGGTCGGCAGCGCCAAGAACCAGATGAACCTGACCGTCTTCTACGAAACCGACAAATTCCTGGCACGCGCATCGTACAACCGGCGCGGCGAGGTGGTGGACGGCCTGGTCAACGGCTTGAACGTGTATGAGGAGCCGTACTACCAGGTCGACCTGAACGTGGCCTACAACATCACCAAGGAACTGAGCCTGACCGCTTCGGTGCTGAACCTGACCAGGGAGGAAACCCGTTCCCACCTGGGCAACGATACCGGGGACCGCTTCTACTCCAACGGTTACGCGGGCCGCGTCGCCTACTTTGGCCTGAACTACAAGTTCTGATGCTTCCCTCCTTCCTCCCCACGCCTCGCGGCTGGGGAGGTTTTTTCCTGTCATGGGTGCTGCAATGAACCTGCACGACCGAATCAGCAAGATCACAATCGTTGGCGGCGGGAGCGCGGGCTGGATGGCCGCTGCAGCGCTGGCCACTTATCTTGGCAAGGGAGCGTCGGTGCGCCTGGTCGAGTCCGAGGAAATCGGCATCGTCGGCGTGGGCGAGGCAAGCGTCCCGCATATCCGGCTGTTCAACGGGAAAATGCTCGGCATCGACGAGGCCGAGTTCATCAAGCGCACGCAGGGAACGATCAAGCTCGGAATCGAATTCAAGGACTGGAGCCGTATCGGCGATAGTTACATCCACGGCTTTGGCACCATCGGCCGCTCGCTTGGTCCGCTGCCATTCCACCAGTTCTGGCTCAAGCTGTTCCAGTCCGGGCGCGCGGCGCCGATTGGCGAATATTCGCCGCAGACCGTGATGGCGCCGCTGGGCAAGTTTGCCCCCGGCGACCGCAACGCGCCCACGGGTTCGCCCCTGGCCGACATCGCCTACGCCTATCATTTCGACGCCAGCCTCTATGCGCGCTTCCTGCGCGAACTGGGCGAACAGCGCGGCGTGCAGCGCATTGAGGGCAAGATCGTCGGCGTGAACCAGCGCGCAGGCGATGGCTTTGTCGAATCGGTGACGCTGGAAAGCGGCCAGGTGGTCGACGGCGAGCTGTTCATCGATTGCTCGGGCTTCCGCGGCTTGCTTATCGAGCAAACGCTGCAAACCGGCTATGTGGACTGGTCGCACTGGCTGCCATGCGACCGCGCCATGGCCGTCCCCTGCGAAGGCGCGGCACCGATCACGCCGTACACGCGTTCCACCGCGCGCACCGCAGGCTGGCAGTGGCGCATCCCGCTGCAGCACCGCACCGGAAATGGCTATGTATACTCGAGCCGGCATATCAGCGACGACGAAGCTGCAGCGACCCTGCTGGCGAACCTGGACGGCAAGGCGCTGGCCGAGCCGCGCGCGCTGCGTTTCACTACGGGCATGCGCAAGAAGTTCTGGAACAGGAACGTGGTGGCGCTGGGGCTGGCCAGCGGCTTCCTCGAGCCGCTCGAATCCACCAGCATCTACCTGGCGCAATCGGGCATTACCCGCTTGCTGGGACTCTTTCCCAAACGCGACTTCAACCCGCAGTTGGAAGAGCGCTTCAATCGCGAATCCGCTTTTGAATATGAGCGGGTGCGGGATTTCCTGATCCTGCACTACAACGCCACTGAACGCAACGACTCGCCGTTCTGGGACTACTGTCGCACCATGTCCATCCCGGACAGCCTGCGCGAGGCGATCGACCTGTTCCGCTGCGACGGCCGCTACTTCCGCAACGGGGAAGACTTCTTCGCGCTGCCAAGCTGGGTACAGGTCATGCTGGGCCAGCGCATCATCCCGCAAAGCTATCACCCGATCGTGGACGACATGCCGGAGGAAAAGCTGGTCGACGTGGTCGAAAGCATGCGGGCGATGCTGGCCGGCGCCGTCGCCGCGATGCCGACCCACCAGGAGTGGATCGAGCGCCACTGGAAGGCGGCCGCACCATGAAAACGCACCTGTACTGGCGCTCTTTGATAGTGCTGCTGTTGGGCCTTTGCCTGACGGTGGTCGCTGCAGTCGCAACGGCCGCCACGCCGGGCCGCGTTGCCATTGACAGGGGCTGGACTTTCCGCCTCGTCTCCGGCAACGCGCAACAGGCAGCGCATCCCGAAGCCGTGCCGTGGCATGCCGCAAAAGTGCCCGGCACCGTGCACACCGACCTGTTCTCGAACAAGCTGATTCGCGACCCTTACGCCGGCGCGCCGGAGGCTGGCCTGCAATGGATCGGTCTCGCCGACTGGGAATACCGCACGCGCTTCGATGCCCCGCGCCAGGCGGCGCGCAGCGACCTGGTGTTCGAAGGGCTCGATACGTTCGCCGAGGTCTGGTTGAACGGCGAAAAACTGCTCGATGCCGACAACGCCTTTCGTACCTGGCGAATTCCGGTACAAGGCAAGCTGCGCGCAAAAGGCAACGAGCTGCGCATCGTATTGCGCTCGCCCATCGCCAGGCTGCTGCCGGCGGTGCAGGCCATGCCGCGCAAGCTCGCCGGCAATTACCCCTCTCCCTACGGCGACGAGCCGCCGGACGCAATGACCGGCAATTTCGTGCGCAAGCCCGGCTACCACTATGGCTGGGACTGGGGCCCGCGCTACGTTACTGCAGGCATCTGGAAACCGGTCGCGCTGGAAAGCTGGGATGCGGTGCGCATCGATAACCTGCATCTGCGGCAGGATCACGTTGACGCATCGCGCGCCGATATCGCGGCGGTGGTGTCGGTTGACGCAGTGCGCGACGGAGTGTTCGACCTGCGCCTTTGGCAAACCGCGCCGGATGGCAAGCGTTCGCTGGCGGCGCTGCGCCGCATCGAGCTGAGGGCCGGCGCCAACCGCATCGAACTTCCCTTGCACATAGACCGTCCGCAGCGCTGGTTCCCGAACGGCTATGGCGCTCAGCCGCTATATGGTTTCGAGGTTGAGATCGGCGATGGAAAAGCCGGCGCCCGCACCGGCTTGCGCAGTATTGTTCTGCGCCGCGAGCCGGACGACAAGGGCAAGAGCTTCTATTTTGAAGTCAACGGCATTCCCATCTTCGCCAAAGGCGCCAACAGCATTCCGTTCGATATGTTCCAGCCCCGCGTGGACAAGGCGCAATTGCGGCGCGTCCTCCAATCGGCGCGCGACGCGAACATGAACTTCCTGCGCAGCTGGGGCGGTGGCTATTACGAGAGCGACGAATTCTTCGACCTGGCCGATGAACTCGGCCTGCTGGTGTGGCAGGACTTCATGTTTGGCGGCGGCATGCCACCGGCTTACGACGAGGCATTCCGCGCCAACGTGATCGCTGAAGCGCGCGACAATGTGCGACGCTTGCGAAATCATCCGAGCCTTGTACTCTGGTGCGGCAATAACGAGGAGGAAATCTCCTGGAAGTACTGGGGACCCGGCAAGGAAATGATGGCGGCGGATCCAGCCTTCGCCACCAAGGTCTGGAACGGTTACGTGCAGCTGTTTGGCTCCGACCTGCGCAAGGTCGTCGAAGAGGAGGGCGGCGGCATTGCCTACTGGGCCAGTTCTCCCAGCGACGACCTGGCCGAAGTGGCCAATACCCCAGCCAGCGGCGATA
>Ga0307408_100001183_pt1 | contig 19751 bp, 16 predicted proteins | sample 322Cmetagenome_FD_202116 | JGI IMG/M metagenome (GOLD analysis project Ga0307408, IMG submission 202116) | Maize rhizosphere microbial communities from greenhouse at UC Davis, California, United States - 322HYB-C-3 | ecosystem: Host-associated > Plants > Roots > Rhizosphere > Soil | place... | reverse complement strand
GAGGGGAAATGAAATTTGCGAACCGAGCAGGTAGCCTCTTTGACTTTGGATACAAGCTATATGTCCACAGCAGCAAATTGTTCTGAATCATTTTTTATTGTTAGTGATCCTGGTATGACTATTGATGACGTAATGAAGGGAAGGAAATAATGGTTTTTCAACAAAATTGGTACGTTTGGCATGGGAAAGTGCCAAAAAAAGAGAAAGCGTTGGTGAAGGCATGAGTTCTAAGGTCAACACCACTGGTGAATATAAGTATCGGGTTTTCTTACTGGGATTTGTCCTTCTGGTGCCCATTGAGTTTTGTTTGAAGTACCTCCTATCTGAAGGCTCGATTCGGTGGAATACGAGCACCGAGAACTTGCTTGTGCCAATTGTTGTGGCCTACGGTTGCGAACATTTCGCTCAGATGAGGCTTCGAATCAAACTGCAATGGAGGGGGAGTGAAAAAAGACAAATCGGAGCGTTTTTAGTAGGGATCACCGTTTGGACGGCGGCTCTCTGGCTAGCTCTACCTGGAATAACTGAATCAGAAAAACCGTTTCGATTTTTTATAAACATGGCGATAACTTACATGTTTTCTGGTGCTTTTTTTGAAATCACCAACTTGCTTAAAGTGAAAGCTGATCTATGAAAATTAATGGTTTAGGCGTTATCGTGTATATCGCTGAAAAAGTTGACGCCGTAATAGATGCCTACGAAATTTATGAAGCCAGTCAGTCGGATGACGCGCTAATTGATGTAGCGACAAAAGTGTCAGAACTCGCCGCAGGTGCCGCTATCGGGTTTCTGCTGGACAGAGGTTTGACAGCTCTTCAGTCCACTCGTCTTGATCGTGTTTTTAACAGTATGGGCGATAGGTTTCCTGACTCTGACGCACCGTCGCACCGTGATTACATAAAGAATCAAAAATTGATCCGCGAAGTAGCTAAATATGGCGCGGGTAAAGCATCAGATGGTTTGATAGCGGCGCTAAGAGATTACGTCAGTGAGCATCGATCACTGGATGGACTTTTCGATTTGCTAACCGGAAAGAGAACCATAAGTGATGCTGTTAGAGACGCTTTCTCCCGGGGCCTCAATTGGGTTTGGCCTAGCGACCCTCTGTTTTTTGACTTGGATGGTGACGGTGTAGAGCTCACCAATTCAAACAGCGCGGTCCTTTTTGATCACAACGCTGACAGCCTCAGAACCGGCACCCAATGGATAAAGTCTGACGACGGCATATTGGTACGGGATATCAATGGCAACGGCACCATTGACAGCGGGCGGGAACTCTTCGGTGATCAAACCCGTCTCCCCAGCGGTCAATTTGCCATCAACGGTTTCCAGGCTCTGTCCGCCCTGGATAGCAATGCGGACGGCGTTATCGATGCCAACGACGCCGCTTATGCGGACCTGCGCGTTTGGAGAGACCTCAACCAAGATGGTGTGAGCCAGGCCGGTGAGCTGCAAACCCTGGGCGAAGCCGGGATCACCAGCATCAATTTGGCGGCCAATGCTCAAGGTGTCGGTAGCTTCGTCAAGGTCACTACCGGCCTCGACGGAAGCACCACCAGCACGACCCAAGTCGTCAAAAACATCAACCTCGCCACCAACAACTTCTACAGCGAGTTCACTGACAACTCGGCAGTCACCGATACCGCGGCGACTTTGCCTCAGATACGCGGTGCAGGCCAGGTACGTGACTTGCGAGAGGCTATGAGCCTGGGCTCCGTACAGGCGCAAAGCCTGGTGCAGGCTGTCAACACTTTCAAAGCCGCTACCACCGTGCAGGCCCGCCAAGCCTTGCTGGGAACCGTGGTCAATGCCTGGGCCGGCACCAGCGCCATGGGTGATGCGATTGCGCGTAATCCCATTCCTGCCAATGCCATCAGCTGGTACGTCAGCAGCCCGGGCCAGGCCATTGCAAACTTCGCCGCGCAACAGCCCGCGTTGTACAAGCAACTCAGCGCGCTGGAGCGTTTTAATGGCGAGCCGTTGATCGAGCGCTACACCCGGGCGTCGAACGCTTCCTATTACGACCCGGCGACGAGTGGATATCGGAGCTACACCTACTACACAGTTGGCATTGAGGCCCAGCGGCTGGCTTTCTTCCAGAGCGCCTATGACAGCCTCACAGCGAGTGTCTACGAAAGCCTGTACCAGCAAACCACGGGCCAGGATTTGATGGACCAGGTGGAGGTGGTCATTGACGACAAAGGCATGCGGCTGGACTTCACCGCTGTGGACGCCGCGTTTGACCAGAAGGCCGCGGTAGATGCCGGGCAAGCTGCGGTTGACCTGACCGAGTTTTTTCACTTCACCATCGATGCATTGAGCACCAGCGGCTGGGACGGTGCCGTGCGCTTAGCCGGCCTGCTGGAGACGGCGACTTTTACCCCTGAACAAAGCGCGCTCCTGCAAGGATTCAAGTTGAAGCAGGCTGCCGACACCGGGAGTACGTTGAACGGCGCCGGCGATGTTGATATTCTGGTCGGCAAGACCGGCAACGACACGCTGGCCGGTAACGGCGGTGCAGACGTTTTAATTGGCGGCGCGGGTAACGACACCTTGGTCGGTGGCCAGGGCAACGACCAGCTTGTGGGCGGCCAGGGCAACGACTACATGGACGGCCAGTGGGGTAACGACAGTTATTTCTGGGGGGCCGGCCAGGGCCATGACAGCATCAATGACATCTATGCCGATACCAATGGGCAAAACATTGTCGTGCTGCGCGGACTCAACCCGCAGGATGTGCGCACGGAGCAGTTCGGCATTGACGACTACACCGGCGTCAGGCTGACCATCATCGCTACGGGCGAGACCCTGACCATCCGCAATTCAAACTACTCAACCTGGGACTGGAGCGCCATTTCGGCGCCTATGACCCTGATGTTCGCGGATGGCACGCAGTGGGATATGAAGGAGGCGATTCGCCAGAGCCTTCCCATGCCGACGGACGGCAACGACGTGCTCATCGGCTCCGATTACGACGACCTGCCCAGCCGCCTCAGCGGCGGAGCGGGTGACGACATCATTGTGGGGCGCGGCGGCGCAGACGTGATAGAGGGCGGAGCCGGTAACGACATCCTGTATGGCAATGCAGTCCGGTCGACCTTCCTCAATGGGCAAACCGTTCCGCCCTACTGGCGGTTTGGCACCTCCAGCTTTCGCGACAGCGATGTGTTCGTGTTCGGACGGGGAGATGGGCAAGACACCATCATCCACGAAAACTACGGCGCCGCGAATGACGCCGACGTGCTGCGCTTCAAGGAAGGCGTCGCACCTGAAGACCTGGAGCTGGCGCAACGGGGTAATGACCTTGTGGTGTCGATCAAAGGGACGGATGACCGGATTACCGTCAAGCAGTTCTTCTTCGACATTGAAAACCGGCTTGCACTGGCTCCAGCTCCCAGCATTGTCGGGAAGTTCGAGTTTGCGGATGGATCGGAATGGAACCTGGCCCAGATCTACGCGTCGGCCTGGGGCGGCACGGCGCAAGATGATGTCTTCGTGGGTGACCGGGGCGGCAACCTGATGTCCGGCGGCGACGGCAACGATGCGCTGAATGGACTCTTTGGCAATGATGCCCTGCACGGTGGCAATGGTGACGACGTGCTCGATGGCAGCTATGGCAGCGACCTGCTTGAGGGCGGTGCAGGCAATGACACCTTGATGGGCGGTGCGGACGACGACGTACTGGACGGCGGGGCCGGCGACGACATGCTCTACGCCGGCCTTGGGGCGGACACCGTCCGATTTGGACGCGGTGATGGTCACGATACCCTGGCGGCTGATCGAAGCTGGTACCGCTACTACGAGCGTTTGTTTAACAGCCAGCCCAGCATCGCCAACGGAAACAATACCGTTGAGCTGAAGCCGGGTGTTGGGCCGGATGACATCAAGCTCACGCGCCAGGGCGCGGACCTGATCATCAGCATCAAGGGCACGACCGATACCCTCACGGTCAAGGCTTTCATCGAGGACGTCAACGCACCGGATGCGGAGACAAGGCAGTTCAACCTGCTGGGGATCCGTTTTGCGGATGGCTCGTCATGGAGCGCGCAGGAGGTGCTGGCCAGGACCTTGATCGGAGACGCAGGGGATGAAAGGCTGGCCGGCCTTGCCGACGCTGAGGTTTTCGACGGCGGCGGTGGCAACGATGAACTGATTGGCGGCGGCGGGAACGGTGGCGATACCTTCCTCTTTGGCCGTGGCGACGGCAAAGATACCGTGCGGGGCGACCTGAACTACAACACTGACATCTTGAGGTTCAAGGCCGGTGTTTCGGAGCAGGACGTGCCTGGCGCTTTATCTATGCTCGGCGCGAAACGGCGAGCTGGCAGCCGATCTTTGACACCCTGGTGGAATTTAACCAGGGCTGGGCGAAACGCGCGGCCGCCCTGGTGGTCATCGTCTCCGCCAGGCAGGCGGTGTTCCCGGGCGCAGCTGCCGCCGCGCCCAACGCATGGCACTCCTTCGACGCCGGCGCGGCCTGGGCGAGCATCGCCTTCCAGGCCACGCTCTCGGGTTGGTCGGCGCACGGCATGGCCGGCTTCGATGCCGACCGCCTGAGGCAAGCCGCGGCCATTCCGGACGACTATGCCATCGAGACCGTACTGGCCATCGGCAAGCGTGGCGACAAGGGCGTTCTTCCCGAGGGACTGCAGGCGCGCGAGACGCCCAATGGGCGTCTGCCTTTGACGCAACTGGCGGCAGAGGGGCGATTCAGCTTCGGCGCCTGAGACCTGATGGGTCGGGAGCCCTGCGGCGGCTTGCGCTGCAGCGGCTCCCTGTTTCGTTTGCGCGTTGGCGCAGGGGCGCCATCACCGGGTGATCCTCACTTCGGCTCCAAGCCACCACCATGGCGTGCGTGCCGATCACCCCCGCGTAAACAAATGCTGCACCAGAAGGTGCTTCACCTTGCGCTCGGTGCTGATGGCGTAGTAGCTTTCGTCCACACCTTCACAAGGTCCCAGCAGCCTGACCTGGTGGCGTTTCATGAGGTCGTCCTGCACCGACAGCGCGGCCGGAAACACCCCCAGCCCGCTTCCGCCGAAGGTCTCCAGCAGGGCGCTGTCTTCAAACTCGCCCACAATGCGCGGGCGCAGCCCGTGCTGGGCCAGCCACTGGTCGAGCGGCCCGCGAACGGTGGAGTGTGTGGTGGGCAGCAACACCGGCACCTTGGCCAGGGAGGCCGGGAAACCTTTTTGCGCCAGCTTCCACCAGTGCTGCGAGGCATACCAGCCCATGCCTGAAGCGCCTAAGGGGTGGTTGTGCACCTTCAGGTGCGGATTGAAGGGCGCAGGGTGGTCGGACAGCACCACATCCATGCGGTGCATGGCCAGGTCGGCCAGGAGGTCTGCCATTTCGCCTTCATGGCACACAAGCCTCAGGTCAGGCGTATTCAGCACCGGCTGCAGCAGGCGCTGGACCACCAGTTTGGGCAGGCCGTCGGCAATGCCCACCGTGAGGCGAACCCACTTGGCCCGGGCGGCGCTGCGTGCCAGTTCGGGTAGCGCTTCGCCCAGCTGGAAGATCTGATCGGCCTGCCGCAGCGCCAGCTCCCCGGCTTCGGTCAGCGCCAGGCCCCGCCCTGCGGGTTTGAGCAGCTGGCATCCCAGGTCGCGTTCGAGCTCCCGCACCTGGGCGCTGACGGTCTGCACCGCCATGTTGAGGCGCGCCGCGGCGTGCGACATGCCGCCTTCCTTCGCGACGACCCAGAAGTAATACAGGTGCCGGTAGTTGAATGCGAGGCTCATGTTCAGGTTTTACGGGAATGTTGTTCATCCATTGTCTGCTTTTTCTTTGTGGGTGGCACACCTATCCTGTGGGCACTACCGCAGATTTTTCTGCATTCACGAAAGGAAAACCATGAACCGACCACCAGTACCCCTAGTTCTTCCATCCCGGACGGCGGGATCCGGCTCCGGCTGGGTCGCCGGCATCGCCAAGCACAAGGTGCTTCGCAACACCTATGCGCTGCTGTCCATGACGCTGCTGTTCAGCGCCGCCATGGCCGCGCTGGGTGTCGTCTTCAAGCTGCCGGCCCCGGGCCTGGTCATCACGCTGATCGGCTATTTCGGCTTGCTGTTCCTCATCCACAAGGTGCAGAACAGCGGCTGGGCTGTGCCGGCGGTGTTCGCGCTCACCGGCTTTATGGGCTACACGCTGGGCCCGGTTTTGGCCATGCACCTTTCCCTGCCCGGCGGGGCGCAGGCCATGACCCTGGCGCTCGGCGCGACCGGCGTGACTTTTCTGGGCTTGTCCGGCTGGGTGCTGGCCACGCGGCGTGACTTCAGCTTCATGGGCGGCTTCCTCTTCGCCGGCATGCTGATCGCGTTTGTCGCCGGCCTGGCGGCGGTGTTCCTGCAACTGCCCGCGCTCGCGCTGGCCGTGTCGGCCATGGTGGCCTTGCTCTCGGCGGGACTGATCCTGTTTGAAACCAGCCGCATCGTCAACGGCGGTGAGACCAACTATGTGCTCGCCACCGTGAGCCTGTTCGTCTCGCTGTTCAACCTGTTCACCAGCCTGCTGAGCCTTTTCGGCTTCGGCGGCAGCAACGACTAAGGTCAAGGAGAAACCCATGAAATGCCCTCATTGCAACGACGTCACCCTGGTCATGGCCGAGCGCCAGGGCGTGGAGATCGATTACTGCCCCCAATGCCGCGGCGTGTGGCTGGACCGCGGTGAGCTGGACAAGCTCATCGCGCGGGACGCGGCCGCCGCGCCGGCGCCGCAGCAGGCGCCTCAGCCGGTGTACCCGCAACATGCCCGCCGTCCTGATTTTGAAGATTCGGACTACCGGCACCACGCGGGCTACGGCAGGCGCAAGCACAAGTCGTGGCTCAGCGAAATCTTCGACTGAGGCAGATAGCGGGCCGGGCGAGCCACACGCCGGCCATCCCATTGATTAATTTTTTTCAGGAAACCCGTGAACACTATTTTTCGCAACGCTACCACCGTCATCGCCATCACCGCTGCCTCATTGGCGCTTCCATCGCTGGCGTTCGCCAAGCGCATGGGCGGCGGAGGCCGAACCGTACCCCCCGCCCGGATTGGCAATCCGCCTGCCGCTCCGGTAGCCAAGGCCCCGGCAACCGCTGCACCCACTACGGCGCCTGCTGCGGCATCCGCCGCAACCGCAGCGCCGGCGGCAACGGCCGCACCCGCCGCTCGTGGCCCTGGCCTGCTGGGCACCATGGGCGCCGCTGCCGTGGGCGCGGTGGCCGGCACCATGGCCGGCAATGCCCTGGCGAGCAGCACGGCGCCCGACAAGGAAGCCGAGGCCAAAAAAGCCGAGAAGGAAGCCCAGGAGCTGCAGCAGAAGGCCGACGAAGCCAAACGCAAAGCCGAAGCCGCTCGCGCAGCGGCGAAGTGACGCGCCCGGCGCTTCAGGCTGTCATCGCGCTCGCATCAGGCTGGCGCGCCTTGCTTGGCGGGTGGCCGATGACACGCTTGAACGCCCGGCTGAAGGACGCCTCGGAGTCGTAACCCAGCCGGTCGGCGGCCACGGTGACGCGCATGCCTTGCTGCGCGATCCAGTTGCGCGCCTGGAACATGCGGATGCGGGCCACGTACTTGGCCGGGCTTTCACCCACCGAATCCTTGAAGGCCTGGGCAAAGCGCGAGCGTGACGCGCCCATGATGCTGGCCAGTGCCGGCACGCTCCAGTCCTGCTCGGGCGAGGCGTGAATCGCGGCCAGCACCTTGCCCACGCCGGGCGAGCGCAGCGCCGCGATCCAGCCGGTCGAGTTGCTGCAGGCGCATTCCACCCAGGCGCGGATGATGCTCGCGGCGAGCACGTCGGCCATGCGGGCCAGGATGCCGCAGGCGCCGATGCGGTTGAGCGAAGCTTCGCGTTCCATGGCCTCCAGCAGCATGGGCACGCCCGGGTCGCGCTGGGCCAGCTCGCCGGCGCGTATCACCTCCGGCATCATGGCCAGCAAGGGGTGCAGGGGGTCGAGGTTGAAGGTCATGCTGCCGCAGAACATGGCGTGGGAGGGCGCTTGCGCCGCGGAGCTTGCGTCGCGCAGCAGGTAGATGTCGTCCGCGACCCGCTCGCGGTCGAAGGTTGCGAGGTCCACGGCCGGCACCTCGGGCGAGCTGGCGAGGGTGTGGGCCGTGCCGCGCGGCAGCAGCACCGCATCGCCGGCCTTCAATTCCATCCACCCGGACTGCGGTGTGTGTATCCAGCTGTCTCCGCTCACGACGAAATGAAAGCGCGCGGCGGTGTGGGCCTCAAAGGAAATCGCCCACGGTGAATGCATCAGGCAGCGGCCGTATTCGACGCCCTCCAGCCGCAGGCCCAGCAGGACCTGGGTGAGCGGGTCGGGTCCCGCGGCGGGCAGGCCGCCATCTTCATGGGGAGGTTGAACGAGGGGCGTGAAAGTTCTGGAGGAATCGTCAAGCATTTCGGTTTTTTCGCCATGGAAAGCTGCCGATGCTAGGCCTAAGCTGGCAACCCTGTACGCAACAAGGCTTCCCACAAGGATTCCCAACAAGGTTCCCCCATAAGGCTCGCATTTCCATGTCTTCAACTTCTTCTTCCGCCTCTCTCGATCCGCTGGCCTCGGGCGTCAGCCCCGCCAGCCATTCTTCCGGCGAAGCCGCCGCGCTCTGGCCGGCGGTCGCTTCACTGTCCCTGGGCGTGTTCGGCCTGGTCACGGCCGAATTCCTGCCGGCCAGCCTGCTGACCGCCATGGCGGCCGACCTCCATGTCACGGCGGGCGCCGCGGGCCAGGCTGTCACGGCCACGGCGCTGGTCGGTGCGGTGGCCGCGCCCACCATTCCCTTGCTGACGGCGCGCTTTGACCGCAAGCGGGTGCTGCTGACGCTCACCGCGCTGTTGCTGGTGTCCAACCTGCTCGCCGCGACAGCCGGCTCGCTCGCGGTGCTGCTGTTCGCACGCGTGGTGCTGGGCGTCGCCCTCGGCGGCTTCTGGTCGATGGCGGCCGCGCTGGCCATGCGCCTGGTGCCCGACAGGCTCTTCCCGCGCGCGATGTCGCTGGTGTTGACCGGCGTATCGATCGCCACTGTCTGCGCGGCCCCCGTCGGCGCCTGGATGGGCAGTCTCTGGGGATGGCGCAGCGCTTTCGTCGCCGCAGGCATCGTCGGCTTGCTGGCTTTCGTGGTGCAGCTGGCCACCCTGCCCGCGCTGCCGCCGCGCGACCAGGCCAGCCTCAAAGGCCTGCGCGACCTGCTCACGCGCGGGCCGGTGCGCATCGCGCTGCTGGCCGTGCTGCTGGTCATCTCCGGCCACTTCGCGGGTTTCACCTATATACGCCCTGTGCTGGAAGATGTGACCAGGTTGTCTGTGGCGGCGGTGTCGGCTGTGCTGCTGGGCTACGGCGTCGGCGGCTTCTTCGGCAACTTCGCGGGCGGCTGGCTGGCGGGCCGCAGCGAGCGCTACGCCATCGTGGCCGGCAGCGCGATGATTGCGCTGCTTGCAGGCGCGCTCCTCGTCGGCGGCAGCTCCACCGTGGTCACCGCCGTGGCCGTCACGCTGTGGGGCTTTGCCTTTGGCGCCTTCCCGGTGGGCTTCCAGACCTGGATCGTGCGCGCCGCGCCCGACCAGGCAGAGGCTGCGGGCGGCCTGCTCGTGGCGGCCTTCCAGATCGCCATTGCCACGGGCGCCATCGTGGGCGGCCTCGTGGTGGACTGGACCGGTGCGCTGGGCGCCCCTGCATTTGCCATGGTGGCGGTGGCGCTGGGCGGCCTGCTGGCATGGCGGCGCGGCCCCGGGCGCGCCTGATTGAATCATTGAATCATTGAATCAGGAAGCCAGCCATGACGACACTGAAACAAGACCCGAACATCAACCGGCGCATCACCTTGGCGGCGCACCCGCGCGGCCTGCCGGTAGCCTCTGACTTCAAGCTCGTGACCGAACCGGTGCCGCGCGCAGGCGAAGGGCAGGTGCTGTTGCAGACGCAATTCCTTTCGCTGGACCCCTACATGCGCAACCTGATGGACGAAATCGGGCCCGGGTACGCGCCGCCCGTTCCCCTCGGCGGCACCATGCCGGGCGGCACCGTCAGCCGCGTGATCGATTCACGTCATCCCGGCTATCGCGTGGGCGAGCTCGTGCTGGCCAACGCCGGCTGGCAGGACTACGCCGTGAGCGATGGGAAAGACTTGCAAGCCCTGGGCGACATGGCCCATCCATCCCTGGCGCTGGGCGCGCTTGGCATGCCGGGCTTCACCGCGCACGTCGGCCTGCTCGACATCGGCCGGCCCCAGCCGGGTGAGACGGTGGTGGTCGCCGCGGCAACCGGTGCGGTGGGCGCCATGGTCGGGCAGATCGCCAAACTCAAGGGCGCCCGGGTGGTGGGCATCGCCGGCGGTGCAGAGAAGTGCCGGCAGGCCGTCGACGAGCTCGGCTTTGATGCCTGCGTCGACAGGCGCGCGCCCGATTTCGCAGAGCGGCTTGCCGCCGCATGCCCGGCGGGCATCGACGTGTATTTTGAGAACGTGGGCGGCGAGGTATTGCTGGCCGTGCTTCCCCTGCTCAATATCGGCGCCCGTATGCCTGTGTGCGGCTTCATCGCCCACTACAACGAGTCGGACGTTTCTCCGGGCCCCAACCAGTTGCCGCAACTGCTGGCCGCCGTCCTGCAAAAGCGCGTGCATGTGCAGGGCTTCATCATTCTTGACCACTATGGTGCGCGCTTTGACGTGTTCCGCCGTGAGATGGAGGAGTGGATCCACAGCGGGAAGGTCAGGGCGACGGAGAATGTGGTGGACGGCCTGCTGAATGCGCCCGGCGCCTTGTCAGACCTGTTGCAGGGCCGGCATCGCGGCAAGGTGGTCGTGCGATTGGAGTGACAGATTTACACTGGGCCTTCATGACGAGACATACCGCACAGCCGCCCAGTCCCACCGTTGTCGCCGCCGGAGAAGCCCTGGTCGACCTGGTCGAACAGCCCGGCGGGGCGTTGCTGCCGCATGCAGGTGGCGCGGTGTACAACCTGGCGCGTGCGCTGGCGCTTCAGGGCGTTGCCACCCTGTACCTGAACGCGCTGTCGGCGGACCGCTTTGGCCGCCGGCTGGCGCGTGAGCTCGATGCCGCCGGCGTGGGCCTGGCCCAGCCGGGGCCGGTCGCCGAACCCACCTCGCTCGCCCTGGTGGCGCTGGATGCAGCAGGCAAGGCGCAATACAGCTTCTACCGCGAAGGTGTGGCGGACCGTGTCGGCGATGCGCAGGTGTTGATGGCCGCGACGCAGCGGCATGAAAGCCTGCGCCTGGCCTGCACCGGTTGCCTGGCGCTGTTGCCGGAAGACGGCGCGCGCTACCTCGATTGGCTGCGTGACTGCCGCCGGTGCGGATTGGCCGTCGCGGTCGACGCCAACCTGCGGCCGGCGGTCGCGCGTGACGAGGCCGCTTACCGGGCGAACGTGCATGCCGCGCTCGCCCTGGCCGACGTCATCAAGGTCAGCGACGACGACCTGGCCCTGCTCGCACCCGATGTTGAAGATTCTCATCAAGCCGCCGCGCGCCTGTTCGAGCTGGGGCCGGCGCGCCTGGTGGCGCTGACGCGCGGCGCGCAGGGCGCGACCTTGATGGCGCGCGACGGGCGGCAGGTCCGGCTGCGCGAGACAGCCGCATTGCAGGTGGCCGACACGGTCGGCGCGGGCGATTGCTTTTTTGCGGGGCTGCTGGCGGATCTTGTGGAGCAGCCGGCGTCCGCGGCGCCGCTTGAACTCGACCTGCCCGCCATGCAGCGCGCGTTGTCGCGAGCTGTTGCCAGCGCAAGCCTGTGCGTGCAGCGGCCCGGCTGCGCGCCGCCTGTGGCGGCCGAGGTGGCGGCGTGGCTGGAGCGCGGGAGCATTGCAGAGGCCTAGTGTTGCCACCGCGCGGCCCAAGCCTGGCCTTCAAACTACGCCTCGGCTGCTTCGGGCTCAATTCCTACACGGCTGATCCCCCTTGCTTGGGGTAATGGATGCAGGCGGCAATCCGCCGCCCTTTCATCCACTTCTTCAAGGAGACTCACATGAGCCAAGAGCAACAACGCCAGGACCAGCAACGCCAGGAGCAACAAGGCCAGGAACAACAGCGTGGCGGCAGCCAGGAGCAGCAACGCGGCCAGGCCCAGGAGCAGCAGCGTGGCGGTAGCGAGCAGGAGCAAAACCGCGGCCAGGCCCAGGAGCAGCAGCGTGGCGGCAGCCAGCAGGAGCAGAACCGCGGCCAGGAACAGAACCGCCGCTAAGCGGAGCCGGCCTCGGCCGCAGCCGCCCGTGCCTCTGGCCGGGCGGCTTTTTTCTGGCCTTCGGCCGCACCGGCCCAGCGCGCCAGCCAGTCAACGATGCGGCTCACCGCATCCAGCCGGTGCGATGGCTTTCCCATATCCAGGAAGTGATGGCTGCCACCCGGGTACAGCACCAGCTCCGAGGGCGCATCGCAGTGCGTGCGCATGGTGACAAACAGCTCTTCCGACTGCGACCTCGGGCAGCGCTGGTCGTCCTCCCCTTGCAGGATCAGCGTCGGCGTGCAGGCTTTTTCCACGTGGTTGGAGGGCGACAGCCGGCGCATCAGCTCGCGGTGGCTGCCTTTGCCGCACATGGAATAAGGGTCGGCGTAATAGCCGCTGTCAGACACACCCGCGTGGCTTTCGATATTGGCCACCGGCGCCGAGACGACGGCCGCCCGCAACTGGGGCGTCTGGCCGATCGCCCAGGCCGTGAGGTAGCCGCCGTAGGACTTCCCGGCCATCGCCAGCCTTTCGTCGGCGATGCCCTCTTGCTGGAGCGCCCTGGCGGCGGCCAGGTGCTGCGGCAGGTCCATCTCGCCCCAGCGGCCGCGCAGCCGCGCCGAGAAGTCGCGGCCGAAGCTCGCGGAGCCCACGGTGTTCAGCGCAAGGATGGCCCAGCCGCGCGACCACAGCACCGGCCAGTACGCGGTGGACGGATAGCCGAACAGCACAAAACTCGCCGGGCCGCCATGCACGTCCAGCAGCAGCGGAGCCGGCCCTTTCGCCTTCGCCGGCCTCAGCAGCCAGCCCTCGATGTCTTCCATGCCGCCGTCGCCGTCGGGTACGGTGAAGGTCCGGCGTTCCACCTTGGCCTGCACGCGTTCATGCCACCAGTCGTTGAAGTGGCTCAGCTGTTTTTCGTCGCCGCTGCCGTCGCGCCGCGCGGTGATCAATTCGACAGGCGCATGCGGCCGGTCGGCGGTGAAGACGAACCAGTCCTTGGTAAAGGCCAGCTTCTGCAGCTGCCGCTCACCGCCGATCCGGGGCGTGATGCGGCCCGAAGGGACTTGCACCTCCACCACCGACAGGCAGCCGCGTGTCGCGACGGTGGCCATCACGGCGGCGGAGTCCTCGCACCAGTGCACGCCGTCGCCTTCGGTTGAAATTTCAATCGACTCGTCGCCCAGGGCGCGGACCTGGCCGCTGGCCACCTCGATCAGCCAGAGCCGGGCCTGCGCGTCCCCTTCCTCGATCGCGCCCGAGAACACGATCCAGCGGCCGTTGCCGGACCACTTGGGATACAGGGCCTGCGATTGTTCATGGCTCAGGCGCCGGGCCGCACCGCCGGCCGCTTTCACCAGCCAGACATCGGTGCAATGGGCCGTCGCGCCGGTCCGGGTGCGGGTGTAGGCGATCTGCTTGCCATCCGGCGACCAGGAAGCGGAGCCCACGTCAAACGGCCCCTGGGTCAGCCGCGTGGCCTTGCCGGTCTGCGCGTCCATCACGTACAGGTGCATCTGGCGCCCCAGCGTGAAACCCTCCCCATCCATCTTGTAGGGAAGCCGCCATGCGACCTGCGGCGCATCGGGCGGCGCCTGCGTTTCGCCCTGCCCACCTTCTTTGCCTTCTTCGGCCTCCTTGCTTTCTTCGCCCCGCAGGCGCGAATCCACATTCACGGTCGCAACAACCAACAGCCGGTCGTCCTGCGGGCTCCATTCAACCGCACTCACGCCGGCTTCGAAATTCCCAAGCTGCAGCGCCTCACCGCCGGCGCGCGGCATGACATACACCTGCGGGCTGCCGCCGGCGCGGTCCGACAGGAAGGCCAGCCGCTCGCCGTCGTGCGACCACCGGGGCGTGGTGTCGCGATGGGTGCCGCTGGTCATCTGCCAGGCCTTGCCATCCGCCAGCGAGAAGGCCCACAGCGCCGAGGTGTAGATGTCGGCCTTGCGGTCTATGGCGCCGACCTCGCAGACCGCAATCTGCTGCGGCTGCGCGCAGTGAAGGTCGGTGATGGTTTTGTAGAGGAAGAGGTCTTCGGGTTGGAAGGGGGTGGGGTGTGGGGTGGGATTTTGGGAGGGGTGTTGGGTCATGGTGCTGCCATGTTCCGGCAGGGCTGCGGCCGGCTTTGTCGGCGATTGCGGCGGCGGTTTGTAGGAAGCCCTTTGGCTGCGGACGCTGGCGCAAGCCTGCGGCCGACGGAGCCAAACACCCGTGGATGGCTTCCTGGTTCAGAATCACACCATGACAAGCCCCAAACTTCTGGTCCACATCGCGGACGGCATCATGACCGTCTCCTTGAACCGCCCCGACAAACTCAATGCCATCGACAATGAACTGGCTGCGGCGCTGCTGGCGGCCGTTGAGCAGGCCGCGCGCGACGCCGCGGTCCGGGTGCTGGTGCTGCGCGGCAACGGCCGGGCCTTTTGCGCGGGGAGGGATGTCAGTGCGCCGCCCACGGAGCAGGACCTGGTGCTGGTGCAGGCCGTGGCCCAGGCGCTGGTGCGTTTGCCCAAGCCCGTGCTTGCGGCGGTGCATGGCTGGACCGTCGGCGCCGGTTTCGAGTGGATGCTCAATGCGGACATCGTCCTGGCGGCCGAAAGCGCCCGCTTCAAATTACCGGAGGCGTCCCTGGGCGTGTTTGTCACCGGCGGATTGACCGCAACGCTGCCCGCCTACGCGGGTGTTGCGCGCGCCAAGGCGCTGATGCTGCTGGGCGAGGAATTCTCACCCGCGCAGGCCCAGGCCTGGGGGCTTGTCTGGAAAGTCGTCCCCGATTCCGAACTCGAATCCTCGACCTTGCAGGCGGCCGCGAAACTGGCCGCGCTCAAGCCGGAGGTCGCGGCCGGCTTCAAACGTGTGCTCAACGACATCGGGCTTCGCCACTTCGATGAGGCCGTTGCGCTGGAAAACGATGCCCAGCGCGTGCTGGGCGGCCGCATGGTGCGGAACTAAGGGCGAGAGACCGGTAGGTCACCGGCCTTCCGGCAACTTCGCCACCACCTTGATCTCGAACTGGAAGCCATAGAGCCAGCCTGCGATACCTCGATGCCTCGATACCTCGATATCTCGATACCTCTATACCTGTCTCAATTCCCAAGGAGTTTCAAATGGACATTCTTCGCGAAGCCCTGCTTTGCACCCGCGAGGGACGCTGGGATGAAGCGCACACCCTGGTGCAAAGCGATGAATCGCAAATCGCGGCCTGGCTGCACGGCATCCTGCACATCCAGGAAGGCGACCTCGACAACGCCAGCTACTGGTACGGCAGGGCCAAGCGTGATTTCGCCGGGCGCGGCACTGTGGAGGAAGAGCTGGCGCGCTTCGAGGCCGCGCTGCCGTAGCAATGCATTGCCTACGCGCTCTCGGCAGCCTGGCGGCGCAGCTCCGCGATGTCTCGCTTGGGCGGCGCGCCAAACAGCCGGCCGTACTCGCGGCTGAACTGCGACGGGCTTTCATAGCCCACCTGGAAGGAGGCGCTTGCCGCGTCCAGGGGAGCTGTTCAGCAATGGGTATCACAATCAGCCGCGAATCATGCGAATCATGCCTAGATCAACGCAATTGCTCCACGCAGATGGTCTGCAGTTAGAGGTAGCCCACGTTTTTCATATGCCACTATCAATTCTTCAGAGGAAACTACAGGATGACTCCAGCGGGCTCTCATTTTCTTGATCGCGCTTAGCGCTGGTATCTCTTGCAATTGCAGCTGATTGATGATGAATTCATCAGGGTGCTGCACTTCGATCCCATACGGCTCCAGTAAGGCCTCAGGGAAATCTTTGATATTAAAAGTGACGATGGCGTCGGCATGGCCAACAATAGCGGCAGCTAGAACATGGCGATCACCGAGATCGGGCAGCTCGATGCAATCTATCAGGTGCTCGAAATTCGTAACCACACAATCGGGAACGGCCGAATTCATTAGTTCGACCACGGCAGGAATCTTGTCCGCTAACTCAGGCCGATCTTTCAATAGATTGCGAATCCATTCCTCATGGATCATCTCACTCCACTTGGCGTGATACAGGCGTTCCACAGCAAGGCTCATCAGCGTATCGCGAACCAATTGGGGATAAAGGACGTTAGCGTCCAAAATCGCCGTGTAACGTGACGAGCCCGCCAATTAAAACTCCAACCTGAGACTTTCAGAGAGCTTGGTTAGATCCTGCAACGCTTGTTCCGACTTTTTCTGTTGCTCGGCTTGGTAGCGTCGCAACTCTTCAAACTCTATTCGACGATGGCGATTGACCTTGCGGCAATTCAATCGCTTCGCCTCAATTTCTTTAATCACAAAGGGACGAGATACGTTCAGGAAGTTAGCCGCCTCTTGAGTGGTGAGTTCATGCTTCTGAGGCACAAGCAGCATTGGCTCGCGCTTTGCCATTTGGCGCAATACGTCCGCGAAAAACCGCAGTGCCCTCGGCGGCAATTTCAGCACCGGCGTTTCCTGTTTAGGCTCTCCCGGATTAGTAACTTCAAGGACCACCTCAATGTGATCCGCCTTTGAATGATCTAGGGCCGCGATCAAGCATTGATGAGCAACAAATGCCATCTCTGCTTCGGCCTCGTCGGCCGGATCAAGAACTTCTTGGTCTTTCATATAAATCCTTCGCAGTTGCCATTTGACCTACTTGGTCGATTGACCTCTAACGGGTCGTGATCTTTAAGATCTGAAGTAATACTAACACCCAAACGCAACAAACGCAGCAAACGAAACAAACAAAACAGTCGCAACAAACGCAACAATAAACGAAACAATAAACGCAACAACAAACACAGCAACAGCTTAGAAAACAATAATTTATTATTAATAACAATAAAGAATATGGATATTAATAAATAATAGAAATATGTAATTGACTGGTCTCGAAGCCGCCAGTATCCAGGCGGTCCCTTTCTTTTGCCGCTGGGAGCATCCCTTCTTCGGATCGGGCGACCTGAAGTAAGCCGGCTTGGGCGCCCCTAGCGCCGCACCAGCAGCTTCTTCATGTCCCACTGCGCGGCCGCATCCAGCTCGCGCAGGTAGCGGATCTCGCCGCCGCACTGCACGGCCACCGGCACGCCGCCTTCAAAGAGCAGGCGGTTGCCCGGCAGGCGCGGCACCTTGTCGCCCGGCGTGATGATGCCGGCCAGGTTCAGCGGGTCGACGGCCGAGATGGCGATGCGCTCGCTGCCGGGCGCCTTGGCGATCCTGCGCAGGGCCACGGCGGCTTCGGGCAGCGCGAATTGCTCGCCCGAAAAGCCGCTGACAAAACGCCCGCCGCGCACCTCGCCGCGCGCCTCGAGCCGGCGCAGCACGTAAAACAGCTCGCGCCACGGCGGCAGCCCTTCCTCGCGCTCCAGCAGCTTGCGAAACACCACGCCGTAGCGGCGCAGCAGCACGCGCGCGATGTGCTCCACATGCGGCTCGGCCAGCGCGCCCGGCGTGGGCTCCACCGGCCGCGGCCGGCGCGTGAGCGACCAGCGGCCGGCCTCGTCCATCGGGTCCAGCGCGCCCCGCTTGCGGCGCAACTTGTTGCGCTTGTCTTCCGGCATCACCAGGCTGCGCAGCCCGGCGAAGGAATCGCTGGTGGCCAGGCCGTGTGCCACCAGTTCGGCCAGCGCCTGCTCGGCCTGCGTGCCCAGCAGCCGTGCGTCCTGCCGCAGGTCGGCAAAAAAACTGGCGCCGTGGGTGTGCAGCACCTCGAGCACCTGGCGCGCCGCGCTGGACAGTTGCGCGTCATCCGCCGCGGCCGCGCCGGCCGCCTGCTGCCAGTGGGCCAGGGCGTCACGCTCGCACAGCAGGATGGGCGTGCCGCGTATGGGGCCGGTCTTGCGGCCCGCCGCGTCGCCCGCGTCCACCGGCCGCCACCAGGCCACGCGGCCCACGGCGCAGAGCTTGTCCAGCATGGAGGGGAGGTAGCCCTTGACGCGCGACGCCAGCAGTTCTTCTTCCCAGGCCGCGGCCGGCGCCGCATAGCCTTCAAGCTGGCGCAGCACGTCGGCCAGCCCGCCTTCGCCTTCCCGGCGCTCATCACCGCCGCTTCCCTGGCTCTCATCACCGGTATTGAGCTGGTGCCAGTGAAACAAAAAGCGCATGAACTGCGCCGGCGGCACCGGCTGGAACTCGGCGCGCAGCTTCTCGCGTGTGCCGCGGTGTATGCGCGCCAGCAGGCGCCGGTCGCACCATTCATCCGCACCCGCGGCGGTGAAGGCGCCGCGCATCACCGCGCCCTCGGCCTCCAGCTGCAGCAGGGCTGTCAGCACGGCCCGGCCGTCCATCGCCAGGGGCGCGCCGAGCTGCTGCGCACTCACCGGGCCCAGCAGGTCCAGCCGCCCGCGCAGGATTTCGCGCAGGGCTTCATCGGCTTCCGGCCGCGCGGCGGATGTCGCCGCGATGGCGGGGGAGAGCGCCGCACCCGGAAACACCGCCAGCAACTCATGCAGCCGTTCCGCCGCCACGTAGACCGACAACGCACTGCCCGGCATCCCCAGAAGGCTGATGCGCCGCTGCTGCGCGAGCGTTGCGATGAAGTCCGGAAACGGCGCTTCATCGGCGGTGAGAAAGCCGTGCACCACCAGCGCATCGTGCAGCTCGTCGGCGCTGCGGATGTCGGGCCGGGCGTCCTCGCACACCTGGGCGATCACCTGCGGGTCCAGCTTGCCGATGTCCTCCGCCGTCTGCACGTCCATGAAGGGCTGGGTCCTGACCGCCTTGGTGCGGCGCTCCTCGGCCTCGCCGCCGTCAAGAAAGGCATAGGGCTTGGCGTTGAGGATGGCATGCGCCAGCGGCGAGGGCGAAGACAGGTCGCGCGTGCTGATGCGCACCTCGCCGGCCTCCATGCCGGCCAGCAGCCGCACAAAGCCGTCGGCATCCATGGTTTCGTGCAGGCAGTCGTGCAGCGTTTGCGCCACCAGCGGGTGCTCGGGAATCTCGCGTTCGCCCGCCAGGTTCTCGGCGCAGGCGAGCTGGTCCGGGAAGATCACCGTCAGCAGGTCTTCCGCGTCGGAGCGCTGGAACTGCGGCGGCACCTTGCGCCCGCCATTCATGCGGCGCACCGCCAGCGAGGCGGTGGCGTTCCAGCGCCAGCGCGTGCCGAACATGGGCGCATCGAGCAGCGCCTGCACCAGCACCTCGCGCGCGCTGGCCGGCTTCAGGTAGTGGCGCAGCTCCTCCAGCGCGAAGCTGTGCGTGGGCCCCAGCGACAGCACGATGCTGTCCTCCAGCGCGCTGGCCTGCAGCTCGAAGTTGAACTTGCGGCACATGCGCTTGCGCAGCGCCAGGCCCCAGGCGCGGTTGATGCGCGAGCCGTAGGGTGAGTGGATCACCAGGTGGGTGTCGCCCACCTCGTCGAAGAAACGCTCGAACACGATGTGGCGCCGGCTGGGCAGCACGCCGAGCGCGGCTTTCGAGGCGGCCAGGTACAGCGTCAGCTGCTGCGCCGCCGCAATGGACAGGTGCAGGTCTTCGCGCAGCCAGCGCTCGCAGGCCGCCGTGCCCTCGTCGAGCAGGGTGTCGGCGGTCTCGCAGATGCGCGACACCGCCTCGCTGAGCTCATCGCTGCGGCCCAGGCTCTCGCCGAGCCAGAAGGGAATGGAG
>Ga0307408_100001182_pt1 | contig 19764 bp, 8 predicted proteins | sample 322Cmetagenome_FD_202116 | JGI IMG/M metagenome (GOLD analysis project Ga0307408, IMG submission 202116) | Maize rhizosphere microbial communities from greenhouse at UC Davis, California, United States - 322HYB-C-3 | ecosystem: Host-associated > Plants > Roots > Rhizosphere > Soil | place: USA... | reverse complement strand
ACACCCGGGGTTGGGGTCCCCACCAACACCTCAAAATCCTTAAGTTAATGACATTGGGGCTCGGGGGGTGGGATGGAGCGGGTACCAGGTAATGTTGCTTGGTTTTATATAATTCCTCGAATAGAGTTTGATCCAGCTGGCACTCAGAAGGCAGTCAGTTTCGAGACTTATTCGAGACTTGTTCGGGTTGCGTTCGAGCTTTCTTCGCGAGGGCCATGACTCTGCATCGAGTTTTTATCGAGTCTTTATCGACTTTTGTCAATAAAAACTCGATCAGGCTTCGAGCAGGTCCAGAAGGCGAGAAGAAGCGGAGCCAAATCAGGGGCGAAGCAGAGTAGGAGAAATGCGGAAGTTGTCTCGAAAAGGCTGACAGGTTGCAAGCATTTGTTTTAAGAGAAACAGTGGCCTATTCTTGTTTTGAATAAATTATGCCTCTTGAGAAAAGGAGTAACGTAGGTCTTCTATTTTTATTGCGATTGTTTGAAAAAAATTTGCGTGAGGTTAATTTATTTTCTAGTTTTGACCAACCTTTACTTTATCAACAATGTTAACAGGAATAAGTATTTTACTTCCGCACTTCAAATTCCCGCCAACAGTATCCATTATTTTACTTGTTTTTTTCGTGCTTTTAGGTTTTGCGCTTTGTGGCGTTGGTTGCCCTATTAAAACGATCTGTCGGGACTTTCAACTTCAAAATTTAATAAAAAGCAGTTTATATATATTGTTTTTAGGCAAATGCATTATCCCAATCCATCAAGAGTTTAGAAAATAAGCCTAATTACTATTTGCTATGAGATGATGCTATAAGAGAATTCTTATAGGCGGGATCCTATGGCTAACCCACTGCCTTTTGCATAAATAAAATGTATGAAAAAAGCATTAACGCTTGCCTTCTTCGTTTATGTAGCTTCTTTTCTTGCTTATGGATTTCAGCCTGAAGCCTATGTTGGCTTTACAGAAAGGGCAGATAGTGCCATTGTAAAAAAGCAATTCAAGCTTTCCAGGAAGCTAAAAAAAGCCAGAAAAAAACTGAGCCGGGATACCGATTCATTAAAATCAGGGGCACTTGGTTTGGCTAAAGAAATCTTAGGTAATAAAGATAGCCTTGCCCTGGCTATAAAAAAGGCGCCCAAAAATGCAGACTCATTACGCTACAGTAGTTCTGTGTCTCTTCAAACCGACACTTTAAAAATAAGTGTTAAGCAAAAGGCTGATTCTCTGAGGAAAGAAGCAATGGTTACCGGAAAAAGCTTATTTGCAGGAACTATTAGTTCACCTTTGGGTAAAAAAGACAGCGTTTTTAAGTCTTCATTATCCATACATGAAAACCTCAATAAAGACAGCCTGGCATATAAATTAAAAGAGAAGCCGCTAGAACAGCTTTCCGGTAAATTAAGCTCGCTTCCTGTGCGGAAAGAGGGTTTATCCAATATCCTGCAAAACGCAGATTCCCTAAATCTTGGCGATGCTGCAAAAGAGCGCATAGGGATTACTGATAAAAAAGATGCCTTATTCTCCAGGATCAGAAATGAATTTGACACAAAACTCAAATACCCTGTCCTGGGAAAATTTAAATCCAGTAAAGACAGTACCCTATCCGGCAAGGATAAGCTGGACAGCGCTAAAACCAGGGCTGTAGCCTTTTTGAAAAAGAAAAAGCATATTCCTTTTGGACTTGGCCTTGGGTATGAGTCCATGTATTTCCAGGAGAGCCCTATATCCGCTGCCGGCTCGCTATATACAGACGTATTTTCAGTTTCCACCAAATTTCAGGTAGGGAAAATTCCAGTTTCTTTCGGCTTCGCTAAGAGTTATAATTCTGAAACCGGTTTTAAAACTTCACAAAGCAGCCTTTTTAAGTTTGATTTTGACCCCTTTAGTTTTAACCAGAACCTGAGAAGCGACCTGGATAAACTAGGCGATTTTAGGAAAACTGAATTGGGTGGCTTGTCACTGCCAGATTATACCCGCAAGAGCATTAGCTCTAAAATGAGGAACATCCCCGGCAATGAAAGCTTCAGTAAGAATTCATCCCTTAACAATTATTTGAAAAAGCCTGAAAATGTCACTGAGCTATTAAGCCTTAATGAAGTGCAGCTTAGGGAAAAATTGGCTAAGCTGATGAAGGCTCCCGCAGGCCCTGCAGTAAAAGATAGCCTAAAGGCGGACTTGCCCAAAACGGACGCTAACCAGAAGTTAAAGCAAAACATAGATAGCATTGTCGCTTCTATTGCCTCTATTAAAGAAGGCTTGCTAAAAAATGGCTTAAATCCCCAGGATATTGATACCTATCAAAAAGTTTTATCGGGCAACAAAAATATAGATGAAATTGGGGAAGAAGAATTAGCCAGCTTAAGCAAGAAACCGGGAATGAACAAGGCACAATCCCTATTTTCCAGGGTACATGCGCTAAAAGTTGGAAGTTTCGGCTCAAAGGTGCCCGGACAGCAGTTAAACCGCGACATGTTTATGCAGGGTTTCGACCTTAGCGTTTCCACCCGTAATGGCCCCGCCCGCATTGGCTTCGGGGCTCAAAATGATGCGGGAATGCCCAAGGACCAGGGCTTGGATGGCTCTTCTTATTTATCCTCCAGGTACCTGTCTTACTTAAGTGTTTCCACTTACAAAACGGCATTTGGCACGGGAAAGGTATCCTGGGTAGGCTTATTTAATAAACAGCAAGGCGATGCAGCCTTTAACGCCAATACGCTTTCCAGGAGCAGTATGGCTGTGACTATATCGCAGTCGCTCAACATGCAGAAACTGGGTAACCTTACGGTTGATTTGTCAAAATCTGGCGGGCAATACCGTAATACCGTTTCCGGGGTAAACGACCAGTTATACATGGAAAGGGGCTTGCTGATTAATTATTTCACCGACGAGCTTCTTGAGAATTTCTCTGTCGGCTTTACCCACCATGTGGATGCCAACCGCATAGGCCTTGCCAGCAATGTTTACTTCAACTATGCGGGTATAGGCTACCAAAGTCCGGGAATGCCTGGAAATAATAGCCTGAAGATGCGCCTGGGCGGTTCTATGAAGAAGCAATTGTTTAACAACAAGATGTCTTTGGGCTTCAAGGCAGACCTGAAAAATACGCCCCTCAGTACTTCCGCCACTGGGGCTTATTGGAAAAACTACCAGTACCAGGCAGACAGCCGGTTCAAAATAAACAGGAATTATTCGCTTGCACTTAAGTACAGCGATAATGGTATGGACAGGATGGACACGGTAGCTATTCCCATGTATTCCTCCCGAAAAGTACAGGCTTTGGGCAATGCCAATTACAAAATAGGAAAGCTTCACAGCTTCAGTTATATCACCATTGGCTACCAAATCTTACGGAATAATGCCGTAATGGCTTCCAACAGCAGCCTGCTTACCATGAATTATACCCAAACCGTGCCTATAAAGCAGTATACGCTAAATGGTTCGGTGTTTTATAACAAGGAGATGTCGGCCTTTAAATTATTGGGGGATATGCTCAATACCGATTTAGGCTGCCAGTACCCCTTGTTCAGGAAGTTCAATTTATCCACTTCAGCCACTTATCTTGAAAATAAGGGCGTTGCCCGGCAGGCAGGCATCCGGCAATCTGTGCAGTATTCGCCAGTGGAAGGCCTGGATATGAGTGTGTATGCCGACCTCCGGAAGAATCTGATCACCCCGCTTTATCCGGGATTATACACTGCTGGCCGGGGAGAAATATCCTTAAAGTATTACCTAAAAAATTAATTTGCATGCCCCGTATACTAGTCTCATTAATTCTGTCTTTGCTGTGCCTTCCGGCATTTAGCCAGACTACCTTCCTGTTTATCCCGGAAGTACAGGGGAGGAACGTGGATGGCTTGCTTAATGCACGTATTCTTAGCCCGGTTCAAAAAAGAAATGTAACGCTTACCATTACCGTATCCGAAAGGAAAGCTGGAAGGATACTGACCATAAAAACGCCTGCTTTCTCTTTAAACCCCGGCAATAATGTAATTCCTGCTACAGCGGTGCGGCCTGCTAAAATTCAATTCAGCAATAACCGTATGGCAAGCCAGATTCAACAGAATGGGGTATTTCCGGAGGGGGATTATGAGTATTGCTATACGCTTAGCCCTGAGCAGGGAAATTATGACCCTGAAGTGCCTGCTGAGCAGTGCTTTGATGCTGAGGTAGCTCCGTTTTCTCCTTTAAACCTTACAGAGCCGGATGACAAGTCTAAGACCTGCGAAAGGCGGCCGATGTTTAGCTGGCAGCCAAGCTTTCCCTCGATTCCGGGTGCTACCTACCACCTGATATTAACTGAGATTAAACAGGGGCAAAATGCAGTGGAAGCGGTAAACTATAACCTGCCTACCGTTAGCCAGCAGGGCATTGTTAGCCCTGTGCTGGTTTATCCGAATACTTACAGGGAACTGGAGCCCGGAAAGAAATATGCCTGGCAGGTAAGCTTGTACAAGAATCAAACGGTGCTGAACCGGTCGGAGGTTTGGGAGTTTACGGTGGATTGTAAGGATAGCGTGGAGAAGAAGGTGGCAAATGAGAGTTATTGGGATATAGAGGATTTATCTGGCGGGAATTATCATGTGGCTAATGGGCGAATAAATATTACTCTTATTAATTCTTATGCACCACAAAAACTTAATTACCAGATAGAGTGTGTGACTGATTTAAGGTTGAAGCCCAAACATTTGCCCAAGTTAGATCTGGAGCATGGGAAAAATAGGCTAACAATAGATCTCTCCGCAAACCATGCTTTTAGGAACGACTATTATTACGTTTTGACGGTGTATATGCCAAACGGAAGCATCAAGAGTTTAAGATTTCAATTTAAAAGCGAAGATTAAGATGAAGTTATGGGGTATATTCTTCCTGATTTTAGGAATAGGTGTTGGCTGTAAGAAAAACAGAATGAACCTTTTATCGGATCGGGATATCGAAGTCCAAGTATTAAAAATAGAAGAGGCCTCTCAGATTTATCGTGTAAGAATACTCTTATCAGAAGGAAGTATTAAAGAAAAAAATGTAAGGCAGGAAGACATGTGGTATAAAACGGACAGCTGCTTTTACTTGAACTATAAGGGTAGAGCGAGAAGTCCTGTATCTATTGAACCGATATCTAATGGCTTGAAAAATATTTATGAGTACCTGGTTGCATTTGATGAGATGACAGAAATAGATGGTGAACGTATGGAATTTATCTATAGAGATAAGTTCATTAATAAAAGAACATATAAAATTAGTTTAGAAAACGATTAAGATAATTATTAGGCTGTATGATGTTAACTATTTCCTTTAGAAGGAAGACTGCTTTTACTTTACTCGTTATATGGATATTTAATCTGTTAACGCCAACTCTAAGTTACGCGCTTACTTCTGGGCCTTCTCAACCAGAGTCGCAAAGTTTTCAGCCGGTAGGGATGTCTGATATGGTTGATCTTTCGACAGGAGATTTCAAGTATAACATTCCCTTACTAGCTGTTGATGGATATCCTTTAAATCTAAATTACCAATCAGGTATAGGTCCGGATGATGAGGCAAGCTGGGTTGGTTTAGGTTGGAACCTAAATGTTGGAGCGATAAATCGGCAGCTAAGAGGACTACCAGACGACTTTGGAGGAGACAAAGTTGTTACAGAGCACTACACCAAACCTAAAATTACAGTTGGCGCCAGGATGAGCTTGAAGTTGGAGATAAAAGGTAAAGTTGGCGATAAAGTAGGTAAGGTAGTTAAAAAAGCTCAAAAGATAATAAAAAAGGCAACAGGTGGTGTTACACTGACAGTTGGACTTTTTAATGATAATTACACAGGACTTGGGGCTGAAGTAGGTGCAAATGCAGGTATGTCTGTCGGCATGCTGAACGATGGTATTTTGACCGCTGGGTTAGGTTCTGGAATAATGTCAAACACGGTTAGCGGAGTTGACAAGTCTCCTTATTTTAATTTGGCTATTCGGAATAAAAGTAACAACAAACTTACGGCTAATGCAGGTTTGAGTATTTCATCTGGTTATAACAGCCGCTCAGGACTTAAAGGACTTACTTTAGGAGCAAGTTTTAGCGCTGATGCTTCATTGCGTAAAATTAAATATAAGGATAAAGAGGGTAAGGATAAGTCGTTTGATGTAAGAGGTACAGGAGATATTTCGGGCTCATCGTCCTTGATATCATATAATACAGAACCAATAATGCCTACCGCAGAAAACGAGTATACCACTAGGTATGGATCATTTAGTTTTGATTTGGGGCCAACGGAAGTGGTATTCTACCTTGGAGGCGGAGGAACTGGCTATTTGAGTGTTCGTTCTTTGAAGAAACTTTCGCAGGAAAATCCCGGATATGGTTTGTTATATGCCGACCAGAGTAAAGGGAAATCAGATGCGCTGTTGGATTTTTCGCGTGAGAAGGATAATCCTATTATCCCAGAAATCCCAAGTTTGGCTTTGCCAGTTCATCTGCCGGATTTGTTTTCTTATACAAGCCAAGGTGGTAGCGGGCAGTTTCGATTATATAGGGGAACGGGAGCCTTTGGAGATAATGAAACGGTAAATGATTCTGAAACCTCCACCTTAGGTTTAGACATTGGCTGGGGAGCATCCAATGTGCACGTAGGAGTAACAAAGTTTAATCAGGATAGTAAATCGACCACTCGCCGCTGGGCTGGTAGCAGTAATGCCTACCTTAATAAGGGCGATTTCCAGGAGCAGTCTCATGTGTTGCCTGGTAAGGACCATGCCTATTTTAAAGTTGTTGGAGAAAAAAATATAGAAGACCCTACATTTCTTGCTACCTCCAACGGGCTAGAAAATAGTGACACTTACAGTAGCCATGTAAGAGATAATTCTGTACTTGCTGTTGATATTCAGAGCCGGTCAACAAAAACACAGTTTATTAAGAATAATGGAGAGGTTGTTGACACTAAAAATTTGGAGAAGAATGTAAAGCAGATCAGAAAAGAGACAATATCTTATCTTACAGCCTCTGAAGCCTCCAAAGGTGCATTAACTAAAAACCTTGATTATTATGCTTTCAATAATTATTCAGCTTCGGAACCATTTACACCTCCTAATAATCATAAGTTAGTTCCACTTTCATCAGAGAATCGAACTACAGAGGGATACCGGAAATCGCATCACCTATCTGAAATTACAGTTACAGATGCGGCAGGCAAAAGATGTGTATATGGCATGCCAGTTTATAATATTAAGCAAGAAGAAACTTCATTTGCTCTTGGAAGGGATTATAAAAAGCTGACAGGGAACAATAAGTTAGCGGAGTTTGACAGAGCAGCTGGCGGCAAAAAGCCCAAACATATAAATGGCAATGATAACGATCATTATTATCATAAGGAAATACAACCGGCGTATCCTTCGAGTTTTCTTCTTACATCCATTTTATCGCCTGACTACCAGGATTTAAAGAATGACGGTATTTCGGATGACGATAACGGCACAGCTATTCAGTTCAATTATTCCAAGCTAAGTTCTTCCTATAAATGGAGAAGTCCGTTTCCTGAAAAATCTTCGAATATTAATAAGTGCTTTTTGGCTGATCCTGATGATGATAAAGGGAGCTTTGTATATGGAGAGAAAGAATTATGCTATTTGCAATCAATTAAGGGTAAAACTCAAACCGCATATTTCATAACGGCCGAAAGGCAGGATGCCCTTGGAGTCAATAGCTGGGCTGGTGGTAAAAACGAGTCAGTAAAGCAGCGATACCTGAAAGAAATACGTTTATACTCGAATTTTGATTCCAGGCTCATTAAGGTGGTGAAATTTCATTATGATTATTCTCTTTGCCAGAATACACCTAATTCGGTGGCAGAGGGACGAGGAAAATTGACGCTTAAAAAGGTTTGGTTTGAATATGGAAATACCACTAAAGGTAAGTATCATCCTTATGAGTTTTCTTATGCAGAAACATCTAATGGACAGGCTGGCAACTATGAGGATATGTCGACTGACCGTTGGGGTACTTATAAGCCCGTATGGCAAAATCCTAAGGTAAGTCCAGAACTCTCTCAAAGACTTGCAAATGATGAATTCCCTTATAGTTTGCAAGATCCGTTGCTCGCTGCCGAAAATGCTGCCTTATGGCATTTGAACAAAATCGCGTTGCCAACCGGAGGAACGATTAATATAACATATGAATCAGACGATTATGCCTTTGTTCAGGATAAAAGGGCTGCACAAATTCAGAAGTTTACAGGCTTGATTAACCAAAGTGGAAACTTACAAAATAATGCTTTAGTGGATGCTCATGGCCTTCAGGTAGAATTGGAGGAGAGCGCCGAAAATCTGCCTCCGACAACAGAAGGCCGGACGAGGTGGTTTAAGAACACCTATCTCAATGGATCAGATTATTTATACACCAGGCTGTTCGTTAAGATGGTAACTAAAAATGGATCTGATTTCGGTGAGGATTACCGGTATGACAATGTTTCCTGTTATGCAAAGATTGATCGGGTTGACTTTTCTGCCGATGGAAAGTCCGCTAATATATTTTTTGAACGGATAAAGGAAGGCGGAGTTATCACCAATCCGATGGCAATTGCCGCTTACCAAAAGTTAAAAGATGAATACCCAAGGTATGCCTATCCTGGTTATGAAAATAGGGTGAACAATATATATGAATCGCCGAAGAAGGCTGTAAAGGCAGTACTAAGTGCCTTTAAAAATCTTGGCGAACTGAAAAGAAGTTTTTATGAAACTGCACGAAATAAGGGTTTTGCAAATGAAGTGAACCTTAATAGAAGTTATATACGACTGGTAAAGCAATCTGGGATCAAATTAGGCGGAGGAACCCGTGTCCAAAAAATACAGATTAGCGATGAATGGAATGAGCTATCACAAAACGCGTCGGCTGTAAAAGGCCAATATGGCCAATATTATTCTTACAAGACCGAGCATAATAATAGAAAAATAAGTAGTGGAGTGGCTTCTTATGAGCCAGCTGTTGGTAGCGATGAAAACCCCCTAAAGCAACCTGTATATTATATGCAAAATATTCGGGGTGCTATCAATAACTATTTTTCTCTGGAAGAACCTTTTGGTGAATCTTTTTTCCCCGCGCCTTCGGTAGTTTACAGTAAAGTCACAGTTACAGATTTGGACGCTGAGGGAGAGCCTGACCCACTTCTAAGGACCGGGTATGTTGTTAATGAGTTTTACACGGCAAAGGATTTCCCGGTTATTACAAAGAGAGTTCCTATCAAAAGAGACCGATATAATCCTAAAAAGAAGTTTGGCCTATTTTCGGCGAAAAGCTATGATGAACTTTGTCTTTCTCAGGGATATTATATTGAAGTCAACGACATGCATGGCAAAGCCAAAGCCGTTAGGGTATTTAATCAGGCTGAGTCCGAGATTTCATCAACTGAGTATTATTATAATACCCAGGACATAGGCCCTGAAACCATGCGATTGAAGAATGAAGTGAAAGTAGTACGAGAGGATGGAAAGGTAATTACTGGAATTATCGGGCGGGAAACAGACTTCTTTACGGATATGCGAGAACAGGAGTCGAGTAATCTGGGACGTTCAATCCAGGTAGGAAATGATCTTGTTGGCTTGGGATTTATTAGGCTTCCCTTATTACATTGGCCGAAACCGGACAACGATGATTACAAGCTGTTTCGATCTGTTGTTGCTGTAAAAGTTGCCCATTATTTCGGAATTGTAGAAAAAGTGGTTAAAAAAGAGAATGGATCATCCATTGCAACAGAAAATGTCGCATATGATGGAATAACCGGAGAGCCTTTGATTACCAAAATCCAAAATGAATTTGACCAGGATATCTATTCTGTTAATCTGCCAGCTTATTGGATTTATGAAGGGATGGGGCCTGCCTATAAGAACCTCGGGACGGTACTACTGAATCTAAAGGCAGATGCTGCTGGAATACGGTCAGATGGGAAGTATTATTGGTTGATTCAAGCTGGCGACGAAATTGTCGATTTGAAAAGTGGTGAGCATTATTGGGTAATACATACTGGAGGAGGAAAACGGTTAATAAAACAGGATGGAGTGATTTATCTCAAAAATATTCCTCTTGCGAAGATTATTCGCTCTGGCAATAGAAATATTTTGGACCCTGCGACTAGTAACGTAGTGTGTATGAATAATCCTATCCAAAACAACGAATTTGTTTTGTGGAAGAATACAGATTTAACTAACGTGAATTTCGCAAGTCTTAAAGTACTAGATGCTTCAGTCCATACATTTGATCAATATTGGCCTAGATTGTTAAAAGACGATGAAACATTTAAACGTAGTGAAATAATTGAAAATAAATCAATGGATTTTAGTTTTAAAAAGCTTACAAATCCCCCCGATTTATTAGACATGATTTATTGTAACTGGGGAATAGAACCAACTCGCTCGATTTCAACTCATACAGTTTCTCCTTCTTCATATTGGTCAAACTTTTTCGAGCGCTCAGGTATCGAACCTCCTATAACATTATCATATGTTCCAAGTATTATGAATCAGTCTGCCCAGGCATTTGCAGACTGCTTTGAAGTCACGCAAGAAGGCACTTATACATTTGTTTTTGCTGGGGTAGGGGACCTTGCCTTATATGAAAGGATTGACAACAGTACATATAGTGATTATTATGAAGTCACTGATATTCGATATAAAAATACCGGCCGAGAACAAACTCTCCTCTTTGTCGAGGGGAAGCTGCTTCCAGGGAAATATCTTTTGTCTTATTCAATTATGCGATATTCTAACCCACGAATTTATGGGGGCTTGGAGGTATATAAAAACACTTTTAGCCAATTAATGAGTATTTCGGAATCCAATATTAGCGATATAAATTTATGTCTAAGTTCTTCAGCTTGGTGGGGTAATAATAGCCTGAAAACCACCTATTTTCCACAAGAAGGAAGCCCAATACCTCATTACACAAATCAAGAAGGAGGTTTACATGTATGTGCTGATAACACCATTAACATTTTCAATCCATATATCACTGGTTGTCTTGGTAATTGGCGCCCGTATGAAAGTAAGAGCTATCGAAGCGAACGTAGTTATCTCGATTTGTTTAACGGAGTTAAAAAAGGGGCAAGCGTGCAAAAATTAGGCTATTTCAAAGCTTTTCATTCATACTGGAATGATATATACGGCACCAAAGTAGGCAATGCTAAATGGTCCCTGTATAATACCGCAACTTTGTATGATAAATATGGTCAGGAATTGGAGAATAAAGACGCTTTAGGAAGATACAGCTCTGCCCAGTTTGATTTCAAAGGACAGTTGCCTGCAAGTGTAGCATCTAATGCTATGAATCGTGAACTATATACAAACAGTTTTGAAGACAACGCAGTAAGACTAAGTGATGTTAATTCCTATACAACTGAATTTGTGCAGTTAAAAATACCGCAGGAAAACCTGAATGCTACAGCCCAATCGATTGCCGCACATAGCGGTAATTACAGCGCAAAATTACCAGTGGAGGGAATGAAGATTTCGACAAAGATTCACTCTAATGAACATAAAATTCAATCCTTTTTTGATTTAACTTCTAAGAATGAATATAAACTCGTAAAGGACGGTTCGGTTTATCCGAAAGGATTTGAGCCATATCCTGGGAAAAAATACATTTTCAATGCCTGGGTAAGGGATGATAATCCAACAAGTAAAACGGCAAAACTCCAGTATTCTCTTGATGGTACAAACTTTAATAATTTCAGCTGTAAGGCTATTGTTGAAGGTTGGAAATTAATTGAGTGTAGTTTTATAGCTGGTGCAGATAATTCAGATTTTAATTTCTCAATTAAACCGTCTAATAGCAGCGTCTATATAGACGACATTCGTATTCATCCTCATAACTCGCACATGAAATCGTATGTCTATAACCATAAAACCTTCAAATTAATGGCAGAGTTGGATGAGAACTGCTTTGCCACCTTATATGAGTATGATAACGAAGGTTCTCTGGTAAGGGTTAAAAAGGAAACGGAAAGAGGAATTATGACTATTAAGGAAAGCAGGTCTTCTTATCGGAGAAATGCCTCTATACAATAAGCTTGAGTTTAAGTAATGCAGAAGACAGTTATGTACAAGTTTTATAAGCAGCCCGCCATCATTCTTTTATTGTTTTTTATTCTAGGAGGCTCAGTTATAGTCTTTGCCATGAGAGGCAGTTTTTTTGAGAAAAAGCAACAACAAAGGCCTGCAAAAACAGGGCATATTTTAAAGAGCGATAAGGCTTTTCTCAATGAAGCTTTACTGGAGAAATTTCAGCATGCAATACAATCGATTGATACAGAAAAGGAAGAATGTTTGCTGGCTGGGTTTGTAACATCTATTAATAGAGCAGATTCTACTGAGTCTTTTATAAATGAGCCTTATACTTTTACTAAGAAGGGGGAGGAGTTTTATTACAAAATAGGTGCTGTAGAAACAATTAATGCAAAAGGGCTATGCCTGCATGTAGACCATCAGGGAAAAAAAATAATAGTTTCCGAGCAGAAAAAGATTGAGGGAAGCCAGGCAATTTTTGATTCGCAGAATTTGTGGAAGGATATAAAAGAAGAAGGATATAGTTTAAGTTCTTCAATGATAAAAGGTGTGGAAACCATCACCTTGCGTAATGATGAGCATTTAAGTTGTCGGGAGTACAGTATTAGTTATGACACGTTAAGCCTGAAGGTTAATCGCGTATCCGCCAGGATAAGCAATCCTGAATATTCAGAGCAGAAAGATAAGGATAAGACGATAGAAATTCGCCTTAACAGACTCGAAAGCCAATCAGATCAGGAGCGGCTCAATCCGCAAAACTATATTGAAAAAGTTGCCGGCGAATGGGCTCCTTTGAGAAAGTACCATGATTACGAATTAATAGTAATGTGATATAAAATCTATGATTAAGAAATTATTCAAACCACTTATACCTTTGTGCTGCTTGTTTCTTACCTGCCTGAAATGCCTCGCGGGAGTAGAAATAACGGAAGCTATCCTGAAAGGCAACCAGTTGGAAAAGGATGCAGTTTTGATGGTAGAAGACCAAAAAATTCATAGTTCGCTGTTTGTTTGGTCCAATATTACCAATATTTCTGTCAACAATGTGATTAGCTTGAAAGTACTGGGCGAGAAGGTGCTTCCGCAAGATTTTGAGTGTAAACTTAAGCTTCGTGTAGAATATTTTACCAGTCCGGTTCTGGAGAACCCTACTGTAATAGATGAAATTGAACTGGGGGTGGATTACAAAAAAGCTGGAGGAGAAAGTTATAAAGGCGCAGACCACTATAAATTCAAAAATGGCTACCACGTTAAAGTATATATTACTGAAATTACCAACCCCCAGGCTGTGGAAAATCTTCTGTTAAGCAGTACCATTATTATCGATAGAAAATACCGCTTTTTAGACGGCCAGTCACCAACTTATTCTAATTAATACTTTGTATCATCCCATTATATGACCCGGACTTTACTTAAATCATTAGCTATATGTTTAACCATTATTTCAGGCATTACGGGCAAATGCTATGCTCAAAATTCAGTATTTAAGCTGAACGGAGAAGTATTATCTCCGGCTGTTCCAGGACAGGCCGCACAAACCCGGCAGTTAAAGCTTAGTTGGGCAAGTGTTCTTGGGGCGGAAGAGTATGACCTGGAATGGACTGTTTTGGATGATGAAAGCGAATGGGGTTCGTTGGTAAGCGACATTACGGCATATGTGCCTGGTAATAATAGCGAAAGCATAAATAACCAGTTACTGGAAGTATTTAGAAATAATTCCAGCAGGGTGACGATCACCAATGCATATTCTTATTCTCTCTCTCTATTCAATAATACAAAATATATCCTGGTAAGAATAAGGCAGGTTGCCTACAACGCTGAGGGAGTTCGATTAGAGGGAGCCTGGGAATATAAAAAGGAAAACGGGAGTTATGCATTTTGGGAAACCAACTGGAACGAACCTTTACTTAACTGGCAGATTGCAACAGCTTATGCAGAAGATGGCAAGAGAAAAGAGGTGGTAAGCTATTTTGATGGTTCGTTAAGAAACCGTCAGACCGTAACCGTAAGTGATACTGTGGCAATAGTACAGGAAAACGTTTATGATGAGTTTGGGAGGCTTGCTGCGAGTATCTTGCCAGCCCCGGTAAAAGAAATGCCTAAAGATGCGCCTGTTCTTCATTATTTTAAAAATTTCAATTTAAATATGGAAACTGTGCCGGCGCCTTATTCATTTAAGGACTTAAAAGGTTTATGTGAGGTTAACCCCGGGGCTTTACAGGGAGGCGCTTCAGCTTATTATTCGCCTTCTAATCAGTTTCTTTCTAATCCTCTCTTTGCCAATAAGAATAATTTTACAAAATATATTCCGAATGCCGTGGGATATCCTTTATCTGTTACCCAATATACTGCAGATAATACCGGAAGGGTAAAAATACAGGGAGGCGTAGGGGCCGCATTTCAGCCAGGGCAGGCAGAAAGTAAGACAACCAAGTATTATTACTCTAAACCATCACAATGGGAACTCGACCGTTTGTTTGGAAATGATGTTGGTTTAGCCAATCATTACCTTAAGAATATGGTAATAGACCCTAATGGGCAGGTTAGTATTAGTTATCTCAATGCAAGCGGTAAAACAATTGCCACAGAACTGGCAGGTAGTGGCCCTCTTACACAAGAAGCTTTATCATCAAATAATCCTTTATCATCCCAATTAGTTAGCCTTATCCGCCCCGAGCAATTTAGCTATGAGGCATCGGCTATGAAGCTTTCTGCAAAATCTACGCATACGGTAGCTGTTAAAGGGCCGGCAGAGTTAATTTACAATGTGGAACGTTTGCAAGCTTGTAACACTGAGGGAACTTTTAATCTATGTCGAGAATGTAGGTACGATTTAAATATTGCGGTGAAGAATGATTGCGGAGAGTCTGTCTTTTCTCTCAAAGAATTTATAAGCCTTTCCAATCCCACTCCCGGCAATATTGCGGTGTCTATACCGGGTGAGCTAAATATTGGAGAGTATTATATCACCATGGAGCTGTCATTAAGCCGAAAGGATATGGAGGAGTATGCCGCAGAATTTATAACTGAGGGGCAAAACCAGGGAAGTGTAAAAACCGAGTATGTATTCATAAAGAAATATCTTGACGATCTAGGGCTGGGATCTTTTGGGGGGTGCGAAAGGTGCATGGAAGCGCTTGGCACGCGAGAAAACTTTGTTTTTGCCTTTAAACAGAAACTGGATGAGATGCAGGTAAAGTACACCAGTATTTCTGAAATAGAATCTTATGCAGCAAGTAAATTTGACGCCTTAAGTACAGAGTGTCAGAATCTTCAGGCTACTTGTAATTACATTTCTCCGTGCGAAAAATATGTAAAACAAATGGAAGATGACGTATCGCCCGGCGGGCAGTATGCGCTCTTTGACCAAAATTATAACCCGCTTGAACCTGAATTCAATGCGTTAACAGACGAACGCTGGAGAATAGTATTTCCGGTTAAGACGCCTGGTGACCCACTTTATGATGCCACTTTGATCGCATTGGACAGCGAAAATACAACGATACCCGAAGGGGAGGAAGATATTTCGCCAAGCTTCGATAAAATCTCACCTTATGATGCCAATTTTACAATGGCTATGCGGGTAAAATACTGGAATCCAGATTGGGCTCCATTGCTATTGCAATTTCACCCGGAGTATTGTAAACTACAGTTTTGCCAGGAATATTCCAATTTATTTACCTGGGATAAACTAGTTCAGGATACGCTAGCCACCCATAATGGAACGAAGTCTATATCAAAAGATCCTAATATTTTATATGACCGTTCTACTCCCTCCTGGCTTTTATCTTACGATCCTTTTTTTAAGGAGAATGCGCCAGGTTTCGGATATTATAATAATATAAAAGCAGATCTGGAACAGTATAGTTCGAGGGTACTTAAAAATAGCATTCTTGCAACCAAATCTCTTCCCGAATTGGTGGATTATATGCTGTATTGTGGTGACGGTACAGAAGGAAGCTGGAATACCTGCGCCCCTGTTGAAAATTGCCGGATAAAGGATAAGGAATGGATTCAATACAGGGACTTTTATTTTGAGCTAAAGGAAAGATATATAAAGAAATATCGGGATGAGGTGTACTGTGCAAATAGATCAACCCTTTGCCAAATAGGAACTCCTACCACGCTTCCATTGCCGGGGCAGGTTCAGGTAACCGATTTTTCGATTAGGAGTGCAGAAGAAGGTGAAACGGAATGCAGTGAGGGATTGAAGGGTATCGTAGTAACCTACTTGCCAGGAAATCTGAGAAAGGCGCAGGAGGTTGAATTATATTATCCAGGTATTAATTCTCCTCTCATTGTCAAGTTCACAATCGGGGAGTCTTTCAGAGTGGTTTGTATTCCTGTGAGTGTAGACCCGAAAAATGTTAAAGTTGCTGACGTTACTATCGCAAATCCCTAATAATGAAAAAGTTTTTTGTTCTTCTAATATCAGCCCTTCTGTTCGTAATAATGAAGGGCAATGGCCAGGGAATTAGAGTTGCAGGCACAGGGGTAAGTGGATCAGGGGCTAATCAGCTTTCGAGTCCGAGTAAAGTGTTTGTGGATGCTGATGGTAATCTATATGTGGTCGATTCTGACAATTTAAGAGTTCAAAAATGGGCTCCAAATGCTTCACAAGGTGTTACCGTTGCAATTATTCCAGATGAGATGGCATATGACAGGCCAATTTCTCTTTGTGTAGATAATTGGGGAAATATTTATGTTGGGGGATATGCATCTCTGTTAAAATTTGAACCGGATCATCCTAATGATCCAATAGTTTTTTTTTATGATTCCAATTTAATACCTGGGAGGATGTGGGATATTAAAATATTTAATAATAATTTTTATTTACGTACGGAAATTGGCGTAGTTAAAGTAGCTCCGTCAGGAGCTACCGGGGAATTGCTAATACCTAAAAGTTCCTATCCAAAGGCGAGTCCCAACGACTATTTTGGCGGAATGGATATAGATTATCAAGGTAATATTTATCTATCAAGGCATACATTCCAGGACGATGGAACTTCAAAGAATGCTGTTATTAAATTTCAAAATGGAAGTACCACTGGCGGAGTAGTATTATTGGAATGGACAAATCAAACTAATGGTCCCTGCGGTTTCCACTTGGATGATGTTTTGATCAGTAATGATGGAAGCATTTTTGTTTCTAATGATTTAAATGTTAAAAAATGGATTCCTGAAAGCCAATCATTTAAAAAAATATGGAAAAGTCCCGTAACTAGCTGGTTTCGCGGCGCTGGGTTATTTAGGTATCAGGACGACCTTTATATTTCAGACGGAAGGACTGCTGTGTATAAGGTTAATGTTGGTTCTTGTTTGATTCCTGAGTTCCCCAATATTTCAACTGTGTCGACCAGTTTATGCTCTCAGTCATCTATAAACATAACTACATCTAACAATTGTGAGAATTATACAGTCAAATGGTATAAAAATGATAACTATGTAAGTTCGGGAGAATTTTTTACCGCGACTAGCGTTGGAGAGTATTATGCCACTTACACAAATAGCTGTGGAACTTCCCAAAATTCTAATAAGATAATTATTACAGACCTTGAAGATTCTAAGCCAGTTATTTCAGCGAGTGGCTCGACATTGGTTTGTTCTGGCACTCCGGTTGTATTGAATGCAAGCGGATCTGGAATTCAATGGTATAAGAACAATGTCTATTTTGATTCGGGATCCTCTTTAAGCACAACCCAGGCAGGTAGTTATACCGCTAAATCAGTTAATAGTTGCGGTTCATCCGCTTTTTCGAATTCGATTGAAGTAACAGTAGATTCTTATCCGAGCAAACCAGTTATTTCAGCCAGCTCAACAACGGTTTGTTCAGGCGTCCCGGTTGTATTAAATGCAAGCGGATCTGGAATTCTATGGTATAGGAACAACGATTATTTTAGATCGGGGTCATCCTTAAGTACATCCATGGCGGGTAGCTATACTGCTAAGTCTATTACTAATTGTGGCTCTTCTACATTCTCAGATCCTGTTGTTGTAACAATCGGATCTTACCCCAGCGCACCAGTTGTCTCAGTTAGCGGCTCAACAACGGTTTGTTCAGGTATTCCGGTTTTATTAAACGCAAGCGGATCTGGTGTTCAATGGTATAAGGACAATACTTATTTTAGCTCGGGATCATCCTTGAGCACTACCCAGGCAGGTAGTTATACCGCTAAATCAGTTAATAATTGCGGTTCATCCACTTTTTCAGAAGCGATAGTGGTAACAACTGATTTTTATCCCAACAAACCCGTTATTTCAGCAAGCGGCTCAACAACGGCTTGTTCAGGTATTCCGGTCGTATTAAACGCAAGTGGATCGGGAATCCAATGGTTTAAAGATAATTCCTATTTTAGTTCAGGATCTTCCTTAAGTACTACCCAGGCGGGTAGCTATATCGCTAAATCAGTTAATAATTGTGGTTCGTCAGATGCGTCGGAGCCTATAGAGGTTAAGTCAATTGATAATGCTTCAGCACCTGTTATCTCTGCAAATGGGCCTACAACTGTTTGCTTTGGTACCCCGGTAGTGCTAACAAGTACTAAAACAGACATAAAATGGTATAGAAATGGCTCCTATTTCGGAGCTGGAAATTCTCTTACAACCACAAAACCGGGTATTTATACTGCAAAATCTGTTAACATTTGCGGTTCCACACCAGCGTCTAACCCCATAGTTGTTAATGCTAATTTAGCTTATAAGGTTAAAACTTCCCGATTTGACGATGTTGAAGAAACTGTACCTACTGCTACCGCGACAGAAGCAGAAGAGGAGAATAAAACCTTGGCAGCCGAGGAGATACAAAGTAGTTGCGAAGCACATGTCGATGCATGGATAGAGAAGTTAGAAGGCATGACAGAGGAGCAGCGATCCGCATTAAAACCTAAGCTTTTAGCAATCTGTGTGGCGGGAGGAGATTTGGACCATCCAATGGGTGCCAGTACACTTGATGGGGATAAAAATGTAGAAGGCATGAAAAGCTTTGCAGATGCAATCAAGAGTGTAGAACCTGCGGCATTTACAATGCTTCGTAATCCGTGGTTAGTAGATATGCCTTACCCATACGTTCCTAAACTACAGGCAACAGATATTTTTATTTCGAAATCGGATGAGAAGATATGCGCAAAGATTGATGAAATAAAGGCAGCATTAGGAAACCCTTCTTCTGAAGAGGCATTTTTTAATGCATTGGTTTCAAAATACGGGGAAGCAATGGTAGTGGACCGCCAGGAGTTTGATGATTTACTTAACTCTTGCAATAGCTGTAAGTATTTGCTAAAAGAGGATATTCAGTTACCTATATTTTTCGGCCCTGGGGCTAAAGGCTGTATTTCGAAAAACGATTTTGATCAGGCCAAAACCGATCTGGGTAATCAAATACCTGACTTTTTCTTAAACACCAGCCATGCAAACTATGAGTCGGTTTTCGCTACATTTATGAACCATCGTTGGGGCTTCTCTCTCACTTTTACCGATTATAAGGAGTACGAAACTAAATTAAGCAATACACCAGGTGAGATTCTGTGTAACAAGCCGGTTTTTGCAGCCTTGGAAGAGAATTTCTATGCAGATTTTGAATCAGATATAGAAATAGCTGTAGGTAAGGGCCGCCAGGAGTATGACACATATATACCTGCCATCCGCAATCAGGCGATGCTTGCCTATACTCAGAACTGTTCTGCTGCTAAAGCCTCTATGGACATAAAGAGTAATGAGAACATTTATCACTATACTCTTTATTATTATG
>Ga0307408_100001181_pt1 | contig 19768 bp, 17 predicted proteins | sample 322Cmetagenome_FD_202116 | JGI IMG/M metagenome (GOLD analysis project Ga0307408, IMG submission 202116) | Maize rhizosphere microbial communities from greenhouse at UC Davis, California, United States - 322HYB-C-3 | ecosystem: Host-associated > Plants > Roots > Rhizosphere > Soil | place... | reverse complement strand
TCCGCTGGTGGCGGAAGCGGCCGTGGTCGGCAAGCCGGATGAAACCACCGGCGAATCGATTTGCGCCTTCGTGGTGCTGAAGCAGGCCCGCCCGACCGGCGAGGACGCGAAAAAGCTGGCGCTGGAGTTGCGCAACTGGGTCGCCAAGGAAATCGGTCCGATCGCGAAACCGAAGGAAATCCGCTTTGGCGACAACCTCCCTAAAACCCGTTCGGGCAAGATCATGCGGCGTTTGCTGCGCGTGCTGGCCAGGGGCGAGAGCATTACGCAGGATGTGTCGACCCTGGAAAATCCGGCGATCCTGGAGCAGTTGAAGCAGGCGCAATAAGCTGCTGGGGGAAGGCGGTTGCCATGCCAGGGGCGCGACGCCCCTGGCATGCGCCTTGTCTTAAATAATCAGCACAGCGCCTGGTTAATGATGGCGAATTGCCGCAGCGCGGGATCGACTTCTGGTGCGCCGTTGCGGCTCATGGCCACTCCGCTGTCGACCTGCGCCAGTCCCGCTTGCGCAAGCCAGTCGCCCAGGCCGCTGTCGCCGCTGACATCGAGCCGCACAAAGGCGCCGGCGCAGGGATCCGACCAGTGCGCAATCAGCGCCTTGGCGCTGTCCGTATCCGGTGCCACCACCGGACCGATGACCTGGCCGCGCCCGAAGCGGCGCAACAGCGCGAAACCGGCAAGCCGGCCGTCCCGTTCCAGTACTACGCCTTCGGCCATGCTGACCATCTGCTTTAGCACCTCGCCGCGCGACATTCCGGTGGCACGGTCCGCCAGCTCGATGATGGCGGCCAAGTCGCCGGGCTCGGCCAGGCGCACGCTGTCCCCAAGGGCCGGCTGGATGGCAGGGAACCCGGTCAGCGTACCCTGGTGCTGGCAGATCGTACCGGCGGCCTTGAAGCCAAGGCGTTCATACAGCGGCTGGCCGGCCGGGGTGGCGATCAGGTGCGTGCAACGCTCGCCCAGTTGTTCCAGTACCCGCTGCATCAATTCACGGCCAATGCCTTTGCCTTGGTGCTGTGCTGAGACGATGATCATTCCCACGGTTCCGTGGCGCTCGCGCTGTTGCCAGCAAAGGGCGGTGCCGATAACGTTTCCGTCCGCCTCCGCAACAAAACCGGCGCCCAGGCGCAGCACGAATTGCCAGTCCTCCAGTCGGTGCGGCCAGCGCAGCGCTTGCGACAATGCGTGCGCCGCCGGCAAATCATTTTCATTGATGGGACGGTAGATAATGTTATTGCTTGTTTCGATGAGCATGATGTTTTTCCTCCGGCTACTCCTTGAATGCGGACTATCTTGCCACACGTATTCGCCGCTGGCGACAGGGGCAATGCAATTCAATACGATCGTCCAAATGCCGCGCCAGAACGGCAACTTGTGCCTCTCCGGTGGTCTGCAACCGCACAAAATGCTTGCAGTGCAAACCTAAAATACAAGCACATTCTTGCGGGCCGGACGCATCGCCGAACCGGTCCAGTTGACGTTCACGAAAGGACGAATGATGGAAGGCTTCAACCCGGATCAAATCGAAGTGCGCGGCGCGCATTTTATTGGCGGACGTTATGTGGATGGTGGCGCCGGCGTGCTGGATGTCAGCCGTCCATCGGATGGCAAGGTTTATGCAGGCGTGCCGGTGGCCGATGCAAGCCTGGTGGACCAGGCGGTACAGGGGTCATGGCAGGCATTCAAGACCAGCGACTGGGCCGGATGCGCGCCGCGCGAACGGGCGCGCATCCTGCGCCGCTGGGCCGATTTGATCGATGCCGACGTGCACACGCTGGCGCGGATGGAAGCCGTGGGCTCGACCCGTCCCATCAGGGACGCCGCCAGCTGGGACGTGCCGTTCACGGCCGACGGCATCCGCTTCTTTGCCGAGTGGGCCGATAAGGTCGGTGGCGACGTGGCGCCGACCCGGGACGACCACCTGGGTATGACGATTGCGGAACCCTATGGCGTGATCGGCGCCATCGCGCCGTGGAACTTGCCGCTGGTGATGGCGTCGTGGAAGGTGGCGCCGGCGCTGGCGGCCGGCAATGCGGTTGTGCTGAAACCGTCCGAGATGACGCCGTTCAGCGTGTTGCGCATGGCGGAACTGGCGATTGCCGCCGGCATGCCGGAAGGGATTCTTAATATCGTGCAGGGCGATGGCCGCATCACCGGCGACGCGCTGTGCCGCCATCCGCGCGTGTCGAAAGTCAGCTTTACCGGCTCGACCCGGACCGGCGCCGCCATCATGGCGGCCTGCGCGGAAAGCGGCACCAAGCCGGTGACCCTGGAGCTGGGCGGCAAGAGCCCGCAAGTGGTGTTTGCCGACGTGCCCGACCTGGACAAGACCGTGCGCACGATAGCGCGCGCCATCACCATCAACGCGGGCCAGGTGTGCGTGGCCGGGTCGCGCCTGGTGGTGCAGCGTTCTATTGCCGGCCGCTTCATTGAACGCCTGGCAGCGCTGTTTGCCGAGCTTAAGGCAGGGAATACGTGGGATCCCGCTACCACGCTGAGCCCCATCATTTCAATGCGGGAAATGGAACGCATCGAAGGCATCGTGCAGCGCACCGCCGCGGCCGGGGCCAGGGTTGCCGCGGGTGGGCAGCGCATCGCGATGGGCAACGGTGGTGCGTTTTACCAGCCGACCATCCTTACTGATGCCAGCGGCGACATGGAAGCGGTGAAAAACGAGATTTTCGGTCCTGTCATCACGGTGCAGGTGTTCGATGACGAAGACGAAGCGCTGGCCCTGGCGGACCATGCGGATTATGGCCTGGCGGCCGGCATCCACACGGCCGATATCGGCCGCGCGCTGCGGCTGGCGCGTGGTATCGAAGCCGGGACGGTCTGGATCAACCGCTACGGCCGCAGCGCCGATTATGTGATACCAACCGGGGGCTACAAGCGTTCGGGCATCGGCAAGGACCTGGGACGGCAGGCTTATGAAGCCAACCTGCACTTCAAGAGCGTGCTGGTGGACTTCGCGCGCTAAGTGCTGAAAGAGAAGCGCGCCCGGGGCGGATTGCCGCCGGGCGCGCCGGAGTGAAGCCCGGGCCGGGTCAATCCTGGCCGCTGAACAGCTTTTCGATCGGATAGTGGCTCTTGATGCAAGGCGACTTGATGACGATGTAACTGAAGTATTTCTCGATATTGACGCTCTCCCTGAGCACGTCCTCCGCGATGCTGTGGTAATGGGCCACGCTGCGGGTGACGAACTTGAGCAGGTAATCGAAGCCGCCACTGACCAGATGGCATTCGACGACTTCATCGATGTCGCGGATGGTGGCTTCGAATTTCGCGAAATCTTCGCGCCGGTGGTCCGACAACGTCACCTGGGTGAACACCACTTGCATGTCCCCCAGCTTTTCCAGTTGCACATGGGCGCCATAGCCCGTGATGTAGCCGGCCTTTTCCAGCCGTTTTACGCGGATCAGGCAGGGACTGGGCGACAGGCCGACGGCGTCGGCCAGGTCCACGTTGGTGACCCGGCCGTTGCGCTGCAAATGGCTCAATATGCGTACGTCGATACGATCCAGTTTCAGGGCGTCAGGAATCATGGTGGCTTGCCAGTGTGAGTTGAACCGTGTTACCAGATTTCATCATACTATGGTATCAGACTCAACCGGCTGGCATATTACGATTTTCACCAGCACTCCAATCAATTAGCTGACGGCACGGCGGACGTCGGCCTGGTCCAGCACCTCATCCAGCGTTTTCTTCAGGCGCGTGAACAGCAATTCAAAGTCGGCCTGCGTGTAGCACAGCGCCGGCGCGAAGCCCAGCACGTTATCGCCAAACGCGCGGAAGATCACTTGGTTGCGGTAGGCCGCATCGGCAATGCGTTCGTGCAGCTTGAGCGCGGGATCGAAGCGCGCCTTGGTCGATTTGTCGGCAACCAGTTCCAGCGCGCCCAGCAGGCCGCGGCTGCGCGCATCGCCCACCAGCGGGTGTTGCAGCAAGTCGCGTAACCCCTGTTCGAAATGCGGCGCCTGGGCGACACCGTTGGCGAGCAAGCCGCCCTCCGTATACAGGCGCAGCACTTCCAGGCCGATGGCGGCGCTGACCGGGTGCGCGGAGTACGTGTAGCCGTGGCCGACCGGCACGCCGGGCGCCACGCCGTCGGCGATGCCCTGGTAAACCCGGTCCGACATCAATACCGCGCCCATCGGCGCATAGCCTGCCGTCAGGCCCTTGGCCAGCATCATCAAGTCCGGCTCGGCGCCTTCCGCTTCACAGGCAAACAGCGGACCGGTGCGGCCAAAGCCGGTAATCACTTCGTCCACCACAAACAGGATATCGAGTTCGCGACAGGCATCGCCCATGGCCTTGAGCCAGCCTTTCGGCGGCACGATCACGCCGCCGGAACCCTGGATCGGTTCGCAGAAGAAGGCCGCCACGTTATCGCGGCCCAGTTCCTGTACTTTCGCGCGCAACGCGTCCACCGAGGCGCGGATGATGCTGTCCGCTTCGGAACCGGCCGGGTTGCGGTACGGGTACGGCGATGGAATCTTGTGCTGGCTGGGCAGCGGCAAGTCGAAGTTCTGGTGGAAGACGGCCAGCGCCGTCAGGCCGGCACCCTGGCTGGACGAGCCGTGGTAGCCGCGCTCGATGGAAATGAACTGTTTCTTTTGCGGGCGGCCCGTCGAGTTGTAATAGTGCGTGATGAAGCGGATCGCCGAATCGTTGGCGTCGGAGCCGCCCAGCGTGAAGTAGACGTGGCGCAGCGAGGCCGGCGCCAGTTCGACCAGGCGCGCGGCCAGGCGGATCGCCGGCTCGGAACCGTAATGGAAGTAGCCGGTGGCGTACGGCAGCCTGGCCATTTGTTCGGCCGCCGCCTGCACCACGCTTTGCTGGCCGTAGCCGACATTGACACACCACAGGCCGGAAAACGCGTCCAGCAATTCCGTGCCCTGCGTATCGCGCAGGTAAGCGCCATGGCCGGATTCGAGGATGGTGACGCCGCGCTGTTCGTGGGCGCGGTAGTTGACGACGGGATGGATCAGGTGGTCGCGGTCCAGCGCGACGAGTGGATTGGTAGGCATAGTGGTTCCGTATCGGTTGATCAGTGGTTAAGCCAGGTTGCATGTACCGGGGCCACAGCACGGCGCTGTGATGACCCGCGGCGCGCCAGCCAAGGCAGGGTCATTCTAGTCAGCGGCGGGCAACGTTAGCTGTTGCCGGCCGCCGTCGAAAGTGGGTGGAAATTGCGTATTTGCCGCGGTTTCGGCAGATTCTGCCGAGGGCCTGGCCGCTGGCCGCCGTCCGGGCGGACGGCGGCGGACAGCGCGGGGAAAGGAGGGGGATCAGCCGAGCGATTGGCTGAGCAAAGCGAAGCGCGTGACGGATGGTTCCGGCCGCGGCGGCTCGCCGCGCACCATCACCGTGACGGTTTCATCGACCTGCACCAGTCCCATGTCAGTGAGCCAGGGACCGAGGCCGCTGCTGCCCGGCACGTCGATGCGTGCGAAGTTCCCGGCGCGCACCCCCGCCCAGTGGGCGATCAGCGCCTTGGCGCGGTCGATATCCGGCGCCACCACCGGGCCGATGACATAGCCCAGCCCGAATTTGCGCAACGCCGCGAAGGCAATCAGTTCGCCATAGTGGTCGATGGCGACCGCGTGGGCGACGGTCATCAAATGCTTGATCACGGTGGAGCGCGGCATCCCGGTGGAGCGGGCCGCCAGCTCGGCCAGCGCGCCCTCGTCGCGCGGACTGACCGGGCGGATCCGCTCCCCCTCCGCCAGCGCCACGAACGGCGTACGGAACACGGTGCCCTGGTGCCTGTGTATGGTGCCGAATGGCGCGAAGCCAAAGCGTTCATACATGGCGATACCATTGCCGGTGGTGTGCAGCAAGGTGGTGCGGCTGCCGATTTCCTTCAGGATGCGGGTCATCAGTTCCGATGCGATGCCCAGGTCGCGGTGGTCCGGCGCGACGATATTCATGCCGATCGAGGCATAGCGCGATCCATGCAGCCAGCACATGATCGACCCGACGATGCCCGACCTGTTTTCCGCGACGATCCCTTCCCCCAATTCGTGGATGAATTTCCAGTCTTCCAGACGGTGCGGCCACAGCGCCGCCTGCGAAAGTTGATGTGCCGCAGGCAGGTCGTCTGCCGTCATCCTGCGGTAGCGGACGGTTCCTTGCGGCTTCTGCACATTCATTTTTTGCTCCCGGTGGCTAGGCTTGATTGGCCTTTATCTTGCCACAGGCGGCGGCTGGTGACGACAAGGGAAATGCAATCGGAAGGAAGCGCTGTTTACGGGAGTAAAACAGCAGATTGTGTCGTTGCGGCCAAATGCGCCGGCATGAAATGCTGTTCGCGGAAAGCCGCGAAAGCGCTCCGGCAGCCCGTAGTAATTTATGCTGGCTGGCGCCATCAATTCCAAGGATTACGCTCATTTGGTCCGGTCAAAACAGGAGATTCATGCGGGACGGCAGTGATGTAATGCTGACCAGGAAACACGTGGACAGTGCACGCACGTGCAGTGCCAGCGTACCACCTGATGACCTGCCTGCAGGCATGAACATTCTTAATAAAGGAACCCGCAATATGACCACCAACCTGAGGCCAAAATACATTTCCTTCGATTGTTACGGCACCCTGATCAACTTCCAGATGGCGGACCTGGCGCGCGAGCTGTTTGCCGACCGTATCAAGCCGGAAGACATGGCGCAATTCACCACCGACTTCGCGCGCTACCGCCTGGACGAAGTAATGGGCGACTGGCGCCCTTATGATCAACTGCTGTGCAATTCCGTGCGCCGCACCTGCCAGCGCTGGGGCATCGAGTACCGCGACAACGAAGGCATGAAGTTCTACCACGCCGTGCCGACCTGGCAGCCGCATGCGGACGTGCCGAACGCGCTGGCGCGCCTGGCCAGGGAATACAAGCTGGTGATTTTCTCGAACGCGATGAATGAGCAAATTCCGTACAGCGTGGAAAAGCTGGGGGCGCCGTTCCACCGCGTGTACACGGCGGAGCAGGCGCAAGCGTACAAGCCGCGCCTGCGCGCCTTCGAATACATGATCGAGCAGCTCGATTGCAACCCGGAAGACATCCTGCACGTGTCGTCCAGCATGCGTTACGACCACCTGTCGGCCGATGACATGGGCATCAAGAACAAGGTGTTCGTCAACCGTGGCCACGAACCGGCCTGGCCGGTCTGGGGCAGCCATGAAATCAGGGACTTGGGCGGCTTGCCGGCGCTGGTCGGCCTGTAATTCCTGTATCCCTGCATCCTGATTCCGGGATGCAGTCCTTGCCGCAGGCGGTGTGCCGGCGGCTTTTTTGGGGGGCAAGACATCCAGGTCCGCCAGGGTTGGAGGGGAGCGGCAGATTATGCTGCGCCACCCGGTCAATTCCACCGTTTCAACCATTCCAGCCCCGTCAGAACAGGATATTTGCCCATCCGGCCCATGGTGTAATGCTTACCATGAAACCACCTTGCGGCGCCTGCCCGCAACGAACGAGGAACCCGAGACATGACCACCTGCTTGAAGCCGAAATACATTTCTTTCGATTGCTACGGCACCCTGATCAACTTCCAGATGGCGGACCTGGCGCGCGAGCTGTTTGCCGACCGCATCAAGCCGGAAGACATGGCGCAATTCACCACCGACTTCGCGCGCTACCGCCTGGACGAAGTAATGGGCGACTGGCGCCCCTATGATCAGATCCTTTGCAATTCCGTGCGCCGCACCTGCCAGCGCTGGGGCATCGAGTACCGCGACAACGAAGGCATGAAGTTCTACCACGCCGTGCCAACCTGGCAACCGCATGCGGACGTGCCGGACGCGCTGGCGCGCCTGGCCAGGGAATACAAGCTGGTGATTTTCTCGAACGCGATGAACGACCAGATTCCGTACAGCGTGGAAAAGCTGGGGGCGCCGTTCCACCGCGTGTACACGGCGGAGCAGGCGCAGGCGTACAAGCCGCGCCTGCGCGCCTTCGAATACATGATCGAGCAGCTCGATTGCAACCCGGAAGACATCCTGCACGTGTCGTCCAGCATGCGCTATGACCACCTGTCGGCCGATGACATGGGTATCAAGAACAAGGTGTTCGTCAACCGTGGCCACGAACCGGCCTGGCCGGTCTGGGGCAGCCATGAAATCAGGGACTTGGGCGGCTTGCCGGCCCTCGTAGGTTTGTGATCCGGGGCGACGCGATGAAACTCGAATCGTATTGGCTCGATACCGCACCCGCCTTCACGGCCGGGGCGCAGGGCCCGGTTGCCGGACGCGCTGACGTGGTGGTGGTCGGCGGCGGCTTTACCGGTTTGTCGGCAGCGCTGGCGCTGGCCAGGCGCGGCGCCTCGGTGGTGGTGCTGGAAGCCGGCCGCGTGGTGGGCGAAGCATCCGGCCGCAATGGCGGGCACTGCAACAGCGGGCTGGCGCACGATTTCGGCACGCTGGCGGCACGCCTGGGCGTGGACCAGGCGCGCGCGTTTTACCAGGCCTATGACGCGGCGGTCGAGACGGTGGCGTCCATCGTGCAGCGGGAAGAGATCGCCTGCGATTTTGCACGCGTGGGCAAATTGAAACTGGCCGCCAAGCCGGAACACTATGGCAAGCTGGAGCGTGCCTGCGAAGTGCTGCGGCGCGAAGTCGACCCCCATGTCGAAATGGTGCCGGCGGAGCGAATCCGCACGGAAGTGGGCTCTGGACAATTCTATGGTGGCTTGCTGCAAACGACCAGTGCGCAAATGCATATGGGCAAGTTTGGCGTGGGCCTGGCGCACGCCGCGGTCCGTGCCGGCGCGCAAGTGTATGAACAGGCGCCCGTCACCGAACTGGAACGCCGTCCCGATGGCGGCTTCCGCGTGACCTGCGGGCGCGGCGTCATCAATGCGGGACAGGTATTGTTGGCGACCGGTAATTCCCGCATCGGCCCCTTCTTCCATTTCCGCCGCCGCATGTTGTCGGTGGGTAGTTTCATCATCGGTACGGAACCGCTGGACGCGACATTACTTGAGCAATTGCTGCCGCAGCGCCGCAATTACGTCACGTCGAAAAACATTGGCAATTACTTCCGCGTCTCGCCCGACAACCGACTGCTGTTTGGCGGACGGGCCCGGTTTGCCATGTCGAATCCCCGCTCGGACATGAAAAGCGGTGAAATCCTGCGGGCCAACCTGGAACAGATGTTCCCCGAGTTATGCGGGATCGGCATCGATTACTGCTGGGGCGGCCTGGTCGACATGACGGCCGACCGTTTGCCGCGCGCCGGCGAACACCGCGGCATGTATTTCGCCACCGGCTATAGCGGCCACGGCGTGCAAATGTCGGTGCACATGGGCCAGGTGATGGCCGACGTCATGGACGGCAAGCCGGAACGCAATCCCTGGAGCGCCCTGGAGTGGCCCGCGATTCCCGGCCATTTCGGCAAGCCATGGTTCTTGCCCTTTGTGGGCGCGTATTACCGCTTGCAGGACTGGCTGCATTGACGCCCGGATTTTGAGGATAAAACTAGTATGGAGGAGGGAGCGAAAATGAATGAGAATGATTCCGGCATCATCTTGCCTGGCGCCGAACACGGTGTTACCCGGCGTGACGCGATGCGGACCTTGCTGGCTGGCGGCATGATGGCCACCACCGCCGGCGGTTTGCTGACGTTTGCCAGCCCGGCGTTGGCCGAGACCCCGAGAAAGGGCGGCCGCATCCGCGTCGCCATGGGCGCGGGATCGACCGCCGACACGCTCGATCCCGCCAAGGGCGGCAACATTGCCGACTATGTCCGGCATTTCATGTTTTATAACTGCCTGACCACGATCGACGCCAAACTGGCGCCGCAAATGGAATTGGCGGAGTCCATGACCACCAAGGATGCCGTGACGTGGACCGTAAAATTACGCAAGGATGTGCGTTTCCACGACGGCAAGCCACTGACGCCGGCCGACGTGGTGTATTCGCTGTTGCGCCACAAGCATCCTGCCAGCGCTTCCAAGGCCAGGGCCGTTGCGGAAGAGTTCACCGAAGTGAAAGCCACCGGTCCGAACGAAGTGCAAATCAGGCTGGACTCCGCCAATGCCGACCTGCCGGCGCTGCTGGGCACGTCGAATTTTGCCATCATCCGCGACGGCACCACCGATTTCACGACAGCCAACGGCACCGGCCCGTATAAATGCAAGGAATTCCGTCCAGGTGTGCGTTCCATCAGCGTGCGCAACGAGAATTACTGGAAACCGGGCAAACCTTATCTCGACGAAATCGAATACTTCGCGATTCCGGACGAAGCCGCGCGCGTCAATGCGCTGCTGTCGGGCGACGTCCACCTGATCAATGCCATCAATCCCCGTTCGGTGCCGACCGTGACGGCCGCCGCCGGCTACACGGTGTTCGAGTCGAAGACCGGCCATTACACGGACATCATCATGCGCGACAACCTGGGGCCGGTGAAGAACCCGGACTTCGTGCTGGCCATGAAGTACATGATGGATCGCGAACAGATCCGCAAGGTGTCGATGCGCGGCTTCGCCACGATCGGCAACGACCAGCCGATCCAGCCCAACAACAAGTACTACTTTGCCGGCTTGCCGCAGCGCGGCATGGACCTGGACAAAGCCAGGTTCCATTTGAAGAAATCCGGCATGGCCGGCGGCACGGTGCCGCTGGTGGCGTCCACCGCCGCCAATGGTTCGGTCGATACCGCGCAAATCCTGCAATTGTCGGCGCAAAAGATCGGCCTGAACCTGGACCTCAAGCGCATGCCGGCCGACGGCTACTGGTCCCACCACTGGGCCAGGCATCCCATGTCCTTTGGGAACATCGGTCCCCGCCCGACGGCGGATTTGATGTTCACGCTGTTCTACAAGTCGAACGCGACGATGAACGTGTCGGGCTGGAAGAATGAAAAATTCGACCAGCTGCTGGATCAGGCGCGCGGCGAAACCAATGAGGCCAAGCGCAAGCAGATGTATACCGACATGCAGGTGCTGGTGCATGAAGGCTGCGGCGTCGGCATCCCGATTTTCAACCATTCGCTGGACGGATTCACGAAAAAGCTGAAAGGGTACGGCGCGCATCCGCTGGCCGGCCTGATGGGCTATATGTTTGCTGAAAACGTTTGGCTGGAGAGCTGACACCATCATGAACAGCACTACGCTACGACTCATTGCGAACCGCTTCGGCGCCGGGATCTTGACGCTGCTTGCCGTGTCGGTGGTGATTTTCACCATCACCAACCTGCTGCCGGGCGACGCGGCCCAGGCCATGCTCGGCCAGGAATCCACGCCGGAATTGCTGGCGGCCCTGCGCGAAAAATTCGGCCTGGACCAGCCTGCCCATATCCGCTATTTCCACTGGCTGGGAGGCCTGTTGCAGGGCGACCCCGGCGTTGCGTTGGCCAATGGCTTGCCGGTGGCTGAACTGATCGGTTCGCGCCTGCCCAATTCCCTGACCCTGGCGGCCGCCACCGCCGCCGTGTCGGTGCCGCTGGCGCTGGCCATCGGCATCGGCACCGCCATGGTGCGCGGTTCGCTGTTTGACCGCGTGGTCAATGTGGCGACCGTATGGGTGGTGTCGGTGCCGGAATTCCTGATTGCGACCGTGGCGGTGCTGATCTTTGCCGTCAAGCTGCGCTGGCTGTCGGCGTTGTCGCGCGCCGATGATATCGCCACCTTCGGTGAATTCCTGCGCGTGTATGCGATGCCGGTGATGACCTTGTGCTGCGTGATCGTGGCGCAAATGGCGCGCATGACGCGCGCCGCCGTGATCGACCAGCTCAATTCGTCGTATGTGGAAATGGCGCGCCTGAAAGGCGTGCGGCCGGTGCGCATGGTGTTGACCCATGCGCTGCCCAACGCCGTGGGCCCGATCGCCAATGCGGTGGCGCTGTCGCTGTCGTACCTGATTGGCGGCGTCATCATCGTTGAGTCGATTTTCAATTATCCCGGCATTGCCAGCCTGATGGTCGACTCCGTCACCATGCGCGACATGCCGGTGGTGCAGGCGTGCGCCATGCTGTTCTGCGCCGGCTACCTGGTGCTGCTGACCATTGCCGACGTGGCGTCGGTTCTTTCCAATCCGAGGTTGCGTAAATGAAGCCCACTATGATTTCTTCGACCGCCCGGCGCAAGCCGCGCGCGCGCCTGCCGGTGGCCGGCGTGATCGGTGGCGTCATCGTCGCCTTCTGGCTGGTGATGGCCGTCATCGGCCCTTATATCGCACCGCATGACGTGGGCGGCGTGGCCGGCGACGCCGTGTTTGCACCGATCAGCGCGGAATATCCGCTCGGTACCGATTACCTGGGCCGCGACATGCTGTCGCGCGTGCTGCACGGCGCGCCGTATACCATCGGCGTGGCGCTGGCGGCGGTCATCGTCGCAAGTTTTGGAGGCACCGCGCTGGCCTTGTTCGCGGCGGCGTCCGGCGGCTGGTTCGATGCCATCGTCAGCCGCATTGTCGACGTCAAGCTCAGCATCCCCAGCAAATTGCTGGCGCTGATCATGATTGCCGCATTCGGCTCGTCGGTCCCGGTGCTGATCCTGACCGCCGGAATCGGCTACATGCCGGGCGCCTACCGCATTTCCCGTGCCCTGGCGGTCAATGTGCAGGCCATGGATTATGTGCAGGCGGCCCGCTCGCGCGGCGAAGGACTGGCGTACATCACGTTTTATGAAATGCTGCCCAACATGCTGCGCCCGGTGCTGGCCGACCTGGGCTTGCGTTTCCTGTTCATCGTACTGCTGCTCAGTGGCATGAGTTTCCTGGGGCTGGGCGTGCAGCCGCCCGAGGCGGACTGGGGCTCGCTGGTGCGGGAAAACATTATCGGGCTGAGCGAGGGCGCCCCGGCCGTGATCGTGCCGGCCATCGCCATTGCCACGCTCACCATCGCCGTCAACATGGTCATCGATGGTTTTGCCGGCCGCAAGCGCCGTGGAGGCTGAGAATATTATGACTGAAATCGTAAAAGTATCCGGCCTGCGGGTCACCGCCCGCAACGACCTGGATGAGGAAATTACCATCGTCCACGGCGCCGAGTTTTCCATCAACAAAGGCGAAGTGCTGGCGCTGATCGGCGAATCCGGTTCCGGCAAAAGCACCATCGCGCTGGCCCTGATGGGGTATGCCCGCGCCGGCTGCAAGCTGGCGGGCGGCTCGGTCACGGTGGCCGGCAATGCCATGCTATCGCTCGGCGAGCGGCAACTGGCGGGCTTGCGCGGGCGCACGGTGGCGTATATCGCGCAAAGCGCGGCGGCCTCCTTCAATCCATCCAAGCGCATCATGGACCAGGTCATCGAAAGCGCGCTGATCCACCAGTTGATGCCGCGCGCCGCGGCCGAAGCCAAGGCGGTGCAATTGTTCCGCGAGCTGGCGCTGCCGGACCCGGACAACATCGGCAAGCGCTATCCGCACCAGGTATCGGGGGGCCAACTGCAGCGCCTGATGGCGGCCATGGCCCTGATCACGGATCCGGAACTGGTGATTCTCGATGAACCGACCACGGCGCTGGATGTGACGACACAGATCGAAGTGCTGCGCGCGTTCAAGAAAGTCGTGCAAGAGCGTGGCAGCACGGCGGTCTATGTGTCGCACGACTTGGCGGTGGTGGCGCAAATGGCGGACCGCATCGTGGTGCTGCGCGACGGCCAGATCCAGGAAAACGGCGCCACGGCGCAAATCCTGGCGGCCCCGGCCCACCCGTACACCAGGAGCCTGCTGGCGGCCATCGCGCCGAAACGGCATGCGGCGGCGCCCGAGCCGAAGCTCACGCAGGAATCCCCGCTGCTGGAAGTGCGCGGCCTGTTTGCGTCGTATGGCTCGGCGAAAGGCGGCGCCCCGGTCAAGTGCGTGCTGGACGACATCAACCTGGTGATTCCGCGCGGCGCCACCATTGGCGTGATCGGTGAATCCGGTTGCGGCAAGACCACGCTGGCGCGCACCATTGCCGGCATGGTGGCGCCGTCCGAAGGGGAAATCCTGCTGGACGGAAAACGGCTGGCGCCGACCCTGGACGGCCGCACCCGTGAACAGTTCCGCCGCATCCAGTTCGTGTTCCAGAACGCCGACACGGCCTTGAATCCGCAACACACGATTGCCCGCATCCTGGGCCGTCCGCTGGCGTTTTACCACGGCATGCAGGGCCAGGCGCAACGCAAGCGCGTGCTGCAATTGCTGGACCTGGTGAAATTGCCGGCCACCGTCGCCGACCGCCTGCCGGGCGAATTGTCGGGCGGCCAGAAGCAGCGCATCAACCTGGCGCGCGCGCTGGCGGCGCAGCCGGATTTGATCCTGTGCGATGAAGTCACGTCGGCGCTGGATACGGTGGTGGGGGCGGCGATCCTGGAATTGATGGCGGAATTGCGCAAGGAGCTCAATGTGTCGTACATGTTCATCAGCCACGACATCAACACGGTGCGCTCGATCTGCGATGAAATCGTGGTGCTGTACGCGGGCCGCAAGGTGGAGGCGCGCAAGCGCGATGTGAATTCGATGCGACATTCGATGCCGCCGTTCCATCCATATTCGCATTTGCTGATTTCATCGGTGCCGGCGCTGCGCCGCGGCTGGCTGGAGGAAGTCGAGGGCCGCACACCGTCATCGTTGCCGCAGTTGGCGCAACCGGGCCAGACCGGCGGCGTGTGCGCATTCCTGGATCGCTGCGCGCTGCGCATCGACGGCGTCTGCAACCGCCTGCCGCCGCCGCGCCAGCAGCTCGACAATGGCGGCAGCATCCTGTGCCATCACGGCGAAGCCGCGCTGCGCGACATGCAGACGCCGCTGCGCCTGGTGGAAGGAGATGTCGCATGAACCAGCGATTTGTGCGCCTTGCGGAAACCAACCGCCCCCGCGTGCGGATTTTCATCGATGGCCGGGTGGCCGATGCGCTGGCCGGCGACACGCTGATGGTGGCGATACTTAACAATGCCCGCGAATTGCGTGAATCCGAATTCGGAGACGGCAAGCGCGCCGGCTTTTGCCTGATGGGCGCCTGCCAGGATTGCTGGGTGTGGACAGCGGCGGGTACGCGGCTGCGCGCCTGCACCACCGTGGTGGAAGAGGGCATGCAGATCATTACCAGACAACCGGAGGCGACATGGCCCAACCTCGCGTAATCATCATCGGCGCCGGTCCTTCCGGCGTGCGCTGTGCGGAAACCCTGGTGGCGGCGGGACTGCGGCCCACCGTGATCGACGAGAACCGCCGCGACGGCGGCCAGATCTACCGCCGCCAGCCCGATAATTTCACGCGTCCTTACGCCAAGCTGTATGGCACCGAAGCTGCGAGCGCGCAAGCGCTGCACGACAGTTTCGATGCCTTATGTGGCAAATCCGGCGGCAAGATCGACTACCTGCCCGAGACGCTGGCCTGGAACATTTTCGACGGGCACGTGCACGTGGTGTGCAACCAGCGCGCGCGCAGTCTGCCGTATGATGCGCTGGTCATCTGTTCCGGCGCGACCGACCGCCTGATGCCCGTCAAGGGCTGGCAGTACGCCGGCACGTACAGCCTGGGCGCGTCGCAAATCGCCCTCAAGGCACAGGCGTGCGCCATCGGCCGCCAGGTGGTGTTCATGGGGACGGGGCCGCTGCTGTACCTGGTCGCCGCGCAATATGTGAAGGCGGGCGCCGCCGTCGCCGCCGTGCTCGACACCTCGCCGCTGATGCGGCGCGTGGCGGCATTGCCGAAACTGCTGGCGCGCCCCAAGGTGCTGTACAACGGCCTGGCACTGGTCATGGGCCTGAAGCGGGCCGGCGTGCCAGTGCTGACGGGGATTACACCAATTGAAATCAAGGGCTCGCCGGAAACCGGCGTGCAGGGCGTGGTGTTCCACGATGCGCGCGGCCGCACGCAAACGCTGGAATGCGATGCGGTCGGGATGGGTTACCACTTGCGTCCGGAAACGCAACTGGCCGATCTGGCGCGCTGCGCCTTCCGCTTTGACCATGAAACGCGCCAGTGGCTGCCGGAGACGGGCGAGGATGGCCGCACGTCGGTGCCGGGCGTGTACCTGGCGGGCGACGGCATGCGCGTGCTGGGCGCGGACGCGGCGGAAATCGGCGGCAAGCTGGCTGCCATGGCCGTGCTGAAGGACTTCAAATACAACGTACCGGAAGACCAGTTGCGGCGCTTGCGCGCGGAACAAGCCGGCATGGAACGTTTCCGCCAGGGCCTGGCGCAGGCGTTTCCGTGGCCTGCGGAGCAGGCCGCGCAATTACCGGACGACGCCATCGTGTGCCGCTGCGAAGCCATTACCGCCGGCGAATTGCGCCACGTGGTGTGCGACATGGGGGCGCGCGAAGCCAACCGCGCCAAGGCGTTCAGCCGGGTCGGCATGGGACGCTGCCAGGGGCGCTATTGCGGCCATGCGGGGGCGGAAGTGATTGCGCACGCGGCCGGCGTGCCGGTCGAGACGGTGGGGCGCCTGCGTGGGCAGGCGCCGGTGAAACCGCTGGCAATTGCGGTGCGTCCTGACACCGAATAATGAATCGATTGCCATGGTTACTGACGGCAGGACGAAGCGCGGGTGCACAGGCCCCTCGTTCGGTCTTGCCGGCAACCACATCGGGCAACTGTTGATAGCGCTACCAAGGAGGATTTATGTCGCATTTGAGGCAACACTGTGTGAGGAGGTACCCATGACGGTTTTATTGGGGTGCATCGCCGACGATTTCACTGGCGGCACGGACTTGGCGGGTATGTTGGTGAAGGCTGGAATGCGCACCGTGCAATTGATCGGCGTGCCCGACGGACCGCCGCCCGCCGATGCCGATGCGGTGGTGATCGCGTTGAAATCGCGCACCAGTCCGGTCGAAGAAGCGGTGGCGGAATCGCTTGCCGCGCTGCAATGGCTGCGTCAGGCGGGCTGCCTGCAGTTTTATTTCAAGTATTGCTCGACCTTTGATTCCACGCCGCGCGGTAATATCGGACCCGTTGCCGAAGCGCTGATGCAGGCGCTGGGCACCGATTTCACGATCGCCTGCCCGGCCTTGCCCGCGAACGGGCGCACCATCTACCAGGGCCATCTTTTCGTCGGGGATGTGCTGCTGTCGGAGTCAGGCATGCGCAACCACCCGCTGACGCCGATGACCGATGCCAGCCTGGTGCGCGTGTTGCGGCAGCAAGTGCGGCAATCGGTCGGCCTGGTCGATCATGCGACGGTCAGCCAGGGATGCGAAGCAATCCGCGAACGATGCACTGCGCTTCGCCGGCTGGGCCACTCGCTGGCGGTCGTCGATGCCGTGTCCGAGGCGGACTTGATGTCGATTGGAGCGGCCTGTGCCGGCATGGCCCTGGTCACCGGCGGCTCCGGCATCGCGCTTGGCCTGCCCCGGAATTTCCGCAACCAGGGCTTGCTGGGGCAGCACACGGTAGCCGATGCGTTGCCACCCGCCGGCGGTCTGCGGGCCGTCATCTCGGGCAGTTGTTCGTCGGCCACGCAAAAACAGGTGGAAGCGATGCGCGCGCGCCACCCGTCGTTCCGGATCAACCCCGTCCGGCTGGCGCGCGGCGACGACTTGGTGTCGGCCGCCCTCGACTGGGCTTCCGGCCGTCTTGCGCAACAACCGGTATTGATTTATGCCACAGCCACGCCGGCCGAGGTCCGTCAGGTGCAGGCTGACCTCGGCGCCGGGCAGGCAGGCGAGCTGGTGGAAAAAGCGCTGGCTGCGATTGCCTGCGGCCTGGTACGGGCCGGTGTCGGCCAACTGATCGTGGCTGGTGGAGAGACCTCCGGTGCGGTGGTCAAATCGCTCGGGGTACGGGGATTGCGCATCGGGCCTGAAATTGATCCCGGCGTACCGTGGACCAGCACACTGCATGATGACGGCACGCAGCCATTGGCGCTGGCCCTGAAGTCAGGCAATTTCGGCACCGAAGATTTCTTCCTCAAGGCATGGGAACGGTTGCAATGAGCACGATGATTTCCACCGGCCGTAACGAAGCCGCATTGCGCGAACAGGTTGCCGAACATGGCCGCTCGCTGTTCGGACGTGGCTTGACTGCCGGCAGCAGCGGCAATATCAGCGTGCGGCTGGACGATGGATGGCTGCTGACGCCAACCAATGCCTGCCTGGGCCGCCTGGATCCCGCGCGCCTGTCCAAGCTGGATTGGCAAGGCCGTCACGTCAGCGGCGATGTGCCGTCAAAGGAAGCTTTCCTGCACCGCGCGGTGTATGAGGAGCGGGCGGGGGCGGGCGCCGTCGTACACCTGCATTCCACGCATTCCGCCGCGGTCTCGTGTATGTGCGGCCTGAACCATGACGATTGCATCCCGCCCCTTACCCCGTATTTCGTCATGAAAATCGGCCGCCTGCCGCTGATCCCCTATCACCGCCCCGGCGATCCCGCGCTTGGCGGCGTGATCCGGGAATTGGCGCGCAAGCATGGCGCGGTGCTGTTAGCCAATCACGGGCCGGTGGTATCGGGGCCAACGCTGGACGCTGCCGTGCACGCGGCCGAAGAACTGGAAGAGACGGCCAAATTGTTTTTATTGTTGCGTAACACCCCGGTCAACCCCCTGAAGCCGGAGCAGATCGACGAACTCGCGTCCGCCTTCATGCTCGACCTGTAGGCGGGACATGCCGGCAGCCGGCCAGCATCCCATACATTCAACGAGACACCTATGAATAAACGTATTGCCTTTGTCCATACCGTCGGTTTCCTGGTCGACGATTTCCGTGCGCGCACGCGTGCCGACATTCCGGAAGCCGACTGCTTCCACGTCCTGAACGAAAGCCTGCTGCAGGACTTGTTGCGGGGAACGCCGCAAGCGCTGGCGTACCGGCGCGTGGTGGCGCAAATCGTGCTGGCGGCCGAAGCCCGGCCCGACCTGATCGTGATGACGTGTTCGTCCACGTCGCCGGCCGTCGATATCGCGCGGGGCCTCGTGCCACAGCCTATACTGAAAATCGATGACCCGATGGCCGCCGAAGCCGTGCGCAACGGGGTGCGCATCGGCCTGCTTTGTACGGCCACCAGCACGGTGGAGCCGAGCAGCGCGCTGTTGCGCGCGCACGCGGCGGCGCAGGCGCGCGACATTCACATCACGACGGTGCTGCGTCCGGATGCATACCAGGCGCTGATGGCGGGCGACCGTGCGCGCCACGACGCGATACTGACCGAAGCTGCCGGCGGCCTGGCCGGCGAGGTGGATGTGCTGGTGCTGGCCCAGGCCTCATTGGCGCATCTGCGCGACAAACTGGCGGCGATGCTGCCGTGTCCGGTATTGGCCAGCCCGCCGCTGCTGATGCGGGAAATCGCCAAGTTCTGCAGCACACCTGCCGATGCGGGCGATACGGCGGCAGATTGTGCTGCGCAAGCCTGATAACTTGCAGTTATATGCGATACGGAGGCGTGTAAACGGAGCAGCCTCGCAGGTAATGCATGTTGTAATGAGAAGACATCAAAGCAGTCTTTATAGGAGGATTTCACCAGCGGACACGGTGAACAGGAAACCAAGAACATGATGAATATTTCAAGACTAAAGCATGGCATGGCAGGCAACCGCTTCATCCGCCTGGCGGAAACCCAACGTGCTCCCGTTCGTATCATCATCGACGGGAGCCCGGCGGAAGCCCTGGCCGGCGACACATTGCTGGCCGCCCTGTTGAACAATACCCGCGATGTGCGGGCTTCTGAATTTGGCGACGCCCGCCGCGCCGGCTTTTGCCTGATGGGCGCGTGCCAGGATTGCTGGGTGTGGACGGTCGATGGCGCGCGGCTGCGCGCCTGCACCACCGTGGTGGAAGAGAGCATGCAGATCGTGACGACACAACCGGGGGCGGCATGGGCCAACCTCGTGTAATCATCGTCGGCGCCGGACCTGCGGGCGTG
>Ga0307408_100001180_pt1 | contig 19789 bp, 21 predicted proteins | sample 322Cmetagenome_FD_202116 | JGI IMG/M metagenome (GOLD analysis project Ga0307408, IMG submission 202116) | Maize rhizosphere microbial communities from greenhouse at UC Davis, California, United States - 322HYB-C-3 | ecosystem: Host-associated > Plants > Roots > Rhizosphere > Soil | place... | reverse complement strand
TAACGCAAAAAACCAAAAGTACAAATGCTTGCAGCGCCTGAAAAAGTTGTTTTTTCAGATTTGATTAACGCTATAAAAAATGAAAACGATCGAACGCATTGAGGCTTATTTGCAGGGAGAGATGACAGAGCAGGAGAGAGCCGCATTTGATGAATTAAGGGCTATGGATCCCGAGCTGGACCAACAGGTTGTAGCTCACCAGGCTTTTTTAGCCCAGCTGAAAGATTATGGAAACAGGCATCACCTGATTTCAGAAATGAACGCTATTCACGAGATGCTAGACATTGATGCTATTAAAGAGGAAGTACTTCCGAAGAGGACTTTAATTAAAGTGTTATGGTCTAAATATCGTGTTAATGCTGCCGTTGCTGCTTCGGTTGCAATTTTAGCTGCATTTTCTACCTTATTATCTACTGGATATTTTTCCAGGACTAATGCGCTTAATGATGATTACAATGCCCTTCGCAGGCAATTAAGCAAAATCACCAATATTCAAAAATCGCAGAGTGCCCAAATGAATGATATAAGGGGCAATGCAAGTGGTCCGGCTAATCCCGGACAGTTTGGCGGCACAGGCTTTGCGCTTTCGGCTGATGGTTATTTGGTAACTAATTATCATGTAATTAAGGACGCTGATTCTGTTTATATCCAAAATACAGCTGGTGATTCATACAAGGTTAAAACTGTCTATGTACACCCCCAGTATGATATAGCGGTATTGCAAATTACAGACCCGCATTACAAAGCATTAAAAGCCCTTCCTTATACTTTCAAAAAATCGTCTGCAGACGTAGCTGAAGAAGTATTTACAATTGGTTTCCCGCGTGAAGACCCTGTATATAACAGAGGATATTTAAGTGCAAATACAGGTTACCGTGGTGATACAGTGGCATACCAGGTAGATATCCCAGTGAACGAAGGTAACAGTGGTGGCCCTTTACTTGATGCTAAAGGAAATGTTATAGGTATCATCAACGCTAAACAAGCCAGAACAGATGGGGCTACTTTTGCGGTGAAATCCGGATATTTATTAGAGGCATTGGAGTCTATTCCTAAAGATTCATTAAAAACGGAATTAGTACTTAATAAGAAGAACAATCTTTCTAGTTTAAGCCGCAAAGACCAATATAAGAAAATGCAGGACTATGTGTTTATGGTCAAAGTTTACCAATAAAAGCAAAGAGGACTATTATATATAAAGAAGAAAGGGGCTTCGGAATTTCCGAGGCCGCTTTCTTCTTTAAAGCCATTGACGCCTATATTACCTGTCCAATTCTCCTAATACGATATCAATAGACCCGATTATAGCAATCAGGTCGGCAATTAGCACACCACGCGAGATCTCGGAAATAACATGTAGATTGTTGAAGCTCGGAGCTCTAGCTTTAACCCTTTTAGGGATCTCAGATTTTCCATCCGTAATAAAGTAATAGCCTAATTCGCCTCGAGGTGTTTCGGCCCTAACGTAGAAATCTTGTGCTTTTGGAATAATTTTCTTGGGCAGCTTGGCCCTCGGGTCAAAATCTGGCGTCCGTTTTAGGTCCTTGGTAAGGCGTTCCAAACATTGTTCGATGATTAGAACAGATTGTTCAATTTCATCAATCCTTACTTTGTACCTGTCCCAGCAATCGCCTGTAGTTCCCATCAATCCCTTTCCTATAGGAACTTCAAATTCCAGCTCAGGGTAAGCAGAGTATTCATCTACCCTGCGTAAATCCCATTTTAAGCCAGATGCCCTTAGCATAGGGCCAGAGCAGCCGTAGTTTATAGCTACGTCAAGGGGCAGAATGCCTACATTGGCAGTTCTCGAAATGAAGATTTGGTTATCCGTAAGCAGCTCATTTAATTCCTTCATTTTCGGCTTGAAGTAATCAATAAACTCTTTACAGCGTTCCTCAAAACCAACCGGAAGGTCAAAAAATAAGCCTCCAACCCAAATATAGTTATAAAGCATTCGTGAGCCGGATGCCCATTCAAGCATATTCATAATATGCTCTCTGTCCCGAAAACACCATAGAATGGGAGTAAAAGCTCCTATATCAATTCCATAGGTACCCAGGGCTATAAGGTGGGAGCCAATGCGGTTTAATTCGCAAACCAGAACGCGGATGTATTCAATACGCTTTGGGATTTCTTTATCAAGCCCTAACATTCGTTCAACACCCATTACCCACGCGTGGCTGTTGTTCATTGATGCCAGGTAATCCATTCTATCAACAAAAGGAATAGTTTGCTGATAGGTTAGATTTTCTGCATGCTTCTCAAAACAGCGGTGCAGGTATCCCACATGTGGGATTACTTCTTTCACTACCTCGCCATCTGTAATAAGCTCAAGGCGTAAAACCCCGTGAGTAGAAGGGTGCTGGGGCCCCATATTTAGAATCATCTCATTCGGCTCAGCCTCAGCTATGAGCTGTTCGTAGCGGGTTTTATATGAAGATGTTTTTGGGTTTATCATTTATAAATCTATTTGGCGAGTAGTTAGTCTACCTTAATGCCATGATAATATTCCTGAACTGTATAGTCTTTTCTAAGCGGGTAGCCTTCCCAATCGTCTGGCAACAGAATACGCCTTAAATCCGGATTGCTCTCAAAGTAAATACCTAAAAGATCGTATGCTTCACGTTCATGCCATTCCGCTGTGCGCCAAACGGAGCAAACAGAAGGGAATGAGGGGAGTTCAGTTTGGTTTCTATCGTGATACTTTTTTACTTTTAATGTGAGCTGGGTTTTATATGGGATAGAGGAAAGATGATAAACCACTCCAAAAGTATTTTCATCAACTCCGTAGTCCACTCCAGAAAGGCATGCTAAAAAATCGAAATAAGTATTTTCATTATTTCTCAGCTCCAGGCAAACCTCAGCTATTTTATCAGGCTGAATGAGCAAGGCTGGCTGCAATCCGCTTGCTTCTTCACCTACAATTACCTCCGGGCCAAACTTGTCAATCAATAAGTTCTTTATATCCTCAAATTTCATCTTATTAAGGCGCTAACCGGACAATCTTCCACTTTTGTTTATCAGCTTTCTTATACACAATGCGGTCGTGAAGGCGGGCAGGGCCACCTTGCCAAAATTCGACAACCTGGGGCTTTAAAATGTAGCCTCCCCAATGAGAAGGTTTTGGTACGGTTGAATCGGCGTATTTACCCTCTAATGTCTGAAGAGATTCTTCCAAAAGTTTTTTGCTAGCAATTTCCTGGCTTTGTGGTGAAGCGATTGCTCCAAGCTGGCTAATTTTAGGCCTTGAATGAAAGTACCGTTCTGATTCTTCCTTGCTTACTTTCTCCAATACTCCTTCAATTCTAACCTGGCGCTCTAATTCTCCCCAAAAGAAAACCATAGCAGCGGCTGGATTCTTGGCAATTTCTTTACCTTTTCTGCTAAGGTAATTCGTGTAGAAGGTGAAGCCATTTTCATCAAAACCTTTTAATAGAAGCACCCTTGCAGATGGTTTCCCATCAGGGCTTGCAGTTGCCAGGGTCATTGTATTTGGTTCATACAAATCGGCATCCATCGCTTCTGCAAACCACTTTGCAAATTGGCTGATCGGGTCTTGTGCTACTGATTTTTCGGATAGTGTAGCGGCAGTGTATTCCTGCCTCAAATTTTGAATTGTTTCTTTGCTTAAAGCCATTATTTTACAAACTTACTAATTAAAATTTTTTAGCGTAACTTCTGTATCAATTAGGAGTAAAAACATAAATTACTGGTATATTGTTAATAGATTATGCTAAACTCAGTCTCTCCTCACACAGGCAGTTTATTAATATCAGAGCCGTTCATGCTCGACCCCAATTTTAAGCGTTCTGTGGTTTTGCTGGCAGAACATAATGAGGAGGGAACGATTGGCTATGTACTCAATCAAAAGAGTGAGTACCTGTTAAAAGATTTAATTCCTGATTGTCCTGACGCCACACATTCAATTTACATTGGTGGCCCTGTGGGCAATGATACTTTACATTTTATACATCGTTGCTACGACAGGATGAACAGTGGGACTGAAATAGCGAACGGATTTTACTGGGGAGGCAGTTTCGAAACGCTTAAGCTTTTGATCAACACCCACCAAATTGATGAAAATGAGGTGCGGTTCTTTATGGGATACTCTGGCTGGAGTCCGGGGCAATTAAGCCGTGAGCTTGAACAAAACTCGTGGCTGGTTACCAATAAATTTAATCCTGCTGCCCTTTTTAATGAAGAAGAGGAAAATTTATGGCGCGAGATTGTGATTGGCTTAGGCCCTAAATATGCCCATATTGTTAATTTTCCCGAAAATCCAATGTGGAATTGACTTGAAAACTTGGCAAGCCCGAAAGAGGCATAAGTCAAGAAAGATGGAATGACTTCGGACTAAATAATGCTCATAATCTTTGGACTTCCCCGTCTTTCCTGACTTTCGGACTTTTATCTTCCTTCTTCTAATTCCTTAGCAGAATCTTCAATTTTCTTTTTCAGTGCTTCTTTGTAATCTATAAGGCGATTTGCAAGGGCATCATCAGAAGTACCTAATATTTGAGCAGCCAATAAGCCGGCATTTTTTGCGGCATTTAAAGCCACAGTAGCAACCGGAATACCATTAGGCATTTGAAGTATCGATAAAATAGAGTCCCAACCATCAATTGAATTGGATGATTTCACTGGCACGCCGATAACTGGTAAATGTGTGATAGAGGCAACCATACCTGGTAAATGCGCTGCGCCCCCAGCACCTGCAATAATAACTTTTAAGCCACGGCTAGCAGCAGATTTGGCATATTCAAACATTCTTTCTGGAGTACGGTGCGCTGAGACAACAGTTATCTCATACTCAACCCCTAATTCTTTTAATGCGTCAGCAGCATCCTGCATTACAGGCAGGTCTGACTTGCTGCCCATTATTATTCCTACTTTCATTGTGATCAATTGAATTTATAGATTTACTTGGTGGCTGTTAGCTTTGAGCTGTTAACTGTCAGCCATGAGCGATCAGCTATCAAAGCTTTTTAGCTAAAAGCTAATCGATATTAGCTAAAAAGCTCTACACCTTTACTTTTAATGTACTCTGTACCAATCGTGCTTTGGCAATTGCCTCTTCGCGATTTTCGTCTACAATGGTAACGTGTCCCATTTTTCTAAAAGGCTTAGTGAATTTTTTACCGTAAAGATGTACGTAAACCCCATTAAGTTTTAAGATATCATTCATCCCCTCATAGTCTGCCAGTCCTTCATAGCCTTTTTCGCCTAACAGGTTGATCATCACAGCATGATTTATTGGGCTTGTGTCTCCAAGCGGAAGGTTAAATATAGCTCGTAAGTGTTGCTCAAATTGAGATGTACGATTACCTTCAATACTGTGATGCCCGCTGTTATGTGGGCGAGGAGCTAATTCGTTCACCAATAGCTGTCCATCCTTCGTCAAAAACATTTCGACAGCTAATAATCCATTAATTTTAAAGGAGTCAGCTATTTGGATGGCTAACTGTTCAGCCTGTTTTTGGATTTCAATAGGTAGGGTAGAGGGAGAGATTAAAAACTCTACCAAATTAGCATCTGAATTAAACTCCATCTCTACCAAAGGGAAGGTTTTAACTTCGCCGTTGTCATTTCTAGCGACGATTACAGCTACTTCTTTTTCAAAGTCAACCCATTCTTCAATCAGGCTTGGCGCATCAAAAGCATTGGCCAGATCTTCTTGAGATTTGATTTTGTATACACCTTTCCCATCGTAGCCATCTTTTCTTAATTTTTGAATATATGGGTATTTAAGCGTGGCATTCTTAAGAGAATCTCTGGAAGAAATTAACTGAAATGGTGCTGTTGGTATATTGTTTTGTTTGAAAAATTCTTTCTGTAAGCCTTTATCCTGAATCAGGCGAATAACACGTGGCTGTGGATGAACCTTAACTCCCTCATCTTCGAGTTTCTGTAAGGCATCAACGTTTACTTTTTCAATTTCAATAGTGAGAAGGTCGGTATGCTTTCCAAAATTATAAACAGTTTCGAAGTCGGTTAACGAGCCGTTTACGAATTTGTCACATAGTTTTTTACAAGGAGCTTCAGGGTCAGGGTCCAGAACCCTGATATTTACGTTATAATCAATGGCTTCCTGGATTAACATGCGTCCTAACTGGCCACCGCCAAGAATTCCTACACGTAAATCGCCATAAAATGCTTTCATAGCTGCAAATCTATGAAAATTCCAAATGTTAATACGCTGGCCGGCTAAAGAGTCGATTTATTTGCTGGTTAAAAGGCTTTCGCCCTGTATTTTTTTCTGCAATTCCAATATGCCTCCTATCAGTGCTTCAGGCCTTGGAGGACAGCCTTGAACATAGATGTCTACTGGAATAATTCTATCTACACCCTTTACAACATGATAACCATGTTGCCAGTATGGCCCGCCGCAATTTGAGCAAGAACCCATGGAAATTACATATTTGGGGTCTGGCATTTGCTCATATAGCCTTTTAATGCGTTCTGCCATTTTAAAGGTCACAGTTCCGGCAATGATAATAACGTCGGCCTGCCTGGGGGAGGGGCGTGGAAATACACCAAGGCGATCCAAATCATATGTAGAAGCCATTGAACCCATCATCTCAATAGCGCAGCAAGCAATACCAAAGCTCACCGGCCAAATAGACGAAAGCCTGGCCCAATTCAGCAGGTCATCCAATTTGGTTACTATTACTCCACCATCTTGTGGCATTTTATCCAGGCTCATATTTATTGCAATGGTTTTCTAAACGAAGGTTTAAATGCAGGCTTAGGGGCACTGCTTACTGCAGTAACATCCGGCTCGGTTTTAACTACAGAATCGGCAGAGAAGCTTTTTACCTGATATGATTCATTATTTATACGATCGTATAATGACTTTGGTATGTTTACATCAACCGCCGGGATTTTTTGTTCGGGTTTTATCCAGCTTAAGTCGCCTTTTTTCCAAACATAAACTAATCCCAGAATTAAAATCCCAACAAAAACGAACATTTCGATAAGTGTAAGCCATCCCCATAAAGGCTCAGCTGTTAGTAGCTGTTTTTGCCCAAAAACGGTAGTCCATGGGAAAATGAAAACCATTTCAACATCAAACAACAAAAATATTAGGGCAATTACATAGAACCTGGAGTTAAACTGAAGCCAAGAACTTCCGGTGGGTTCTTCCCCGCATTCGTAAGATGTTAACTTAAGCGGCGTGGGCTTATTAGGCGCTAAAATCCATGAAAGAAATAGGGTAGCGCTAACTAAAAGTACTCCAATAATTAAAAAAATGAATATTTTGCCAAACTCAGTAAGCTGAGAAACCTGCTCCATGCTGTCAAAAATAAGTATTTTAAACCAGTGTGGGATGATAAGAGCTAAAAAGACAAGTGAATTACAAATGTTAATAAATATTGTAATTAGATCATGGCATCTGTTTGATATTACAAAAAATGAACCTATATTTGCACTCTTGTTTTTAAAAGCTACAAAAGTTGATATAAAGTCATGAAAAGAACATTCCAGCCTTCTCAAAGAAAAAGAAGAAATAAACACGGTTTCAGAGAGCGTATGGCTACTGCAAACGGTAGAAGAGTATTAGCATCAAGAAGGGCTAAAGGCAGAAAAAGATTATCAGTATCAGACGAGCGTCGTCATAAAGCATAATTTTGATTGCAGCCTTTGCAACTAGCTGCATAGGTTTATCCAATCAGAATGTACACATTTAAGAAAGAAGAACGATTATGTAACCAAAGGCTTTTAGATAAGCTTTTTCATAATGGTTCTTCTTTTTTGGTATATCCGTTCAGGATTGTCCATCAATTAGAAACCCTTCCTCACAATATTTCTGCCCAGGTTGTTATTGGCGTATCTAAGCGTAAGTTTAAACACGCTGTAGACCGGAATCTTATAAAAAGACGAACGAGGGAAGCTTACCGCCTGCATAAGCAAAGCCTTCTGTATTCGTTTCTGAAGCTGCAGGATAAGCAGATTATTTTTTCAATCAATTATATTGGCAAAGAAATTACTGATTATAACTTTATAGAGAAGAAGCTTATTGCGGCCTTGAAACAATTAACAAAAGCGTACATTGAAGATGTTCATCAGGATGCTTAAACGGATTTTGGGCTGGATTTTCTTACTAATTATACGGTTATACCAGTATCTTATATCTCCACTATTGGGAGCTTCCTGCCGTTTTAACCCCACCTGTTCTCAGTATGGTGCTGAAGCTATCAAGAAATATGGGCCATTTAAAGGAGGTTGGCTCACCCTTAAAAGATTATCACGATGCCACCCCTGGGGAGGCCACGGTTATGATCCCGTTCCTTAATACTTATTAAATCATAGGCTTAAATTTGCATATTCGCGCATAAAATGGCACTTATCCTTCAAATAGAAACCGCTACTACATCTTGCTCTGTATCACTTGCCGAAAATGGTAAAACCATTGCGGTTAACGAACAGAATGAAAGAAATATCCACGCAAGTCATATTACATTGTTTATCGAAGATGTTTTGAAGTGGGCTGGTTATTCTTTAAAAGATATTAATGCTGTAGCTGTAAGCATGGGTCCTGGTTCGTATACCGGATTACGCATTGGGGTATCGGCGGCTAAGGGTTTATGTTATGCCCTGGATATCCCGCTGATTTCGATAAGCACCCTGGAATCCATGGTTAAAGGTGTTTCAGAGCATTTTTCGAGTGATCGGGTTTTATTTTGCCCTATGATTGATGCTCGGAGAATGGAGGTGTACACTGCTGTTTTTGACCGGGCTCTAAACCAAATTTCAGGTATTGAAGCAAAGATAATCGACGAAGCGTCATTTGCTGATTTGCTTGCAGATAACCGAATTGTGTTTTTTGGCGATGGTGCAGAAAAATGTAAATCGGTTTTGGATTTGAATAAAAATGCTGAGTTTGTAACAGATTTTGTCAACTCAGCAAAACACATGAGCGAGCTGTCGTTTATTAAATTTCAAAAGGAAAAGTTTGAGGATGTGGCTTATTTTGAGCCTTATTATTTGAAAGATTTCCTGGTTACCACGCCTAAAGCAGGAAAAGTTTAAGCTTTTCGCCTCCTTTTCTTTTTAAAGAGCTTATCAAAAAATCCGGGAACAAGTACGCTTTTAATGCCAGGTATAGTATTGGCGTTGGGGCGCCTTTCTAATGTTGGCCCGAATTTGATGGTAAAGCCCAGATAGGCTGAGGCTGCCGTGTATCCTCGTCCAATGCTTGCGTCATTTTTTGCAACGCCTTTTGCTGTATTAATGCTCTTAAAGAAATTATCACTTCCCAAATAAAATTCTGCGTTGGGCGATTTTAGCATTAACTGGCCGCCAACTTCCAATGTGTGGCGAAAGCTGTATGCTGTGGTTAAGCTCGCGTTGAAAACGTTTCTGCGATAAGTATTAACCATGGCAACGTAACCTTGTCTGTTAAGCAGGCTCTTCGAAATAATGAGATTTGGCTGGTAATTATTAAAGTCTTTATTTACTAGTAGTTCGGCTTTACTATTAATGGGAGTTATGAATTTATCGAATGAAGGTTTATCTAGGATATCGTCTTCAATTTGTTTCCTTATTTTACTTCCGGCGCTGTTACCGGAGGTATTATTCAACGAAATAGTTTGGTCAAACTGAAACAGGTAGGGGGTCCTTCTCCAATAAATTAAGCCAAGGTCCTTCAGGTTTCCCAAAATATACCAGCCTCCATGCATTTTATAATTGGCGCTTAGGCTTAAGGCAAATCCCGGATTTCTAATATGGGGAACCATTAACTGTTTGTCAAAATTATTGGCCAGGAAGTTAGAGCGGTAGTAGCCTTTGATATGTGCATCCAAACTTCTGGTCTCGCGGTTTATGCTCACATCAGATTCTTGTATTGATAACTTGGAATAGCCAATGCCACTCAGATAGCTTAGTTTTGCACCGAATGCCAAACGACGGTTATAGTTTTCGCGATAGCTTAAGCTGAATTGGTGGTACGAAATTCCATAACCTTTGTCGTTAAAAACATCATCGTACAGTCCAGTGGGGAATTGCTGGTAATTGTTAAGTACCACAAATGTTTGGTTGGTTAACTGGTAATCCAGATCTGAGCGCACCTGCCAGGAAAATCCGAATTCACGATTATATCGAACAGATCTCAGCATTCTAAACATAAACAGGTAGGTGTTCTGGTCGATGATAAAATTGTTTCGCCTGGTTTCCGCTAGGTCTACTTCGCTGGTTTGCAGGTTTCCGGTATAAAAGAGGTTTCTTATGGTAAGGTCTGCAGGCCCATTGCCTTTTGCTGTAAGTCCGCCATTAGGAATAAAGAAATTGAAAGCATAGCGCCTGCTCGAATCCGGGAAGAAAGAACGTTGTGATGGATTTTCAAATGAATCAAACAAGGTGTTAGTGTTATACAGTGCCCACTGCTGGGCGAAACCAATCTGGCTTAGTACTATCAAAGATTGGAGCAGTATAAAACGTAACCTCATTAAAGTTTATAGGCAAGTAGATAGTTTTCATTGTTGCCGCTAATCAGATACCGATTCCCGCTGCTACTTATGCTGGTTAAGCAAAATGGATGGTTGCCTTTTATTGGAAAGCCCTTAACCAGATTCCCTTCATCATTCAGTACTAATAGTTGGCTGTTTTCAGAGTCGGTAAAACCCAATTGAAATTTATACTTATTTACCGAGAAAAACAAGGCTTTTGTTTTTTGTGCAAGATTAACGTTATAAGTGTAAAGCGGCGTACCGTCAAGGTTATAAGTGTTTACGCCCGTTTTGTCTATATAAATAAGTTCTGGCTTGTCGTCGCCGGCGATGTTTTTGTAGTTAAAGGAGAAATCATTTTGAGGACTGTGAATTTTTTTAATAGCAGGCTTGCCATTATATGGAATGCTAACCAGATTCCCTTCTGAGTCGGCTGTTATGATTTCAACATCAGTTAATGCAGAGCCGGCCTCAATCTCAAGGCTGTTTTCAAATGTTATTCCATCCGTATGAATCGTTTTTAACTCTTTTCCCGCTTCGTCGAAGAAATAGAAATAACCGTTTTGGGTACCGGCTATTATGTAATTTTTTGAGTTATAATTAGCTGTTTCAAGCCCCGGGAGTATTTTCCCGTTTACGGATTTATTCCAGCCCGGCAAAGCCTCTCCATTTGTTTTAAATGCCATAATCACATTTCCTGCAGGAATAAAAAAACTTGATTTCTCTGGCGATGCATTTGTTGTTGTTAAACCAAATGAAGCCAGGAATGGCAGATTTATAGGGAAATTGGGAGCACTCTTGCCATCAATTTTTAATCGGTATAGTCGGTTATGGGTGTTAAATACAATTGAATTATCGCTCAATTGATAAATGCGGCCAAGGATTTTTCCATTTAGTTGGGTGCTCCATAATTCCTTGCCATCTTCGGAAACTGCATATAAGTTGTTTACTTTATCCTGAACCAAAATGATATTGTCCTGTCCTGAAGATGCAATTTGAGGCGTACTAGATAAACGAGCGTTCAGCTGCAGCTTCCATGCCTCTTTTTGTTCCCGGTTTCCTGGTGACTTGTAGTTAATGTATATATTGGTGAAAAAATGGCCATCATCGGCACTCCACTGGTATGAAAAACCATAGAAATCTTTTAGTCCATAATTCTTGCTTCTGAAGGCTTCGGAATATTTTCTTTTTAAAACGGAATTAATAACCCGCTCTGAATTTTTATTGTTTATGAAAAATAAAATGTTGGTTTTATTGGCGAGCAGTTGATTGTATTCAGCGAATTCGGGCGTTTTAATCAGGAAATCCTGGTTTTGATAGCTAGTAAGATAGTTTTGTACTACTCCAGGAGTATTAGCGAAAACCAGGTAGTTGTCAATAATCGAAAAATATGGGCGGGCAAAAGGTTTTAGCGGATTTCCAAAGTAGCTGTATAGGATGTGGGAGTAGTTAAAACGGCTGATGTTTTCACTCCACTCATCGCTGATAAGCTTTAAAGAAAAACTTGCCTTTCTTCCATTATTTAACTTAATAATTCCGATTTTTTCGCGGCCAGACGTTTCAATAATGGTAAACTCATTGCCGAACAGAGGTTTTAAATCATGATTTAAATCTAAGCCGGTTTTGTTTTCTATCGATTTTAATTGTACCTGTAACTGTTTTTGTTCTTTTTGAAGCGATAGGAGCTTTTGCAGCTGGCCGTAGAATTTATTATAACTCGACATGCCAAAGGCGATAAAGTTTGCAGTATTTTTTGGAAGAATCTCTTTTAGCTCGTTTTCAACCGGTTGTTGGCTAAGATATAAATTGAGGTAGTTTGCTGCGGAGGTATCCGGTTTACTAATGCCATTAAACATTAAAGCATCGCTTTTAAAATTCATGTTTAAAGAGGAGAATCCGCTGATTTTAGTTAGCAATCCTGTGTTGCCGCTCGCTCTGCCATTGATAAAATTGGCAATAAAGGAACTTATTCTGTTGTGGTTAATAAACAAATTTACCGGCGAGTTTTGATTATGGCTACTCACCTGGGTTATTTCGTTTATAAATGCATTGTCTAATTTAGGGACATTCTTATTCATGCACGATGCCAGCAAGCTTTGCGAAAAGCTTCCGACCGCTGCACCATTTTGCACAAATAAATAGAAGGGCCTGCTAAGAGTTTTGAGTATAAGCTTATAGAAGCCATTTGTGCCTCCAGAAATTACTTGAATATTAGATGCATTATGGAGCAACTTGTCAATATCAGATGCTTGCAGCTTAGTATCGAGGTTAATGGAATAAAGGAAATCAATTGAATCTGTTTTGTTGACGTGAAACGAGATGAAAATTTTCTTGTCGCTTGTTGCATCAGTAAACGCAGGTTGCTGTAGTAAAAGTTGCTGCAAAGTTTGTATTTCAGATATCCGAGATTCGCCTACTATTGCGTCAAATAACTCGTAATCTTTAAAAATCTCGTAAAAGGATTTGTCGTTATTAAAGTTTAAAATTAAGGCGGCGTCTTGCGGTATAAATTGAAGGGTTTGCTCAACGGTATTCTGGCTGCCAGAAAGTCTGGAAAAGTATTTTATTGCAATCGCAGAAATTGCTACCAGCAGTACTATACAAAGTATAATTATTTTTCTCATTGAATAGTACAAAATTAGCTTTTTAAAGCCATGAAATAGTAGCAGTATTGCTAAATTAGCGCACCTTAGGGTAACTTATGAACAGGAAAATAGTTATAACTGCATGCGTTTTTGGACTCATTGCTGTAATTACCGGCGCCTTTGGGGCACACGGGCTTAAAGCACTGTTGAGTGCTACCGAGCTTGAACAGTGGAGAACCGCAGTTAGTTATCAGTTTTATCATACGTTCGCTTTACTGTTCTTGTCGCTTATGCCGCTTAGAAACAGGTTACAAAACATCGCCTATTGGTGTTTCAGCTTTGGGATTATTCTCTTTTCAGGCTCAATATACTTGCTGGCAACGCGTACAATAACAAACTTCTATTGGCCGGCCTTAGGCCCGCTTACACCAATCGGAGGGCTCTTCTTTATTATTGGATGGCTGAGTATGCTTGTTGCTGCGATTAAAAATAAATAATGCTCGAATTTAACGATACCAGACAGGAGCGTAAAACCTACTTTATTAACGTTATACTGCCCCTCGCAATTTCCAGAACGTACACATATCGTGTTCCCGCCGGTTTAAATGATGGAATCGCGATTGGCAAACGAGTTGTTGTTCAGTTTGGCAAGAGCAGGATTTATACCGCTATAATCCATTCTATTTCTGAAAGCGCCCCTGAGCTTTACGAAGCCAAATACATTATTGATATTCTGGATGATGAACCAATTGTAAACACCCAACAGTTGCAGTTGTGGCAATGGATTGCCGACTATTACATGTGCAATATTGGCGAAGTAATGCAAGCAGCGTTGCCTGCGGCTTTAAAGCTGGCAAGCGAGACAAGAGTGGTATTACTAGATGAAGGATCCTTCAACAAAGCTGAGTTAAGCGATAAGGAGTTTTTAATTGTCGATGCACTTGAGATTCAACCAGAGCTAAAGGTGGGCGATATTGCAAAGCTTCTGGGGCAAAAAACTGTTTTTCCTTTACTGAAATCCCTTTTTAATAAAGGCGTTATACATATTTCTGAGGAAATTGTAGAGCGCTATAAGCCGCGTCGAAAAGCTTATATTGTTTTAAACCCATTATATAACGATAGTGAGAGTAGAAGGGCTTTGTTTGAAGTTCTGGAAAAAGCGCCAAAGCAGTTAGACGCTTTGCTGGCTTATTTAAAGCTTAGCCGTGATGCTAAAGATATCACCCGCGAACAGTTGCAGGAAGAGTCGGGGTGTAGTGCGGCAGTGATAAAAGGCCTGGTAGATAAGGAAATCTTTATACAGGAAAACCGTGTCGTTAGCCGCTTTAGCGATGAAGAAATTGCCTTGTTGCAAAACTTCGAATTAAGCGATTCGCAAAAGAGTGCCTTCGAGAGTATTAAACAGCAGTTTGGGGAAAAGGATGTGGTTCTGCTACACGGCGTGACTTCTTCGGGTAAAACCCAGATCTACATCAGGCTAATTGAAGAGGCCATAAATAAAGGCAACCAGGTTTTATATTTATTGCCGGAAATTGCCCTGACTACCCAGTTGATTGAACGGTTGAGGAAATATTTTGGCAATAAGATAGGGATTTATCATTCTAAATTTAGCGATAACGAAAGGGCTGAGGTTTGGAACAAGGTATTGAAAAATGAATATAAGGTGCTTTTGGGGGCTCGGTCAGCAGTATTTCTTCCATTTTCAAACCTTGGGTTAATTGTGGTAGATGAGGAACACGAAAATTCTTATAAGCAATACGATCCGGCACCACGCTATCATGCCAGGGATACTTCCATTTATCTGGCTCATTTACATAAAGCGAAAGTATTACTTGGATCTGCCACGCCATCATTGGAAAGTTATTTCAATGCAAAATCTGCAAAGTTTGGTTTTGTTGAATTGCCTGAGAGATTCGGGGCTTCGAAGCTCCCCTCCATTCAAATTGTAAGTATTGGTGAAGAGACTAACAAAAAAACTATTCAAGGCCATTTAACAAGTGTTTTGGTTGATGCTATGAAAATGGCACTGGAAAATAAAGAGCAAGTTATCCTGTTTCAAAACAGGCGAGGATACAGCCCCGTATTGATTTGCCGTACTTGTGGCTACCTGCCTAAGTGCATAAACTGCGATGTAAGTTTAACCTTTCATAAGAGTACCGGGAAACTGCATTGCCATTATTGCGGCTATAAACAAGATACTGTTTCTATTTGTCCTGCTTGCGGCTCTGCACATATTGAGCAGAAGGGCTTCGGGACTGAGAAGATTGAGGACGACCTACAGTATATTTTTCCGGAGGCTAAAGTTGCCCGGATGGACTTAGATACCACCCGGACAAAGAATAGTTTTCAGCAGATTTTAAGTGACTTCGAAGACCGCAAGATTGATATTTTGGTGGGGACTCAAATGGTGGCAAAAGGCCTTGATTTCGGACATGTTACAATTATCGGGATAATCAGTGCTGATGGGCTTTTGAACTATCCTGATTTTCGCGCTTATGAACGTAGTTTTCAGCTGCTATCTCAGGTGGCCGGGCGTGCCGGGCGAAGGGAGAAGGAAGGTAAAGTGATTATCCAAACCCATAATGTTAAGCACCGGGTATTGGATCAGGTGTTTCATAATGACTATCAGGATCTCTACAAAACCGAAATCTTAGAGCGAAACAGCTTTCAGTATCCTCCTTTATACCGTCTGATTAAATTGGATGTAAAACATAAGGACCCGATGTTGTTAAGCGAAATTGCTTTGCGGCTTGCTACCGAGCTACGGAAAAGTTTTGGTGCCAGAATATTAGGCCCTGAAGATCCGCTGGTGGGCCGTATCCGCAACTTCTATATTAAGACAATCTACATTAAAATTGAACGCAATAGTATCTCTATTGCTAAGGTGAAGGAGTTTGTAAAAGGCTTGCTGTTAAGTTTTGAAGCCGACAAGCTTAATAAAGGGTCGTTTGTACAGGTAGATGTCGATCCCTATTAGTAAACTAAGCCAAAGTTGTATTGAAGGGACAGCATCCCGATCGGTTTAAATAAAAACTCCCACTTCTTGAAGTCAGAGAATGAAGGTGCAGGATTTGTATTGACTCCATAATAGTTTTTTTCCTGCTTCTCATAGCTATAAAGAAGATCTATGCTACTTTCTATTGCCAATGTTAGGTGATTAATAGGGTTTACTTTAATTCCGAACAATGGCGCAAGTGAAAATCCATTCTTTTGTGTTTTTACATCATAGGATGGATAAGTAACATTGCTGTTAGGCCCGTCTTGTGCAGACCCCCTAAAAATGTTTCTTCTAAAGCCCATATCAAAACCAAAATAAGGCTGTATAACAGAGTACATGAAATTTTTTTCGAAACCTACACGAAGGGCATTGTCAGAAACCTTTCCCTTAACTTTTTCGCAGTCGGCACATTCGTTATCGAAGGAAATATTATCACTATAAAAGGTTCCGGATATACGGTAGCTGATCTGATTATCGTTAAATTTAAGCATAAGGCCCGAAGCATAAAGTTTTTTGTATTCTTCAGAATTAACCTGATTCAAAATCTTTGGAAACTCTTCGATGCTAAACAAATTTGCGGCAATACTATAAGAATACTGCGAGCGGCTTTTGTATTTACTAAAGTTAGCTTTGCGGGGAGTGTTTTTAAAAGAGGTACTATCGATTGTTACGTTTTGGGCTTTGGCAAAAAAAGGAAGTAATAGTAAACTAAATAGTATTCTTTTCATGTACGCGCTAATATTGGGCTAAATTAAATAAACTTCCATCATTTCGCACAAAATGATTTTATAATACTCATTTAGAATAGGTAAGATAAATCCTAGTTTTATTATTGCTGTAAAATTTAATTGAAACGTATTTTTGTACGGTAATGGCATATAAGTTTGTTGATAATTACAGGGAGAAAGGTGCCCGTAAAAAACTAGTTTCAATATTGCGTGATGAACGGAAGGTTGATGATAAAGATGTACTCGATGCAATAGGTAAGGTGCCACGCCATTTTTTCTTTGATGAAACTTTTTGGGCTCAGGCTTATAAGGATATTGCTTTCCCGATAGGCGAGGGCCAAACCATTTCGCAACCTTATACAGTGGCTTACCAAACGCAGCTTCTTCATATTAAAAAAGGAGATAAAGTGCTAGAAATTGGCACTGGGTCGGGATATCAAACCTGTATTTTACTTGAGCTAGGTGCTAAAGTTTATACAATTGAACGCCAGGAGAAGCTTTATGAAAGAGCTAAACTTTTTTTGAATAAGATGGGCTATTTCCCAGAATTCTTCTGCGGCGATGGTTCTGTGGGGATTCCTGAGCATGCACCATATGACAAAATTCTGGTGACTGCTGGAGCGCCTTTTGTTCCTGAGGCCCTACTAAAGCAACTTAAGGTAGGTGGGACTTGCGTTATCCCTGTGGGGGATGAAAATTCTCAAAAGATGTTAACCATTATTCGCGTGAGCGAAACTGATTATGAGCGCATTGAGTTAGATACTTTCAGGTTCGTTCCATTGGTTGGCGACCAGGCGTGGTAGCCAACCGGGGAGTAGCAAAGTGAGGTTCCCCTTTAAAGGGTAGGGGCATTATCTTTTCATCACCCTGTCCAATTCGATCTTGCTTTCTCTTTCCTTGATAGTATCCCGTTTGTCAAAAGCTTTTTTACCCTGGGCTAAACCAATTTCGAGTTTAGCAAAGCCTCTTTCATTAATAAAAAGCGCTAAGGGAACAATTGTAAAACCTTTTTCTTCACCTTTTTCCCTAAGCTTTTTCAATTCTTTTTTATTCAGAAGTAAAGCCCTGTCGCGTTTTTGCTCGTGATTGTAAAAGGAGCCGTGCGAATATTCTGCAATGTGCATATTTCGCACAAACAGCTGGTTGCCCAGAAAAGAGCAAAAAGCATCATTTATGTTGGCTTTTCCCTGTCTTATAGATTTAATTTCGGTACCTAAAAGTTGTAGGCCGGCGGTGTATTTATCAAGTATATGGTATTCGAAATAAGCTTTCTTATTTCTGATATTCAAATCGTTTCCCATTGGTTTTAATTTAACAGTGCGTTAAACAATAAGAATATTCTCGGCAAACTTCTGCGAGACTGCTATCTTATTATTGTTAATCATAATTTCCATCGAGCCATCATATGGCTGCCTTGAAATTACTTTAATGTGAGTATTTATGCCTAACTCAAGCTGGCTTACATATTTCAGAAAGGAAACCGTGTTGTCTTTAACAGCAACCATCCTGCAAACAGAGCCTTCGGCCGCTTCAGATAGTGTTTTTTTATAAGATGGTTTTAACTCGCCGTTGGCATTTGGTATAGCATCGCCATGAGGGTCGTATTCGGGAAATCCTAAAAATTTATCGAGCTTGTCTACCAGCTTTTGAGATTGTATATGCTCCAATTGCTCTGCAACTTCATGCACTTCATCCCAGCTAAAATCTAACTTCTCATATAAAAAAGTTTCCCACAGCCTATGTTTGCGAAGTATTTCTATTGCCCTTTCCCTGCCGGTTTCAGACAATGAGATTTTACCGTACTTCTCATACGATATCAGTTGCTTTTCCTTTAGTTTTTTCAGCATATCTGTAGCAGTAGCTGGCTTAACTCCCAGATAGGAAGCCAATTCATTTGTGCCCGCTTCAGATTTATTCTCCATCTCAAGGGTAATATGCAACAAAGCTTTCAGGTAATTTTCTTCTGTAAACGATAGCATGGCGATAAAAATACCAAAAAATTAAGATTTTAAAAGTTAGGCTAGTCTAATTTGAAAAGTTTTGTTAGTTTTGTGGAAATATTTTGATGACATGCGCTCTTTTGTTTTGTTCAATCTAATCCTCCTCTCTTTAAGGGTTGCTGCCCAGGAAAATATTGTTAGAGGAAAAGTTACATCTGCCGGTTTGCCTGTTTCGCATGTAACTATTAAGAAATCCGATAAAGCAGTTACAGCTACAGACAGTGCTGGTAATTTCCTTATTAAAAATCTGCCCGAGGGAACACACAGCTTTAAAACATCTATTGTTGGATATAAGCCTTCAGTGAAATCAGTAACGGTTCGTAAAGGCGATACTGTTCAGGTTGACTTTGACTTGTTGCCTGCTGCTGCCAGCCTTAATGAGGTTGTTGTTTCGGGTACTTTAAAGGAAGTCAGCCGAATTGAAAGTCCTGTGCCCGTAGAAGTTTATACGCCGGCATTTTTTAAGAAAAACCCAACACCTTCCATTTTTGATGCCTTGCAAAATGTAAATGGTGTGCGGCCTCAGATCAATTGTAATATTTGCAACACTGGCGATATTCACATAAATGGGCTTGAAGGGCCATATACAATGGTAATGATTGACGGTATGCCCATTGTGAGCAGTTTGTCAACCGTTTATGGACTGTCGGGCATTCCTAATTCTCTGGTAGAGCGGATTGAAATCGTTAAAGGCCCTGCATCTTCACTATATGGCTCGGAGGCAGTGGGAGGCTTGATTAATATTATTACTAAAAAGCCTGCTAACGCCCCCTTGCTTTCTGCCGATGTTTTTTCTACCACCTGGAATGAATGGAACGCTGACCTTGGTTTTAAATTTAAAGCCGGAAAAGCGAATGTATTAACAGGCCTGAATTATTATAACTATCAGGACCCTCTTGATAAAAATAACGACCAATTCACAGATGTCACCTTACAGCACCGCATTTCTGTTTTTCAGAAGTGGGCATTTCAGAGAAAAGAAAACCGGTTGTTTTCCGTAGCTGGTAGGTATTTTTATGAAGATAGGTGGGGT
>Ga0307408_100001179_pt1 | contig 19789 bp, 16 predicted proteins | sample 322Cmetagenome_FD_202116 | JGI IMG/M metagenome (GOLD analysis project Ga0307408, IMG submission 202116) | Maize rhizosphere microbial communities from greenhouse at UC Davis, California, United States - 322HYB-C-3 | ecosystem: Host-associated > Plants > Roots > Rhizosphere > Soil | place... | reverse complement strand
GCCGACCCGCGGCCGACATGGAGGCGCTGTGCACGGTGCTGGTGCGCATCGCTACGCTGCTGGCCGACTTGCCCGAAGTGCAGGAGCTCGACATCAATCCGCTGCTGGCCGATGAACATGGCGTGCTGGCGCTCGACGCGCGCATGCGGGTAGCCGCTGCAGCGCAAATCGGGCCGGCACGCTTTGCCATCCGGCCTTATCCCGCGGAGCTGGAAGAAGGCGTGACCTGGGAAGGCAGCACGCTGCTACTGCGCCCGATCCGCCCGGAAGATGCGCCGCAGCACAGCGCCTTCTTTGCCGCGCTGACGCCGGAAGACGTGCGCTTCCGCATGTTCGCCCAGATGCAGTCGCTGCCGCCGGCGCAGCTGGCGCGCTGGACGCAAATCGACTACGACCGCGAAATGGCTTTCATCGCTACCCGCATGGGCCCCAGCGGGCCGGAAACGATAGGCGTGGCGCGCGCCGTGGCCGACCCCGACAACATCCGCGCGGAGTTCGCAGTGGTGGTGCGCTCCGAGCTGAAAGGGCGCGGGCTGGGCGCGCTGCTGATGGAGAAAATGCTGCGCTATTGCCGTGCGCGCGGCACGCAAGAGCTGGTGGGCGAAGCCTTGCCGGAAAACCTGCGCATGCTGCAGCTGGCACGCCACCTTGGCTTCACGGTGGCGCCGGCCGCGTCGGAAGGCGCCATTGGCATGCGCCTGGTGCTGAGCGGCCCGGCGGGCGGGGCGTAGTTTAGCGCGGCAGGGCTGCGTCGCCATCCAGCAGGCGCGCTGCCTGCTGGTTACGCGCTTTCAGCTCGCGCACGCGGCGGTCGCAGCGGTGCACTTCGAGCAAGCCCTTGATCGACAGGTAACTGCCAAGCAGCGCCAGTATTGCGCTCAGCACCAGCAGTGGCCACAACAGCAAGACCACTTCATGGAAGCGATAGCTGCCGGAGGTGGCGATCAGCAGGCCCAGCACCGACAAGGGCAGGGCAAACACGGCGATGCCAGTGCGCAGCAGCGACAGCGCGGTGCGCTCCTCCGACAGCAGGAGCTGGATCTCGTTGGTAAGCAGCAGCAAGCTGCCATGCCCGCTGTCCTTCATTGCGTCATCAGCAGCGGCACCGGGCTTTGCTCGACCAGGCTGGCCGTGGTGCTGCCGATGACCCAGTCGTGCATGCGGCTGTGGCCGTAGGCGCCGGCCACCAGCAGGTCGGCATGGGTCTGGCGCGCCATGTCGCACAGGGCACTGCCGGTTTCCGCCACGGTATCCAGTCCCATCACGCGCACATTGCGGTGATGGCGGGCCAGGTAGGCGGCCAGGTCGGCGCCCGGTTCGGCGGCCATGTCGATGCGCTCATTTTCCGGGTTGACCACGGCGATCGTCACTTGCGAGGCACGCTGCAGCAGTGGCAGGGCGAAGGCCAGCGCGCGGCTGGCGCCGGCGCTGCCATTCCAGGCGATCATGACGTTGTCGAACTTCGCCGAAGGCTGGCGCAGGCCGGGCGGAACCAGCAGCACCGGGCGCACGCATTGGGTGACCAGGCGCCCCGGCAGGCGTGAAGGGGCCAGCACGCCGTAGTCGGCCACGTCCTGGGTGCCGGCTACCAGCAGGTCGCAGTAGCGCGACTCCAGGATCAGCGCTTCGACCGCCGAGGTGTCGAGCAGGCGCGATTCGAAGGAATCGACGTCCGCCTCGAAGCATTGGCGTTCGAAAGCCTCGAGCCGCTGGCGGGCCTCCTGGCGCAAGGTTGCGGGATCGGGCGTGGGCATGACGGCCATCGGCGCGCCGGCCGCCATCAGCGTGTTCAGTTCCAACCAGCCGCTGACGGCAGTGCCGACCAGGTGGGCGCCATGCGCCTTGGCCAGGCTCGCAGCAACGGCAAACGTGGCCGGCATGCCGGAAACCGGGCTAACGTGGACAACGATTGTCTTGTACATGATGTGCTCCCAAGTCGGGTGTAAGACGTTTTCCATTGCAGCCACCAGAAATTTGCTGGCACCAGCAGCAGCAGAATGCCGATGCTGTGCCAGCCACGCCGGATGGCCTGTTCCGGCTGCCATCGCTGTTCGCCATTGAACGTCGATGCGACCAGGTTTTCACGATGCGGCCGGCCGCTCGCCATGACTGCTTACCCTGTGTGGTATGCAGACCATGCTATTGCCGCGACGGCCCCTGCTTCAATGATCCAGATCAAATTGCCGTCTTGCAGCAACCGGGTACGGCTGGTCAAGTAATTGATTCAATTGGAGAAAATTCCTGTGCGCAAATAAAGGCAATCGAAACAAGCCGTTCGGCAACAACTGTTATAGTGTTCTATCGACAATCTTCGCGCAGGACTACCAATGCTCCAGCCGCAGAACAAGCAGACCGATGCCTTCATTTCGACCGGCATCGCCGGCCTGGACACCATCCTGGCCGGTGGGCTGACCAAGGAGCGCCTGTACCTGCTTGAAGGCGATCCCGGAACGGGCAAGACCACCATGGCGCTGCAGTTCCTGATCGAGGGAGCGCGGCGCGGCGAGAAGGTGCTGTACATCACGCTGGCGGAAAACGAAGTGGAACTGCGTGCGGTGGCGCAATCGCACGGCTTCCAGTTGGACGGCATCACGGTGCATGAAATCATCCCGGCCGATGGCGCGCTTGACCCGGCCGAACAGTACACGGTGTTTCATCCTTCCGAAGTGGAACTGGGCGAAACCAACCGCTTGATCCTGGCGCAGATCGAGAAGCTCTGTCCGTCCCGGGTAGTACTCGACTCCCTGTCGGAACTGCAGCTGCTGGCAGGGAATGCCTTGCGCTATCGGCGGCACGTGCTGGCGCTGAAGCAGTACTTCGCAAAGCGCGCCTGCACCGCGCTGTTCCTGGACGATAAAACGGCGGTGGGCGGCGACCAGCAGGTGCGCAGCATCGCGCACGGGGTGATCTCGCTGCAGCAGCTTGAATCGGGCTACGGCGCCGAACGCCGCATGCTGCGCGTCCTGAAATACCGCGGCATCGACTACCGGCGTGGGCCGCATGACTACGTGATTATTTCCGGTGGCGTGGTGGTCTATCCGCGCATCGTGGCCGCCGAGTCGCGCGAGCTGGTCCGGCGGGACCAGTTGACAAGCGGGCTGGCGTCGCTTGACACCTTGCTGGGCGGCGGGATCGAAGAGGGCTCCAGCACGCTGATTTCGGGACCGCCGGGCACCGGCAAGTCGAGCCTTGCGGCCCAATTCGTCAAGGCGGTCACGGACCGCCGGCAGAAGGCGGCCATGTTCGTGTTCGAAGAGTCCTTCAACACCTTGCTTAACCGCGCGGACGGCATCGGCATGGACCTGCGCACGCCGCTGGCTGCGGGATTGCTGACGGTTAGCCAGATCGACCCGGCAGAACTGTCGCCCGGCCAGTTCGCGCACACGGTGTGCAAAGCTGCCGATGAAGGGGCAAAGGTGATCGTGATCGATAGCGTTAACGGCTACATGAATGCGATGCCGGAAGCACGCTTCCTCACCATCCAGTTGAGGGAGGTGCTGACCTACCTGGGGCAGCGTGGCGTGGCGACCCTGCTGATCGGCGTGCAACAGGGCCTGGTCGGCCCGGTGGGCAGCAATGTGGACGTCAGCTACCTGGCCGATAACGTGCTGCTGCTGCGCTATTACGAAGGCGGCGGCGCAATGCACAAGGCCCTGTCGGTCTTCAAGAAACGCGGCAGCAGGCACGAAACCACGTTGCGCGCTTTCTCCATCGGCGAAAAGGGGATCGAGGTGGGGTCGGTGCTGAAAGACTTCCACGGCATCATGACGGGGGTGCCCGTGAGCTTATCCCAAGAGAAGAAGGACGCAGGGCATGAGTGAGCTCGAACATCGCATCGTCATATTCGCGCCGGTCGGCAAGGATGCACGCCTGATTGGACAGGTGCTGGGCCAGGCGCGCCTGGCCTGCCATATTTGCGCGGAACTGGGCGACGTGGTGAAAGAGCTGCAGCTGGGGGCGGCAGCCTTGTTCGTGGTTGAAGAGGCCTTCAACGAGGCCTTCCTGCGCGAGATCACCGGTTTTCTTGCCGCCCAGCCGGCCTGGTCGGACCTGCCGGTGCTGGTATTGAGCAAGGAGGGGCTCGATTCGCCCGGCATCCAGCGGATCTTTGAACGCGTTGGCAACGTCACGCTGCTGGAACGGCCGGTACGCCGGGCGACCCTGGTCAGCGCGGCGCTGTCGGCGGGGCGCGCCCGCCGGCGCCAGTATGAAATGCGCGAGGTTGACCGCCGCAAGGACGAATTCCTCGCCATTCTCGGCCATGAACTGCGCAATCCGCTGGCGCCGATCCGCACGGCGATGGATGTGCTGAATACCATACCGGGCACCGATCCCAGGGTGCGCAGCATCAGCCAGGTGGTCGAACGCCAGGTGCGCCACCTGACCCGCCTGGTGGACGACCTGCTCGACGTGGCGCGCATCACCAACGACAAGGTTGCGCTGCGGCGCGAGCGCGTCAGCCTTGCGACGGTGCTGCAGCATGCCGTGGAAATCTGCCGGCAGCAGATCGACGCGGCTGGCCATACACTGGAGCTGCGCCAGCCGGCAGGCAGCGTGCTGCTGTTCGGCGACCGCGCGCGCCTGGTGCAAAGCCTGGCCAATGTGGTGAGCAATGCGGCCAAGTTCTCGCCGCCGCGTTCGACCATCCACCTGTACGCCGATGTAGAAGGCGCGGACATTGTGTTCACGGTGCGCGACCATGGCGCCGGGCTTGAGCCTGAAGCGCGCTCGCGCATCTTCGACCTGTTCGTGCAGGGACGCGCCGGGCGCTCGCACTCCCTCGGCGGACTGGGAATCGGCCTTAGCCTGACCCAGCGCTTCACCAACATGCATGGCGGCAGCGTCTCGGTCGACAGCGAGGGGGCCGGCAAGGGATGCGAGTTCGTGCTGCGCATGCCGATCGTGGTGGCTGAGCGCCGCAGCAAGGAGCGCCTGCCGGCGGGCATGGCGCGGGGCCATGGTGGCGACGATACACTGCGCGTCCTGGTGGTCGACGACAACGGGGACGGCGCCGAGATGCTGCAGGTGATGCTGGAAATGGACGGCTACACGGTCGCCATGGCGCACGATGGGCAAGCTGCGATCGCCATGGCAGGGCGTTTCCACCCGCACGTCGTCCTGATGGATATCGGCCTGCCCGACATGCAGGGCCATGAGGCAGCGCGCCGCATCCATGAACTCGATGGAACCGGGGACATCGTCTTCATCGCGATGACCGGCTGGGGGCACGATGAGGCGCGCCGCCTAGCGTCCGAAGCCGGCATGCAGCATTACCTGGTCAAGCCGGTGGACCTGAACGTGCTGCGCGATTACCTGGCCGGGATCCGGGCGCAGGCCTTGCAGCGCGCCTGATGCGCTTACTGGGCTGCCGTGGCGCCCAGGCTTACCCCGCTGAACGTGGAATAGGAACGGATGCCGATGTGCCAGGTTCCGGCTTGCGGGTTGGGCAGCGCACAGGACTCCGTATTGCCGCTCTTGTAGGGGCGGCAAGCGTAATCGTTGGCAGTCGGCTGCGCCCCCAAGCGCACGTACAGGTCGCCGTCGCCGCTGCCGCCGCTCATGTTCACGTTGAGGGTATTCGCGCATTCGGGCACGTTGATGGTGAAGTACAGCCAGTTGCCGGCGGTGGCAGTCAGGTTGGACTGGTTCAGCGTCACGCTGGCGCAAGGCAGGTTCAGGCTGCTCGGCATCGAATGCAGCAGGGTGGTGGTGACCGAACCGTCGGCGGCAAACGTCATCTGGTACAGGCGGTCGAATTCCGTTTCCGCGATGGCGCTTCCCGGATCGCCGCCCAGTTGCCGGATCAGGTCGGGCGTGGTGTCGGAATGACCAACCACCAGCGCGTTGTCGGGCAAGGCGCGCAGTTGCTGCGCCAACGTCGCGAGCTGGCTGCCATCGTACGTGGTGACCGGCAGGTCCAGGTAGGTCGCCAGCGGTTGCGCCGTTTGCCGCGTCCGCTGGTATGCCGTCGAGTAGACGTGCTTGACCTGCGCATCTTTCAGGGCGGCGGCAATGTTGGTCGCGCGTACCTGTCCTTCCGCGGTCAGCACAGGGTCGGTGCCGGTGGCTGATTTTTCGGCGTGGCGGGTCAGGTAAATCGTGTTGGCGCTGGCGGTAATGTGTGCTGCGCAAAATGCCAGGGCCAGGCCGCTGAATATCCTCTTCATGAAGTCTCCCGAAATAAATAATTTCACAATGTTGTATTTAAGGCAATAATGCCCCGGGGAGGATACGGCAATTCGGCCCGCGCGTCACGCGGCACACGAAAGATCACGGATGATCGATGCGCGACACGCCGCCACGCCTGCCATTGCGGTCGAACGCGGCCACCTGGATCAGGCCGCGCTCGGCGATTGGTCCCGCCACCAGCGGGCTGGCGGCATGCGGTTCGGTGCCGTCGCTGGTGTAGCGCAGGGCAAGGCCGGGCAGGGCATGGTTGGCGCGGACCTTGCCGCCGTCAATTGACAGGCCGGGTGGCGCGATGCGGTAGTTGACGGGACCCAGCGGCGCAGCTTCCAGGTCGAGGCGCGGCAGCACGCGCTGGCCAAGCGCGTTGACGAAGCGCGACCATTCGGCACTGCGCAAGGCGGAGGCCCGGGCGGGATCGGCTTCGGTGGCCCATGCAGGATCGGCGGCCCAGGCGCGTTCGGCCATGGCCAGCAGGCGCGGCACCAGCAGGTAGTCGATCAAGGCGGGATCGCGGATGGTTTCGGTCCACAGCGCGGCTTCCAGGCCGCGGATGCGGCGCCTGCCGGCCTCGCTCAGGCTCTTGTCGAGCGGGACGAAGCTGTAGACGTCGTCAAGCTCGATATAGGTGGCCCAGTTCACGCCCGGTTCGTCGGGATTGAGGTTGTGGCTCATGTCCAGGTACTGCCTGGTGGCGGGTGCCAGGATCACGTCGTAGCCGGCATTGGCAAGCCGGTAGCCCAGGTCGGCTGCGGCGCCGACGTTGTTCCACACGTGCAGCCTGAAACCGCGCTGGGCAAAATGCGGGTTCGGCGCCAGCTTGCGCATCCCGAGTTCCTCCCACCCTGCAGTGACAACGCCGTGCCGCCGCACGATCCCGTCGACCCGGTCGTAGAAGTAGTCCCACAGGTCGGCGGTGGCCTGCATTTTGCGCCGGTCCATCAGGCTGCGGCTGGCGGGGGATTTTTCCCATGCGCCGGCCGCCAGCTCGTCGCCGCCAACGTGCAGGGTGCGCAGCGGCACGCCGGCTGCGCGGTGCATGGCGGCGACCTGGCCCAGCACGTGTTCGATGAAGGTATAGCTCGACTCGAGGCCCGGATTGATCACGTTGTCATGGAAGTTCTGCGCGGATTTGTATTGCGAGCGGTCGGCCAGGTCGTTCAGCAGGTACTTGCCGGCATCGGCCTGGCCGGCGGCCTTCATGCGCCGGTAGCGCGCCTCCATGGCCTGCACTGCGGCGCGGGCATGGCCGGGCATTTCGATTTCGGGAATCACCTCGATATGGCGGGCGGCCGCATAGCGCAGGATCTCGAGGTAGTCGGCGCGCGAGTAATAGCCGCTGCCGTGCGGATCGCTGGCGCTGGGCCCGGAACCGTAGGCCGGCTGCAGGCGCACGCCGGGTTTTGCGCTGTGGCCGCGCACCGCGCCGATGCTGGTCAGCTCCGGCAGGCCGGCAATTTCAAGGCGCCAGCCTTCATCGTCGGTCAGGTGGAAATGGAAGGCGTTGAGCTTGAAGCGCGCCATCAGGTCGAGCAGGCGGAAGACGGTCTGCTTGGGCTGGAAGTTGCGGCTGACGTCCAGCATCAGGCCGCGGTAACCGAAGCGAGGAGCATCGCTGACTGCCAGCAGCGGCAGTTCCACCGCTTGCTGCCGGCCGGCGGCGGGCAGCGGCAGCAGGTCGCGCAACGATTGCAGGCCGTGCGCCACCCCGGCAGCGCTGTTGCCGGTGATGGCAATGCCATCGGCCGTCACGGCCAGGGTATAGGCCTCGGGCGAGGACTGGCCGGCGACGGTGCCGACTGCGAGCCGCAAGGTGGCGCTCGATGGCGCGGCCGAGGCGGCGGGCCAGTATTGCTTGAGCATGCTGGCGGCAAGGGCGGCTTCCTGTTCCAGGCCGCCGGCGGCGACGAGGGCCGGCGCCGCGGCCAGGTGCAGCGTGCCGGCGCCTTGCTGCAGCCGCAGCGGCGTGGGGAAGATGGGGGGCAGCGCACTGGCCGGCAGCACGTCCGTCCCGGCATTGCGTCGATACAGGTCCTGGGCCGTTACGGCCTGGCCTTGCGCCAGCTGGTCGGGGCGCGGCAGCGGCAGCATGCGGTAATCGGCGATGCCTTGCGCCTTGTCCGGCGCCGCGTCATAGACCAGGTACAGGCCGGAAGGAGCGCGATAGGCCTTGGCGTCGGGGCTCGGGGCACGGTAGGCCACGTTCAGCGACTGCCCCGGCGCGAGGCCGCCAAAGCCCGGCTGCGGGCGCAGGCGGTACAGGGTGCCATCCAGTTCCTCGATCGCCAGTTGGCCAGGCAGCGGCCCGGCGACGGCGCATTCGATGCAGTTGAAATACAGCGACCAGCCTTGCGCCGGCAGCGGATGCTGGTCCAGGTTCCTGACTTCAAGCCGGCCGCCCTTGCCGGCGTCTTGCTGTTCCCAGCGTACCTGCAGGCGTTCGCCGCTGGCATCGGGGTGGGCCGCCGTGGCGGCAGGGAGCGCAAACAGCAGCGCCAGGCAAACAACCGAACTGTGTGAAGTCATGGAATCAGCTTGTCCCGCGTTGAGAATTGATAACGCTAGCATAAAGTTGCCTGACCTGCCATATCTCTCGCTACAATACGGATATCGTTAACGGATCGCAGGAACGAAATGAAGAAAGCGGGTGTAACGCTTGCCGATGTGGCTAAAGTAGCTGGTGTGTCGGTGATGACTGCTTCGCGCGCGCTGAGTGGTGAAGGCTATGCCTCGGACGAAACCAGGGCCAAGGTGCAGGCGGCAGCCAAACAGCTCGGCTACACGCCCAACGCCCTGGCGCGCATGATGAAGGGCGGGAAGACCAATGTGATCGGCGTGGTTGTCAACGACCTGTCGTCCGCAGTGGTCAACTGCTTCGTGAGTGCGCTGAGCGAAGAGGTGCGCAAGTTCGACATGGATCTTTTCATCTATAACTCGCTGGGCGATATGGGCGGCGGCAAAGGCAAGCGCGTCAGCCAGCTGCTGCATGGCCTGTGGGACGGCCTGGTGTACGTGCTGCCGCGCATGACCGACGACTACCTGGAAACGCTGGAGAAGAGTCCCAGCCCGATCATCCTGGTCAACTATTTCCGGCATGAGACGAGCTTGCCGGTGGTGCGCGGCGATAACGTCAACGGCGCGCACGATGCGGTAACGCTCCTGATTGAGCTGGGCCACCGCCGCATCGGCTTCATTCGCGGCAGCGCCTACACGGGACAGAGCGACATGCGTGAACGCGGTTACCTGGCGGCGTTGGCCGATGCCGGCGTCAAGGCCGATCCGGCCCTGGTTTGCCCGGGCGATTTCAACGAGCAATCGGGCCTGGAAGCGGGCAGGCAACTGCTGGAACTTGCCGAACCGCCGACTGCCATCTTCGCTGCCAACGATGCGATGGCGCAGGGTGCGATGAATGCGATCCGCGAGAAAGGCTTGCGGATTCCGGAAGACGTCTCGATCATCGGCTTCGACGATATTCCGGCCGCGTCGATGACGCGCCCGCCGCTGACTACCCTGCGGCATCCCTTCGAAGCCATGGCCCAGGCGACCGTGCAGGAACTGGTGCGGCGCATCCGCGGCGAACCGGGACGGCGCCAGCGCATTGAATTCCCGAGCGAATTCGTGGTGCGCGAGTCGACCGCGGCGGCGCCTGGCGGCACCGCCGCGGCGCGCGTCCGGAAGCGCCGCTCGTGAGCGGACTTGTTAACGCTTTCTGTGGAAAAGCCTGTTAACAAGCACCTGGGCTGCGTGTTAAGGCCATGATTTGAAACAGGAAAAATGTGCTGCGCAATTAAATGGCAGCGCTGGCATAATTGCATGACTTTTAAGGAGACCAGGTTATGCAGCAACGCTGGCTGTTCGTCCTGGCGCTTTGCAGCGCTCCCCTTGGCGCGGCCGAAATCAAGGTCGGTGCGCCGTTGCCGCGCATCGCCATGGTCAAGGAGGGCACGCATCACTGGCTGCGCTATGTCCGCAATGGCGAAGTCAATACGCCGGTCGACATCTGGACGCGCGAGGTGCGCCAGGCGCCGGCGCGCTATACCTGGAAGGTAGTGGGCAGCGAGACGATCCAGGGTCCGCAGGGAGCGGTCGATTGCTGGCTGCTGACCACCGACTACAACCGTCCTGGCACGGTCGCGAAATTCTGGCTGGCCAAGGCGACGCAGTTGCTCGTCCGGCAAGAGGCGACGGCGCCGGACGGCAAAGTCATGGTGAAGTCGTTGATCGATTGAGAGAAACGGTCTATCATCGCCCCCATGAAATTCCGCCGGACTTCCAGGATCATGGCCGCTGTGGTGGCGCTGTTCAGCATGCTGTTCATGCAGCTTGCGGTGGCGTCGTATGCCTGCCCGACCGCCGGAGAGCCGGTTGCCGCAGGCGCCCAGTGCGCCGGCATGGATCCGGCCCAGCCCAGCCTGTGCAAGGCAAAGGCGGCCAACCTGGCCGCCAAGCAGTCGCTGGACAAGCCCGATCTTCCGCCCGTGCTGCCATTCATCGCTGCCGACCTGGCCGGCACGGTGGTTGCCGAGGCCTGGGCGCCGGAGTCGAGCGAAGGGGCCGCCGCCCCGCCAGGCATGGCGCGCAGCCTATCCCCGCCGCACTCCATAGAGCATTGCTGCTTCCGACATTGACCTTCCAGTTTGCCTGATGACGTCTCGCGCCGGCCTGCGTGGCCAGCGCGTGGTTTCCATTGCATTCTGGAGGTTTCATGTTTTCCCCATTCATCTGGCGCTGCCTCGCGTTTGGCTGCGCCCTGGCGTTCGTCGCCGAAGCCCCGGCGCTGACGCTGGCGCAGGCGCAGCAACGCGCCGTTGAGCGCTCGCGCCAACTGGCCGCCCAAGGCCATGCTGCCGATGCTGCGCGCGACATGGCTGTCGCAGCGGCGCAATTACCCGACCCGGTGCTGAAAGCCGGCGTCGACAACCTTCCCGTCAGCGGTGCGGACCGCTATCGCATCGGCGCGGATTCGATGACCATGCGCCGCATCGGCGTCATGCAAGAGTTGACCAGCAGCGACAAGCGCCGCTGGCGTGCCGCCCGTTTCGAGGGCGAAGCGGCGCGCAGCAAGGCCGCGGCGGAAGCGCTGGCGGCAACCATCCAGCGCGAAACGGCCATTGCCTGGCTCGACCGCTACCACCTGGAACGCGTGCAAGCGGAACTGGCACGGCAAGCTGCCTTGGCGCGCGACGAAATCGCGGCGGCGGAGGCGGCTTATCGCGGCGGCCGCGGCAGCCAGGCCGGCCTGCTCGATGCGCGCGCTGCCTTGCTGGCGCTGGAGGACCGCGCAACGGAGCTGGGCCGGCAGGCGCGCAATGCCGCCATCGTGCTGGCGCGCTGGACCGGCCAGCCGGTGGACGTGGCGCTCGATGGCAGCGCCGATACCGGCAGCATTGCCCTTGATCCGGCGACCCTGGAAGCGACGCTCGAGCATCATCCACAGGTGGCAGTGTTGACCCGCCAGGCCGAGCTGGCGCAGGTGGAAGCGGGGCTGGCGCGCGCCAACCGCAGTTCCGACTGGACTGTTGAAGTGGCGCTGCAGCAGCGCGGGCCGGGCTATCCGGGCATGGTGTCGTTTGGCGTGTCGGTGCCGCTGCAGTGGGATCGAGGCCGCCGCCAGGAGCGCGAGCTGTCGGCCCGGCTGTCCATGGCGGGACAGGCGCAAGCGGAGCGCGACGAAGCGCTGCGCGAGCACGCGGCGGAAATACGCGGCCAGTTGGCTGACTGGCAGGCTGGCCGCGAGCGCATTGCACGCTACGAGAAGGAAGTACTGCCGCTGGCAGGCGCCCGTACCGAAGCGGTGCTTGCCGCGTACCGTGGCGGCAAGGCCAGCCTGGCGGAGGTGTTGTCTGCGCGGCGCGCGGAGAGCGAGCAGCGCCTGCAGGCGCTGCAGCTTGAGCGGGACAACGCGCGCGTCTGGGCGCAACTGAGCTATATCCAGCCTGTGAAAGGCCACCCATGAAGAAGAACGCAATGATCGCCGCCATGGTGGCGGCAGGCGCGCTGTGCGCCGTGGCTGCCGTCGGCGGCTACCAGGCGGGCAAGCGCCAGGCGGCGCCGGCACAGGCGCCTGCTGCGGAAAACCGGAAACCCTTGTACTGGCACGATCCGATGGTGCCGGGGCAGAAATTCGACAAGCCGGGCAAATCGCCATACATGGACATGGCGCTGGTGCCGGTCTACGCCGACGAAGGCGGCGACAGCGGCACGGTGAGCATCAGTCCGCGCGTGCAGCAGAACCTTGGCGTGCGCACCGCGCTGGTTGCCAGTGCGCCGCTGCCGCTGGCTGTTTCGGCTGTCGGCAACGTGGCCTTCGACGAGCGGGAAGTGGCGGTAGTGCAGTCCCGCTCGAACGGTTTCGTGGAACGGGTGCTGGTGCGCGCGCCGCTGGAAACGGTGCGGCGCGGCCAGCCGCTGGCCGAAGTCACGATGCCTGACTGGGTGGCGGCGCAGGAGGAATTCCTGGCCGTGCGCCGCATGCAAGCCGGCGCCGCGCCGGGACTGCTGGATGCGGCGCGCCAGCGCATGCGCCTGGCGGGCATGAGCGAGCAGCAGGTGCAGCAGGTGGAGTCGGGCGGCCGCGTGCTGGCGCGCCAGGTGCTGGTCGCGCCTCGCGCCGGCGTGGTGACCGAACTGGCGGCGCGCGAAGGCATGGCTGTTGCTGCCGGTGCGCCGCTGTACCGCATCAATGGCCTGCAATCGGTGTGGGTCAACGCGGAGCTGCCGGAGAATGCGGTGGTGCAGGTGCCGGTCGGCACCGAAGTCACGGCGCGCGCAGCGGCCTTGCCGGATAAGGAGTTGCACGGCAAGGTGGCGGCGATCCTGCCGCAGGTCGATGCTGCGACGCGCACCATTCGCGCACGCATCGAGTTGTCCAATCCGGGAGGGCGGCTGGCGCCGGGCATGTTCGTGACGCTGTCGTTTGCGCCGGGCCAGCGGCAGGCAGCCTTGCTGCTGCCTTCGGAAGCGGTGATCCGCACCGGCACACGCAACGTCGTGATGGTGGAAGAGGGAGCGGGCAAGTTCGCGCCGGTGCAGGTGGAGCTGGGCGCTGAGGCCGGCGGGCAGGTGGAAATCCGCGCCGGCCTGCAGGCCGGGCAGAAAGTGGCGGTCTCCGGGCAGTTCCTGGTCGACTCGGAAGCGAGCCTGAGAGGCAGCGGGCAGCGCATGGCCGGTCCGGCGCCGCTGGCGCATCGCGGCGAGGCGACCGTTGAGGCGGTGGATAAGGACGGGATCACCTTGTCGCACGGCCCGATCGCCACGCTCAAGTGGCCGGCCATGACGATGGCCTTCAAGCTGCCGAAGGGCGGCCTGCCGCTGCGTGTCGCGGCAGGCGATCGCGTGTCGTTCGAGTTTGTGCAGCAGGCGGATGGCAGCTTCCAGGTCACGTCCATGGCGCCTGCATCTGCACAGACGCACCAGCACGGGGAGCAGAAATGATCGCGAAGCTGATCCTCTGGTCGATTCGTAACCGCTTCCTCGTGCTGCTGGCGTCCGTGCTGCTGGCCGGCTGGGGCGCCTGGGCGCTGCAGCGCACGCCGCTCGATGCGATCCCGGACTTGTCGGATGTGCAGGTCATTATCCGCACCAGCTTCCCCGGACAGGCGCCGCAAATCGTCGAGAACCAGGTGACTTACCCGCTGACCACGCAGATGCTGTCGGTGCCCGGCGCGCGCACGGTGCGCGGCTATTCCTTTTTCGGCGATTCCTTTGTCTATGTGCTGTTCGAGGATGGCACCGACCCCTACTGGGCGCGTTCGCGCGTGCTGGAATACCTGAACCAGGTGCAGTCGCGGCTGCCGCAGCAGGCGCGCGCCTCACTTGGGCCCGATGCGACGGGCGTGGGCTGGGTGTTCGAGTATGCGCTGGTCGACCGCAGCGGCAAGCATGACCTGGCCCAGTTGCGCGCCTTGCAGGACTGGTTCCTCAAGTACGAGCTGAAGGCGGTGCCGAACGTGGCGGAGGTGGCCAGCCTTGGCGGCATGGTCAAGCAGTACCAGGTGGTGCTCGACCCGGCCAGGCTGCGCGCCTTCAACATCACGCACGGCAAGGCGATCGACGCGATCCGCCGCGCCAACCAGGAAACCGGCGGCTCGGTGCTGGAACTGGCGGAAGCGGAGTATATGGTGCGCGCCTCGGGCTACCTGCGTTCGCTGGAAGACTTCCGCCAGATCCCGTTGACGGCGAACGAAGCCGGCGTGGCGGTGCGCCTGGGCGAGGTGGCAACCATCCAGCTCGGTCCGGAAATGCGGCGCGGCATCGCCGACTTGAACGGCGAAGGCGAGGTGGCTGGCGGCGTGATCGTCATGCGTTCCGGGAAGAACGCATTGCAGACGATCGACGCAGTCAAGGCACGCCTGGAGGCGCTCAAGGCCAGCCTTCCGCCGGGAGTGGAGATCGTGCCGGTGTACGACCGCTCCAACCTGATCCGGCGGGCGGTCAGCAACCTGGAAACCAAGCTGGCGGAAGAATTCCTCGTGGTGGCCCTGGTATGCGCGGTATTCCTGTTCCACCTGCGCTCCGCGCTGGTGGCCATCGTCTCGCTGCCGCTTGGCGTGCTGGCTGCCTACCTGGTCATGCATTACCAGGGCGTCAATGCCAACATCATGTCGCTGGGCGGGATAGCGATTGCCGTTGGCGCCATGGTCGATGCGGCGGTGGTGATGATCGAGAACGCCCACAAGCATATCGAGGCGTGGCGCCACGGCCATCCCGGCCGCGCGCTGGAAGGGGAAGAGCACTGGCAGGTGATTGGCGCGGCGGCGGCGGAAGTGGGGCCGGCGCTGTTCTTCTCGCTGCTGATCATCGTGCTGTCCTTCATTCCAGTGTTCACGCTGGAAGCGCAGGAAGGGCGCCTGTTTGCGCCGCTGGCCTTTACCAAGACATATGCGATGGCGGCTGCGGCGGGGCTGGCGGTGACGCTGGTTCCGGTCCTCATGGGCTACCTGATTCGCGGCCGCATTCCGGACGAACATGCCAATCCGCTCAACCGCTGGCTGATTGCCGCGTACCGGCCCTTGCTCGAGCGCGTGTTGCAATGGCCGAAGGCTACCCTGGCCGTGGCGGCTGCCGTGGCGCTGCTGTCGCTCTGGCCCCTGTTGCACATGGGCGGAGAATTCATGCCGCCGCTGGACGAAGGCGACCTGCTGTACATGCCTTCGGCCTTGCCGGGCCTTGGCGCCGGCAAGGTGCTGCAACTGCTGCAGCAGACCGACCGGATGATCAAGACCGTGCCGGAAGTGCAAAGCGTCTTCGGCAAGGCGGGGCGGGCGGAATCGGCCACCGACCCGGCGCCGCTGGAGATGTTCGAGACCACCATCCAGTTCAAGCCGCGCGACCAGTGGCGGCCCGGCATGACGCCGGACAAGCTGGTGGCGGAACTGGACCGCATCGTCAAAGTGCCGGGCCTGGCCAACATCTGGGTGCCGCCGATCCGCAACCGGATCGACATGCTGGCGACCGGCATCAAGAGCCCGGTCGGCATCAAGGTGTCGGGCGCCAGCCTGCAGGAGATCGACCGCATCGCCGCCGAGGTTGAACGCGCGGTGCGCCCGGTGGCGGGCGTGTCGTCGGCGCTGGCGGAACGGCTGAACGGCGGCCGTTACATCGACGTGGCGATCGACCGCGCGGCAGCGGGGCGCTATGGCTTGAACATCGACGAAGTGCAAGGCATTATTGCCAGCGCGGTGGGCGGCGACAACGTCGGCGAAACGCTCGAGGGCCTGCAGCGCTTCCCCATCAATGTGCGCTATCCGCGCGAACTGCGCGATTCGCTGGAGAGCCTGCGCGCCCTGCCGCTGTTGACGGAACGCGGCGCCCAGCTGCGCCTTGCCGACGTGGCTACGGTGCGCATCAGCGATGGCCCGCCGATGCTGCGCAGCGAGAATGCGCGGCTGTCGGGCTGGGTGTATGTGGACATCCACGGCCGCGACCTGCGCTCGGCAGTGCAGCAGATGCAGCAGGCCGTCGCTGCCGGCGTCAAGCTGCCGCCCGGCTATTCGGTGTCGTGGTCGGGCCAGTTCGAATACCTGGAGCGCGCAACGGCGCGCCTGCAGGTGGTGCTGCCCGCTACGCTGTTGATTATCTTCGTGCTGCTGTACCTGACCTTCCGCCGTGCCGATGAGGCAGTGCTGATCATGGCAACGCTGCCGTTTGCGCTGGCCGGCGGCGTGTGGCTGCTGTGGGCGCTCGGCCATAACCTGTCGGTGGCGACCGGCGTCGGCTTTATCGCGCTGGCAGGCGTGGCGGCGGAATTCGGCGTGATCATGCTGCTGTACCTGAAGCACGCGTGGGAGGCGCGCGCAGCGGCAGGGCGGCGCAGCGAGGCGGAGCTGCTCGATGCGATCCGCGAAGGTGCCGTCTTGCGCGTGCGGCCGAAAGCCATGACAGTGACGGTCATCGTGGCCGGCCTGGTGCCGATCATGGTCGGCGCCGGCACCGGTTCCGAAATCATGCAGCGTATCGCTGCGCCGATGGTGGGGGGGATGTTGTCCGCGCCCTTGCTGTCGCTATTTGTAGTACCTGCGGCATACTTGCTGCTTCGGCGGCACAAATGTACTTTGGAGAATTGACATGAAAGCAATCCACATCACCCTGCAGGCCGCCATGCTGGCCGCAGCCTGCATGGCTGGCGTACCGGCAATGGCCGGCGCCGGCGACCAGGCAGGCCAAGGGCAGCAAGCCGTAAGCGCCGTGGCAGATACGGCCGATGGCGAAATCAGGAAAGTCGACAAGCCATCCGGCAAGCTGACCATCAAGCACGGCGAGCTGAAAAACCTCGGCATGGGCGCGATGACGATGGTATTCCGCGTCAAGGACGCGGCCATGCTGGACAAGGTAAAGGCGGGCGACAAGGTGCACTTCACCGTGGAGAGCTCGAACGGCGCGATGACTGTCACCGCGCTCGAAGTCGTGAAGTAAGCGCTATGTGCGGGCGAACTCGATGCGCTGCTTGCGCGGGTTCGGCCGCACGATGTGCTCCAGCGGCAGCACGGTGGACTGCTTGATCTTTTTCAGCGCGATGTTCGACTTGACGTTCACCACGCCCGGCAGCAGCAGGATTTCCTTCATCATCAGGTCGGCGAAGGATGCCAGGTCGTGCGACACGACGCGCGCCACGTAGTCCGCTTCACCAGTCACGGAGAAGCATTCCATCACTTCCGGCACGTCGCGGATCGCCTTTTCGAAGGCGTCGCCGCGCTTTTCGCCATGGCGGTCCAGCGTGATATGGACGAAGGCCATCACGTCCAGCCCTACGGTGCCCGGTTCCAGCACAGCCGCATAATGGTCGATGATGCCGGCCTCGCGCAGGCGCTGCACGCGCCGCCCCACCTGCGACACCGATAAATGCAGCACTTCAGCCAGTGCCGCGTTGGTGGCTTCCCCATTGCGCTGAAGCTCGTTCAGCAGGGACAGGTCGTGGCGGTCGACGGTAATCATCATTTTTTCCTTGTGGTGTGCGTAGAATGCGCATATTTTCCGCCTGATAGTGCTCGGAATGCGCAAAAAATCCAGAATCAGTGCGTAGTATATCCGTTATCTATCCACTTTTTCCGGAGACAGCAAATGACCGACTCACTGTGGGACAACCCGATGGGCACCGACGGCTTCGAATTCATCGAATACGCGGCGCCGGACCCGGTCGCAATGGGCAAGACTTTCGAAGCCATGGGCTTTACCGCCGTGGCGCGCCATCGCAGCAAGGACGTGACCCTGTACCGCCAGGGCGATGTCAATTTCCTGCTGAATGCCGAAAAGGATTCGTTCGCACAGCGCTTCGCCGAACTGCACGGGCCATCGGTCTGCGCCATCGGTTTTCGCGTAAAGGATGCCGCCTATGCCTACAAGCGCGCGCTGCGACTTGGCGCCTGGGGCTTCGAGAGCAAGGCCGGCCCGATGGAACTGAACCTGCCGGCCATCAAGGGCATCGGCGATTCGCTGATCTACCTGGTGGATCGGTGGCCGGGCAACGGCAATATCAGCATTTACGACGTGGACTTCGAGCCGATTCCGGGCGTCGACCAGAACCCGAAGGGCCATGGCCTGACCTACATCGACCACCTGACCCACAATGTGCACCGGGGCCGCATGGGTGAGTGGGCCGAGTTCTACGAGCGCCTGTTCAACTTCCGCGAAGTGCGCTACTTCGATATCGAAGGCCAGGTCACCGGCGTGAAGTCGAAGGCCATGACCAGCCCTTGCGGCAAGCTGCGCATCCCGATCAACGAGGAAGGCACCGACCGCGCCGGCCAGATCCAGGAGTACCTCGATGCGTATCGCGGCGAGGGCATCCAGCACATCGCAATGGGCAGCGACAACCTGTATGCGACAGTGGACAGCCTGCGTGGCGCCGGCGTGAAGCTGCTCGACACCATCGACACTTACTACGAACTGGTCGACCGCCGCATTCCCGGCCACGGCGAGCAGCTGCAAGCCCTGCGCGAGCGCAAGATCCTGATCGACGGCAAGCCGGGCGACCTGCTGCTGCAGATCTTCTCGGAAAACCAGCTTGGCCCGGTGTTCTTCGAGTTCATCCAGCGCAAGGGCAACCAGGGCTTCGGCGAAGGCAACTTCAAAGCCCTGTTCGAGTCGATTGAGCTGGACCAGATGCGCCGTGGCGTGCTGACCGCCTGATCAATGCGCCATCAATACTGGCAGCGTCGCCGTTGCCAGGATGGTGCGCGTGGCGCCGCCCAGCATCATTTCGCGGAAACGGCTATGGCCGTAGGCGCCCATCACCAGCAGGTCGACGTTGAAATCGGCCGCCAGCGACAGGATGGCTTTGCCGGGATCTGCCGGCTCGGGCCTGCGCAGGACCTCCACGTTCACGCCGTGCCGCGCCAGGTACAGGGCGATATCGGCGCCCGGGGATTCGCCCAGCGCATCGGCGCTGTTGCCCAGCACTGCCAGCGTGACCTGTTCCGCGCCGCGCAGCAGGGGCAGCGCCGCGGTGACGGCCTTTGCCGCCTCCACGCTGCCGTTCCATGCCACCATCACGCGCTTGCCGATGGTGGGAAAGCGTCCCGTGCGCGGCACCAGCAGTACCGGGCGGCCGCAATTCAATAGCACGTAGTCCGGCAGGTCCGGCAGCATGCTGCTTTCATGTTCCTCGGCGGCGGCCTGTCCCAGTACCACCAGGTCGGCATAGCGGGCCTGCATGCACAGGCCCGCATAGTCGTCGTCATTGCTGCTGCGCGCCTCGAAAGACTGGACGCCAAGGCGGTCGGCCATGGTCTTGAATTGTTCCAGCGCCTGTTGCACGCGCTCCTCGGCGCGACGCAGGTAGTCGGCCAGGAACACGCCGCTGCCTTCGTAACTGCGGCCCGCCAGCATGGAGCGCGGCATGCCGGTCATCGCGGCGCCGACCAGGTGGGCTTCTTCGCGCGCGGCGATTGCTGCCGCCAGCGCGATGCGGGCTTCGGCATTGGCTGCGCGGTCGGCATGGACTACGATGGTGCGGTAAGACATGATGTCCTCCTGTGTTGATGTTGGCACAAGTGTGCGCCCGATTGCCGCGCATGATCCATGACTTGGGTCAAGCTCGTCTGATATCATGTCTTTATGTTACGTTCTTGTCTTGCGCCTGCCTGCCTGTTGCTTGCCTTGAGCC
>Ga0307408_100001177_pt1 | contig 19819 bp, 20 predicted proteins | sample 322Cmetagenome_FD_202116 | JGI IMG/M metagenome (GOLD analysis project Ga0307408, IMG submission 202116) | Maize rhizosphere microbial communities from greenhouse at UC Davis, California, United States - 322HYB-C-3 | ecosystem: Host-associated > Plants > Roots > Rhizosphere > Soil | place... | reverse complement strand
ACGTCCGGGTTCTTGAACGTGCCCTGCACGTACAGCGGCGAGCGCAGCGAAAGAACCCGCAGCGCCTTGTTCCGCGGCTGGATCTCCAGCGCGAGCTGTTCCCTGGAGAGATCGATGAGCCCGCTCACGTTGACGACCGATTCGTCCGTGTCCAGCACGAAGGAGCGCGTCTGCATGACACCCTGCGTCACCTTGAAGTCGCTCGCAAGGCAGTTCAGCTGGACCTGCCTGTCGCCGAACAGCTGGGTCGCCACCACGCTGCCGATGTTCAGGCCCATGGCCTCGAGCAGGAACTTGCTCATCGTGCCCTTGCTCACCAGCGCCTTCACCTCGCCGTTCGAAGTGCCCAGCAGGGCCGCGACGGAGTTGCCGGATGCGGACAGCGCCGCGTCGCCGCCGACTTCGCCCAGGCTGGCCTGCATGGTGTCGAGCGTCGGAAAGAGCTCCTTGATCCGGAGCCGCCGCGCCGAGAGCTGCAGGTTGGCGCGGATCGGGTCCTGCCGGCCGTCGAGCTTGACCGTGGCCGCCAGGGTGCCGCCCGCCACGCCAAAGCTCAATGGCGTGAGCGAGAGCACGCTGTCCTTCAGGTGAAGATCCGCCACCAGGCTGTCGATGGGCAGGTCCTTCGCGGTGAAGATCTTGCGGCCGGCAAACTTGACGTCCGCGTCGATGCTGCCCCAGCTCGCGGTATCGAACTTCTCCACCGGCAGCACCTTGCCCGCCGGCTGGACGGCCGCCGCTCCCCGCTTGGCCTTGCTCGCGTTCGAATCGGCGCCGATCAGCGGCGCCAGGTCTTCCAGCCGCAGCTGGTTCGACTGCACCTGGCCGCGCAGCAGCGGCCGCGGCTGCTGCGAGATGTATTCCAGCGTGCCCGCAATGTCGCTGGCGCCCACGCGGCCCTTGAAGTTCTCGTACAGCCAGCGCCCGCCGGCCTTGTCGAGCTTGCCGACCAGATGGCCTTCGGTGCTGAACGGGGGCGTGTTGGGCAGCGTGATGCCGGTGAGCGGATACAGGTGCGCCATGCTCGCGCCCGAAAGCTTGAGCCGCAGGTCGAGCGCGGCCAGCGCGTCCGGCTTGGTCAGCGTGCCGGCGATGTCGATGCGCGTGGCACCCACCTGCACGCCGGCCTGCAGGGGATAAGGTTTCGTGTCCTGCTGCAGCGAGAGCACGGCGCCGGCCTTGCCGCTCCCCTGCACCGGCGTCTTGCGGAAGGTGCCGCCGAGCTTCCAGCCGATGCCGTAGCCCTCGGCGCTTTCCTTGGGCAGGCTGTCGATGTCGATCTTGAGGTCGAGCCTTGCGGTTGCATCGGCAAGCTTCACCGTGCCTTGGCTCAGCACCAGCCGCTGCAGGTCGAGCTTCCAGCTCGAGGGCTCCGCGCCGCCGGCTGCCAGCGTCCAGTTGTTCTTGCCGTCGGCCGTGCGTTCGAGCGAAAGAACGGGGCCGGCGAGCTCGAGGGTGGGAATGCGGATCGTGTGGTTCAGCAGGGGCAGCGGGTTCAGCGAGAAGCTCAGCTGCCTGATCTCGGCCAGGTGCGGGCCGGTCTTGCCCCAGTCGGCATTGCCCAGCGTGATGTCCTGTGCGCTCAGCCTAGGCCAGGGCACCCAGCGGCGCCAGCCTGTTTCGGCTTCGGGGCTCGACCATTGCAGGACCAGGTCGCCGCGGATCGCGAACGGGCGGCCCGTCGCTTCGCTCACGCGCTGGTTGATCCATGGCCTGGCGCGGTTCCAGTCGAAGCTCAGGAGGACCGCGATGCACAGTGCCACCAGGGCCGACAGCAGAAGCAGGCCCCAGCCCACGGCGCGTGGAAACATCGATGATTTCATTTTTCACTCCCTTGAGACGGCCCTTGCGCAATGCTGCCATTGCAGGGCACTGTACCTTCCGCAGCCCTGCGCGAGCTGCAAACGGCAGCAAGGGAGTGAGTCGCGCCGGGAGCGGCGCGTTCACGGGGGGTGGCCGATGCCGGCGCCCGATCGTGAAGAATTTCACTTCGAGCGCGCTTCGATCAGGCTTTTATCGCAGCACCAGCACCGGAATGTGCGAGTGGGTCAGCACATGCAGCGTCTCGCTGCCCATCAGCAGCCGTGCCAGGCTGCGCCGGCCGTGCGAGGCCATCACGATCAGGTCGCACTGCTGGTTCTTGGCCGTTGCGATGATGGCTTCGGCCACCTGGTTCGACTTCATGACGATGGCCTGTGCGCTGCGCACGCCCCTGGCGATGGCAGCGCTCCTGACCGCATCGACCAGGCGCTGGGCAGACTGCTCCACCTGTTCTTGCGAGGCTTCGATCTCGCGCTGGTTCAGCACCATCGAGCCTTCGAAATAGCCATAGGGCTGGAGGTGCGCGACAGTGACGCTCACCAGTTCGGCACTCGCCAGCAGGGCCAGGTCGATGGCGGTGGCGACCGCCTGTTCGGAGAGCGAAGAGCCATCGGTGGGAACGAGGATACGCTTGTACATGGCCGACTCCTTGGCCCCCGGCACTGCGGGTGCCTTCGCGTTTCAGTCTAGTTCGCGGGCAGGGGCGCTACAAGCAAAGAAGCTGGGCTCCCGCCCCTAATCGCGAGCCAGGGGCGGGCACCCGATTCAGAGAATGGAGCGGGGGCGCCGCCCGCGACACGCACCGCGGCGTTGGTGTGGGTCATTTCGCGAGGCGCTTGAGCATTTCGTTGGCCACACCGACCGCCGAGGCGGGGTTCTGGCCGGTAATGAGCTCACGGTCGATCACGACGTTCGAAGTGAATGGAACCTTGTTGCTGCTGTAGGCGCCGCCGGCCTGCTGCAGCGCGGTCTGCGGGTAGAACTTCATCTCGCCGCCTTGAAGCAGCGCCTTGGCCAGTTCTTCTTCCTGGTTGCTGATCACGGTCATGCGATAGCCCGCATAGATCCAGCTGGGGCGCTGTTCGACGGTGCCGCGCGCCGCCAACCGGGCCGTGAAGCCTTGTGCATCGGACAAGGTCGAGAGCAGGGCGATCGGGCCGTGGCACACGAGCGCCGTGGTCTTGCTGCGTGCATGGAAGTCCGCGAGCAGCCGGCCCAGTTCGGGGCTGGTGAGCAGGTCCTGCATGGGCGCGTGGCCGCCCGGAACATAGACAGCATCGAAATGCGCGTAGCCGATCTGCGCGACGCGCGAGAGACTCATCACCGGCGAGTCCGTGCGCGAGGTGAGCTTCAACTTGTCGAGCAGCGCCTTGTGCATCTCCATGGCGGACACGTCGCCGTCGAAGTACATCTTGTCGACCGATGACGCATCCACCGTGGGCGCATCGCCCCGCGGCGTTGCGAAAGTCACTTGATGGCCGGCGTCCAGCAGCAGCTTCACCGGCTGCATCAATTCATTCAGGTAGAAGCCGGTGGCGAAGACCTTGCCGCGCTTCAGGTCGAGATGGTCGGAGTCCGACAGCACGACCAGCACGTTGGCGGCCTGGGCGCCAAGTGTGCAAAGGCCGAGCAGCGCAGCGGCGGCGAGGGGACGTAGAACGGAGGGGAATGCGGTGGTGGAAGTCATGGCTCGACTGTATTGATGGTTCTTCGGGCGATAAACTGGCGTTCAAGGAAAACATTTGTTCTTCAGGAGACAAGATGGGGCGGAGATTCGATCACCTGGGAGATGTGGAAACTTTCGTCACAGTGGTCGAGAAGGGCTCCATGACGGCCGCTGCCGTGGCGTTGGCCACCACGCCGTCGGTGCTCAGCCGCGCCATCACCCGGCTGGAAACGCGGCTTGGCGTGCAGCTGCTGCGCCGTACGACGCGGCGCCTGGGCCTCACCGAAGAGGGGCGGGCCTACCTGGAGCAGTCGCGCGCGGCGTTCGCGCTGATCGACGATGCCGAGCGCGCGATGCAGGGGCAGGGCGGCGCGCTGGCGGGCAGCGTGCGCCTGAGCGTGCCCACCACCTACGGCCACCACCGGCTGCCGGCGCTGCTGCAGCGGTTTTCCGCGCAGCATCCGCAGGTGCGCGTCGAGCTGAGCATCACCAACCGCAACGTGGACCTCGTGGCGGAGGGCTACGACCTCGCGATCCGGCTGGGCCAGCTGCCCGACAGCGGCCTGGTCGCGCGCAAGCTCGAAGACGCGCCGATGTGCCTGCTCGCGGCGCCGGGCTACATCGAACGCGCGGGCGCACCGGGCAGCGTCGCCGAGCTCGCGCGCCACAGCTGCCTGCCCTTCGTGATGCCGAGCACCGGCCGTGTGTCGCCCTGGCTGCTGCGCGAGCAGGGACGCGACGTGGACTGGCTGCCGCATGGCGCCCTGCAGGTGTCGGACGACGTGCTCGGCGTGGTCTCGCTGGCGCTGAGCGGCCTGGGCATCTGCCAGACCTACGACTTCATTGCACGCGATCTCGTTGCGCAGGGCCGGGCCGTCGAGGTGCTGGCGCAGGCGCGCGGGCGCACGCGGCCGTTTTCAGTGATCTATGCGCCGCACCGGCGGCTTTCGTCCGCTTCGCGCGCGCTGATCGATTCGCTGGCGGGAAGCGCTGCGGGCTGAACCGGCGAGGTTCCCGGCTGCCGATGCAGGCTCAGCCCTGTCCCGGCGCCTCCCATGCAAACCCCACGCCGTAGACGGAGCGGATCCAGTCGTGCGACGGCGTGACGGCGCCGAGCTTGCGCCGCAGGTTCTTGACGTGGCTGTCGATGGCGCGCTCCGTCACGTCCATGGTGTCGTCGTAGGCGAGCTCGAGCAGGCGGGCGCGCGAGAAGATGCGGCCCGGGTGCCGCGACAGCACCTGCAGCAGGCCGAACTCGCGGCGCGTGAGATTGAGCGGCGTGCCTTCGAGCGATGCCCGCCAATGCACGTCGTCCAGCACCAGGCCGGACATGCCCTGGCGCGCCTGGCTGCGTTCCGCGGGCGGTGCGGTGCGCCGCAGCACGGCGCGCACGCGCGCCACCAGTTCGCGCGGGGAGAAGGGCTTGCAGACGTAGTCGTCGGCGCCCAGCTCCAGCCCGAGCAGGCGGTCGACCTCCTCGATGCGCGCGGTGAGCATGATGATCGGATGGCTGGTGTGCTCCCGCGCGCGGCGCAGCACCTCGATGCCGTCGAGACGCGGCAGCATGATGTCGAGCAGCGTGAGTTCGGGCGGCGACGCGATCAGATGGTCGAGCGCGCTCTGGCCATCGGCGAAATGCGTGGTCTCGTAGCCGGCATGGCGCAGGTAGTCCTGAACCACCGATGCGATGTCGAGCTCGTCCTCGACGATGACGATGCGGGTCATGGCGATGCGGCCCTGGAGAGCGGAAGGGTGATGGTCACGCGCAGCCCGCCGAGTTCCGAAGCTTGGGCGTCGATGGTGCCGCCATGGGCCTCGATGGTCGCGCGGCAGATCGACAGGCCGAGCCCGGAACCGCCCAGTTCGCGGCTGCGCGAAGACTCGCCGCGGAACAGCCGGTCGAACAGGCGCGGCATTTCGGACTCGGGAACGCCCGGGGCACTGTCGTCGAAGTCCAGCGTCAGGCAGTTGCCCGTCCAGGTCCCGTCGACCGTGGCGCCGATGCACAGCCGGCCGCCGGCGTCGGTGTAGGCGAGCGTGTTCTCCAGCAGGTTCATGAAGACCTGGTGCAGCCGGTGCGCGTCGCCGTCGATCATCGGCTGGGCGCGCGCCGAGACACGGTCGATGGCGCTGCGGTCCACGGTGATGCCGCGCGCGGCGAACCGGTCGCGCGTGTGGTCGAGCGCTTCCTTCAGCAGCGAGAGCGGGAACACGGTGGTCGCGAGCAGGTCGTTCTGCGGCTCGCGCATGCTGCTGCGCAGATCGTCCACCAGCTGGCCGAGCCGGATCACTTGCCGGTGCAGCCGCAGCGCGGTGCGCTCGTCGAAGCTGCGCACGCCGTCCTGCAGGGCCTCGATCTCCGCGCGCATGGCGGCCAGCGGCGTGCGCAGCTCGTGCGCGGCATCGGCCAGCCAGGCGCGCCGCGAAGCCTCCACCGTGTCCAGGCGCTGCGCCATGTCGTTGAAAGTCTTGCCGAGCAGAGCAAGTTCGTCCGAGCCATGCACGGCTACGCGTGTGGACAGCCGCCCGCGCGCCACGTCCTGCGCTGCCTGCGTGAGTTCGTCGATCGGCCGGAACCAGCGGCGCGCCAGCAGCCACGACAGCATCAGCGCAAAGGCCAGCCCGCACAGGCCGGTGAGGGCGATCACGCCGGACTGGCGTGCGAGAAAGGCGCGGTCGGCCTCGCTCTCCAGGCCCTGCATCGGCGCGAGCACCAGGTAGCCGACGACCGAGCGGCCGTGCCGGATCGGCAGGCGCGCAGCATTCTCCGGGTCGACCTTGGCGCCGACCACGTGCGCACCGTGCGCATCGACCACGCCCAGGCGCTGGAAGATCGAGTCGGCGGCTTCGCGCGGATCGGGAAAGAAGCCCAGCGGCGGTGGCGGTGGAAAGCGCCTGGGCAGCAGCTCGAGCTGGGGAGAAGGCAGAGGAGGCTGCCGAGATCCATTCTCGGCGCCGCTTTCGGGGCCGTTGCCGGCTCCGCCCGGCCCGCGGTTCTCGTACCAGGGCGGGAGCCTTCTTTCGTCGGCATTGCTGGTGCCGTCGAGCACCGCGGCGAGCCGGCCCATCTGCAGGCGCTGCCAGGCATCGTCGTTGCCTTGCAGCTTCTTCCAGTCGCCGTTGGCCGCATAGTGCTTGAGCAGCAGCTGCGAGAGCCAGTCCATGCGCCGGATCTCGATCTCGGCCACGTAGGAGCCGAGGCCGCGTTGCAGTGCAACGATAGAGAGCCCTGCGAAGCTGAGCAGGAGCACGATCAGCAAGGCGGCCAGCGCCAGGAAGATCTTCCTGGACAGTGTCAGGCGCGGCATGGGCTCGGGAGATGCATGGCCGCATTCTGCGGCATGCGTTCGGGGCGGGGAGGCGTCATGGGAAGCGGTCGATCATGGCCGTGAATCGAGGAGGAAATTGGGAGAACCGCCTCTCCCACATTTCTCCCGAATCGACCCGCACGATGCGTGCCATGAATCCGCTCACGCATCGACGCTCCCTGAGGAAGAAGGCCTGGCAGGCCCTTGTTGTCCCCGCACTCGCATGGGCGGGTCCGGGGTACTGCGCGCCGGTGCCCCCCTCGCCGTGGTCCTGGGCCGAACTCTGGTCCGACCCCGGCATCGACACGCTGTTGCTGCTGCTGGCCGCGCTTTTCTGGGCGGTGGCGCATGTCTGGGCGCTGCTGGTCGTGTGGGCAGAGGCACGCGCCACCCGGTCGGCCGCGACCGGCGTCGCGGCGGGAAAAGAGAAACCATGACGGCACATGGCAGCAAAGCCGAGGCCACCGGATGCTAAGGTCTCTCGCTCAGGAGCGAGGCACGCACAAGTGCCCTCGGGCCCCGGCGCAACTGAGCGCCGTCCGGCACGCCCGCGCCGAAGCTGCGGAAGACGGCGGGCTCATGCTGTCGCAGCGCCTCCTGGGTTTGCTGGCTTGCTGCGGCCTGGTGATCGGCGTCGTGGTGGCGGCGAGCGGCGGATGCGTCGCGGCCGGCCGGGTCCGCGCAGGCAGTTCAACTCTTTCCACGCTGGCGCCGATCATGGCGACCGACAGCCGGGCCGCCTGGCCGTCGCGCACCGCCTGCGCGCGACCTCATCAGGCCGTCCGCTCCTCGAAGGCGAAACCGACACCGTAGATCGAGCGAATCCAGTCGTGCGACGGGGATGCGGCGGCGAGCTTCCTGCGCAGGTTCTTGATGTGCCCGTCGACCGCGCGCTCGTTGACATCGAGCGCGTCGGCGAACGCGGCCTCGAGCAGCGCCGAGCGTGAAAACACCCGGCCCGGCTCGCGCGAGAGCGCCTGCAGCAGGTTCAGCTCGCGGCCCGTGAGCGCAAGCGGCTGGCCCTCGATCTTCACGCTGTGCGCACTGCTGCCGAACGCCACGGAAGGCGAGGGCATGGCGCTGCGCATGCGCTGCGCATGCCGGCGCAGCACCGTGTTCACGCGCGCCACCACTTCGCGCGGCGAGAAGGGCTTGCAGACATAGTCGTCGGCGCCCAGGTCGAGGCCGCGCAGGCGGTCGGCCTCGCGCGTGCGGGCCGTCAGCACGATGATCGGATGGTCGCTGTGCGAGCGCACCTTCTCCAGCACCCGGAGGCCGCCGAGGCGCGGCAGCGCGGTGTCGAGCAGCGTGAGGGCCGGCGGCGAAGTGAGGATGCGGTCGAGTGCGGCCGCCCCATCGGCGATGTGCTCCACCTGGTGGCCGGCGCGCTGCAGCCCTTCGAGCAGCGCGGCGGCCATCTCTCGGCCTTTTTCGGCCAGCAGGATGCAGCTCATGGAGCGGTTCTCCGCTTCAGAACGAGGTGCCGATCTGGAACTGGAAGCGCTGCGTCCGGTCCGCCGCGATGCCGTTGGCTTCGTCGAGCTTCTGGTACGCGAGCGGCACCGCATAGGCCAGGCGCAGCGGGCCGAGCGGTGAGATCCAGCTGATGCCCACCCCCGCCGATGCACGCAGGCGGTTCTGCGCCTTCCATTGCGCATCGGTCATGGTCGCGGTGCGCTCCGTGAACACGTTGCCGGCATCGAGGAAGGTGTAGAGCCGCAGCGACCGGTCGTTGCCTGCGCCCGGAAAGGGCGTGCTGAACTCCATGTTGAAGATGGCCTTGCGCGTGCCGCCGAGCGCACCGCCCGTGACCGCGTCGGTCGGCCCGAGCGAGTTCTGCTCGAAGCCGCGGATCGAGCCGAGCCCGCCCGCATAGAAATTCTTGAAGATGGGATACACGGTACTGCCCAGTGCCCTGGCATACCCGAGCTGGCCGTTGATTGCCAGCGTGTACTGCTTGGAAAGCGCGAAGTACTGCTGGTACTGGTAGCTGCTCTTCAGGTAGCGCAGCTCGCTGCCCACGCCCACCTCGAGGTTGGCGCTCTGCAGCCGGCCCTTGGTGGGCACCAGCGCGCTGTCGCGGTCGTCGCGCGCCCAGCCGATGGTCGCGGGAATCCCCACCACGTTCTTCGATGCGCACACCACGCTCGGCGCCGCGCCCGTGCACTGGAAGTAGTCGAGGTAGGCCTGCGGCGTGCCGGTGTAGACGTAGGATCCGTCGACCAGCGTGTAGGCGCCGTTGGTGCCCGGCGTGAAGCTGTAGCGCTCCACGCCGATGCCCAGGTAGACCGTGTCCAGCTCCCCGAGCGGCAGGCCGAAGCGCACCGAGCCGCCGTCGCTCGCGAGCTTGTAGTTGCCGTCGGCCTCGTAGTAGGGACGCGTGGTGTTGTGGAACACGTTGAAGGTGCGCGAGATGCCGCTCGGCGTGAAGTACGGGTCGGTGGCGGTGAGGGAGATGGTGCGGTTGTACGAGCTCGTGTTGACCTGCAGGCCCAGGTAGTTGCCCGTGCCGAACACGTTCTCCTGCGTGATGCCGAAGCTCAGCGACACCTTGTCGGTCGACGAGTAGCCCGCGCCGAGCTGCAGCGAGCCGGTGGGCTTCTCGGTCACGTTGACCGCCAGGTCGACCAGATCGGGCGAGCCCGGCACCTCGGTGGTCTCGATGTTCACGTCGGTGAAGAAGCCGAGGCGGTCCACGCGGTCGCGCGAGAGCTTGATCTTGTTGCCGTCGTACCAGGCGCCCTCGTACTGCCGGAATTCGCGGCGGATGACTTCGTCGCGCGTTCTTGCGTTGCCCCCGATGTTCAGGCGCCGCACGTAGGCGCGCCGCGACGGCTCCGCCCGCAGCACCAGCGTGACGCGGTTGTTGCCGCGGTCGATCTCGGGTTCTGCCTTGACGCGTGCGAAGGCGTAGCCGAAGGTGCCGAAATAGTCGGTGAAAGCCCGGGTGGTGGCGCTCACGTCTTCGCCGTTGTAGGGCTGGCCCGGGCGGATCGCCACGAGCGACTTGAACTCGTCTTCGCGGCCCAGGTAGTTGCCCGCGAGCTTGACGCCGGCCACCACGAACTTCTGCCCTTCGGTGATGTTGATCGTGAGCGTGAGCGTCTCCCGGTCCGGCGAGATGGCGACCTGTGTGGAATCGATCCGGAACTCGAGATAGCCGCGCGTGATGTAGAAGGAGCGCAGCGTCTGCAGGTCGCCATCGAACTTGCTGCGCGAATACTGGTTCGACTTGGTGTACCAGCTCAGCCAGCCGCCGCTGTCCTGGTCGAACAGGTCTAGCAGTGTGCTTTCGCCGAAGGCCTGATTGCCGACCACGCGTACTTCCTTGATGCGCGCGGACTCGCCCTCGGTCACGCTGAAAGTCAGGTTGACGCGGTTGCGCTCCAGCGGGGTCACGGTGGTGACGACCTGCGCGCTGTAGAGGCTGCGGCCGATGTATTGCCGCTTGAGCTCCTGCTCCGCACGGTCGGCCAGCGCCTTGTCGTAGGGCTGGCCCTCGGCCAGGCCCACGCTGCGCAGGGCTTTCTGGAGCGCGGCCTTGTCGAACTCCTTGGTGCCGACGAAGTCGACGTCGGCAATCGACGGGCGTTCCTCGACGATCACCACCAGCACGCTGCCGTTGACGTCGATGCGCACGTCCTTGAAGAGGCCGAGCTCGAACAGCGAGCGGATGGCCGCGCTGCCGCGCTCGTCGCTGTAGGTGTCGCCCGCCCTGATGCCGAGCGTGGCAAACACCGTTCCTGGCTCCACGCGCTGCAGGCCCTCGAGCCGGATATCCCTGACGGTGAACGGATCGGCGGCCCAGGCGGGAGCGCATGCGGTCGAGATGAACATTGCGGCAAGGGCGGATGCGGTCTTGAAAGGATTCATCGCCGCATGGTCCCTGCCAAAGTCGGAGAAATCTGGGACGCCCTGCGTCCTGAGGGGGCGTGGCCGAGCGCCGCTACTGCAGTCCGATGCCGGCGGCCGCGGCGGCGCCCGTGCCGTTCCAGCGTGTGGAGATCTGCGCGCTTCTCTCGCGGCAGTTCTGCATGTGGTCGTCGAGCGAGAGGCGGCCCTGGATGTCGAGCAGCCGCTGGGCGGTGCGGTCGATGGCGTCGGCATCCAGCAGCGGATAGGTGCGCGCGGTGCGGCCGTTGTTGCGCACCAGGCGCGCAATGTAGGGCAGGTCCTGCTGCGTGATCACGGCGGCGGGCATCACGCCTTCGAGCTCGATGCCCTCGCAGGGCAGCAGCACGAAATACTGCAGCCGCAGGTCGTCGCTCAGCAGGCTTCGCAGCTGCGTGGTCTTGCGGCCGCCCTGCCATGCGGGATCCTTCACCTCGCGCGCCCGGCTGCAGCCCTGCAGCCGCAGGAACCAGCGCGGCGGCGCTGCCTCCGATTTCTTGCGGTAGACGAAGGCATTTCGCCAGGCCTTGATCTCGAACAGGTAGACGCCGGTTTCGCACACCAGCACCGCATCGATCATGGCGGTGCGCACCGCACTGCCCTCGGGCATCGGGATGATCAGGTTGCGAAGAATGCGCAAGTGGGAAAAGGCCGGGCTGAATGCGCTGGCGAGCTGCTGCACACCCAGCGAGGCTGCGATGGTGTTCTGCAATGCAATGGTCATGTCGGGCTCCTTCGGATGCCGAGCATCGCGTGCCATTTGGGAGATTTCTGGTACGAGGCCTTGCCCGTCCGAATGGCTTGGGCGTGCGCACAAACAACAGTCGATGCAAAGCAGGCTGCATCGACCAGATTCCTCCAAATTTGAACGGGACCATCCGTCCAGCTGCTCGATGAAGAGCTGCTGAAAACCGGAGAAACCTGAATGAAGAAATCCCTCACGGCACTCGCCGCGCTGGCCGTAGCCGGCCTGGCCTCTGCCCAATCGTCCGTCACGTTGTTCGGCGTCATCGATGCCGGCGTGACCTACCAGTCGGCCACCTCGCGCGATGCGGCCACGGGCCTCGCCTCCAAGCAGAGCAAGTGGAGCCTCGCCAACTCCGGCTACAACTCCAGCCGCATCGGCTTCCGAGGCACCGAAGACCTGGGCGGCGGGCTGGCCGCCAGCTTCTGGCTCGAAGCGCCGATCACCAACGACGACGGCGCCACCGGCATCTCCACCTTCAACCGCCGCTCCACCGTGAGCCTTTCGGGTGGCTTTGGCGAACTGCGTCTGGGCCGGGACTACACCGCCACCTTCTGGAACGACACGGTCTTCGATCCGTTCGGCACCAACGGCTCGGGTACCAACGTGATCAGCACCGTGGGCGGCAGCACCGGGTTGAACAACGCCAACTACGCGCGCGCCAGCAACATGGTCGGCTATTTCCTGCCGCCCAACCTCGGCGGCTTCTACGGCCAGCTGCAGTACAGCCTGAACGAGAACACCCGGACCAGCGCCACCGACCTCACGGCCGCAACCAGCAGCAGCGCCGGCCGCTACGTCGGTGGCCGCTTCGGCTATGCGAACGGGCCGCTCGACGTCGCATTGGCGATGGGCGAGAACGTCGCCGTGGACACCGCCTCGCTGACCCGCAAGGTGCAGACCATCAATCTCGGCGCGTCGTACGACTTCGGTCCCGTCAAGCTGTTCGGTGAACTCTCGAACGTGAAGAACAAGTTCGAGCTCGCCGTCGGCAACAGCCGCGACAGCTACAACGGCTACCTCATCGGCGCCAGCATGCCGGTGGGCGCGGGGGTGATCCGCGCGTCGTACTCCACCGTGCGCTACAACGAAGGCGCCATCGGCATCACGGGCGAGGATCCGCGCGTGCAGAAGCTGGCCGTGGGCTACGTGCACAACCTCTCGAAGCGCACGGCCCTCTACGCGACCGTGGCTCGCGTCAACAACCGCAACGACGCGGCCTACACCGGCAGCCTGAGCGCCGCGAGCACCACGGGCTACGGCAGCGCCGGCGTCAGCTACACGGGCCTGCCGCGTTCGTCGACCGGCTACGACTTCGGCATCCGGCACGCGTTCTGACGCGTGAGGCGGTGTGCGGCGGGGCCGCGCAGTGCGCAGCCCCGCCGCACGTGCCCGTGAACTTGTCCATGAGTTTCAAATGATCAGAATCCATCATCACCTGGCGGGCCTGCTCGCCGCTGCCGGCCTGTCGGGCTGCATCATGCTTCCACCGCCTCCACCCCATGGCCCGCCGCCAGGCTGGAGCCGGCGCGTCGCGCCCATGGCCGCATGGGATGTGTGCGACGGCCAGGCCGAAGGTGCGCGCCCGGTGCTTCCGGGCCCGCGCGCCGACAGCTTGTCGGGTACTTGCGAACGCGGCCCCGGCGGTGTTCTGGAGTTCCGGCCGCCGCAAGGGCGTTGAAGGCGCCCGACCCATGTATTCAAGCCATCTGGGCCTGGCCATTGCCATCGTCGTTGCACTCGGCCTGGCCGCGGTGCTGGCCTTCATCGCCTCGCTGCTCGTTTCCAACCTCAAGGCCGGCGCGCAAGCGCGCGAGATGGCCGCACAAGCCCGGCGAGAGGTGCAGCAGAAGATGCGCGAGAGCAGCATGCAGGACCTCCGGCCGCTTCTTGCGTCGCTGCGGAGTTTCGAAAGTTCCGAAGGCGCATCCGACTGGCCCATCCGCTTCGACATCCGGGTTCCGCACGAGGTGGTGCCCGTGTTCGGCATCGAGGCCGAGCTGGAGGAGCTGCTTTCGAAGGTGGCGCGGTATGCGGCAAAGGTCATGTCTCCCGGCACGACGCTGCAGGTCTCGGCGCGGGTGGAAAGCGGCCAGGCGGTCGTTCACTGGAGGGATCTCGATGCCTCCGATCCGAGCCCGCCGCTGGCGCGCTTTCTCGAGGCGACGCAGGCTGCCGGCCATGCCAGTGCGCGTGTGTGCGAGCGCATTGCCAGCCGCCACGGCGGGCGCATCTATGCGGCGCCGCACGCGGGCGGCGCGCTGGGCCTGACGCTGCGCCTGCCGCTGCCCGGACGGACGGCATCGGTGGCGGGCTGAGCGCCGGGCTCTGCGCAAGCCGCTTGCGCGAGGGCCATTCGATCCCGCCCGGAACGCGGGGCCTTCGCTCGCGCGATACTTGCGGCTGTCCTGGCCGCCAGTGTTTCTTCCTGTTCCGATGTCGAAGCTGCGATTCGCTGCCCTCTTGTCCTCTCCCGGTATTGTTGTTCGCACGCTCGCCGTGGGGGCAATGGTTTTCGCTGCCGGGGCGCTGCATGCGCAAGCCTTGCCGCCCGGTGTGCGGCTCGGCATGACGGCCGGTGAACTGCAGGCCGCGATGCCTGCGGTCGAGCGCGTGCAGCGGCCGCAGCGGCTCGCAGGCGGCCTGATCGGCAGCTGGCAGGCGGCGCCGGTCTCGATGGCGGGGCTGATGTTCGAGCCGACCTTCTTCTTTGCCGATTCGCAGCTGCGGCGTGTCGAGTTCCTGGCATCCGCGCAGGCCCTGCCTGACGGTGGTGCGGCCGCATTTGCCGAACTGCTTCGATGGGGGCGTGGGGCTTTCGGCGGCGAGTTGGTGTCGAACGATCCCGGCACCGCCTACGCGGCGTGGACGAGCGCAGACGCCGACGTGTACCTGCAGCACGTGCGCGACGCGCGCCGTGCGAGCGTGCGGTTCGTCTACAAGGCGCGGCAGGTCCGCGACGGCAGCGAGCTCTGAAGGAAAGCGGCTCAGGCCGCGTCGAGCATGCCGCGCTTCTCGATGAACGCCACCACCTCGGCCACGCCGGCGTGGGTCTTGAGGTTGGTCATCACGTAGGGGCGCTGGCGGCGCATGCGCTGCGTGTCCTGCTCCATCACGTCGAGGTTCGCGCCGACGTAGGGCGCGAGGTCGGTCTTGTTGATGACGAACAGGTCGCTCTTGGTGATGCCGGGGCCGCCCTTGCGCGGAATCTTCTCGCCGGCCGCCACGTCGATGACGTAGATCGTCAGGTCCGACAGCTCGGGACTGAAGGTGGCCGCGAGGTTGTCGCCGCCCGACTCGACGAACACCACGTCGGCATCCGGAAAATCCTCGAGCATGCGGTCGATGGCCTCGAGGTTGATCGAGGCGTCTTCGCGGATGGCGGTGTGGGGGCAGCCGCCGGTCTCCACGCCCATGATGCGTTCGGCGGGCAGGGCGCCGGCCACGGTCAGCAGGCGCTGGTCTTCCTTGGTGTAGATGTCGTTGGTGATGGCGACGAGGTCGTACTTGTCGCGCATGGCCTTGCAGAGCATCTCGAGCAGCGTGGTCTTGCCCGAGCCGACCGGGCCGCCGATGCCCACGCGCAGCGGCGGCAGTTTCTTGGTGCGATGGGGAATGTGGTGCAGGGCGGAGGTCATGGGGGTTGTCCGGTTCGGTCAGCTTCGAAAGAGGCGCGAGTATTGTGTTTCATGGCGTGCCGACAACACGGCCAGGAGGGGCGCAAAGGCCTGGCGTTCATCGTCGCCGAGGCTTGTCGCGCGCTCGACGGCGGCGGGAATCTCGTTGGCGAGCCGCGCCAGGATGCGCTGGCCTGCGCTCTGGCCCAGCGGCACGGCCTTGACGGCCGCGGCCACCATGTTCTCGGCCCAGCCGAAGGCGAAGGCCAGGCAGCCGTCGTGCGCCGAGGCACCGGTGCGGCTCGCGGCAAAGGCAAAGGCAACGGGGTAGCTCGCGGGCAGGTCGGCAAAAACGGCGGCCGTGTCGCCGTGGTGCAGCTTGAGCCATTCGACGAAGGAGCGGCCCATCTGCTCGGTCTGCAGGAAGAATTCGGCCGACTCGCGGGTGGTCATCACCCATGTGTTGAGTTCGCGGATGCGCGCTGCGTCGCCGGCACGCCAGGCGGGAATGGCTTGCGCTACCAGTGCGAGGTCGCCGCGCGCGAAGCTCAGGTGCAACTGGTCGGAGAGCCACTCGATGGCCTTGGCTTCCGAATCGATGCCGGCCCATTCGACGGCCGCCTCGACGCCTTCCGAGTAGGAAAAGCCGCCGACGGGCAGGGCCGGGGAGGCGAGCCAGATCAGCTGCAGGAGGCTGTGAGGATCGGGCATGTCAGCTTTTTGCCGCGCGTTGTGTTCGGGCGTGCGTGTGGTGAACGCTCTTGTTCGGGGCGTGTGCACAGGCCACCGGGTACTCCCCTCCGCGAATGTCCTCCGGCCTTCGGCCTCCCCCTTTATTTCGCTGCGGGGAGCACCCGATGCCCTGTGCACCTGGGCACGCTGTCGGTTCGCGGACGATCAACGACTGCTCTGGATAACGATCGCGTCGACGGTGTGCGCGGCGCAGCGAAATTAAGGAGGAGGCCGCAGGCCGGGGGGCATTCGCTTCGCCGCGCACACCGTCGGCGCGACCGCACCCCGAATGACGCACAACGCACCGGGTCGATCTCATTTCAGTGAGAGTGCCCGTGATGGCCGTGATCGTGCGAATGGTCATGGTCATGGAGCAGTTCCGGTGCGAGCACGAGCGGCTTCGGGCCTTTGCTGCTGCCGTGCGCGTGGCCATGGTCGTGCGCGTGATCGTAGCCGGCGCCGTGCGAATGCTCGTGCGAACCATAGGCGCCGCCCTCGGGCTCGAAGGCTTCCTCGACTGCCACGACGATCAGGTGCATCGAACGCAGCATGTCGGCCAGCACATGGTCGGGCTCGATCTTCAGGTGGTCGGGCTTGAGCTCGATCGGCACATGCCGGTTGCCCAGGTGATAGGCCGCGCGCGTCAGGTCGAACGGGGTGCCGTGGGCCGTGCAGTGCGTGATGCGCAGCACCGGCTGCGGCGCCGCGATGACGCGGACCAGCGAGCCGTCCTCGGCCACCAGCACGTCGCCGCCGCGCACGGCGGTGCCGCGCGGCAGGAACACGCCGATCTGCCGGCCCTGCGAATCGGTGGCGTCGAAACGGCTCTTCTGGCGCACGTCCCAGTCGAGTTCGATGGTGGCGGCGCGCTTGAGCAGCACGGGCGCAAGGCCGCGGCCTTGGGGCATGAGTTTGTTGGCGGTAAGCATGGTGCGAACGGGATGCCCAAGAGGCGTGAAACGAGAGGATGGATACCCATGAGGATACGCAGCCTGTCAAGCGGGTGCCCGCCGGGCGCTTCAAGGCCCTGCAGGCTTCGCTTCAGAACAGAAAATACCGCTGCGTCAGCGGTAGCTGCACCGCCGGATCGCAGGTCAGCAGATGCCCGTCCGCGCGCACCGCGTAGGTCTGCGCATCGATCTCCATCTTCGGCGTGTAGCCGTTGTGGACCAGGTCCTTCTTGCGCACGTTGCGGATGTTCTTCACCGCACTCAGGTGCTTCGAAAGACCATAGCGTTCCTTGATGCCCGCGGCCAGTCCGGCCTGCGAGACGAAGGTCAGCGAACTCCTGGCCAGCGAGCCGCCGTAGCTGCCGAACATCGGGCGGTAGTGCACCGGCTGCGGCGTGGGAATCGACGCGTTGGGGTCGCCCATGGCGGCCATGGCGATGGTGCCGCCCTTGATGAGCGTGAAGGGCTTCACGCCGAAGAAGGCGGGCTTCCAGATCACGATGTCGGCCCATTTGCCGACCTCGATCGAGCCCACCTCGTGCGCAATGCCGTGCGAGATGGCGGGGTTGATCGTGTACTTGGCCACGTAGCGCCTGGCGCGGAAGTTGTCGTTGCGCTCGTTGTCTTCGGGAAGCTTGCCGCGCTGCAGCTTCATCTTGTGCGCCGTTTGCCAGCAGCGCAGCACCACTTCGCCGACGCGGCCCATGGCCTGGCTGTCGGAGCTGAACATGCTGATCGCGCCCAGGTCGTGCAGCACGTCCTCGGCGGCGATGGTCTCCTTGCGGATGCGCGACTCGGCAAAGGCCAGGTCCTCGGCAATGCCGGCGTCCAGGTGGTGGCACACCATGAGCATGTCGACGTGCTCGTCGAGCGTGTTCACCGTGTAGGGCATGGTGGGGTTGGTGGAGGAGGGCAGGAAGTTCTCCTCGCCCACCACGCGCAGGATGTCGGGCGCATGGCCGCCGCCCGCGCCTTCGGTGTGGAAGGCGCAGATGGCGCGGCCGCCCACGGCCGCGATGGTGTTCTCGACGAAGCCCGATTCGTTGAGCGTGTCGCTGTGGATCGCCACCTGCGTGTCGGTGGCGTCGGCCACGTCCAGGCAATTGCTGATGGCCGAAGGCGTGGTGCCCCAGTCTTCATGCAGCTTGAGTCCGATCACACCGGCCTCGATCTGCTCGTGCAGCGCATCGGGCAGGCTCGCGTTGCCCTTGCCGAGGAAGCCCAGGTTCATCGGGAACGCATCGGCGGCCTGCAGCATGCGCTCGATGTGCCAGGGGCCGGGCGTGGCGGTGGTCGCGAAGGTGCCGGTGGCGGGGCCGGTGCCGCCGCCCAGCATGGTGGTGATGCCGGAGGCGAGCGCTTCCTCGATCTGTTGCGGGCAGATGAAGTGGATGTGGCTGTCGATGCCGCCGGCCGTGACGATGTTGCCCTCGCAGCTGATGATCTCGGTGCCGGGGCCGATGACGATGTCCACGCCCGGCTGCACGTCGGGGTTGCCGGCCTTGCCGATGGCGGCGATGCGCCCGTCCTTCAGGCCGATGTCGGCCTTCACGATGCCCCAGTGGTCGAGGATCAGCGCGTTGGTCAGCACCGTGTCGACCGCACCCTGGGCCCTGGTGCGCTGCGACTGCGCCATGCCGTCGCGGATCGTCTTGCCGCCGCCGAACTTCACTTCCTCGCCGTAGCCGCCCGCGCGCAGCGTGTAGTCGGCCTCGACCTCGATGACGAGCTCGGTGTCGGCGAGCCGCACCCGGTCGCCCACGGTGGGTCCGAAGATCTCGGCGTACGCACGCCGTCCAATCGTTGCCATGGCTTAGAGCTTTCCTTGAACGAGGCCGCGAAAGCCGTAGACGACGCGGTCGCCCGAAAAGTCGACGAGTTCGACCGTGCGCTGCTGGCCCGGCTCGAAGCGCACCGCGGCGCCCGAGGCGATGTTCAGCCGCATGCCGCGCGCGGCCTCGCGGTCGAAGCCGAGCGCGCCGTTGGTCTCGGCGAAGTGGTAGTGCGAGCCGACCTGGATCGGCCGGTCGGCGGTGTTCTGCACCACCAGCGTGAGGGTGCGGCGGCCCGGGTTGAGCGTGTGCTCGCCGTCGTCGGTGAAGAGTTCGCCGGGGATCATGGCCCGCCTCAGATGGCCTGTGCCAGCAGCGTTGCGCCCAGGCCGAGCACCGCGGCGCCGGCCATGCGCGGCAGCCATGCGTTGGCGTGGCGCAGCGCCCAGCCTGCGGCGATGCCCGCTGCGTGCAGCAGCACGGTGGCGCCGACCATGCCGGCCAGCGTCAGTGCGGCGCCCTGTTCGCCCGCGAGTTCGTGGCCGTGCGCCACGCCGTGGAAGACGGCGAACACGCCCACCAGCGCCGCGGCCGCTGCGGCCGGCAGGTGGATGCGCGTGGCCACCAGCAGGCCCAGCACCAGCAGCGAAGCCGCGATCATCGGTTCGACCGCCGGCAGCTGCACGCCCGCCAGCCCCATCAGCGCGCCCACGAGCAGCATGCCCGCGAAGGCCAGCGGCGCCCACAGCAGGTCGGGCCAGGCGCGGCGCGCGGCCAGCGCGCTCCAGAGGCCGACCGCGACCATGGCCGCCAGGTGGTCGGCGCCGGTCAGCGGGTGCATGAAGCCGGTGGCAAAGCCGTGGTGCACGCCGCCGTCGGCGCCGGTGTGGGCGCCGGCCGCGAGCGGCAGCAGCATGGCAATGAGGGCAAGGGTCTTGGAAGCGTTGTGGCGCATGGCAGGCTTTCTTGTTCTGGAGGGCGATCAGACGATGGGTTGGTGGACGGTGACCAGCTTGGTGCCGTCGGGAAAGGTGGCTTCCACCTGGATGTCCGGGATCATCTCGGCGATGCCGTCCATCACGTCGGCGCGGGTGAGCACGGTGCGGCCTTCGCTCATCAGCGCCGCGACGCTCTTGCCGTCGCGCGCGCCTTCCATCACGGCGGCGGAGATCAGCGCGACGGCTTCGGGATAGTTGAGCTTCAGTCCCCGCGCCTTGCGGCGTTCGGCCAGCAGTGCTGCGGTGAAGATCAGCAGCTTGTCTTTTTCGCGCGGGGTCAGTTCCATGGGAGGCGGCTTCGGGTGGCGGGGAGGTCGGC
>Ga0307408_100001176_pt1 | contig 19844 bp, 20 predicted proteins | sample 322Cmetagenome_FD_202116 | JGI IMG/M metagenome (GOLD analysis project Ga0307408, IMG submission 202116) | Maize rhizosphere microbial communities from greenhouse at UC Davis, California, United States - 322HYB-C-3 | ecosystem: Host-associated > Plants > Roots > Rhizosphere > Soil | place... | reverse complement strand
AGTACTACTTCACTATTTGAACGTATTGTTTCGTCAGGCATAACAGTATTTTATTTTAAAATGCAAAGGTACTTTTTTAATTGCAAAAAAAAACTAATAATAACATGATAAAAGTTAGGATTTTCTAAAAATCTCTAATTTTTAAACAAATTTAATCTGAAAATTAAAATCGTTTTGATGAAAGATAATCCTGAAGCATTATTGTGGCAGAAATTTCATCGATCAGCCCTTTGTTCTGGCGTTGTTTTTTACTTAATCCGCTATCAATCATTGTCTGCAATGCCATCTTGGATGTAAAACGTTCATCTACCCTAACTACTTTCATATCGGGAAATATATTTGAAAAATGCGTTACAAAACCTTTAATTATCGCAGCACTTTCAGATGGCTGACCGTTCATTTGTTTAGGTTCACCAATTAATACTGCTTCTACTTTTTCTTTAGTAAAATAATCTTTTAAAAAATCTATTAAAGTATTGGTCGGAATGGTTGTGAGACCCGATGCGATAATCTGCATTTCGTCGGTAACAGCAATTCCGGTACGCTTTTGTCCGTAGTCTATAGAAAGTATCCTTGGCATTTTATAATTTTTATCAAAGATAAACAGGAAATCCATAACCTGAAAAAAAATTGTCTATTATAAAAAATCCGCCTTGATTTCTCAAAACGGATTATCCAACATTTAAAACCTAAAAAAATGGGACTACTTATTAAATAAACGGCTAAAAAAACCTCTTTCATCTTCCTCTTCTTCTGAATGAGAAAATTTGGATTGCGATTTTTCATGTTCCAAAATCAATTCCTTAATATATTCAACATAACTTCTCTTTTTTTCCTCTAAAAAACCAATAAGGTATTTTTCGCTAAATTCTACTCCGCTGGCTCCCTCTATCTGTAGTAACTTTTTATACAAGGGTTCAATATGCATTGCAATAACTTCCTGCGGAACGGCTTGTCTTCTTCCAAAATAATTTACAATAACACCATTTTCATCTTTGGCAATTTCAAAATCTGTAATTACCCAATAATATCTTCCCGATTTTGCAAGATTTTTTACAACAGCATGAAAGTTTTTACCAGCTTTTAGGTTTTCCCACAACACTTTGAAAATCACTTTTGGCATATCAGGATGTCTTATAATATTATGTGGCTGTCCCATAAGTTCATAATCTTCGTATCCGCACACATCAATAAAAACTTCATTAGCATACTCAATAATTCCAAAAGCATTGGTTTTGCTCATAATAACTTGAGTTTTATCCCATGATACTTCCTTATCAATAATAGCGCGTCCCTGAAGGTGATTTTCCTGATTCATTTTAATTTATTTTGGATTAGAAATAATAATTCTTTGTATCAGAATTATGCGGCAAAACTAATCGGAATAAAAAAAAGGAAATCTGACTTTTGTCATATTCTGATATAAAAAAAACTTTTAATGGATATTCATTTAAAAATATTTTATATCGAACAATTTAATTTATCAAAATAAAAACAAAAAGTTACACCTATAACATTTTCAAAATAGTTTTACTTTTTTGCTTTTACCCAAATACTCTATCTTTGCAAAAAATTAAACTTATGAATTCTTTACAGACAATAATCGAACAAGCTTGGGAAAACAGAGCTTTATTACAAGAGACTACTACAACTACTGCTATCAGAGAAGTTATAGAATTGGTAGATGCAGGAAAACTAAGAGTTGCTGAGCCGGTTGGAGACAAATGGCAGGTTAACGAATGGGTAAAAAAAGCAGTTGTTATGTATTTTCCAATTCAAAAAATGGAAACATGGGAGTCAGGTATTTTCGAATACCATGATAAAATGTTGCTAAAAAGAGGTTATGCTGAAAAAGGGATTCGTGTTGTGCCAAATGCTGTAGCACGTTATGGAGCTTATATTTCGAGCGGTGTTATTTTGATGCCAAGTTATGTAAATATCGGAGCTTATGTTGACGAAGGAACTATGGTAGATACATGGGCAACTGTAGGTAGTTGTGCTCAAATTGGTAAAAATGTACACTTGAGTGGCGGTGTTGGTATTGGTGGAGTGCTTGAACCATTGCAGGCTGCACCTGTAATTATAGAAGATGGTGCCTTTATTGGTTCGCGTTGTATAGTTGTAGAAGGTGTACATGTTGGTAAAGAAGCTGTTCTTGGCGCCAATGTATGTCTTACAGCGTCAACAAAAATCATTGATGTTACCGGTGATGAACCAGTTGAGATGAAAGGATTCGTTCCTGCACGTTCTGTTGTAATTCCGGGAAGTTATACTAAGAAATTTGCTGCAGGAGAATTTCAGGTTCCTTGTGCATTAATCATAGGTACACGTAAACCATCTACAGATTTAAAAACTTCATTAAACAATGCTTTACGTGAGTATGATGTAGCAGTTTAAAATATTGTTAAGCTAATGTTAAAGATTTACTAATTTTTTTAGGTTTTTCTGATCAGGATTTATATTTTTGCGCAAAATTAATCCTCCCCAGAAAAACCTAAAAATTTGTAAATGAATAATATAAACCAAAATGTAATTCTATTTTTAAAAAGATTTATTTTAATATTAGTAACCTATCAACTTAGCAGAATTCTATTTTTCTTCATGAATATGGAGTTGTTTGAAAGATTTACATTTGACATTTTTATAGGTGGTATACTTTTTGATTTAGCGGTTATTTCTTACATCAATTTCATTTTTCTTTTTTTTCACGTAATTCCCGGCAATTTTAAATATAAAACTGTCTATCAAACCATTCTAAAAATTGCTTTTTACGCTGTAAACCTCATCTTTATATCAACAAACTTCGTTGATATTATCTATTATCGTTTTACAGGCAGAAGAAGTACTTTTGCTCTGATTACTGCAAGAGGAATGGAGAACGATACCTTAAGATTAATTCCTTCATTTTTAAAGGATTTTTGGTATGTTGGCGTTCTGTTTTTAATAACCAGCTTTATTCTTTGGAAATTGATTCCGAATCCTAAGGAAACCATTGTCATTCATAGACTAACTAAAAAAGATTATTTTAAAAAATATTCTTATGTAATTGTTTTGCTTCTTGCAATATTACTTATCGGGCGTGGCGGATTCCGAAAAAAACCAATCAGAATAGTAGATGCTGTAGAATATGGTGAAGTAAACAACGCCGGATTGGTATTAAATACTCCGTTTTCTATTTTAAAAACTTTATTCAAAAAAGAAGATATTGAAAGTACTCATTATTTTGACAGTAAGGAATTAAGCAAGACTTATAACCCGATAATTTCAATAAAGTCTGATCAGGCCCCTGTGAGAAAAAATGTGGTGATTATAATTTTAGAAAGTTTTGGAAGTGAAAACGTCGGACGTGGCCAAACTCCTTTCTTAGACTCACTGATTACAAAATCATGCTACTTTAAGAACGGATTTGCAAATGGTAAGGTATCAATTGATGCTGTTCCTTCGATAATTTCAAGTATACCGAGCCTTATGAATAATTCATTTATATCCTCGAGTTTTGCTTTAAATAAAGTTCATAGCCTGCCAAAAATATTTAAAGAACAAGGATACAAGACTTCTTTTTTTCATGGCGCGTTCAATGGAAGCCAAAACTTTGATGAATATGCAAAAGTAGCCGGATTTGACGAATATTATGGAAAAAATGAATATGTTGGAAAAGAATCCTTTGATGGAAAATGGGGGATTTTTGATGAAGATTTTTTGCAATTTTATGCTAATAAACTGAGTACTTTCAAAAAGCCATTTTTTAGCTCTGTTTTTACTATTTCATCACATGTACCGTATGTGATACCAGAAAAATATAAGAATAAATTTCCAAAAGGAACTACTGATATACATGAAAGTGTTGCGTATGCCGATTATTCTCTTCGAAAATTCTTTGAAACTGCAAAAAAACAGGATTGGTATAAAAATACCTTATTTGTTCTTTCGGCAGACCATACTTCATCTAGCGGAGATAACGAGATCGATAAAACAAATATTGGGAAATTTAGAATTCCGATCTTATTTTTTGACCCTTCTAATCCTGAGCTAGCTGGTGTAAATGAAAAAAACTTTCAACAAATTGACATCATGCCAAGTATTTTGGACTATTTGCATATTAAAACGGATATGGTAAGTTTTGGTAAAAGTTACAAATCAAAAGAAAATTTTGTGGTGTACTATCTTCAGGGAACATATCATTATATTCAGGACGATTATTATGTTGCTTTTTCAGACAATAAAGTAATTGGTTTGTATAATTGGAAAAAAGATGTTTTATTGAAAAATAACTTAGTGCAAATCGATAAACCGCGAGTTCAAAAAGCAGAAAAATTTATAAAAACTTATATTCAGTCTTTTAATGAAAGAGTAACAAATAATCAATTGGTGATCTAAAATAAAAGACACTTTAATCAATATTTTAAATTAAAATTCCAAATTCCAGTCAATAATATGATTGGAATTTGGAATTTTTTGCTTCAATTTGTAACTGTTTAAAAGTTGATAGTTCCTATATGAAGATACTTGTAATTCAGCAAAAAATGATTGGTGACGTTTTGGTCAGCAGTATTATATGCAATAACCTGCGCATTGCCTATCCTGATGCTCAGATTGATTATTTGGTGTATGCCTCAACAACGCCGGTTTTAGAAGGGAACTCAAGTATTGATACTATTATTTTGTTTGAAGAAAAACACAGAAAAAGTAAAAAAGAATTACTAAAACTTGGTCTTCAGCTTCGAAATGAAAAATATGATTTATTAATTGATGCTTATTCTAAACTAGAAAGCTGGATTCTGGTTTTATTAAGTAATGCCAAAAGAAAAATATCATACAAAAAACCAGGAAGAAATTTTCTTTATACAGATAATGTACCATTTGAGCCTTTTCCTAAAACTAATTTAGGTTTGGCAATAGAAAGACGTCTTTCCTTATTAGAACCCCTGAATTTACCTGTAAAAACAGATCCTATACCAAGGTTATTTGTTTCTGACAAAGAAAATAACGAAGCTATTGCGCTTTTTGAAAAACACAAGGTTCAGAAAGATCGAAAAACTGTTATGATAAGTCTTTTAGGAAGCGAGAAAATCAAAACTTATCCTTTAGATTTTATGTCTAAAGTTGTTGATTATATTGCAGATCATGAAGATGTTAATATCCTTTTTAATTATTTTCCAAAACAAATTAATGAAGCTAAAATTGTTTTTGATGGCTGTAAACCATCCACTCAGGAAAAAATTTATTTTGATTTATTAGGTAGTGATTTACGATCATTTATTGCTATCATGAATCAATGCGATCTCATTATAGGTAATGATGGAGGAGCCATAAATATGGCCAAAGCATTAGAAAAACCTTCATTTATTATTTTTTCTCCCTGGATTGAAAAGAAAATCTGGGCAACTTTTGAAGATGGGATTCACCATCTTTCTGTTCATTTACACGATTTTCGCCCTGACTTATTTAAGGATAAAACCGAAAAAATGCTTAAGAAAGAATCATTATCCTTATATCAGGAATTTAACCCTGAGTTTTTTAAGGATAAAATAGAGTTGTTTTTAAATCAAAATCTCATCTCGTCCACAAAATGATTTTGACAAAAAAAAAGCTTTTATCAGCGTTGCTTATTACTTATAACGAGGAATCGAATATAAAAGAAGTGCTTAATAATCTGGCTTTTGCCGATGAAATAATCATAGTTGATTCTTTTAGCACTGATAAAACAGTAGAGATTGCAGCAGAGTATAAAAATATAAAAATTACTCAGCGTGTTTTTGATAATTTTGCTTCACAGCGCAATTTTGCTCTTAGCTTAGCCACACACTCATGGGTTCTTTTTATTGATGCTGACGAAAGATTAACACCAGAATTGCAAACAGAAATTAATGATGTGATTAATCAGGAAAAAAGCGCATCAGCTTATTTTATGCATAGGGATTTTATGTTTGAAAATAAAAGATTAAAATATAGTGGCTGGCAAACTGATAAAATTATTCGCCTTTTCAAAAAAGAAAAAGCCAACTATAATCCAAAAAAGATTGTTCACGAGAAACTAATTGTCGAAGGAAAAATTAAAAAATTAAAAAACAAACTTATACATCACTCCTACTCTAATTATCAGGATTACAAGCAAAAAATGATTTTTTATGGCCAGTTAAAGGCGCAGGAAGAATTCTTAAAAAAAACAAATCCAAATTTTTTTCACTTTTATATCCGACCGGCTTATAAATTCCTTAATCAATATATAGTTCGTTTCGGGTTTTTAGACGGTAAAAAAGGAATAATAATTTGTTATCTTAATGCTTTGAGTGTTGCGGTTCGTTTTAAGGAACTAAAAAAAATCAGGTCAAAACCTACGATTTCCAAAATTTAAGCTTCTTTTTCAGTCTTTTCTTTTTGGCAAATTCCTCCTGAAAATGGACGGTAGCATTCCACATTTGTTCAAAAATTTCAGATTCGGTTTTATCCGTATAAAATTTTGAATATTCGTTGCTCATTACGGCAATCATTTCTTTTTTTGGGGTTAAGCGTCTAAAGTTATTCATACGCTGCTCGAAACTCATGTTTTCATGAAAATTCATTCGGTTCAAATCAACCAAAAAGAAATCATAATTATTCTCGCTTACTTTTTTGATCAGAGTATTTCCCGGTGAATGGTCTAAAAATTCTACTCCTTTTTGATGCAATTCGAAAGTAAATTTTACAAACTGCCTAAGGATTGCGTCATGGTCGGGGTAATCAGGAATTTCTACGAGTTCTCTGTATGTTAGTTCTGTAACTAAATGTTCACTCACATAGTAACTGTCTTTCAATCCAATAAGATTAAATTTTTCGAGAAAAGCTATCGGTGCAGGAGTACCAATGCCTTTTTCTAATAAAATCATCGCAAACTCAAAAGAGCGTTTTGCTTTTGATTTACGAAAATACCTGTACACTATTTTATTAATAATGTTCGGAATTTTAAATGACTTGATGTTAATCTTTTTGTCATTAAGATCAAAAAGCTTGATTTTATTTCTGTCACCATTCCCAAAAAGAGTCCCTGATGTATTAAATGACTTAATATTTTCAAGCACCGACGAGGTACTATTTTCAAAAATTGGATTTATCTTAAAATTCATTCAGAGGTTATTTATACACGAACAAAAATACACATAGAATTTTAGACATCAAATTATTATTGTATTTTTACTCAAATTTAATTTCATGTCACAACCAAATTGCACACTAGTAGCGTCTACTTATAATTGGCCGGAAGCATTAGAACTATTATTATTAAGTGTATTAAACCAATCTGTCTTACCGAACGAAGTTATCATTGCAGATGATGGATCAGGAGAAGACACTAAAAATTTAATAGAAAATTTTAAAAAAACTTTTCCAGTTCCTTTAGTTCATATCTGGCAGGAAGATCTAAAAAACAGAAAGTCAAGAATCATGAATAAGGCCATCGCTGCTGCTAAATATGACTATATAGTTGAAATTGATGGTGATATAATATTAAATAAACATTTTATTGAAGACCATCTTGCTTATGCTCAAAAAGGGCATTATTTATTTGGGTCACGTGTAAATATTCAGGAAAAATTATTACCTGAATTATTTTCAGAAAAAAATATTGATTTCAATTTCTTTTCAAAAGGAATTAAGAAAAGAAGCAGAACAATGCGAATTCCTTTTTTAATGAATTTTGCAAAAAGTGTCGACAAATGTTCCAAAAAACTTAGAGGCTGCAATATGTCTTTTTGGAAGGAAGACTTCATTAAGATTAATGGTTATAATGAAAGTATAGTTGGTTGGGGAATGGAGGATTCTGAAATGATACAGCGATTACATAACATTGAAATTAAAGGCAAAAGACTAAAATATACCGGAATTGTTTATCATATCTATCATAAAGAGCAATCTAGAAATAATGTTCCTGTAAATAGCGAAATTGAAAATCAGACTATTAAAAACAAACTAACTTCTGTTGAAAAAGGAGTTGATCAATTTTTATAGTCTTGTTTTATTAAAAACCACATTTTGATGCAATTTTTAAGTTAGAATTTGTGTAAAAATGTATAAAAGTTTACAAAGTCAAAACTTTAATTAAACTCCTCTGATTGTTGTTTTGAATACACTTCAAACACATTCCTGGCGTTTTCCTTAGCTGTAAACTTTTCAAAAAATAAGTTATAAGACCTTTCAGCAAATTCTTTTCTTTTAGCCTCATCTTCAAGTATTTTCTTTAAATTTAATGCCAGATCTTTATAATCTGCCACTTCTGACAAAAAGCCGTTATAATCATGAGTAATAGCTTCGGGAATTCCTCCTGCCTTAGTGCTCACTATGGGGATCTTTTTAAGAAAAGCTTCATATATCGTCAAGGGCAGACCTTCTCTCTCAGAACTCATAACATATACATCAAATTGAGTTAAAAAATCTAATGCATGTGATTTAAAACCAGCCAGAGTAACATATTCTTTTAGATTAAACTCATTTATTAAATTCTGAATAACAGGAGTACATTTATTAGAAAATTCTCCAATTTGTACAAGATGTATATTTTTAAACCCAATATTATTAACTAAATAATCAATGGTTTTTATAAGTGTTGGCAAGTCTTTTGCTTTCACATGATTTGCAATATTTCCTATTATCAATCTCTCGTCAGGTATATTAAAAATATCTTTTAAATTCTCAAATCGAACAGCTGTAGTTCTGTCCAGGTTTATTCCGTCGTAAACTACCTCTAATTTTGTTTTGTTTTTTTGTGAAATTATTTCTGAAAAAGATTTTTTTACAGCTTCTGAAACACAAATAATTTTTCCAATATTTTTATAATTATATTTAAATTTACTTAAAATAGTACTTCTCGTACCCATCCCTTTTTTAGAGAATATGGCTTTGACTTCCAGATTAAACAACAAATCTGATATTGTATAAACTGTTAAAGAATCACTGGTGTGTAAATGAATTAAATTCGGTTGATTTATTTTGACAATTTCTTTTAAATACCTGTAATTTGAAAAGATATTGAGTCTGTTTTTTGCTGTTTTTATGAAAGTGATATTATTAGAAGCGCATTCTTTTTCGAGAAGTGAATTTTTTACTCCAAAAACTATGTTTTCTACTCCGAGCTTCGTTAGTTCAGGTATTATGTCAATTAATTGCTGTTCATTCCCCCCCCAACTTTTTGCTCCTGAAACATGTAGTATCTTCATTCTGTTTTTTGTTAATCTGCAAATTTAATCGTAAAAAACAATATCAACCTTAACAAAGAAATAATGAATGAATACTGGAAAACATAAATCATTCTTTATGGACTATAAATATTCAGCGAATTAAATTAAATATTTAATTCAATGAAAGCTGCTTAAATTATAAAATAGTAGAATTTCACAACTAAACACAGTTTTTTTTCTTAGAGAAAGCTAAAATGTGAATATTTGATTTGGAATTTAGGATTGATTTGACTAATTTTTTTTTGATAAATATAATGAAAACCTTTAACAACCAAAAAAAAAATACACAAAAAAAAACTGCAACCTTCGATTTGAAAATTGCAGTTTCCTGTTTTTTTTATCTTATTTAAATAAAAATTTGAACCATTGACCAAAGTTCTTTTTCCAAATAAAAAAACTCGAAGGCACAATATGTAATTTATTTAAATTCTTTTCAATTTCAGTGAATGTTGAACCATTAACAAATGCAAGTTTCTTCCATCTTTCAGGTTCCATATAAAAGAAGTTTCTCATACTTTTATAGTTGCTTTCATTAACCTTTTCCCATTTACTTAAAAATTCTTCTTTATTAATATCAGCATCATGCCCCCAGTTACTGAATTTCATTTCCAGCTCTTCTTTTGTTCTGGACAGGCATTCATGTATGACAGAACCTTTATAGTAAATTATTCTTTTCCTGGTTTGCCTTCCAACTCTATAATTTGGAAAATTAGTAGCCAATACAATTTTTGAAGGCTCTTCAACATATAGTATCCCGTTATCTAATCTTTTATAAAGATTTATTAAAAATGGACATATTTGAATTTGATTTTTTTCAGGATTGTCAAGAAAATGATTTTTTGATTTTAAGAATTCGACAAAACTTTTAAAATCAAGAAAATATTCATCTGCATCTAACTGGATAATCCAGTTTCCAATTCCCATTTTTTCTGCAAGGATTTTTCGTTCTCTAACTTCGCATTGCATGCTGCTCAGCTCCGGAATATAAAAATTCTCCTCAATTATGTTAATTTTTGAATCTTTATCGATAGAATTCAGCCATTGAAAAAACTCATCTTTAACAGTAAAAGACTCACCTTTCCATGTTTTTCTCTCCTTATCAATTGCTAAAAAAATTGAGTCGGATTCTTTATATACTTGAGGAATAGCGTTTTTGAGCAATTCATAATCGTAAGAGACTAAAAAACCAACCTGAATTTTTTTCATTTAAAATTTTGTTAAAAAAACAAAGATAATAACATTCAGAAATTATCATAATAAAATTACTTTTCATTTATAGAATTTAGCAAAAACATATATTATATATTTGTTATTTTAATAAAATCTATGTTTATGACTACTCCCGAAATTTCTGTTATCATGCCCGTTTACAATGCTGCGGAATTTTTAGCAGAAAGTATCGAAAGCATACTGAATCAAACCTTCACTAATTTTGAGTTAATTATTCTGAACGACAAATCTACAGACAACAGTTTAGACGTAATATCTAAATATCAACGAAGTGATTCCAGAATTATTATAATTAATAAGGATATTAACGTTGGTCCGGCAAATCTTAGAAATGAAGGGCTTAGCATTGCAAAAGGCGAATTTGTCGCTTTAATGGATGCAGATGACATTGCTATGCCGCAACGTTTTGAGAAACAAATAAACGTTTTAAAGAGTAATCCAGAAATTGGATTGTGCGGAACCTGGTTTACTTTTTTTGGTTCTGAAAACAAACTAATCAAACACAGTGAGAAACCTGAGGATATAAAAATTTCTTTTCTCCATAGCTGCGCTATAGGAAACCCTACTGTTATGCTGCGTAAACTAACACTTGACAGCCTGCAATTCGAAAACGAATATGTACCTGTAGAAGATTACGATTTATGGAGCAGATTATTAACTAAAACTTCTTTTTATAATATTCCAGAGTCTTTATTAAACTACAGACAACACAGTAATAATATTAGTAAAACAAAAATTGATAATGTAAACCGTGCTATAAAAAAAGTTAAAATTAATCAATTGAGACAATTGGGAATCGAAAGTTCAGATCCTAAAATTGATTCTTATGTAAATGCTGTTTCGGTTAAAAAAAGGCAGACTCCTGATGAAATTCTAGAGGTTATTGCAGCTTCAAAACATTTGATTGAACAGAATAAAAAACTTCATATTTACAATCAGGAATTATTTGAAAAACATATTGAAAAAACTTTAATACGAACTATAAGGAACGCGGCAAAATATAATCTTGCATTTTACAAAGAGTTACAAAAAAATGAAAAGGTGTTATTCCGAAAAATAAACACCCTTGATAAAACAATTTTATTTTTTAAATCCTTAATCGGATAAAATTGAATTCTTTCTTTATCTGAACATTTTGCTTTTTACAGAACGTACAATAAATTTGACTTTAGCGCTTAGTGAAGCGTTATCAATATACTCTTTTATTGCCCTCTTTTGTTTTGTATTATCAAGTGTTTTGTCATTAACAGATTTCAACGCTTCAAAAGCAGAGGCTTTCAGTAAACGCTTCATAATACGTTCAATGTTTTTTGTACGTGACTGCGGAATATTATCGTATATTTCTTTTATATTGAGATAGGAAGAATAACGCTGTATAAAAGGCTTTTGCAGCGAATATATTCCTCCGGGATGCCATCTGTAAACAGAACTCTGAAAATTCATGAAAGCTCCTTTTCCATTACACAAAGCCAATGCATAAAGCGTATTATCTTTTCCATAAACAAACTTTTTATAATCAAGAGGATCAACTGCTGATTTTCTGAATACTGATGTTAGTGTAAAAGTGCAATACGGTTCAAATACATTATCAAAATCAATAGAGTAAATTTCAGGTAATGAATCTTTAAAATCATTAGGAACTATTTCGTTTCCTTTTTTCATAAAAAAGTCAGTCCATGTAATAACATACTCATTATTACTTTCTAAAAAATTAACTTGTTTTTGCAACTTCAAAGGATCGATCCAGTAATCATCTCCTTCGCATAAAGCAATATATTTTCCTTTTGCTTTTGGAAAAGTAACATCACTCCAAAAATTTATTTTTTGTGAATATTGATTAATTGTTTGCAAAACAGGTTTAATAATTAACGGATATTGGTCTGCAAATTCTTTTATTATCGAAGCTGTTTGATCTGTAGAAGCATCATCATGAATAATTATTTCAAAAGGAAAATTTGTTTCCTGACTCAAAAAACCCTGTATAGCTTCACGAATAAAACTCTCGTGGTTAAAGGCATCACATAAAATACTTACCAGAGGCTGTTCAGGATTTCCTTCCCAATTTAAAATAATACTATTTTGATCTTTCATTCAATTATACTTTCAATATTACTTATACTATCTAAAAACTAAGAACTTTCGCAGGAACTCCAAAAACAGTAGTTCCTTCTTTTACATTTTTGATTGCGAGACTTGATGCGCCTACTGTTGCACCTTTTCGCACAATTACATTCGGAAGTACCGATGCTCTTGTATGCAAACAAGCTTCTTCTTCTAACACAGCAAATCCACCTGTAAAGCTATATGTATTTAGATGTGACCATTTGCCAATTTTTGTATCATGCCCTAAACCTACAAAGCCTTGTATGGTAACAAAATCCTCAATAACACAATCATTACTAATATTAGAATACATGAAAATAATAACCCCGTTACCAATAACAGCATTTGTATTTATAAATGATGTCGGATGAACCAAATTAATGAATTTGCCCCCTTTTGACAGTATGAGCTCGATGTAATGTTTTTTCCATTGTACACTTCCAAGGGCACAAACAAAAACATCATTTTCCTGAATTTCATACGCTTCAACAGAGGAAATTATTTCAGGATAATTGTCAAAACCGTCTAATGCATCTGACTTGTCATCAAGAAAACCTTTTATTGTATACGCTGTGTTATATCCTGAGCAATCTTTTGCCAGATCATGAACCTCACGTCCATAACCTCTTGCTCCTATTATAATTAAGTTTTTCATTTTTCTGTACTTAAGTTACAGGCAGCCCAGGAATATCCAACGCCAAATCCTGCAAGTATAATATTTTTGCTGTCTCCGATTTTTCCTTGCTTCTGAGCTTCGTATAATGCAATCGGGATTGTTGATGAAACAGTGTTTCCACAATCTTCCATTGCAATAAAAAACTTTTCTTCGGGTATTTTGATTTTTTTTCTCAAATGGTTCAGCATATATTTATTTGCCTGATGAAAAACAAACAAATCAATATCGTCTTTAGTTAAATTTGATTTTTCTAAAATAGCCTCTGTAAGCTTAGGCACAAATTCACCCGTAAAATTGAAAATTTCGGTTCCGTTCATGAAAAGGTTTTTATCATTTCTGACATTTCCAAATTCATCAACCTTATCTTCATTTTCATCAGAAACAGGAAAACGCATTCCTCCTTGTTTTACAATCAGGTTTTCAGCGCCTTTCCCATCTGTTCCAAAAATAAAATTACCAATAGAACAGAATCCTTTTTCACTGGTTATTAATGTTGCAGCTGCAGCATCTCCAAAAATAGTTTTATTGCTTTTATCTTTTGGATGTATGAATTTTGAATAGGTTTCTGAAGTGATTAGCAAGATGTTTTTTGCCATTTCTCCGGCAATCAAGCCTTTGGCCAGACTCAAACCATATACGAAACCGGAACATCCCAGATTAAAATCTAGTGCTCCAATCGAAGTTTCCAGACCTAATTTTTCCTGAATTATACAGGCTGTCGTCGGCAGAAAATAATCTGGACTTTGCGTACAAAACAATAAATAATCAATATCTGATTTATTAATGTTATGTTCTTTAAATAATTTTTCGGCAGCTTTAACGGCCATATCAGACGAAAATTCATCTTTTCCACTTATATGCCTGGAATTAATTCCGGTTTTTGAACTGATTTTTTCAATTCCCCATTCCGGAAACTCCTCGTTTATCAAATCATTAGATAAAACTGTTTCAGGCAGATAATACGAAATGGCTTTTATATTCGCTTTCATGGAATTATATCGTTGAAGTTCTTCCTCCGTCCAGTACTATATTTTGTCCTGTAATCCAGCTGCTTGCTTCAGACAATAAAAATACAATCGGATTGGCAACCTGAACAGGATCTCCATATCCGAGAGGATATTTCTTTTCGTCCTGCTGAATCACTTCTAAAGACAAATCTTCGATAGATTTTGATGTGATTTCGGTTTTTACCATTCCCGGTGAAACACAATTTACACGTGTTTTGCTCGCCGCAAATTCACTTGCCCAAACTTTAGAAATTGCAATTAATGCCCCTTTACTTGCTGCATAAATTCCGTTTCCTTTCATTCCGAACAAACCGGCAATTGATGAAACCAAAACAATCGAACTTGCCTTGTTTATTTTTTTCTTTTTGAAAATAAGATTAATGAGATATACAATTGAATCAAAATTTATTGATCGCATCTCGTTCATTAATTCTTCTGAATAAAACTTAGCAGGCGCCAATGATACAATCCCTGCCGAATGCACAATTCCGTCAATATTTTCAATCGAATCAACAATAGCTTTAATATCATCCATTTTTGATAAATCGGCAACGATGAAACTATTTTCGCTCCCACATTCATCAATCAGTTTTTCCAGAAAATCTTTTCGTCGTGCAATAGCTATAAAAGTTCCGCCTTGTCTTGCAATTGCCAGACAGGTTTCGTAACCAATTCCTGAAGATGCCCCGGTTACTACTATTTTTTTTCCTGATAAATCAAATGGATTCATTATATATCTTTTAATTCTTTTTTATTATTAAAATATTTGTAGAAATTCAGAATTCTAAATTCCTCTTCGCCAAATATGGGAGAACTGTCTTTAAAGTTTACTAAGTTGGTTTGAATATTTTCTACAATTCTTTTGTCTTCATTCAAAACCAAATCCAAAGACTCATTTGAGCTATTATTAATAAAATCAATAATATTTTGTTCAGATTCACTTAGTTCTTTCTCAAATCTGGAAGAAAAATAACGCACTCTCAAAATGGTTTTTGAAGGTGACTCCGGAAGCATAAATCCAAAATAAAACCCTTTTCCTTCTACCGAACTTATAAAGGCATTTGGATAAAGGTAAAAGTGCAGATATCCTTGTATTTTTAAAGTTCTGCCAGCCAGCGATTTTTCTATTATTTTGTTTTGCTTTGCACTTTCTCCTTTTGGAAATTCACACCAACTATGCGCATCAAAAGAATCAAATTTCTCCGGAGGAACAGATCCAAATCCCATTTTTGCAAATGAGTTTTCGTGAACTGAAGTACAGTGATAACATTCTAAAACATTCTCAACAAGAAGTTTCCAGTTTACTTTATGCTCAATAGTATAATCGATAGTCTTAGGGCCAAAATGACGGCTTATATCTTCTAATGGGGCAAACATCGAACCCAGATAATCGGGCAGCGTTTTATCCAGCTGATCATTCAATTTTAAAAAAACAAAATCGCCACAAAAATCAATTTGATATTCTCTAAGTCGCAATTCATTAATACTTTCTTTCTCAAATGAATTACGGCACATTAATCCAATAACATTTCCTTTTTTTCCGTATGTCCAGTTATGGTATAAACAGGAGGAAACTCTGTTTCCGTATGGTTCTTCATGAATTGTATTGAATCTGTGCAAACACACATTCTGAAAAGATTTTATTGCACCATTATAGTTTTGGACAAAAATTTTATTTCCAAAATATTCAAAAGTGATAAAATCATTGTTGTTTAATAGTTCATTTTTATGAGCGACCAGTATCCATGATTCATTAAAAAACAAAGATTTTTCTTTTTGATAAATATCTTCATCTATGTAATTAAGGTTTTTTATCATATTTCTATCAAATCTGAAATTACAGCATTTTGCAATCTGATTTTTGCTGTTCCCCAGGATAATCCAACCCCAAATCCGCAGAGAATTAAATTCTTAGTGGTATTGGTAAGATCATTCTTTAATTCTGCTACAATTGTCAGGGGGATTGTTGCAGAAGATGTGTTTCCGAATTCTTTTAAGGAATACGGAACTTTTTCAACGGGTAGTTTTAATTTCTTAACGATCATTTTATTCATCATTAAATTAGCCTGATGAAAAACAAAATGGTTTATTGATTCTTTATCGAGTTCAAATTTTTCGATAAGTTTATTTACTGTTTTTGGAGCCTGTGAAATTCCAAAACTAAAAACATCCATCCCATCCAGAACTAACTGACAGGCATTTCTCTCTATTCCCGGTGAAATGGTCTGATACAATAATGAATCAGCATTTATTCTGTTTCTTGATCCTCCGTCATTTATCATTATGGTTTTATAACCTGAACCATCTGTACCCAAATCAAAAAGTAAATCATCTGCATTCTCATCAAATTCAAATGCAGTGGCACTTCCACCGTCCCCAAAGAGCGGAACAGTACTTTTGTCTGTTTTAGAAAGTAATTTACTGCTCGTATCTCCAGCCAAAAGCAACCCTTTTTTTAATCCGGTCGCTTTCATCATTGCTGCAATTATTGAAATTCCGTAAACGTATCCTGAGCAGCCCAAAGGCACATCAAAAGCAATGCAATTAGTAGATAATCCTAATCTGTCCTGAAGAATAGCCGCAGAAACAGGTAAAATATAATCGGCAGTCTGAGAGACAAAGACCAAAATTTCAATTTCTTCTTTCTGCCAGTTAAGATCTTTGATTAATTTTTCAGCAGCCTCACAACACAAATCAGAAGTACATATTTCCTTTGTTGCAATACGTCTTTCTTCAACTCCGGTTGCTTCAACAAACTTCTGGATTTCTTCTTGTGTCAATATATCCAAATCAATATTGCGTTCCATATTTTTTGGAACGCAACAAGATATACCTTTTATTGAAATACTATTTACTGAAAAAGTAGCCATTTAAATTATGCTTTATTTTTTATAATTTCGAAGATATCGTTTAATGAATTTGATGATTTGATATCATCCCCTGTCAATTTTACTGAATATTCTTCATCAGCCATTGCGATTAATGATAAGGCTGTCAATGAATCCCATTCGTCCAAATCTCTAAAAACAGTTTCTTGTTTAATTAATGTTGCATCTGTATCATCTAAAAGATCTGCAAAATTTTGCAAAAAAGTGTTGATTTCCATAGTATTCTTAATTTTTATTTTGAGTTTTATTTATGTTTTATTCCGATTATTTTTTTTCAGCAAAGCTATTTATTTTACCCTGCGGAAACTATTCATAAAATATTGTTTATCAGAGAATCTGTAATATCAATAATTGTTATATTTTTTATAATTCCAGCTTATGCTGATAAATCAGCTTTCTTTTGTTATTTTTACCCCACAAATATAACAATAGTTTACCCTTTAAGGTAAATTAAAACTACTAAATCCATAATTAATATGATTCCGGTAACCAAAACCTTTTTACCTCCACAGGAAGAATATAATTCTTATGTAAAACGTGCATGGGATAATGTGTGGCTCACCAATCGCGGGGAGTTAACACTTGAACTGGAAGACAAACTTAAAAATTATCTTGATGTTACGCATATTACTGTTACTAATAACGGTACAATGCCAATACAAATTGCGTTAAAATTATTTGGTAAAGGAGGAGAAATAATCACTACACCCTTTTCTTATGTTGCTACTTCGGCTGCAATTGTATGGGAAAACTGTACTCCTGTTTTTGTAGACATAAACCCGGAATATCTTACTATAGACGAAACTAAAATTGAAGCTGCTATTACTTCCAAAACAACTGCTATCCTGGCAACGCACGTTTTTGGAAATCCTTGTCATATTGAAGCTATTGAAGGCATAGCCAAAAAACACAATCTGAAAGTGATTTATGATGCAGCACATTGTTTTGGCGTAAAATATAATAATGAGTCTATTTTTAATTTTGGAGATGTAAGCACCTGTAGTTTTCATGCTACAAAATTATTTCATACAGGAGAAGGCGGCGCGATGTTCTGCAATGATGATAAAATACAGCACGAATTATATTATAGTCATAATTTTGGACATGACGGTCCGTTGGCGTTTCACGGTCTTGGAATCAATGCTAAAATTTCTGAGTTACAATCGGCAATGGGATTAGCCGTTTTTCCTTATATAGATCATATTATTACAGAAAGAAAAAAAGTAACGGATTTCTACAATAGTAACCTGAATTTTAAAAATATAAAAGCTTTAAAAATCAGAGAAAACACCGATTGGAATTATAGTTATTATTCCATAATTTTTGATTCGGAAGACACCTTATTAAACGTTCTTGAAGAATTACAAAAAGAAAACATAATTCCAAGACGCTATTTTTATCCTTCTCTAAACACTATTGATTACACTAAAGGAGAGAAAATGCCAATATCAGAATCTATTGCTTCAAGAATAGTGTGTTTACCTTTATATGTTGGGCTTTCTGAAAATGAATTGGAAAAAATCACACATATCATAAACAAAACAACAGTTTAAAAAATTTAAAACAAGAATCAAAGTTTCAGGCAAAATTTTTAATCATGAGTCAGGATATAAATACAGAAGTTCACAACGCTTACGAAGTTATTAAAGAAGGCGGAATCATCCTTTACCCAACAGATACGGTTTGGGGAATTGGTTGTGATGCAACAAATGCAGATGCGGTTGCTAAAATATACAAATTAAAACAGCGTGCCGAAACACAAAGTATGATTGTATTGATGAACGGCGAAAAGATGATGTACAATGTTTTTAAAAACATTCCCGAAGTTGCCTGGCAAATTTTAGATGTATCTGAAAAACCAACAACTCTGATCTTAGATGATGCCAGAAATGTAGCCCATAATATTATTGCAGCAGATAAATCTCTTGGTATAAGATTGGTAAAAGAACCTTTTTGTTTTAAATTAATGGAAAGAATGAAAAAACCATTGGTTTCAACTTCTGCTAATATTTCAGGACAGCCTACTCCAATTGCTTTTAAAGACATTAATCCGGAAATTATAAACGGCGTAGATTATGTTGTAAAACTTAATCAGGATAAAATTGCAGGAAAACCGTCAACAATTATTAAATTAACAAACGATTCTCAAGTAAAAGTAATTAGAAAATAGCTTTTTTGTTTCAGGTTTCAAGTTACAGGTTATTTAGAGTGCTTAGAATCTTAGATCGTTTTCAAACTCTCAATCAGCCAGTCAATATCTTCCTTAGTATTGTAATGGCTAAATGAAATTCGGAGATTGGGTAATTTCAAATCTTCTTCTGAAAGCATTTCTTTTAAAACATGCGAAGGTTTAATACTTCCGGACTGACAGGCGCTTCCTCTGGAAACTGCAATTCCTTTCATGTCCAGACTAAACAAAAGCATCGAAGTTTTTTCTGAAGAAAAAGGCAAAATAATATTTATAATATTATAAAAGTCTTCTTTTTTTCCGTTTATACGGAAACCCGGAAAATGAATTTCAAGTTGATCAATTAAATACATTTTCAACTCAGAAATGTATTTTCTTTCCTGATCTAAATTTTCGTACGATAAAGACAAAGCTTTCGCCATTCCGGCAATTTGGTGAACGGCTTCAGTTCCTGCGCGAAGTCCTTTTTCTTGTTCACCACCAAAAATAGAAGGCTGCAATCCAGAATTTTTTCGAATAAAAGCAAAACCTATTCCTTTGGGT
>Ga0307408_100001175_pt1 | contig 19844 bp, 24 predicted proteins | sample 322Cmetagenome_FD_202116 | JGI IMG/M metagenome (GOLD analysis project Ga0307408, IMG submission 202116) | Maize rhizosphere microbial communities from greenhouse at UC Davis, California, United States - 322HYB-C-3 | ecosystem: Host-associated > Plants > Roots > Rhizosphere > Soil | place... | reverse complement strand
GGAATCGAAGCACGAATGCGCGTATCTTCGGTGATATTGCCCGCATCGTCCTGCGGCACGTTCAGATCTGCACGGATAAAGACGCGCTTGCCCTGCAGCGCGTTCTGCGCTACGAGGTCTTCCAGGCGGTTAAATTTCAGCATGGTTACTCAGGGGTCACAGTTGGAAAGAGCGCTATTTTACCTTAAGCCGGAGGGTCCTAGCCGCTTGTTAAGCTCCGACAAGCCCGATATTTGGTTGCCATTTGGAAAATAAAAGTCGGTGCCAGGTCTGTCATTTGGACAGTTAGCGCTAGCTTTTGATCTTCCTCAAACCATCCGCACGCAATTGTGCAGGGGTCAAGTTCAGGCTCTGGCGCAGACAGCGGGACATGTGGCTGGGGTGGGCGAAACCTGCTTCCAGCGCAATTTCAGTGTTGGCCAGCTTGCCTTCCCACAGGAGCTGGCGGGCGCGTTCAACGCGGCGGGCGAGGACGAAGCGGTGTACTGGCATTCCGGCTGCATGGCGGAATAGTTGCTTGAAATGGGAAACGCTGAAGCCAGCCACGGCGGCCAGCTCGGCCAGCGTCAGGTTCTGGTCCAGGTTGGCTTCAATGTAGTCCTGCACGATGCGTAACAGCCAGGCGGGCAAGGCGCGGACCGGCGCTTCGGCGGGGCGGCGGGAAGCAAGCGTTTGCAGCGCCAGCAGGCGGGCGGCCAGGGCGCTGGCAAGACTGTCGGCGAAGATGCGGCCGCCGGGGTGGCCATCTTGCTCTTCGGCCTGCATCATCCAGCCGATGCGCTCGACCTGTGGATCGCGGATGTGGATGGCGGGCGCAAGCTCGGCACCCAGGCGCATGTGCTCGGCGGTATCCTGCACCAGGGATGGATTCAGGCGCAGCAGCAAAGAAGTGGCCGGCGCTGACAGCGTCCAGCGCGTGCTTGAGCCGGCGGGCACCACGCAAAACTGGCCGTGCAGTCGCGTTCCTCGGCGTTCGTATTGGCCGGCACGGTAGCTGACTGGCACCGGTGCGCCCAAATGCAGGCACAGCACATGCCGCCGATCCACAGGCGAGTCGAAGCGGCCGTGCGGCACGGGTGAAGTCAAAACATCGAGCAACGGGACCTCGTCCCGCACTGGATAACACGACGGTCTGGCAGTCATTTGCGTCCTCTCACGCAGGAAATGGGAGAGTGCGCTATTTCACGCCAGGGCGCAATAAAAAATCAGCCGATTGTGCTCGCCAGCGGCTGTTTATGCGCGCGGCCGGGCGGCCCGGCCGATAGCATCGGTCCCATCAACCAGCTACCCATGGAGACCGCAATTGAAACGCAGAGACTTCCTTTCCCTGGCCGGCGCCATCTTCGCCACCGGCGCCGCACCGCGCCAGGCGTTAGCCGCGCCCGAGCCCCCGGCCGCCGCAACCGAGGTTGCGAAATTCCGTGCTGCGCGCCGCTTCGCAGAACTGCCGTTCGGCCGCATCGCCTACGTTGAACGCGGAGCCGGCCCAAAAGCCGCCCTGTTCCTGCATGGCGCCCCGCTGAACAGCCTCCAGTGGCGCGGTGCGCTCGACCTCCTGTCGCCTGTCCGCCGCTGCATTGCGCCTGATTTCATGGGCCTGGGATATTCGGAGGTGCCAGCCGGCCAATCGCTGGCAGCATCCGCCCAGGCCGAAATGCTGGCAGCCTTGCTCGACAAGCTTGGCGCCGGCGCAGTGGATATCATCGCCAGCGACAGCGGCGGCGCCGTCGCGCAACTGTTCCTGCTGCGCTACCCGCAACGCGTGCGCAGCCTGCTGCTGACCAACTGCGACATCGAGCCCCACAGCCCGCCCGCCGAAATCGCGCCGGTGCTGGAAATGGCCCGCAACGGCACGCTGGCCGACGATACGGCCAAATGGCTGACCGACAAAACACTCGCCCGCTCAACGTTCGGCGCTGCCGTCTTCCACAATCCGGCGCAGTTGACGGACGAAATCATCGAATACTACGCGGCCCCGCTGGTCAGCACGCCATTGCGCCGCACGCAGTACCATCAGTTCCACAACGCCCTGTCGCCGAACCCGCTGGCCGGCATTGAAGCCCAACTGCGGCGCAGCACGGTTCCAGTGAAAATGGTCTGGGGCGCGAGCGATACCATCTTCACGCTGGCCGATGCCCGCTACCTCGACCAGGTATTCCCGCACTCGCAAGGGATCCGCGCCGTTCCAGAAGGCAAGCTGTTCTTCCAGGAAGAATTCCCCGACATCATTGCGGAAGAAGCACGCAAGCTTTGGAAGGCCTAGTAGCGGATTTCCAGGTTATGCCCGTCCGGATCTTCGTAATAGCAAGCCAGCGCCAGCCCGCGTGCGCCGTACTGGGGCTGCGGCTGGCTGCCCGAGCGATCCAGATGGTTTCCGCCATATGGAACGCGGCGCTCGCGTAGCTGCACCATCACGCGTTCGAAATGATCGGGGGTGACGCGGAAGGCCAGGTGCAGATGCATGGTTGGCGGTTCTGCCAGCAAGTCCAGCGTAAAGCCCTCGCTGACACGCACCACTTCGAATGGCCCCGCCCTGCCCTCATGCTTAAAGCCCAGCACTCCCTCATAAAACCGAATGGAAGCTGCCGGGTCGCTCACCCGCAAAATCATGTGGTCCAGTTCAACCATAGCTTCTCCCAACAGTGTTATCGCGATTTCGTGAAAACCGTAGAATACATTGCTTATTGAATAACAGGAGGTGGATTTGGATCAGCGCATCATCCCCGGGCAGCGTGCCGACAATTGGACGCTTGGCATGAGCGAAACCGATATCCGGGCCGCATTCGATTACAAGCCCAAGCGCCAGCGCACATGCCTGAAATATGAGCAGGTGGATTTTTTCCTCGATAAGGAACAGGAACTGGTAGTCATGCATTTGCATGGCGACTACGATGGCACTTTTCGCGGCATCGGCGTCGGTTCGACTTTGGCCGACGTCCAGGCCCAGCTAGGCCGCCCTTATTTCCACCTTGGCGGCGTCTTTTGCGTTGAGGGCTTTCCCGGCATTTCATTCATGCTATCGCCTCGCAAGATGTCCCATTTTTATGGACTCGAGGACGAAGAGCCAGAAGACCTGGAAAACTTGTACGGTTATGCGCTGAAGGACCTGAAGATCGAGCGCCTCGTCATTTCACGTGAAAGCTGACGAGGGTCAGTTGAACGCCAAGGAATTATAGAACCGCTCCCAGTTCTTTAACGACTCAGCTTCGGCACCTTTTGGCATCGCGAGGCCAAGCAGGTAAGTGCCACCTGGCACGCGGATCATCAGGCTGCGCGTCGACATCGAGCTGTTATCAGGCAGGGTACCTTTCGACAATAACGCAGGGTATCCCCTGAAGTTCACGACCTGGTCGGGACGCGCGGTTTCCATTTGCTGGTCATAGCTGCCATGCATCCCGGCATCGCGGCCAGAACGCTCGAATACGGCCATGAAGGTCGAGCCATATCGATCCTGGGAACGCAACACAAAACCAGGGGCGTCTCCATTCGCCTTGGTAGCATCGAATATTTCTCCCGGCAGGTCGATTGCAAAGCCCCCCTCGGTCGAACGGGCATGTTGCCATCCGTCGGCCAACGGTTTTGCGCCCTTGTTCGCATGGGGGCGCGTCACCAGCCCGGAAGTGGCATCCTTGATCGCAGGCATCGGTCTTTCGACAGGTTCCATAAAGAAGATCCGGCGAAGCGGAGTCACGGTGTGACGTATGCCATAAAAACGGTAGCGCTTGCCTTCCATCTGGTCTTTGCCGCGTGCCTTGAATGGCGCCCTGCCGCCAGCGATGCAGGGGGCAATTTCCACCGTCACCGACTTCCCAATTTTCCTCGGATCGCGTTCAAACACCATTTTCGCTTCTTCGACCGTCACATCGGTCGGGTATTGCTTGCCGTTCATGGTAACGATCATGAAAACGGTCGCCTCCATGATCCAATCAGCTTTATTTGCCGCCTCCTGCGACGACGTCACTACGGAAGGGCAACTTCCGTCGCCGTAAAAATCTGCTGCATGGCTTGCGGCGGCAAACGCAAGCAGCGCCGGCGCCAGGAAAAATCGCATCATAGGTCAGGAAAGCAGCAAGCGCAGGGCGGTAAAGCATGCCATGCCGAACACAATGGTCTCCAGCATATTGCGGCGGACAAGGTAGTAAGCAATAGCGGCGGCGCCTGCGATCAGTTTGTAGTTATGGAAGTTAAATTCCACTGCGCCTTGCGGGTCCAGCAGCAAGTCAGGCCCAATGATGGCAGCCAGCGCGCAGGACGGTGCGTAGCGCAGCATCTCCTGCACGCGGGTCGGGATCGAGACGTGCTCGCCGATCACCCAGAACGACGAGCGCGTAATCGCGGTGGCACAGACCAGGGCGCCGATCGTCAACCAGATTTCAAGGTCAGACATTGGCAGCCTTTCGTCGTTCAATAATTCCTTCCACCACCATGGCGGTGACCATGCCGACGATTACGGCCGCCAGCAGGCCAAGCTTGTAGGGGAAACCGTGTGCCAGGACGGCTGTCACTCCGGCGACCAGGGCGCCACACAACGCGGGGCGGCTGGCCACCATCGGCACGGTAATGCAGACAATCGCCAGCGTGCCGGCAAAGCCCAGCCCCCATTCGGCCGGCACTGCGCTGCCAAGAAAAATGCCGGCGATGGAGCCGGACTGCCACGCGGCAAAATTCGGATACAGCAGGCCGCGCAGGTAAGACACCTTGCCCGCTGCCGGCGTTTCGGTCGGGTAGCGTTGCAGGAACATGGCGGTCGTCATGTCGCCGGCGCCGTAGCCAAGCAGGAAACGGCGCCACAGCGGCAGCCTGGCAAAATGCGGCGCCAGCAAGGCGGCAAAGATCACGAAGCGGAGATTGACCACCACTGCGGTCAGGAAGATCACCCAGATCGGTGCGGCCGCTGCAATCAGGGGCAATGAGGCGAGTTGTGCGGAGCCGGCAAACACCAGCAAGGTCATGCCCAGCGCCTGCGTCACGGTCAGGCCGGACTTGACCATGGCCACGCCCACCACCAGCCCCCAGGCGGCGATGCCAAACAGGGTTGGGATGCCGTCTTTCAGGCCGGCGCGCCAGGAAGGCTCGTGGTGGGCCGCGACGTCCGGCAGGCTATCGGGAGAACTCATGGGGCAACTACGCGGGGACAACTACTCGGGAAACCCGACATTCTACCGATGAATGCTTTTCGCCGCCGGGATGCTTTAAAATCGTGGTTTTTGATCTCGCGGAGTGTTATAAAATGAGCAACGCCACCCAGCCAGTAGAACTCGATGGCAAAGACCTGCCGGCCTACTGCCCGAATCCAGCCATGCCGCTGTGGTCTTCGCACCCGCGCGTGTTCCTGGACTTCAAACATGGCGAAGCGAAATGCCCGTACTGCGGCACCGAGTACAAGCTGAAGCCTGGCGCCGAAGTCGGCCACCATTAATCACACCGAACCGGAGCCCGGATGGCAGCGCGTAAACACCAGAATGGCAGTGCGGCAGAAGTCGAAGCGGCCTTTTACGACGCTTTGAACCGGGCCGACCTGGAAGCCCTGATGGCGCTCTGGGCGGACGATGAGGAAATCGTCTGCGTCCATCCCGGCGGCCCGCGCCTGATCGGGCACAGCGCCATTCGCGCATCCTGGAGTGCACTTTTGGAACACGGCGGGTTGCAAATTCGCCCTTCCCAGCTGCATGAGACACACAACCTGATGAGTTCGGTGCATACTGTCATCGAGGGCGTCACAGCGGCAAGCGGCGAGCCGGCGCACCTGATTGCGACCAATGTGTACGTTAAGACACCGAAGGGTTGGCGCATTGTGTTGCATCATGTGTCTGTAGCGCCGGGACCTGTTCCCGCCGATCCGCGCGCTCAAATACTGCACTAAAAAAAGGGGGATCAGGCCCGCTGGGTCGATCCCGGCCGCGCCATGAACTACACTGCCCCATTCTGGCTGCCGAGCGGCCATTTGCAGACCATCTACCCGGCTACCTGCATAGCCAAGCCCGAGGTCCGTTTCCGCCGCGAACGGTGGCAAACCCCGGACGCGGATTTCATCGATGTCGATTTCGTCGACGGCACGCCGGGCAAGCCTTTCGTGGTGCTGTTCCACGGGCTGGAAGGCTCGTCCGACAGCCATTACTCGCGTGCCCTGATGGCGGAAATCACGCGCCGCGGCTGGTCCGGTGCCGTGCCGCATTTCCGCGGCTGCTCCGGCGAACCGAACCTGGCGCCGCGCTTCTACCATTCCGGCGATTCCGGTGAACTGGACTGGATCATCCGCCGCCTGCACCCGCATGCGAGCGGCAAGTTCTACGCCTGCGGCGTTTCGCTGGGCGGCAATGTGCTGCTGCGCTGGCTGGGCGAATCGCAGCACCAGGCCGAGTTTGTCGACGCGGCCTGCGCGGTATCGGCCCCGCTCGACCTGGCGCAGGGCGGCAATGCCCTGTCGCGCGGCCTGAGCCGGCTGTACACGCGCATGTTCCTGCAAACGCTGAAACCGAAATGCGTGGCCAAGCTGCAGCAGTTCCCGGGCCTGTTCGATCTCGATGCATTGATGGCGGCGCAAGACCTGCACGCCTTCGACAACGTCGTCACCGCCCCGCTGCACGGCTACCGCGATGCGGACGATTACTGGGACCGCGCCAGCGCCAAGCACGTGCTGACCGATATTACCGTGCCGACGCTGGTATTGAATGCGAAGAACGATCCCTTCATGCCAGGCGAATACCTGCCGCGCAAGGCATCGCGCCAGGTGGTGCTGGATTATCCTGAGCAAGGCGGCCATGTGGGCTTTGCCACCGGCCGCTTGCCTGGCAGCCTGGACTGGCTGCCTCTGCGCATGCTGAAATTCCTGACCAGCATCGAAGCCAGCGAGATGGCCGAGGCTTGAACAATGGATGAAATAGTCAAACAGGCGATGGCCAAGTGGCCCAATGTGCCGCACTGCTACGGCTGGCTGGCGCTGGACGCGCGCGGCAACTGGCGCATGCGCGACGAACGCGCGCAGCACTTCAACGAGGCAGGCGACAAGCTGACCAACCCGGCGCTGGTCGGCTTCATCACGCGCAATTACCAGAGCGATGAGCAGGGCCGCTGGTATTTCCAGAACGGGCCGCAGCGCGTCTACCTGAACCTGGAAACCACGCCTTTCATCGCGCGCACCGATCCGGTCCACGGCTTCGTGCTGCACACCGGCGCGCCGCTGGGCGAGGTCGACGCAGCCTGGCTGACCGAAGCCGGCGAACTGCTGCTGCGCAGCGGCAGCGTACTGGCCCAGCTCGACGACCGCGACTTCGCGCAAGTGCTGCCGCAACTGGAGTTGAATGGCCGTCCCGTCGGCGACAACGCCCTGCTGGCGTGGCTGGATGCCGCTGCCAGCGATACTGCCAGCCTGTCGCCGCTCACCTTGCGCGTTGGCGAGCGTACAGTGCCGCTGGCAGCCATCTCGCGCGACAGCGTGCCGCAAGCCTTCCAGTTCGAACGCCTGCCGCAACCTTGACCGCAACCCGTAAATCTCCCTGATGAAACTTGCAGCAAAGTGGCTCGGCCGCATGAACGGCTTCAGACGTGCAGAAAAACTAAACGAGCAAGGCAACGCTCACAGCGATGCAGGTGATGACGACCTCGCGCTCCAGGCCTATGAAGAGGCATTGCGGCTCAACCCGAACGCGGCAAATACGCTCTACAACATGGGTCTCGTCTACAAGTACCGCAACGACTGGGCCAAGTCTTTCGATTGCAACCAGCGTGCCTGTTCGCTGCGGCCCGATGATGAAGCGAGCCGATGGAACCTCGCGATCGCGGCGACCGCCTTGCGTGACTGGGCGACCGCGCGCAAGGCCTGGGCCGATATTGGCATCAGGCTTGATGGAACCGACGGGCCAATCGAGGGAGACTTCGGGCCGACGCCTCTTCGCCTGAACCCGGCTGGCAATGGCGAAGTAGTCTGGGGTATTCGTATCGACCCGGTAAGGGCGGTATTACGCAATATTCCCTACCCTGAATCCGGCTTCCGTTTTGGGGACATCGTCTTGCACGACGGCGCCGGCGTAGGCACGCGCATTTTGCGCGGCAGGGAATACATGGTGTTCAATGTCCTCGAGCTGTTTGAGGCGTCCAGGCTCAGCACCTTCTGCCTGGAAGTGAAAGAGGCCACGGAGCAGCAGGTAGCGGCGTTGAAAGCGGCGTTCGATGCCGCCAACATGCCGTTTGAAGACTGGACGGCCACAGTGCGCACGCTATGCAAGGAGTGCAGCGAGGGCGTTCCCCACGAGCATGGCGAAGACGATGGCAAAGAGCCGAAGTGGAATCCGACGCACCGGGCAGGAATCGCTGCGACCTCTTACGAAGAAATCGAAGCGATCCTCGACCGTGTTCCAGGCATCGAGCAAATGGAAATTGAAATTTCCCTTGAGCTGGAAGCGCCGGCGTAATCAGTCCTTATCTTTTTTCTTATCGCCCAGCATTTCCTTACGCTTGGCCTGCAGTTCGCGTTCGCGGGCATCGATTACCGACTGGTCGTAATAAGTAGCATCGGGCGCCTTGCGGGCCAGCGCGAGCTGGTCCAGCGCCGCCAGCACGCCACCCAGCAGGACATAGGACTCCGCCAGCGAGATGTGCTGCAGGGCGATCTTGCCCTGCTTGGCGTAGGCCTGCGCCATGTAGTCGTGCAGTTCCGGCTCGCGGCGGTACATCTGCAACTGGTCGCGCAGGAAGCGCGTGGCTTCGTCGTATTTGCCGCCCTTGATCAGGGCATCTGCGTACTGCCACACCAGGCCGCGCGACAGCGGGAAACGGCCTTGCGCCTGCTTCGCTTCCTCAATGGCGGCGGCGATCACTTCCGGCTTGTTCTCCTGCGCCAGCTTGATCTCCAGCGACATATAGGCCAGTGCGGAATCGGTCGTGCCGCGCGGGATTGGCGTGCTGAAGGCGCCCGCCACCGGCGGCTTGTCGATCGTGGTGCGTGCCTTGTCCAGCCATTCCTGCGCGGCGGCGAACTCGGAACGCTTGAGCGACACCATCGCCATGCCGTACTGGCCGGCCGCCACATTCTGGCGGCCCGGCTGCTGCATCTGGTTCCTGAACACGGCTTCCGTCTCGGACAGGCCTTTGCTGCTTTCGTCCTGCAGCACGCGGGCGCGGGCGCGGATCAGGTGGAAGTCCATGCCATCCACGCGCTGGCTGAATTTCTGCTCCCGGATGCGGGCCTGGATATCGGCAATACGCTCGGTGGTCAGCGGGTGGGTCAGCAGCCATGGCGGCATCAGGTCGCTGTACATGCGCGTGCTGTTCTGCATGCGCTGGAAGAAGGACACCATGCCGCTGGCGTCATACCCTGCCGCATTCATGATCTGGAAGCCGACGCGGTCCGCCTCGCGCTCGGCATCGCGGCCGAAATTCAGCTGGCGCTGGATCGCCAGGCCCTGCCCACCCATGAAAACGCCGATCGCAGCATCGGAACTGGACTTGGCGGCCAAGGCAGCCAGCAGCATCGCCGCCAGCGGAATCAAGGCATCGTTCTTCTGCGCGCCAAGCTGGCGTGCTATGTGCCGCTGCGCTACGTGGCCGATTTCGTGCGACAGCACCGAGGCCAGTTCGGATTCGTTCTGCGCCGCCAGCAGCAATTGCGAGTGCACGCCGATATAGCCGCCCGGCATGGCAAAGGCGTTCAGGTTCTTGTCGCGGATCGCGAAGAAGTAATACTCAAGGTTGGCGTCGCCGCGCGCGCCCGGACGCGCATCCACCAGCCTGGTGCCGAAGTTATTCAGGTATTCGATGATGGGCGGGTCATCCAGGTAGTCGCGCTCGAAGCGCAGGCTTTGCATGATCTCTTCGCCCAGGCGCTTCTCCATCACCGGGGACATGTCCTCGCGCGACGCATCGCCCAGCGTCGGCAATTCAGCCTGCTGCGCCTGCCCCGCAGGAGCGGCGATCAACAGGCCGGAAACCAGTGCCGCCAGCAGGGGGCGGCGAAAATGTAGTGCATTCACAGTGCTATCATACCCGTTCAACAAGAGAGCTACGCGATGACCGAACACCTTACTCATTTTGACGCTGCCGGCCAGGCCCACATGGTCGATGTCGGCGCCAAGGCCGAAACCCACCGCATTGCCGTTGCCACCGGCAGTATCCGCATGAAGCCGGAAACGCTGGCGCTCATTCTATCGGGAACCGCCAGGAAAGGGGATGTCCTCGGAATTGCGCGCATTGCAGCCATCATGGCGTCCAAGCGCACGGCCGACCTGGTTCCCCTGTGCCATCCTTTGGCCCTGACCCGCGTTGCTGTGGACTTTACCACCGATGAACCCGGCAACACCGTCCATTGCCGCGCCCAGGTGGAAACCTACGGCAAGACCGGCGTCGAAATGGAGGCGCTGACCGCGGTGCAGGTCGGCCTGCTGACGGTGTACGACATGTGCAAGGCGGTCGACCGCGGCATGGTGATGACCGATATCCGCGTCACCGAAAAGGCGGGCGGCAAGTCAGGCGACTGGAAAGCCTGATGCTGCGCCGCGCGGCCCTTGCATCGTTCCTTGCGCTGCTCGCCGCGTGCGACAGCGACGAAGGTGGACGCGGCGGCCGCAGTGCGATGGCCGAGGTGGCGAACGCCGAATGGCACCGCAAGGATCTCAACTCACACCTGTCACGCTGGCTAACGGTGGCGCCCATGCCATCCGGCCTGCTGCAGGGGCAATTTGACCGCAACTGGCAGCCACCGACCAAGACCAGCGGCGACCTGACCCTGCACAGCCGCCTGGTGTACACCATGCTGGTCGGCTACGAGTCGACTGGCGATGCGCGCTACCTGGAAGTTGCCCGGCGCGGCACGGATTTCCTGCTTTCGTCATTCCACGATCCGCTGCACGGCGGCTTCTTCCAGGTTGTCGACGCAGAAGGCAAGCCGGTCAGCATGAGCAAGAACACCTATGGCCACGCGTTTGCACTGCTGGCGCTTTCGCACGCGGCACGCGTGACGGGCGAGCCGAAATACAAGGCTGCGGCGCTGGCTGCGTGGCAGGACATCCGCCACAAGCTGCGCGAACCCGGCGGCGGTTTGCGCGGCGCGGCGCCGCGCGATTTCGCGTCGAAACTGGAAGGCAGGCACACGCAGAATCCCCTCATGCACATGTTCGAGGCCTTGCTGGCCCTGATCGATGCGACCGGCGACCGGCAAGTGGTGGCCGATGCGCGCGAGCTGGGCGACTTCGTGCTGAACCAGCTCATGGTCGGCCTGCCCGACGGCGGCGCCTATATCCCTGAGTGGTATGACGAGCAGTGGAAGCCTCTGACCGGCGATGACGGCTATACCGACCTTGGCCACCAGTTCGAATGGAGCCACTTGCTGCGCAGCGCCGAAACGCGCGGCCTGCCGCCGATCTATGCCGACGTGGCGGACCGCCTGCTGAAGTTCGCGGTGGCGAAAGGATATGACGAGCAGGACGGCGGCATCTTCAACCGCATGTCGGCCAGCGGGCAAGTGGACCGCAGCAAGTACTGGTGGCCGCAGGCGGAAGGCATGAAGGCCTTCCTGGCCGTGGCACAGCGGCCGGACATGGCGCGGCGCTACCATGAAACGCTGGAACTGGTGGACAAAGAGATCCTCGACCGCGAAAACGGCGGCTGGCGCCTTGGCGCGAAGGAGACCTGCAGCGGCGGCTGCAACAAGATGCAGCCCGATCCGTATCACCTGGTCGGGCTGGACTGGACAGTCCTATCGGCGAAGCAATAGTTGATGTACGGCCTTGTTGTACAATGGGCAATTGCTCATAAATAGACAATAACGAAGATGGCGAGCGAAAACAAATTGCAGGAATACGCGTTCGAACAGATGAACCTGCAGGTTGGCGGGCGCATCCAGTTGATCACCCATCGCACCCTGCGGCCCATGCAGCACTTCTCGACCGTGATCGGCTGGGTGCGTGACGAGTACATGATCGTCAAGATCCCGATGGAGAACAATGGGCCGATCGCCATCACCGAAGGCGACAAGCTGACGGTCCGCGTATTCTCCGGCGTGAATGTCTGCTCATTTTCGACGGTCGTGCAGCGCGTCTTCCTGCGGCCGCTGATGTATGCGCACGTGGCCTTCCCCAGCGAGATCCAGGGCACCAGCCTGCGTGCGGCCATGCGGGTCAAGGTCGAGATTCCGGCCAAGATGTCGCGCCACGATGGGCACCATGCCTCGGTGTTCCTGGTGAACCTGAGCGTATCGGGTGCACTGATCGAATCAACCCAGCCGTTGAGCCGCGAAGGCGAGACGGTGCAACTGGACTTTACCCTGCTGGCGCCGCCGGATGACCGGCAAGTGCGTATCAATACCTCGGCGCTGGTGCGCAATGCGACGGTGGCGCAGTCGCAGAAGATGGATGGACGGGATGTCTTCAGCTATGGCGTGCAATTCACCGGGCTGGATCCGGCGCACTTTACCCTGCTGCAAAACCTGACTTACGAGGCCATGCTGGCCGACCGTCAAAAAATCGTGTGAGTCTATAGAAGCGGGGGCAGCCTACGTCTTCAATGAACAACGGCCCGGTCGTTCATACGACCGGGCCGTTCAGGCTAAACCTCAGCGCTGCGTTTCTTTTATCTGACTATCCGATCAGGAACCGACGCTGTTCTTCTCCAGGGCAGACTTGACTGCGGTATTGGTAATCGCCGAAGCATCGATCTTCCAGGTCATTGCGGTGCCGTTCGCAGGCAGGGTAGGCGTCATGACCACGTTCAGGCCAGATACGCCAGTCGCCACGTTAGCGGCATAGGTGAGGGTGATGACGCCAGCACCCGTGACGGTCACGGCCGACACTTCCTTGGTTGGGGTGAAGGTGGTCGGAATGCCGCTATTGGCGTTCGCAGTATTGCAGTTGGAGACGTCGCCACCAGCTTCCTGCGCGCATACACCAACGGCGGTCTTGATGGCGTCAACCGAAGTCAGGCCGGCAACTGCTTTCGTCTTGGCGGTATAGTCAGAATAAGCTGGGATTGCTACCGCCGCCAGGATACCGATGATCGCAACAACGATCATCAGTTCGATCAGGGTAAAACCAGCTTGCGCTTGCTTCTTCATCATCTTCAGGCTTTTCATGACTATTCTCCATTAATTTAGGGGGCACTTAAGTGCACACTTGATCTACAGCAATTGCCGTGCCACCGAATTGACCAGGGATTCGTGCGTGATTCCGACGGAAAATGGACGGAGTTTGTCAGTTGCCGGAGGAAATTTGTCAGTCCCTGCGGGCCGATGACAAATTCTGTCAAATTCTCACCGGGGGAGCCCTTCCAGGCTTGTTCGCGATCGTCGAAAACAAGTGTGCAGCCTCCGCAGACGGTCTTTCCTCATCCGGCAAAGCAAAAAAAGGTTCTTCACGGATTACCGGGAAACGCAGCTTTGATCTTAAGGAAGAAGAATTCAGAGTCGCGGTACCCATAAGCCATCCTTTTCATTACCTTGATCCGGTTGTTAATGCCCTCAAGTTGTCCGGTATGCATCGGCCAGCGCATTCGGGCGAGAATCCCTCTCCAGTACAAAGCAAGTCGTCGTGCAAAGCGAACCAGCGGTTCGATGGCACCGCTGCGGGCCATGGTTTGCCAAGTGCGCCACGCCGCTCGCCAGCTCCAAGGATCCGTAGGCTGCCAGAGTTCCTTGAGGCTCGCTTTCAGCACATAGACGGTCATTAATGCCTGGTTTGCCTGCAGGAGATCGACCAGTTTTGGCACTTGATCTGGTGGCACGTTGGCCCGATTACGCAGCAGCCAGCGAGCGCGCTTTACGTATTGGCGGCCCGCTTGTCCTCGCGAAGACGATTTGCCTCATCAACTCGTACGCGGTCGATCACTTCGCGACTGTATTTGGCGATAACGTGAAACAGGTCGTAGACCACCTTGGCCCGTCGGCAGTGTCGCTTTACCTCCAGGTCGAAAGCGGTATTCATATCCATCGCCACCGCCCGGACGCGCCGACAGCGCTCTGGGCCCAACCAGATAAAGAACGGACGAATGGCCTCCCGGCTGCGTCCTTCACAGACCCAGATGACGCGCCGTGTATCCGCATCCAACACCACCGTGGACCAGGTAATAAGCTGAGTACAACAACGGTTGCAGGTCCGGCACCGAAGCCTATTCACAGCAACACTCAGAAATACTGGTAACCCCGCTATCGGCAGATCGCGCACTATGCGCCAAGTGGTTTCGTGGAGGCACGGCGCCTCGGCGCCGCAATGGGAGCAGATTAACGGGCACGTCGGATCAGCCACCAACCGAACCTGCAGGTCACCGCCAACGACAAGGGAGGAAACGAGAAAGCCTTCCCAGAATGGAAGGCTGAGTCTATGATCGGACATGAGAGCAGTGGGTTAGTTAAAGGGTTTGGTCGCACAAACACAATAACTCTTCCTTACTGCTCTCTTGCGTTTACAGCATGGTCATCCCGGTAATCCGCGATGAACCAAAAAAAAACCGGGCCGCAGCCCGGTTTTCGCCAGCTAATGATCCGATCAGGAACCGACGCTGTTCTTCTCCAGGGCAGACTTGACTGCGGTATTGGTAATCGCCGAAGCATCGATCTTCCAGGTCATTGCGGTGCCGTTCGCAGGCAGGGTAGGTGTCATGACCACGTTCAGGCCAGATACCCCGGTAGCAACGTTCGGGGCATAAGTGAGGGTGATGATGCCCGCACCGGTGACGGTCACGGCCGACACTTCCTTGGTTGGGGTAAAGGTGGCCGGAATGCCGCTATTGGCGTTTGCGGTATTGCAGTTGGAAACGTCGCCGCCAGCTTCCTGGGCGCAGACCGCAACGGCGGTCTTGATGGCGTCGACCGAGGTCAGGCCTGCAACGGCCTTGGTCTTCGCGGTGTAATCGGAGTAGGCGGGAATCGCTACTGCTGCCAGAATACCGATGATCGCGACAACAATCATCAGTTCGATCAGGGTAAAGCCGGCTTGGGCTTGCTTTTTCATCATCTTCAGACTGGTCATGGCTTAATCCTCACAAGTGATTTAAAAGGCACTGCGTGCGCACTAAAGGACATGCAAACTCCGTACCATTCCTTTTTTGCCCACTTTTTATGCAAAGCTGGCTGATGAGCTGACATTCCTTGTCAAACCAGGTCAAAATTTTGTCAGTCTCCGGTCCTGATGACGAATTCTGTCAGAGTGACAGGCGAAAAAAAACCGGGCCGCAGCCCGGTTTTTTCTTGGCTATCAGCCTAGATTAAGAACCGACGCTGTTCTTTTCCAGTGCCGCTTTAACTGCGGTATTGGTGATAGCGGAAGCATTGATCTTCCAGGTCATTGCGGTGCCGTTCGCTGCCAGAGTTGGGGTCATGACCACGTTCAGGCCGGAAACGCCGGTAGCAACGTTAGGAGCATAGGTGTAGGTGATTACGCCAGCGCCGGTAACGGTAACGGCGGACACTTCCTTGGTGGCGGTGAAGGTAGCTGGGATGCCGGCAGCTGCGTTGGTGGTGTTGCAAGCGGAGACGTCGCCGCCCGCTTCTTGTGCGCACAGGGCAACAGCGGTCTTGTATGCGTCAACCGAAGTCATACCAGCAACAGCTTTGGTCTTGGCGGTGTAGTCCGAGTATGCTGGGATTGCTACAGCTGCCAGGATACCGATGATCGCTACAACGATCATCAGTTCAATCAGGGTGAAGCCAGCTTGCGCTTGTTTCTTAATCATCTTCATCGATTTCATTTGCATTTCCTAAAATAAAAGGCTCAGATTGGTACTACGGAAGAATACAAGCAATAGCCATGCCAGAGTATTTTTCCCAAAAACAATTGAATTTAAGTCAAATTTTGTCAGTTTGAGCGGACCAGGATGACGATTTTGGTCAGGCGCCAGCAAACTTTGTCAGTTTACGACGTTGCCCCATGACAATTTTCGTCAACTGGCGCGAAAGGCCATCAGGATGCCGCTGAGGTCCAGAATGTCGCCCGCTTGCAGGGGGTGCGGCTGGCGCGGCATTGGATCGCCATTCAGCAGGGGCGACTTGTCGCCTTCGACGTGCGCGACCGAATAGCCCTCGGGGGCGCGGGCGATCACCACCACCTGCACGCCCGGGCGGCCCAGGCTGGTGACGGCCTTGGTCAGGCTCAGGGTTTTGCCGGCGTTGGTGCCGTTCAGTACTTCTATATGGGCCAGCGGCAGTTCGGCGAACTGGGTGTTCGGCGCGGAAACCACCGGGGCAGAAGGCGGCGCTGGCATGGCCGGGATGGTGGCGGCGGCAGCGGCCAACGGGCGGATGCCGTCGCTGACGAATTCAAGGTGGTACTTGGCCATCTTGATCACGTCCTTGTGCTGCAGGAAGTGCTTGCCGATCCGGTGACCATTCACAAATGTACCATTTGTGCTTTGCAGGTCTTCCAGGAAGGAATCGTCCAGGATGGTCGTGATCAGGGCGTGTTCGCCGCTCACGGCTCCGTGGTTGAGGACAATGTCGTTATGCTTGTGGCGGCCGACGGTCATGCGCTCCTTGGTGAGCTGCACGGTTTGCTCGATAACACCTTCTCGCATCACGAGTAGTTTTGCCAAATCAATATCCTCCTGGTAAACGCAAACGGGGAGCCGAAGCTCCCCGTTATCATACAGCTACTATTACAGCATTGCCTTCAACAGGCGGGCCATTTCGGAAGGGTTCTTGGTAACCTTGATACCGCAGGCTTCCATGATTTCCAGTTTGGCTTGTGCAGTGTCAGCGCCGCCGGAGATCAGCGCGCCGGCGTGGCCCATGCGCTTGCCTGGAGGAGCGGTGACGCCGGCGATGAAGCCAACCACTGGCTTCTTCATATTGTCCTTGATCCAACGGGCTGCGTTGGCTTCGTCCGGACCGCCGATTTCGCCGATCATGATCACAGCGTCGGTGTCAGGATCGTCGTTGAACATGCGCATCACGTCGATGTGCTTCAGGCCGTTGATCGGGTCGCCGCCGATACCCACTGCGGAAGACTGGCCCAGGCCCAGAGCGGTCAGCTGGCCGACTGCTTCATAGGTCAGGGTGCCGGAGCGGGAAACCACGCCAATACGGCCCTTCTTGTGGATGTGGCCAGGCATGATGCCGATCTTGATTTCGTCCGGAGTGATCAGGCCTGGGCAGTTAGGGCCCAGCAGCAGGGTCTTGGAACCTGCTTTAGCCATGCGGTCTTTCACTTCCATCATGTCGCGGACTGGAATGCCTTCGGTGATGCAGATGGCCAGGTCCAGTTCAGCTTCCACGGCTTCCCAGATCGCAGCGGCTGCGCCTGCTGGTGGAACGTAGATGACGGAAACGGTTGCGCCGGTTTCCGACTTGGCTTCCTTGACGGAGGCGTAGATCGGGATGCCTTCGAAATCTTCGCCGGCTTTCTTCGGGTTCACGCCAGCGACGAAAGCTTCGCGGCCGTTCGCGTAGTCGCGGCACATGCGGGTGTGGAATTGGCCGGTTTTGCCGGTGATGCCCTGGGTGATGACTTTGGTGTCTTTATTGATCAGGATAGACATAGTGATTCCTTAATTATTTACCGGCAGCGGCAGCAACAACGCTCTTGGCTGCATCTTCCATGGTGTCAGCGGAGATGATTGGCAGGCCGGAGTCGGCCAGCATCTTCTTGCCCAGGTCTTCGTTGGTGCCCTTCATGCGGACGACCAGCGGTACTTGCAGGGACACGGCTTTGGATGCGGTGATCACGCCTTCGGCGATCACGTCGCAGCGCATGATGCCGCCGAAGATGTTCACCAGGATGGCTTTCAGGCCTGGGTTCTTCAGCATGATCTTGAACGCTTCGGTCACTTTCTCGGCCGTTGCGCCACCGCCCACGTCCAGGAAGTTGGCTGGCTCGCCGCCGAACAGCTTGATGGTGTCCATGGTGGCCATGGCCAGGCCGGCGCCGTTCACCAGGCAGCCGATGTTGCCGTCCAGGGAGATGTAGGCCAGGTCGAACTTCGAAGCTTCAACTTCGGCTGGATCTTCTTCGTCCAGGTCGCGGTAAGCAACGATTTCCGGGTGACGGAACAGGGCGTTGGAGTCGAAGTTGAACTTCGCGTCCAGTGCGATGACCTTGCCGGAACCGGTCAGGATCAGCGGGTTGATTTCGGCCAGGGAAGCGTCGGTTTCCCAGTAGGCTTTGTACAGGCCTTGCAGGTTGGTTACGGCGTCAGCGATCGAGCCTTCCGGCACGCCGATCTTGCGTGCCACGTCGGCGGCTTCAGCGTCGGTCAGGCCAACGGCTGGATCGATAGCGATCGAGTGGATTTTTTCCGGGTGCGATTCAGCGACTTCTTCGATGTCCATGCCGCCTTCGGAGGAAGCCATCAGGACTACGCGCTGGGTAACACGGTCGGTCACCAGGGAAACGTACAGTTCCTTCTTGATGTCGGCGCCTTCTTCGATCAGCAGGCGGCGGACTTTCTGGCCTTCAGGGCCGGTCTGGTGGGTCACCAGCTGCATGCCCATGATCTGGTCGGCGTACTCTTTCACCTGTTCCATGGTCTTGGCAACTTTGACGCCGCCGCCTTTGCCACGGCCACCGGCGTGGATCTGTGCCTTCACGACCCATACTGGGCCGCCCAGGGTTTCAGCAGCTTTCACTGCCTCTTCCACGGTCATGCACGGAATACCGCGCGGTACGGTCACTCCGAATTTTCGGAGGATTTCTTTGCCTTGATACTCATGGATTTTCATGCTGGCTTTCCCTTCTTTCGAATACCTGTTTGTTGGTTAGATGTATTTTGTACAGCACCTAGGCTGCGTCTGTCTTGTTGACATACCAGCGTGGGTAGAACTCGGCAACTGCCCCGCCATCGGTCCTGAGGGCGTGGCACTTGTCAAGTTGGAACGGTTTCTCTGTCGCAGTGCTGGAACGCTCGTTCACCGGCCAGACGTCGTTGGCAAAGGCTTGCACGGCTGCCGTCGGCAGCACCTGGGCCAATTCAGTCAGGTGGGTACAGCCTTGTACACCAGCCAGCCTTTCCTTGACTGCTTGGCGAAAACCCTTCATCAGGTTCAGGCCGATCAAGGCTTTGTAGGCGGGGCCGATCGTGTCGCAATGGCCAGGATAAGGAACGGCGTCCGAACTTGCTTCGGCATCGACGATGGTCAGCTGCTTATCGACAGTCACGCGCAGCCACAGGTCGTGCAGGGCTTCATTGCCCTTGCGCGGGCCGGATGCCAGCATGGTGTCGAAGGATTTGATGTCCGTGATATGGGCGTCAAGATCCCACAGTCCATCCTCGCGTGAATACGCCTGGATGTCTATGGCGCGCGTATGCCGCAGCGCACGTCGGGAGACTGGATTTGACAAGGACATAAGACCGATGCCACTCAAAAGTGGCCAAAATTATAAGCAGCTAATCAGTACGCCGCAGCTTCTACGGACAACCACCGCACCCGCGGTGCTGCATAAAACTCTCGAAGTGTAGCACACCTTGTCAGGCCAATTTAAAAGTCCTCGTCGGGCATGCTGCCCTTCATGGCGGTGCGGATGGCTTTCTGCGAGAAGCCGCGCGACATGAGGAAGCGCAATTGCTTCTGGCGGCCTTCGGGATCTTCGGCGACTTCGCCGAATTTGCGGCGCCAGACTTCGCAGCAGCGCTCGACTTCGTCCTCTTTCAGGCTTTCCTTGACCTCGGCCAGCATCTCGCCGCCGATGCCGTGGTGCTGCAGCTCGGCCACGATACGGCTGTTGCCGTAGCGGGCGGCGCGGCGATGGACGAGGTTTTCGGAGAAGCGCTCTTCAGAGAGCCATTTGTTTTGTTCGAGGAAGTTCAGCAGGGCTTCGACGTCGTCGCCCTCTTCCGCGTGGCGTTGCAGCTTGCGGGCGAGTTCGAGGCGGCTGTGCTCGCGCTGGCTGAGCAGGCGGAGGGCGCGGGCTTTGAGGGTGGGTTTGGGGAGG
>Ga0307408_100001173_pt1 | contig 19872 bp, 17 predicted proteins | sample 322Cmetagenome_FD_202116 | JGI IMG/M metagenome (GOLD analysis project Ga0307408, IMG submission 202116) | Maize rhizosphere microbial communities from greenhouse at UC Davis, California, United States - 322HYB-C-3 | ecosystem: Host-associated > Plants > Roots > Rhizosphere > Soil | place... | reverse complement strand
GACTGCTATATAAAGCTGAAAAGTAATCAGCAAATACTCGCTCCGATAACTATTGCAAGCGAAAAGAAGATCTTTTCAGAGATAAGTTTATCCGATAGCAGAACCGGGTTTTACCTCGGAATTATGCTGGTTATGCTTTTATATAACCTTTTCATTTACTTTACAACACGCGATAGAGATTACCTGGTATATTGTCATTATAACTTTTGGGTAACACTTACTCAAGCCACCTTATTAGGCTTTTCGCATCGTTTTTTATGGCCCGAAAATAACTGGCTGGCCGAAAATATGGTGATTATTTGCGGAGCAATGTCGGGTATAGGAACCATAATGTTCGCAATCTCCTTTCTGCGTACCCCAATCTATGCTCCTAAATTAACCAAGGTTCTATATGTTACGATTGTAATATATATACTATCAATAATAGTACTCCTTGCAGGATATAAGCCGGTTGCATTTCTTATCGTAAATATGAATGCAGCCCTGGTTTCAATTCTGATAATGGTGGTTGCTTATGCTGTTTACAGAGGAAACTTTGCTCCGGCCAGGTATTTCCTCCTTTCCTGGACGGTATTTTTTGCCAGTATCCTTGTGTTTGTTGCCAAAGATTATGGTTTGGTGCCATATAATGCGTTTACAATTCATGCGGTGGAAATGGGTTCTGCCTTCGAGGCTGTGTTCCTGTCGTTTGCTTTGGCCGGAAAGATAAATACGCTGAAACGCGAAAAGGAACTTTCACAAATGGAAGCCTTGCGTGCTGCTCAGGAAAATGCTCGAATAATAAGAGAGCAAAACGTTATCTTGGAACAAAAGGTGGCCGAGCGCACGGCAGCCTTAAAGGAATCAAACGAGGAGTTAAATACCACTTTGGATCATTTAAAACAAACACAAAGTCAGTTAGTCGATTCTGAGAAAATGGCCTCTTTAGGTCAGCTTACTGCTGGTATTGCACACGAAATTAATAATCCGATTAACTTTGTTACCTCAAACGTTGCTCCTCTAAAACGCGATGTGGGCATGCTGATCGATGTGATTTCAACCATAGAGGGAGTGGGCTTGTCATCAAAATCCAACGAGGAAAAAATAAAGGAAATAGAAGATTATAAGGAGGAAATGGACTTCGATTATCTGAAAATAGAGATTGACCATTTGCTAAAAGGTATTCACGAAGGTGCATCACGTACCGCAGATATTGTAAAAGGACTCCGGATATTCTCAAGAGTTGACGAGGATGATTTAAAACGGGCAGATATCAACGAGGGATTGGATTCGACACTTATCATCACCAACAATCTTCTTAATAACCGGATAAATGTGGTTCGTGACTATGGCAACTTGCCAAGTATCGAATGTTATCCCGGAAAGCTTAATCAGGTATTTTTGAATATTATAAGCAATAGTGTTCACGCCATAAATGAAAAGTATGGTGACGCTACCGGGGGCGAGATTAAGATTGCGACCCATAATGACGAAGAAAATGTGTACGTGAAAATAAGTGATAACGGTACCGGAATGAATGAAACTACTATGAAAAAAATATTTGAACCATTCTTCACCACTAAAGAAGTGGGCGAAGGAACAGGCCTTGGTATGTCCATCGCCTACAACACTATTAAGAAACATAACGGTAAAATCGATATGGTTTCAACGCTTGGCGAAGGAACTGAATTTACCATCAAGTTGCCTAAAATTCATAAATTAGAAGCAGCTATCTAAGATAAATTTTTTATAAGGTGGGTTTATTACACATAATTCAAACCTTACTAATTAACAATTAAAGAGCGAGGCAGAATGCCAGAGAAAATAAAAATATTATATGTAGACGATGAATCGAACAACCTTATTGGTTTTAAGGCATCGTTCAGGTTAGATTATACGGTATACATTGCCAGTACTGCAGAAGAAGCCCATGATATTTTGGATAAGCATAGCGATATCAGAATTATTTTCTGCGATCAGCGAATGCCCCATAAAACTGGTGTTGAGTTTTTTGAGGAAGTAAGGCAGAAAAATGCTCTCCCTATCAGGATATTAATTACTGGCTACACGGATATTGAGGCGGTAATCGATGCCATCAATCGGGGAAATATTTTCAGGTATGTTAAAAAGCCCTGGGTTGATGCGGATATAATTTCGGCGATAGAAGAAGCCAATAAATTTTATACAGCTTCCTCTTTGCTGGCTGTAAAAAACTCAGAGTTGCAAATTGCATACAATGAACTGGACAAGTTTGCCTACAGTGTGAGTCATGACATAAGAGGCCCCCTTTCGGGTATCTTGGGAGCGATAAGGGTTGTGAAACATCTCGATTCTATTGAAGATATGAAGGAGATGCTTTATCTGATGGAAAACTCGGTAAAAAAGTTGGATACTTTTATATTAAGTGTGCATGATTACTACAATTTACAGCGTGGCGAGCTTAAAATTGTAGAGATAGACCTTGAAAAGGTTGTTAAGGATCTAAAAGATATATACAATATTTACAGTAATGCTAATGAAATAACTTTTACCACGTTTGTAAAGCAAAGCGAAGTGTTTCGCTGTGATGAAACATCCTTAAAGCTCATTCTCAACAACTTATTGTCAAATGCATTCAAGTATCAACGTAAAGGTAATACACATAAAGAGGTTGAGCTGATTGCCGAAGTTGATAAAAGCATAGCTTATTTTTCAATTAAAGATAATGGCATTGGAATTGCACAGAATCATTTAGGTGAAATATTCAATTTATTTTACAGGGCTACTACTACAGAAGCGGGGTCGGGATTTGGTCTCTATAATGTTAAAGACGCTTTACTAAAGCTTAATGGCGAAATTAAAGTAGAATCTGTTGTTGATGAGGGCGCCACCTTTAAAGTTTCAATTCCAAGTAAGTAAAGAGGCGGGAAGATGTCTAAGTATAATTTTATTGTAATAGATGATAGTGAACTTGATTGTTATATCGCAGAGAAAATGATCAGGTATTCGGGACTGAGTGAAGATGTGAAATGCTTTACGGGGGCTAACGAGGCGCTGCAGTATGTTAAGGACAAGGATGTTGCTGAAAATGATTTGCAGACTGTCGTTATTTTAGATGTGCTGATGCCTATTATGAGCGGTTTCGATTATATGGATGAATTTGACAAACTTCCACCAGAGGTGAAACGGAAGTATCAGGTTATAGCGCTTACATCTTCAATGAACAGAAATGATATTGAACGGATTCGAAGTTATGACAGCGTATTCGACATTCTGGATAAACCTCTTTCAGCAGAATCCATTGCTGTACTTCTGAGTAAATTATAAAATGCTATTAATATAAATAAGAAGAGGCTTTTTAAGGAGCCTCTTCTTATTTATATCCATTTTTTTAGTTCACTCCGCTTTAAATGCTGTTAGTCCAGTAGTTTTTGTCTTAATAAAAATTCAAGCTGGTCGTTTGAAACGATCAGTTTTCCATTCATTTCCACAATTTCCTTTTGCTGTTTATATACCTCATATGCCCGTTCAATGGCCATCGTCAGTTCTTCCTCGTTCCAGGGCTTGGTGAGGTAATGAAAAATCTTGCCTTTGTTAACTGCATCAATAACGGCATTCATATCAGCATAACCGGTAAGCAGTAGCCGAATAGGGTCGGGGTATACTTCTAACACCTTTTCAAGAAATTCGACTCCGGTCATTTGAGGCATCCGCTGATCCGTTATAATAACTTCAACAGGTGTTCTTTTCAAAATCTCCATCGCCTCATCTCCACTTAAGGCGGTTATAACGTTATATTTTAATCTGAACGTAGCTTTAAATGAAAACAAATTATTTTGTTCATCGTCAACGTACAACACTGTAATTTTTTTGTCAGCCATAAAAGTAGATCTGGTCGATTTATATGTTTTGAGCTAAACGTACAGTTTAGGCAAGATAGATTGTTCTACGATAAATCTTTCCAAAATGTTATTGGCTAATTACATAATACTTTTTCCTGATTTTGGTATGATAATAGCTCTGTATACAATATACTGAATCTTTGAAAGAAGACAGAAAAAAACATCACCAAATTGAAAAACGAAAATGGCAGAATTACACGTTCAACGTAAGCGCAGAAGCACTGGGTGGCTCTGGCTAATTGTGATTTTAATACTGGCGGCTGCTTTATATTTCCTTTACATGTATTACCAGGGACAGGTAAATCTTTAAAGCAATTCATCAGAAACTATTCTGGTTTGATGCTTATTTATTCACAGTAAACAGTTTGAAAAATGTCTGATAATCAAGTTAATTATTTAAAAACGCTGGGCGACAGTAAGTACGAAATAGTTGCCGGCGAATCTGATATACGCGGCTGGACCGTAAAAAACGATTTTGGAAGAATACTAGGTAGAGTGAATGATCTTATTCTGGACACAAAGTCGCAAAAAATTAAATATTTTATTTTGGATACGGAGGGTAATGAACTTTACCTGATGTCGAGAAAGGTGTTATTGCCTTTGGATCATTCTGAATTGGATGAGGTTTATAAAAATGTGATTTTTTCAGGTTTGATGGCCAATGAACTGAGCTCTTTGCCAACTTTTGATAAGAATAACCTAGGCTCTAAATCAGAGGAGATTATTTACACAACATTTAAGAATTTTCCACCATCCAAAAGCGAACGTACAAGCTATAGTAATGACGTGGTAAGCCGGGAAGAAAGAGAGGCGAGTACAGTCCGTGATAGCGATTATGAAACCCAGTATACCGATCAGTACGAAAATGAAGCAGTACGCCATCAATCGGTTGCTGCTGTTTTTGAAACTCGTGATCATGCTGATCTTGCAATTGCCAGACTGATCGAAAATGGCTTTCATCGCAGAGATATCACTATTTCTTTTCGTGATGAACATGAAATTGCACGGGGCGATATTCATGAGAATGATAGTATCAGCGGTTTCTTTAGTAATTTTTTCAGTGCCGAGGAAGCGGATTGGCTACGTTCTGATGATGCCCGGAAATATCCGGTTGTGATTGTAAATAAGCTTTCAATTGCCGAGGCAGAACGAGCCGCAGAAATTTTGGACAGGTTCGGTGCACTCGATATTGATGAAAGTTTGAAATTATATCAAAGTCAGAGGCAGTTGGAAAAAGGCAGGCGTAGCCGGATAATTGACAATTAAAAAGTTTTGTTGAATGTTGACCCATTGGTAATGAAAGGGCTCTGTGAATATATCGGAGCCCTTTTTTTTAATAGCCTGATTCGAATTGCAAATATGAAGTTACTATTAGGTGTAAGAGCTTTTCTTGCCCTTCAATCATGCTAACGAAGGTTAATAGATCATTTGAGTTTTCATTCTGGAAATATCTTCCGGAGAATTATCTACAATCATATACCGGTCGATGTTCGTTATTTCTAATTCATCCAATACATCTACAAGGTTTTGGTAATTTGAGTTATCGCCCGGTTTAATCAGTACAATCAATCCTTTAGATTTATCGCCCGTTTTTTGAACAACCTTTACATTTTGTTGATTCAATACTTTTCTCAAACCGGCTACTGAATAGTTGGTGTTTTGAGGATTGTTTAATGGTTCGGTTGCACTACCCATATACCATTGTATTTTATTATCGGCTGCCAGGCATAAATTAATTGTCCTGTAATCGGCAATCTCTCCCGGAGGGCCGTCTACAGGCATTGCCAGTTGCATGGCGGAAGGTTTGCTTAGGGTTGTTGTAAGCATAAAAAAAGTGATCAATAGAAACATGAGATCAACCATCGGAGTCATGTCTACACGAGGAGAAATGGTTGTAGATCTGCTTTTGCCTCTAAGGCTTCCAGCTGAGGAGTTTAATTCTGCCATGGTTTATAGGATTTATAAAAGCTTGATGCAGGATCATAGCTGTATCCATAAAATATTTTGAAATGAAAAAGATCAATCTTTCAAGAAAGTTGACATTTCTTGTGCAATAAGTCAGTCTGTAGGCCTTCAAAAATTGATACATTTGATCTTATTTGATTGAACATGGTTCGGGGCTTAAAAATAAAGGTTGTAAAAGGGGATATTACCCGGCTAAGTGTAGATGTGATAGTGAATGCAGCCAACAGTTCACTCATGGGAGGCGGTGGTGTTGATGGTGCGATACACAGAGCTGGTGGGCCAGAAATTCTGGAAGATTGCCGCAAGATAGTAGCCCGCCAAGGATCGTGCAAAACAGGAGAGGCTGTGATTACCCGGGCCGGAAAGTTGCCTGCAAAGCATGTAATACATACGGTTGGGCCTGTTTGGAATGGGGGCAACAAAAACGAATCGGAGAAATTAGCCAATTGCTATATTAATTCACTTAAGCTGGCTGTTCAGTATCAACTTTCATCTATTGCCTTTCCGGGAATCAGTACCGGAATTTATGGCTATCCGAAAGATAAGGCTGCGCAGATAGCAGTAAAAAATGTTGCAGACTTTTTAACGAATAATCCTGAGGTGGAAGCAACTTTCGTCTGCTTCGATGATGAGAACTATCAGCTGATTTCAAAAGAGCTTACTATATATCAGGAAGATAGCGTTTAGTTAATCGCAGGTTGTTTGCATGGACTCGGTGATTGATCTGATTAAAAGATGTTTGTGTCAATTAGATTAGTCAGAAATAGATATCAAGAAACCATCAGATGAAGAATGCATAACCTTACGGTGGTTTTTTACAGTTAAAGAATAAAGTATTAATGAAAATATTGCATACAGCCGATTGGCATTTGGGTAAGCGCCTCGAGAAGTTTTCGAGGTTGGATGAGCAACGCCTGGTGCTAAATGAGATTGCTGAAATTGCCGAAGCCGAAGATGTGGATGCAGTTTTAATTGCCGGCGATCTGTTCGATAATTTCAATCCTTCATCTGAGGCGGTGGAATTGCTTTATAAAACGCTGAAAAGCTTAAGCAATAATGGCAAACGTGCCGTAATAGCCATTGCTGGTAATCACGATTCTCCCGACAGAATTGAAGCGCCGGATCCGCTTGCTCGCGAGTGCGGGATCATTTTTGCAGGTTATCCGGATAGTGTTGTGACTGCTTGTGAGCTTGAATCTGGCTTGTGCGTACTAAAAAGTGAAGCCGGCTTTCTGGAACTTAAACTTCCCCGGTTTGAATATCCTTTGCGATTAATTTTAACTCCGTATGCCAACGAGTTCCGTTTAAAAACTTTTCTGGGCTTAGAAAATTCCGAAGACGAGCTGAGAGATGTGCTGGCGAACAAATGGAAGGCGCTAGCAGATGCCCATTGTGACGATAAGGGTGTTAATTTGCTTGTTGCCCATCTTTTTGTGATGAAGAGGGGAGAGGAACCACCTGAGGAACCGGAAGATGAAAAACCGATTTTGCATGTTGGCGGAGCTCAGGCTATTTATTCTGAAAATATTCCGAAGCAAATACAATATGTGGCCCTGGGACATTTGCATCGCTTTAGAGTTGTAGACCAGCAGCCCTGCCCGATAGTTTATAGCAGTAGTCCGCTTTGTTATAGTTTTGGAGAAGCAGGTCAGGAAAAGCATGTAGCTATAATTACAGCAAAGCCAGGAGAAAAAGTAAGCTTTACTAAAGCTTCACTTAAAGAGGGAAAGCCTTTGTGGAGAAAGAAGTTTTACGATGTTGATGAGGCTTTGCTTTGGCTTGCCAATAATCAAAATGCTTTGGTTGAATTAACCCTTGTGTCCGAAAATTACTTGAATGCCGATGATCGCAAACGGTTAAATCAGGCTCATGATGGAATTGTGACCATTATTCCCGAGGTGAAAAGTCAGGATATGCTGCATCAATCTAAACAGACTATCGATCTAAATCAGGATATTAACGAACTGTTTCAGCATTTCTTTCAGCACAAATACGGGCAGCTTCCCAATACAGAATTAATTGATCTATTTAAAGAAATCAGAGCAGAACACACCGAAGAATGATACCCGTTTCTTTAACTCTTAAAGGTTTATATTCCTACCAGTCGCAACAAACAATTGCTTTTGATAAGTTATTGGATGCACAGTTGTTTGGGATTTTTGGTTCTGTTGGATCTGGCAAATCGTCTATACTGGAAGCAATGACTTTCGCCTTGTATGGGCAGTCGGAACGTTTGGACAGGAACGATAACCGCAATTACAATATGATGAACCTTAAGTCGGACGAGTTGCTGATCGACTTTGTGTTCAAAAGCTATGATGAAGTGCTGTATCGGTTTACTGTCCGCGGAAAAAGAAATGGTAAAGATTTTGAAAAGGTAAATACGTTTGAACGGATTGCTTACAAGCAGTCGGGTGACGAGTGGATTCCAATGGAGAGTGCCAATGCCGAGCATATCTTGGGGTTGAGCTATGATAATTTCAGGCGTACGGTTATCATCCCGCAAGGGAAATTTCAAGAGTTTTTACAGCTTGGAGATAAAGATCGTACCAATATGCTGAAAGAGATTTTTCAGCTGGATAAGTACGAGTTCTTTTACCAGACAACATCACTCGAAAAGAGAAATAATGAGAAAATACAACACCTGACTGGACAGCTGGCGAATTATAATGAAGTGAAGGAAGAGTTTATTAAGGAGAAGGAGCAGACAGTTGCAAAGCTGTTTGATTTTCTGGTAGCCGGGAAAAAGAATCTGGAAGAGAAGGAAAAGCTTGTAAACGATCAGCAGGAACTTAAAAAGCTATTCCAGGAACTAACTGAACAAAAATCACGATTGGAAACGCTTTTGGAAAGAAAGGAAGAGTTTCAGTCGCAGTCTAAGAAAATTAACGATTACGAATACTGTATCCGCAATTTTAAGGAAGGCTTGAATCGAAGTAAAGATCTGGCAAGAGACATTGAAAAACGTAGCGAAGTACTTCTGGATAGTAATTCAAAACTGAAATTGCTGACGGATGAACTGAGCTCGCTTGAACAGAAATTTGAACAGCTTAAACAGAGTTACCAACAACAGAATGAGAGGCGATTTCTGCTTGAGGACTACAATACTCAGCTTGCTTTGCTTAAAGTTAAAGATGAGATAAATACATTAAAGATCCGAATCGAAAAAGGACGCCCTCATCTTGAAAAAGCATCTTCAGACAAAGCTGAACTGGAGGATAAAATACTAAAGCATAAAGAGCTTATAAAAGCAGCGAAGAATGCCTTGCCTGATATTGGTGTGTTAACCGCAATTAAGGCCTGGCATTCTGAAAGGCATCTTATTCAACGCCAGTTGGAGATGATTAAAAGTGATTTGACGAGGGTTGATAGCGAGCTGAACCTGTTGCCCAATTCTTTGAAAGCCCTATTGCAGCCCCCGGTATTTGTGGATGCTTTGGACGGGCATCAGCTTGATTATTATGTGGAGAAAGTGAAGCTACGTCGTAAGCAAAACCGCCAGGAGCAGGAAGATACGGCATCGCAGATTGCTCACTATAACTTGCAGCTAAAATTGGGTGAATTTGCCGGTGCGCTGAGTAAAGGTGGAGCCTGCCTGCTTTGTGGTTCCGAGCATCATCCTAATGTGTTGGTTGTAGATGATGTAAATGATCATCTAAGTGTTGCAATGAATAAGGTGGAAGAACATAAGCTGTTTGATGCCGCTTGCGAACTAGCTACACATAATCTTAATTTGCTCGTACAAACTGAACTGAATTTAAAGCGCCAGCAACAAGATTTTGAGAGGCGTTTGCAGGAGGAAGAAGCCAGATTGGCTCGTCACCTTGAGAAATTCGGTTGGGAAAAGTTTAATCGGGAAAATATGGATGAGGTGGAAAAAACGCTTGAACTTCATAGTTCGGCCAGTGCTCAATTGAAACACCTGGAAGCAGAGCTGGATACTGCAGAAGGCTTATGCCGTAAAGCCTCTGAAGATTATGAGAAATTTCGCAAGGCTATCGACGAAATACAATCTTTAACTACAGGGAAGGTTGCTGAACAAGCCATCTTACTACAACAAATAAAGGTTTTAAAGTCAGATGAATTGTCAGGGTTATTTTACGGAGACATTGAATCACGAATTAAGCTCCTGATAGGGGAGATTGAGCAGATAAATCGGGATTACGAAACTATTCTTAATCAGATAAATGCTGACAGGGCGGTTCAGATTTCCCTGGCAGAAAAAATAAAAACCAACAAGGATGAGCTGGAAAAAGATCAGTTGCAGATAAATAAGATCCATACCAGTTTGCTGCAAACTCTGAAGCAGTCGAACTTCGAAAGTTTGCATCAGGTTGAAGAAATTTTAAGTGAAGAACTGGATTTGGATCGGTTGAAATCGGCACTTAATCAGTATCAGCAACAAGTTTACAGTTGCCAGGAAAATATTAGCAAATTGCAGGATCAAACAGCTGGGAAAAGCTTCAACGAGCAAGAATTTACACAGTTGTTAACTGCTTTATTGGAACTGAAAGCTAATCAACAACAGCTTAATGATGATTACGTTCGGGAAAAATCAGCTCTGGATAAACAGAAAAGCGATCTGGAAGTCAAAAATGACTTGCTCAATCAGTTGGATGTTTTGCAGAAAAGAGCAAGCAATTTAAGTACCCTGAAGCAGCTGTTTAAAGGCAGTGGTTTTGTTAATTATGTGTCCTCTGTTTATTTGCATAACCTTTGTGAGGCCGCCAATCAGCGTTTTTATAAACTCACCAGGCAAACGTTACGGCTGGAAGTAACTGAGCGTAATGAGTTTCAGGTGAGAGATTTTATGAATAATGGAAAAGTGCGGAGTGTTAAAACACTTTCGGGCGGACAAACGTTTCAGGCGTCACTTTCGCTTGCGCTGGCATTGGCAGAAAGTGTCCAGCAGCAAAATAAGTCCAGACAGAATTTCTTCTTTTTGGACGAAGGTTTTGGATCACTGGATAAGGAATCATTGCAAATTGCGTTTGAAACTCTGAAGTCACTGCGTAAGGAGGATCGGAAAGTCGGGATCATTTCTCATGTGGAAGACCTTCAACAAGAAATTGATGTATTTCTGAATGTTACCAACGATCCATTTTTAGGTAGCAAAGTGCAAGCAAGCTGGGAATAAGTTTCGTTAATAAAACGGGTAATTTGTTACCTTTCAAAAATATATTTTAAGATCGTTAATCAACCCGGGTTTAGAACAACCCCTAATAAATAGCCATAATAGAATGGATGATAGTATAATTGAAAACCTTATCGAAGCGCTGAAATATTCTCCGGAAAATATACCCCTTAGAAATCAGCTTGCCGATATGCTCGTAAAAGCCGGCAGACTAGAAGAGGCCGAGCAACAATACAAGGATGCTTTATCAATTTCATCAAATGATAAATCCAAAGTCGGATTAGCAAATGTCTTTTTTCTCCGCAAGGAATATTCAAAATGCAATGTGGTGCTGGAAGAAATTATTCATTCCGGTAATCCCGGTTTTGATGCTCTTTTATTGCATACCAGAGCACTGATTAAGGAAAATGCGATATCCGAAGCTATAGAAAGTTATAAAAAGGTGTTGCAAATAAATCCTGCTTACAGTGATGATGAGATAGATAACGCCTTAAGATTAAGTTCATCTGTGCAGGATGAATTTGCTGAAGATGAGATTTATAATTCTTTTATTCAGAAAAGTAATATCAGTTTTAAGGACGTTGGTGGGATGGATAATGTAAAGAAGGAGATCGAAATGAAGATCATCAACCCTTTGAAGCATGCCGATCTTTATAAAGCTTACGGGAAAAAAACAGGCGGTGGAATTTTGTTGTATGGCCCTCCCGGATGCGGAAAAACCTTCATCGCAAAAGCTACGGCGGGCGAAGTAAATGCACGTTTTATAAGCGTTGGTTTAAACGATATCCTGGACATGTGGATCGGTAACAGCGAAAAAAATCTGCATGAGATATTTGAAATAGCCCGTCAGAATAAACCTTGTGTGCTCTTTTTTGATGAGATAGATGCATTGGGCGCCAGTCGTTCGGATATGAAAAAATCTGCCGGAAGGCAACTCATTAACCAGTTTTTACAAGAACTGGATGGCATGAACAGTGATAATGATGGCGTGCTGATTATTGGTGCAACGAACACTCCCTGGCATTTAGACCAGGCATTTCGCAGACCCGGCCGCTTTGATAGAATTATTTTCGTGCCACCACCCGATGCTCCTGCCCGCGCTTCTATATTTGAACTGAAACTGAAAGACAAACCTGTTGACCGGATCGATTTTGATTCTGTTGCAGATAAAACCAAAGATTTTTCGGGAGCAGATATTGATGCCATTGTTGACATTGCCGTTGAGCAAAAATTAGAGGAAGCTTTTAAAGACGGCATACCAAAACCACTCGCCACGAAAGATATTTTAAATGCGCTAAAAAAACATAAGGCAAGTACATCTGAATGGTTTACCACGGCAAAAAACTTTGCGCTTTATGCCAACGAGGCCGGTCTGTATGATGACATTCTGCAATATTTAAATATTAAAAAGTAATGAACGAAATTCTTGTACCAAGGGCTCATCTTCTTATTGAGCAGGGACGGTTTGAAGAAGCAGGAAAAGTACTTACTCAAATATTGGCTACCGAACCCAATAACGTGGAGGCTCTTGCGTTGAATTGTGAGGTTCATTTGCAGTTAGGAAAGTTAGATCAGGCGGAAGATTTAATAAATCAGGCATTGGCTTTAAGTCCAGATGATGATCAGCTTTATTATTATGCCGCAAGGGTTGCTTTGCTCAAGCATCAGTTCGATAAAGCCGAGTCATTGTTGCAGCAAGCAATACAAATGGACCCAGCTTGTGCTCCATACTATGCTTTTTTATCGTCCATAAAACTCTCCAGGAAAAAATATCAGGAGGCATTAAATATAGCAGAGCAGGCTCTGGATCTGGAGCCCGATAATATTGTGGCCCTAAATACCAGGAGTACCGCCTTATTAAAGCTCGATCGTAGGGAAGAATCATTTAAAACGATCGAAGGGGCGTTACATGAAGATCCTAACAATGCCTACACGCATACTAATTACGGATGGGCTCTATTGGAAAAAGGTGATCCCAAAAAAGCTTTAGGGCATTTCAGAGAGGCGCTTCGAAATAATCCGGATTGGACGCATGCTCAAATGGGCATGATTGAGGCCTTAAAAGCTCGATACGTAGTTTACCGCCTGTTCCTCAAATATTCCTTCTGGATAAATAACCTTGCGGCGAAATTTCAATGGGCATTTATTGTAGGATTCTATTTACTAACGCGCTCGCTGGATAGCATTGCAGAAAATAATCCGGCATTGGGTCCGTATTTGCAGCCCATGGTGTTTTTGTTGGCTTTTATGGCATTTTCCACATGGGTAATAACGCCTATCAGCAATCTGTTTCTTCGTTTAAATACCTTCGGAAGGCATTTGTTAAGCGAACGCGAGAAGAAAAGTTCCAATTTTGTTGGAGCCAGTTTACTGCTTTTCGTGCTTGCCACCGCGGGTTATTTTACCATTGGCGGCGACCCATTATTTCTCCTGGCTGTTTTTGGTTTCACCATGATGGTGCCGTTAAGCGTAATGTTTTCGCCTTCGCGATACAAAAATGCTTTACTTATTTACGCATTGGGAATGGCCTTATTAGGTATTACGACTATTTCATTAGCATTTAATGGTAGCCAGAACTTTCAATCGTTCGTAACCGCCTACGTTTTTGGATTTATAGGTTTCCAATGGGTAGCTAACTTTCTGCTCATTAAGGAGAGTAATTATTAATTTTCGTAGTGATAAACTGAAATCATTGCTGGTAACATAACAGGCGGCTATACTTTCAAGGCCGCTTTTTTGTTAGATATTGTTTCATCATTTTTCTAAGCAAACACATCAAAATTGTCATTCACTTACTTTAAAAATCTACAGACTTTACTCAAAACCGAGTACGATGAAGATTTACGCCAGTACCTGCAGCAAACAGAATTAAGCTCTGTCGCCGATAAGCGCTCGTCGGGTTTGGTGTGGTACCCAATAGCCATCCGGGCAACCGAAATTGGTCGCGGCGATTATCTCATCGTTGAAGTGGAACGCACCACTCATCACGATCTGCCTCACCAATTTAAATCGGGAGCATCGGCTGTTTTCTTTTCTAATCACGATCCTGCACATAACAGGGTAGAGGGTACAATTGGTTATCTTAACAATAATACGCTTAAAATTACGCTCAAGGCGGATGAATTGCCAGATTGGGCCTCCGACGGAAAGTTGGGGCTTGAATTGTTGTTTGATAATAACAGCTACGAAGAAATGCAGAATGCCTTGAAACAGGCGGATAAGCTAGCTGAACAGTCTCCGCGGCCAAGGTTACTGGATGCACTTACCGGCAATGAGAAGCCGTTGTTTGCTCCGATTGCGCCAGTAAGCACCGTGGCCTTGAACGAAAAACAGCAGGAAGCAGTAAATAAAATTGTAGCAGCACAGGATCTGGCGATTGTGCATGGCCCGCCCGGAACAGGAAAAACCACGACATTGGTTCAGGCCATCAAAGCAATTGTCGCGCAAGACGGTGGTCAGGTGCTGGTTGTAGCACCAAGTAACACCGCTGTGGATCTGCTAAGCGAAAAACTCTCAGAGCAGGGCATGAATGTTTTGCGTATCGGAAATCCGGCAAGAGTATCAGAACGTTTGGCTTCGCTTACTTTAGATGCAAAAATAACAGCGCATAGTTCCATGAAAGATACGCGAAAGCTGAAAAAACAAGCTTCCGAGTATATCAACATGGCTCATAAATACAAACGCAATTTTGGTAGAGCAGAACGGGAGCAACGCAAGGCGTTATTTGACGAGGCGTATAAAATCCAAAAGGAAATAAGTAAAATTGAACAATATGTGATAGAGGATTTGGTTGCCGGTGCTCAGATTATCACTGCAACCCTCGTTGGAGCTAACCATTACAGTATCCGCAACAAGCGATATAAAACTCTGGTGATTGACGAAGCCGGCCAGGCGCTGGAGCCTGCTTGCTGGATACCAATTCTCAAAGCGGACAGGGTAATTCTTGCCGGAGATCATTGTCAGTTGCCGCCAACTATTAAATCAGATGAAGCCGCTCAAAAAGGCCTCAGCAATACATTATTAGAAAAACTTACCGGCCATTATCCGGAGGCTGTTACGCTGCTGGAGCACCAGTATCGTATGCATCACAAAATTATGCAATACTCATCGCAGGTGTTTTATGGGAGTAAGCTAATAGCGCATGAATCGGTTGCTGAAAGGCTTTTGTTTGCCAGCGATCAACCTGTTTTGTTTATAGATACCGCCGGATGTGGTTTTAGTGAAGATAAGGAAGGGGCTAGCATCAGCAATCCCGAGGAAGCTTCATTTCTGGTAAAACACCTTGAAAGTTTAATGCAGAAGATCACTGAAAAGGTTTCTGTAGCAGTTATTTCGCCTTATCGCGAGCAAGTAAAAGCATTAAAAGATTTTGTTGCGGAATCTGAGATGCTAAGTCCATTGAATGGAAGCATTGCGGTAAATACGATTGACAGTTTTCAGGGGCAGGAAAGGGATATTGTTTATATAAGTATGACGAGAAGCAATCCCGACCAGGTAATTGGTTTTCTTGCCGATATCCGGCGAATGAACGTTGCCATGACCCGTGCCCGTAAAAAGCTTGTTGTTGTAGGAGATAGTGCAACCTTATCCAGACTGCCTTTTTATGGAGACTTTATTGCCTATGCGGAAGAAATTGGCTCATACCATAGTGCCTGGGAGTTTATGTCATAAGTTATCTTTTCGCAATATTTAAAGAAGGGCCGAGCTTATTTAAGCTTAGCCCTTCTTTAGTTTAGATGCTATACACAAAGTTTTTGTGTTGCTGTTGCTTCCGTCTAACCCGATTAATTGCTTCATCTATTTCATCAGATTTCTGCTTGCTTGTAGCCAGTACAAATGCTTTGCGGTAAAAATTAATAGCGGCCTGATAATTCAGATTCCTTTCTTCCATAAGAGCGAGTCGTTTGTATACTTTGCACTTATTCACACCGGCTACTTTTAAAGCCTTTTCAGCAATTTGTATAAGATGTTTATCGCGGTTTAAAAACAATAAAAGCTTAGTAAACTCATTATAAACGTCCGGGAAATGTGGCTCAAGTTCAATGCAGCGATTGAAATAGTATCCGGCAGTTTGGTAATCGTGTATATAATAATAGTTGATATATCCGAGTTGATAGTAGGTGCGGGCATAGCCCGGGTCGGCTTCCAGTAAGTCGTTAAATAGCTTTAAAGCTTTTGCCGCTTCACCATAGCGAGCTTCTTCAACAGCTTGAATATATCTTTCCTCGAGGGTAAAATAAGTGTCCATGAATAAATAGCTTATTCAAAAAAATAAAATAGTTTATGAAGATTGTAAGCCCTGAAACCGGCTACCGGACAGGGTAGGGAGCTGATCTCCTTTAGAAAGGATTGAACAATGCAATACCTTTCCACTGCATGTCAATGGGCGACAAGCCAGCCGATTTAAGGTATGTATTCATCATTAGCATTGTTATAGATTTTGGGCAAATATACAGAATACATGAAAATAAAAAAGCATCCTTTTCGGGATGCTTAATACAAATTTCTTGAATTGGAGTGTTTTGCCCTACGGATGACTAACCGAAACCGTATTTTCAGCCTGAATAAACTGAATCAAATCGTCATTCAATGATTCTTTCTCCGTGAAGCAAAGGCCATGAGGGGCGCCTTCGTAAATAATATACTCCGATTGCGGAATCAGTTCTGCTGCCTCACTACTGGTTGCATTAATAGGCACCGTTTCGTCGGCATCACCATGGATAATAAGAGTTGGAACATTGATGTATCGCATTTCTGACCTGAAGTCGGTTTCAGCAAAAGAGCGGGCGCATTCTATAGTCGCTTTCAATGAAGCCTGTGAAGCGATAAGAAAGTCGCGATCTAAAACCCCCTGGCTAACCGGGTGACTAAGAAGGCTTACTCCGTAGAACTGTTTAGCAAAGTCTGTTAAAAAGCCAGCCCTGTCTTCCTCTAAGTTATCCATAATTTCAATAAGCTTGTCTTCCGGCACACCTTCCGGGTTATTGTCGGTTTGTTTCATGTAGGGAGTTATTGAACTTATTAAAACTACCCTCGAAACACGCTGTCCACCATGACGACTAAAATATCGTACAACTTCGCCGCCGCCCATTGAAAAGCCAACAAGCGTTACGTTGTGTAAGTCCAGTTGATCCAGTAAAGCTTTCAGGTCATCGGCCAGGGTGTTGTAATCATAACCTTCCCATGGTTTATCCGACTTTCCAAACCCTCGTCTGTCATACGCAATACATCTGAAACCATAGTTAGGAAGCACGTTAGTTTGATATTCCCACATCTGATGATCCAAAGGCCAACCGTGGATAAAAACGACAGGAGTTCCAGATCCCAAATCCTCGTAGAAGATGTCGACCGAACTGCCATTTGCATTTTTAGATTGAATGAATTTCATAGTTTGGTGTTTTTTGCTTTTAAGCATCCAACTGTTTAACCTTCTATTCATCAATTGGTTTTAGTTAGTGCTGGCTAATTTGGTCAAGTTTAAAATGGTAAAATATCTGAGGGTTTGTTGTCAATATTCATGAAAATGTTACATGTAATTGGAAATTATTTAAAATAAAAAGCAATACTCTAAAACAAACTTTCTATATTTGCGTCACCTTAAACAAGGGGTTCTTCCCTACATTCTACCTATGCTCCAAGCCTGTAACAAAGGCTGGGGCATTTTTATTAAGTAATTTTAAGTTGTTGATTATCAGTAAGTATTGTCTATTTGCTATCTTTTCAATAAGTTGAGGGTTGAAGTTACTGGATTAATATTACCAATCTTTTGTATGTTAATTATTAGTTAATGGTGAGGCGGTTTGCAAAACGAACAATCCCACCATTTTCTTAGCGGGATTTTCATAATAAGATTTATAAATAAATGATTACTTAGCTCAGATTCAAAACGGCTGGTCCAAACTCTTCATAAAAGATATTTTCCTTGCTAACGCCGTTTTCTAATAAGTCTTTATAGTTCTTCTCGATAAACACGGCTGGCCCACACAAATAATATTCAGTTTCAGGCTTAATGATCTTTTCGGATAAATGATTAATATCTAAAATCCCTTCCAGAACGCCATCTTCTTTATCACTTAAGTCAGGCGTATTGTAAAATACGAATGATTCAAGTTCAGGATCGGCTTCTTTCCAGCCGGCAATTTTATCTCTAAATGCATGAACTTCCTTGTTACGTGCCCCATGAACCCATGTTTTTGCCCGGCCGCTGTTGCTGTCGATCAGGCTTTCCAGCATACTGATTAATGGAGTTTGGCCAACCCCGCCGCTAATAAACACTACTGGTGCAGAACTTTTAAAGTTTAAATTGAAGCCACCCGCAGGTGCCGAAACTTCAATGGTATGGCCTGTTTCCAGGTAATCATGCAGTCGGTTGCTTACCAAACCATCCGGATTATCTGTATTTGCGTTTTCTTTTTTAACCGAAATTCGGTAGTATTCTTTTCCAGGAGCGCTTGAAATGCTGTATTGTCTTGGTTGCAGTAAATTAAGTTGAGGAATGAACAAACGAACACTGATATACTGTCCCGGAATAAAATCGGCGATTGCCCCGCCATCGGCAGGGTAAAGGTAAAACGAAGTAATTTCAGCAGATTCTTCTACCTTGTTTTTTACAATGAACGGACGCCATCCTGTCCAGCCACCTTTTTTATCCACCTGCTTTTTGTAAAGTTCGGCTTCATAACCGCTCATTATTGCCGCAAGCTGGTTGTAAGCTACGGTCCAGGCTTCAAGGATAGCAGGCGTTGCTGCATCCCCCAATACTTCCGCAATAGATGCAATAAGATGCCTTCCGACAATAATGTAATGCTCGGGGCGGATATCTAAGCTGGTATGTTTTTGTCCGATGCTATCAACCCGGGGGAGTAACACTGCGGGATTATCGATGTTCTCGGCATAAGCAAGAACGGCAAGAGCCAACGATAACTGCTGTTTGCCCTTTTGTTGGTTCCCCATGTTAAAAATGTTCTTAAGCTCCGGATTGTGAGTGAACATTCTCTGGTAAAAGTGAGATGTTAATGTTACACCGTGCTCTCTCAATACTGGCACGGTAGCTTTAATGGTTTGTTTCTGTTCTTCTGTTATCATAATTTTTTGCGTAGCTGTTGGTTCGGCAGTTTAGGTATGACGCTTTTTCCTGATATCTGGGAACCTGAAGCCATATATTTTAAATAATATTTATTAAGATAATAATACCTTTATGTCTTTTATTTTTTTAAATTTTTTTATTTCTTCAATGTCGATAATCCAAGGGTAAGGTCATTGTTGAATTTGCCAATGGTTATGTTTTTCAGCATATCTTGTATTTGATTTCTAATGTTTTTAAAGTCATTATGAAGAGGGCAGGGGTTGGTTTCAGAACAATATTTTAATCCCATACCACAGCCTGTAAAAATGCTGGTTCCATCAACGGCTTCCACTACGTCAGCCAATGGTCTGCTCAGCGACTCCTCATTCAGATAAAACCCGCCGTTGGGGCCTTTTGCAGATTGAAGTATGCCTTTCCTACTTAAGTCCTGTAAAATCTTAGCTAAAAAAGCCTCGGGAGAATCCACACCTTCTGCAATTTCCTTTATTCCCACACGGCCGCCTTTAGCCGTTTTGTGCGCTACAAAAAAAACTGCCCTTAACGCATACTCACAAGTCTTTGAAAAAATCCCCATCTGCACAGCAAAGGTAAAGTTTTATTCTTTTTCATAAAAGATATTTTTGTCTTTTATTTAAAATTGCTTCGCAATTCCTGGCGTTTTGTATAAAAATATAAGCTGTATATTTGAGGCATGAATCATCTTATTGCCCCCTCGGTTTTGGCTGCAGACTTTGGTAATCTTCAGCGTGATATTGAAATGGTTAACTCCAGTAATGCAGACTGGTTTCACGTTGATATTATGGATGGGGTATTTGTTCCGAATATTT